>PVMK01122595.1_pt1 | contig 14119 bp, 12 predicted proteins | sample 1853481 | NCBI WGS metagenome assembly PVMK01 (sample SAMN08533507, study PRJNA380276) | Marine sediment metagenome, whole genome shotgun sequencing project. | reverse complement strand
GTGGCATTGAAAATCAAGCTCTGGGTCGCCATGGCCGGGCAGTTCCCCGACTCCGATGAGTTCAGCCCCCTGAATGGTGCGGATCTGGTGGCATTGAAAATCAAGCTCTGGGTCGCCATGGCCGGGCAGTTCCCCGACTCCGATGAGAATCCCCGTGGAGCTGAATACAACCTCGTAAAAGACGTGCGAGCATCGATCATCGCGACGGCTCTCTGGCCGACTCCGGTCGTGTTCTCAGGGTATGAGGTGGGTGCGGCAGTCAATACCGGTGGCGTGCTCCAGGCCGCCGTTCCCGAGGACAACCCCATCCGCGAGGCCTATCGACTGTTCAACGGAGGGGACGACAGGAAGAGCTGGGACCTCACCGCTGTCTGGTATGCCGTGCGTGGTTCTGACGGGTTCTTCGACACGTGTTCCGGGCGCATCGAGGTCAATGCCGACGGGAGCAATGGGTGGGACCCGGACGCGAGCGGTCATGCCTATCTGAGAATGAAGGTAGAGGCTGAAGTCATTGCCAAGGCTCTGGATGAGCTGTTGGTCACACCTCCGGCCAGCAGCGTTATCCGATGACGATGTGACTGTCGAACAGACCGACAGCAGTACCGTCTCGGCGTCGGCCATGGTGTCGGAGAGAAGACTCGAACTTCCACGGGATTTCTCCCACATGGCCCTCAACCATGCGCGTCTACCAATTCCGCCACTCCGACGTGGGCCCGGAACTATACCGAGACCGGGTTGACAGTCCCCGCCGCACTCACCGAGTCGCGACGGATTCGCAATACGTGATACGGGTCACCGGCGGCGGAGCCGCCTACGACCTCAGATCGAGCTCGGCGCGCTCCGAACCCATCCAGGTGCCGTCGGGTGCGACCAGGTGACAGGCAACGAAGTGCTCACCGCCGCGGTCATCGAGCGGCGGATGATCGAGCTCCCGGCACTTGTCCTCGGCAAAGGGGCAGCGCTCGATGAAGCGGCACACCGCGTCGGGATTGATGGCCTTGCTCACCCCACCGAGGATCTCAATATCTGGTCGGTGGTACGAGGGATCGGGAACAGGAACGGCCGACAACAGCGCTCTCGTGTACGGGTGCATCGGATTTGCCAGCAGCTCCTCGGTCGGTGCCAGCTCGACGATCTTGCCCAGATACATCACGGCGATCCGGTTGCACATGTAGCGGGCCACCGCAAGGTCGTGCGTGATGTAGAGATAGGTGACGCCGAGCTCGTCGCCCAGGTTGGTCATGAGCTCCATGATCGAGATGCGGATGCTCACGTCCAGCATCGATGTCGGCTCGTCGGCGACGACGAACGACGGGTTCATCACCAGCGCCCTGGCGATGGCGACCCGCTGTCTCTGTCCCCCCGAGAGCTCATGCGGGTAGCGGAACAGGTATGACTCGGCAGGAGTCAGGCCGACGAGCGTGAGCAGCTCGACCACACGCTTCTCCCGATCCGGGGTGCTGCCGATCTTCTGGACGACAAGAGGCTCCGCAACCGCGTCGTACACGGTTCGTCGGGGGTTCATAGATTCGTAGGGATCCTGGAAGATCATCTGGACGTTCTTGCGAAAGTTCTTCTTGTCTCCCTTGCTGGTGATCTCGGTCACCTCGACCATCTTGTCGAGGGCCTGATCCCTGATCTGGACCGATCCCTCGGTGGCGTCCTCGAGCTTGACCAGGATCCTGCCCGTGGTCGTCTTGCCACACCCCGACTCTCCGACGAGCCCGAGGCTGCGGCCGGCGCTTATCTCGAAGCTGATGTCGTCGACCGCGTGGACGAAGTCGTCTGCCCTGCGGAACATGCTCCTGGAAATCGGAAAGTACTTCTTGAGCCCGTCGACCTTGACCCGGGTGCTGGGATCGGTCGGCTGCTCTGTGGTCTCCATGGTGTCGGTCATCTTCGGCTGGTCTCCATCTCCGGCACCTGGTCGTGATGCCAGCATGCGACCTGGTGTCCCGGCCCGATCTCCTCCATCGGCGGCTCCTCGGCGACGCACTTCTCCGTCGCGAAAGGGCATCGGGGATGGAAGCGGCACCCGGATGGGGGGTTGATCAGGTTGGGCGGCTCCCCCTCCAGGGGAGAGAGCTTGAGTTTGGGACCGGTAACCGATGGCGTCGAAGACAGCAGCAGCCATGCGTAAGGATGGCGCGGCCTGGCAAAGACATCTTTGGTCTCCCCGAGCTCGACAAGCTTGCCCGCATACATCACCCCGAGGTGGTCGGTGATCTCGGCGATGACGGCGATGTCGTGGGAGATGTAGATGATGCTCATCCCGAACTCGCGCTGGATGAAGCGCAGCTCCTCGAGCACTTGCTCCTGCACGATCACATCGAGAGCGGTCGTCGGTTCGTCGGCGACGATCACCTTTGGATCACAGGAGAGCGCCATGGCGATCACCGCACGCTGTTTCATCCCGCCCGAGAACTCGTGCGGGTAGCGTTCCGCCATCGATGGGTCGAGGCCGACCAGCTCGAAGAGCTCCGCAATTCGTGCGTTGGCCTCGACAACGGTCGGCTTCTCGTCCCAGTGCAGATCGATGGCCTCTCGAATCTGGTCTCCGACCCGATAGACCGGGTTCCACGAGTTCATCGCCCCTTGGAACACCATGGCGATGTCATCCCAACGGGTCTGTCGCATCTCTTCTTCGTCGAGGTCGAGGATGTTCACGCCGTCGAGAATGATCTTGCCGCTCTGGATTTCGGCGTTCTCGGGAAGAAGCCGCATCAGCGACAGCGCAATCGACGTCTTCCCGCAGCCGGACTCACCAACGAGGCCGAGCGATTCCCCCCGCCCGACGCTGAAGGTGACATCCTGGACGGCCGATACCGGCCCGTCCTTGGTCCGGTAATTCATAATCAAGTGGTCGACCTCGAGAATCGGGTCATGCAACGGCTCCGGCTCGGCGAGCGGTTGCTCGTCCGCCACCTCCGAGCGGTCTGTGGTCATCGGGCGCGGAGCCTTGGGTTGACCACTTCATCCATTGCCCGCCCGATCAGGAAGAACCCGGCGGCGAACATCGTCACAGAAAGGCCGGCGGGGAACAGCAGCCACCACGCCCTCAGCCCGAACAGCGTGTACCCCTGGGTGTGGGCGGTGTTGATCATGATGCCCCAGCTCATCGGGATCGTGAGCAGCCCGAAGAACGACAGGGTTGCTTCGAGGAAGATGGCACCGGTGACCTCGAACATCATGTACAGGAAGCTGAGAGGCAGCACGTTTGGGATGATGTGGCGGCTGATGATGTGCCAGCTGGAGCCGCCGGCGACGCGGGCTGCATCGTTGAACGGTTTGACCTTCACCGATAGCGCCTGCGACTTGAGGATGATGGCGGTGCCACCGAGGCCGGCTAACAACCCGATCAGCAGTCCTAGCTGGACCAGCCCGATGTCGTAGAACGATCCGATCACGATGAGCAGCGGCAGCAACGGCAGCAGGAGGATGAGGTCGGCGAGCCGCATCAGCCCGTTGTCGATCCACCCGCCGTAATAGGCGGCGACGGATCCGACGAGGGTGGCGAGAGTGACGGCGCTGACGGCGGCGATGACGCCGAGGGTGAAGGCGGCCTGGGAGCTCTTCATCAGCTGGGACATGATGTCGCGGCCAAACGGATCGGTGCCGAGGAAGTGCTTCGAGTTGGGTGGGGCAGGTGCGACCGGGACCTCGATGACCATGCCCTCTTCTGGAAAGAACTCGCCTGCGATCATCGCCTCGGTGAACGACATCTGGCTGAGCGGGTCCTCGACCTGGCCGTCGGGGACCACCGTCTTCACCAGAATGACCGAGTCGTGTCCGATAACTGGGTCGTAGATTGACTTCTGGTCGGACCACACCGTTGCCATCAGTATGGGATGGAGTACGGCGAGGAACCCGAAGAAGGCAACGAAGATGACGCCGATGACGCCGAGCCGGTTCCTCGAGAAGATCTGCCAGTTCTTCCGCATGGCATTGCCGAAGAGGCTGAGGCGGATCCTCCATAGCGACTGTTCCGGGACGACGATGTCATCTTCGGGAACCAGGCCGGATGGCGGGATGGCGGTGTCGGTCATGGCGTCCTCTACGCCTTGATTCTGATGCGCGGATCGAGCACCACATACAAGATGTCGGCGACGAGGTGGGCGAACAGCGCCAGGATGCCGATAAAGGCGAGGCCCCCATCGCCACGGGACGTCTTCGGTCTGTACCGCGCTCAGCAGCGCCAGCCCGAGCCCCGGCCAGGAGAATATCGACTCGGTGACGATCCCCCCTCCGATGACAAAGGCAATCGCCAGCACGAACGAGGTGGTCACCGGGAGCATTGCGTTCCTCGCCGCATGCCGGTCGCGAATCGCCTTCTCGGGGACGCCCTTGGCCCGTGCAGTAAAGATGTAGTCCTCGCGCAGGGTCTCCAGCATCGAGGATCTGGTGAGCAGGGTGATGCCGGCGTAGAACACCAGCGTCAGCGTCGTCACCGGGAGCACGGTGTGATAGGCGATATCGGCGGCATACACCTGCATCGGCGAGGTCAGCCAGAACACGATGCCGGCGATCGCGGTCAGCAGCAGCAGGATGCGGCGGACCCTGGTCCGTGGCGCCGGCTCGATAATCCATTTGCGTGTCCCCCAGAGGATCAGGCCTACGGCGAGCGCGGAGAGGAACATGGTGAGCAGCATGGTGTTGAAGACCTGGTTGGCGGTGTAGGGCGCGTCGAACCACTTCTGCGGGTCGAGGAACTTGCCGATCGGGAACCAGCCCAGCACCGAACCAAAGAACCAGAGCATGAGGAGAGCGAACCACGGGTAGAACACGGTGTAGAGGATGATGCTGGTGACCATCGTCCCCTTCTCCTTGAAGCTCCCCCGGCTCCACGCCGTCATCTTGCCGGTCTGGAAGCCGATGAGGTAGGCCAGGATCGTCGCGGTCAGGAACAGGTACAGGGTGCGGGGCAGCGCCGCCAGCAGCAACTCGGTGACCGGCCTCGGATACTGGTCGAAGCTGTCACCAAAGTCGAGCACGAAGACGTTCTTGATGTAGTGCAGATACTGCAGGTACAGCGGCTGGTCGAGCCCGAGCCGCTCACGCAGGATCTGCTTGGCCTCTGGCGGGATCAGCGGGTTGGCGGTGAACTGCTGCGAGATATCGCCGGGCTGGGCGCTGATGAGGAAGAAGAGAATGGTGAGGAAGACGATGAACACAAAGAACATCTGGATAAGCCGTTTACCCAGGTAGCGCGCCATCTCCCAAGCTCCCGTTTTTTGCGGTGGACCGCGGCCACCATGCCTCCGATGCGGTCGTTGGAGCATAGTCCCCAGTACCCGAAAGCGCATAGGGCCGTTGTCCGTATTACGTACTCCGTAGTCCGACGTCGTGATACGGGATACGGATTGCGGCTCACAGCCCAATGAGAAGAGGGAGGGCCGAAGCCCTCCCTCTTCTGCAATCAGTCAGTTGAGAGCTACTTAGCAACCGTCCCCTGCATTCCTGCCTGGTTCTGGATGCCTGAAAGTGTCCCGGTGAACGGGTAGTTCAGGCTTGCGTTGTAGAACTCGGTGATCGGCGTGTCAAACAGGATGACGTAGGGAAGATCGGTAGCGATCTTCTCCTCCATCTGCCAGATCTGATCGAATGCCGTCGCCACATCGGTCTCAGCGAACATTGCATCGGCCAACGCATCGAACTCAGCATCGCTGTATCCGGTTGCGTTGCCACCGTCGTTCGTCTCTGCCCAGTTCCTCGTGTGGAAGAAGCCCTCATGGAACGTCGGCCATGCCGGGTTCCCAAGGCTCCAACCGAGGATGTACATGTCGAACGTCGGCGGGGTCCCAACACCAGGCCACACTTCGGCGACGATGGTGTTGAAGTCCGTCGGGTTTGCCTTTGCGTTCACACCGAGGTTCTCCGCCCAGTCCTCCAACCACAGCGACGCCGTGTGGCGCAGCGGGTCGTAGGTGGCGGATGGAGCCATGATTTCCACCTCGGGGACGAGAACGCCATCAGGATCGATCAGTCCCTCACCAACCGACTCTTCGAGGATGTTGCCATCCTCGTCACGCTCGGCATCGACTGTCCACGTGAAGCCGTCGGCTGCGAGCGCGTCGTACGCCAAATTCAGGCGCTCGGTCGTGCTCAAGCCAACATACTCCGACGCGATCGTCTCAGCGACTTCCTCGTTGTACCACGCTTGGTTGCCCTCAGGCACCAGAACGTAGAGCGGGAAAGCCACACCCTGAAGGACGTTCTTCGTCAGGTTTTCCTTATCGAAGTACGCCATGGCCTTGCGGAACCCGAGGAACTTCCCGGGGCTCTTGCGCAGGTTGAAGGCCAGGTACCGGAAGCCGTTTGTCGGGTTGACCGACACGGCCAGGTTGTCTGCCTCGAGACCCTGCTGTCGCAGACCAGGTGAGACGCCAAGCGGGTTGATCCAGTAGTCGATCTCACCATTGGAGAGGGCGAGCATTGCTGCTGCCTGATCACCATAGATCGAGAACGCAGTCCGATCGAGGAACGGGCCCTCGGTGTACTGGACGGTGACGTTTCCGGCACCTTCTCCGTAATACAACTCATCGTTCTGGGCATAGGAACCGTCCTGCCAGAACGTGTGTGTGAATCCGGAACTTGCGTAGTTCTCGTTCTTGATGTTCTCGACGAACGCACCCTCTTCACGGCCGTTGTAGTTCACAGGGCCACCGGCGAGGTCGCCGGATTCAAACCCATCGGCGCCATACAGAATGGCTGCCGGGTCTTCGCTCTCCATCGCCGTGGCGACGATGTCGCTCCAGGCTGCCGCGGGCATGATCGGACCAACACCAACAGTGTGTGGCCAAACCGCGGCGCCCGGCTTCGAGTCGAAGGTGAACTTCACGGTGAAGTCGTCAACTGCCTCGACCGAAGTCAGGCGCGGTGACGAATCTTCTGTGTAGGGATACGCGGGGATCCAGCTGGCGCCGAGTCCTGCGTCGCGGACCGTCTCGAATGTGAAGACGATGTCAGCGGCCGTCAACGCACTGCCGTCCGACCACGTGTAGTCGTCGCGGATCGGCTGCGTGACGGTCCAGACATCACCTCCCTCATCTACTGCCTCCACCGGCAATCCCACTGCGACGTCAGGTGCGACGACGAGTCCGGGATATGCGATAGCGAAAAGGCCGGGCTTGGTCGGACCATGCACATACTGCATGTAGACCGTGCCACCGGGACCGTAATAGTCCCAGAAGCTCCCCGAAGTAATGTCGGAGGTCATCCCTACGGTGTAGGTGAATCCCTCAACCGACGGTGCTTCGGTTGCTTCGGTGGTTTCGCCATCAGACGGAGCGGCAGTCGTCTCGGTTGCTGCTGCTGCTGCGGCACTCGTGGTGGTGTCATCATCACCGGAGTCGCAGGCGGCCGCTACGAGAGCGAATGCAACCAAGAGTACAACGAGAGCGATCGGGCGACTTCGCCAAAATCGTGTCAAGTTTTGCCTCCTTGTTTATCAGCTGTTATCAGCTGCTGTCAGCGCGAAAGGTACGAGGGAACGGTCCCCATCGGGGGATCAGGCCAGAAGCCACGTCAACAAGATCGTGGTTACGGCGAACAGAACGGCCACCACCACCGTCAGGCGATCGAGATTCCTCTCGACAACCGTCGACCCGGTGATATTTCCCGAGCTCATCCCTCCTCCGAACATGTCGGAGACACCCCCACCACGACCCGCGTGAAGCAGGATCAGGAAGATGAGTGCCAGAGAGACAAGCAGCTGGAAAACGGCGACGAATCCGTCCAAGACCTCGGACCCTTTCTCGAATAGATGACCCGCGTACGAAACGGGCCTGCTCGGCGGGAGTATGACCATGACGCTGCTGTAGTGCAACTGACACCTACCACTTTGTGGCAGGTTTCGCGACCCTGCAACTTCACCCGGCCTCGGCCGCGACCGCCGCGGCCGCCGCCTCGGCAAATTCCGCGTCCCCGAGGTAGGCGTGCCCGATCGGCATCAGGTCCTGGTCGAGCCGGTAGATGAGCGGAATGCCCGTGGGAATATTGAGCGATGAGATCTCGTCGTCAGGGACGCCGTCGAGGTGTTTGACCAGAGCACGCAGACTGTTTCCGTGTGCCGCGATCAAGACCCGGCGGTTGGCACGGATGTCGGGCACGATCCGGTCGTGCCAGTAGGGCAACATTCGCCGCACCACGTCTTCCAGGCACTCGGTGGCGGGAATCAGGTCGGGCGCCATCCACGCATAGCGCGGGTCGTGGGACGGGTGGCGGGCGTCGGTCGAATCGAGCGGCGGTGGGGGGACGTCGTAGGACCGGCGCCAGGTGTAGACCTGCTCTTTTCCGTACTCGTCGGCAGTCGCCTTCTTGCTCTCCCCCTGCAGGGCTCCGTAGTGCCGCTCGTTGAGCCGCCAATGTTTGTGCAGCGGCACCCAGCCAAGCTCCATCTCTGAGAGGACCAGCGATGCGGTGTCGATGGCCCGCCGCAGCACCGACGTGTGCACGACATCGACGCCGAGGTCGGCATCGCGCATGGCGCGCCCCGCCTGACGAGCCTCCTCGACACCGCGCTCTGAGAGCTCGACGTCGGTCCAACCGGTGAAGATGTTCTCCAGGTTCCACACGCTCTGACCGTGGCGAAGCAGTGACAGTGTGTACTCCACCTCAGCCTCCCCCGACCGGAGAGACCGACAGCCTGCGGAGTCTCCACATCGGGCTGAGCAACCCGCCCCTCGACGGCAGGCTGGCGACGAGCCCGGCCTCCTCCTCTTCACCGAGCAGCTGGAGGTGGCGCCCATCACACGATCGGATCGACACCGCCATCATCTCCCGCCCCACCCGGTCTGCACCCGGTTCGTCGGTACCCGCAAGCACGATCGCGAGTCGCACGTGTCCCCCCTCGAGCTCGGCCTCGGTATCAACCTCAACGACACGATCCGCCGCAACAAGCGCATCGACGACCCGGTCGACATGGGCTCGCAGCGTGTCCTCCTCATCCCAGGGGATCGGCCGGGCAACGGCGAACTCGCCGTCGACACGGACCAGCGGACCCGTCATGCCCAATAGCGGACAATCGACGCAAACACGTCGGGATCCAGGCTGGCGCCACCGACGAGGGCGCCGTCGATATCTGGTTTCGCCATCATCCCGGCAATGTTGGCAGGGTTGACCGATCCGCCATAGAGGATGCGCACCGCTTCGGCCGATTCACCCCAGCCATCTGCGATCAACCCCCGGATCAATGCGGCCACCGTCCCGGCGTCGTCCGCCGACGCGGTCCGTCCGGTGCCGATCGCCCAGATCGGTTCGTATGCCACCGCGGTTGCTGCGACCTCATCGGTGGTCAGACCCTGGAGCCCGACCCGGATCTGGCCGGTCACCTTCTCTTCCGTCATGCCCGACTCCCGCTCGGATGCGGTTTCTCCAACGCAGAGAATCGGTGTCATGGAATGGCGAAGAACGGCGCCGACCTTCCTGTTGGCGTCCGCATCCGACTCTCCGAACAGCTCGCGGCGCTCGGAGTGGCCGACGAGGACATGCCTCACCGCCAGCTTGGCAAGCATGCCCGGTGCGATCTCGCCGGTGTAGGCACCCTCATCTTCCCAGAAGACATTTTGCGCACCGAGCCCGATCAGCAGGTGATCGGCCTCGATGACGGTCTGCGCAGAGCGCAGCGCGGTGAACGGCGGGCAAACGACGACGTCGACCCGCTGGTAGTCGCTCGGCTCCAACCGATAGCTCAGCTTCTGCACCATCTGAATCGTCTCCAGATGGGTGGCGTGCATCTTCCAATTCCCAACGATCAGGTTCTTGCGCATGTCAGCTCCACTTCTCCAATGCGACCATCGCCGGCAGGTCGTCTCCCACCAGCAGAGCCAGCCCCGCTCCACCCCCTGTCGACAGATGATCCACAGCCCGGGTCATTTCGATGAGCCGGAGGGCTGCGACCAGGTCACCGCCACCGGCCACGGTGAAGCCCTCGCAGGCAGCAATCGCATCGGCCAGCCCCGCGGTCCCGATTCGGAACGGCTGCCACTCGAACACCCCCATCGGCCCGTTCCAGAACACGCGGTCCGCTTCCTCGATTACTGCCCCGAACGATTGGACCGCCTCGGGGCCGATATCGACGCCAACGGTTCCGTCTGGGATTGCGGTTCCGGGCACGATTCGATGCGCGGCGTCCGCCTCGAACGACTCGGCGACGACGACATCCTCGGGCAACACGATCTTGGCTCCGTGCGGACCGTCCAGCAGCCTTCGCACCTCATCGACCATTGGTTCGTCCACCAGCGAGTCGCCGACCTCGTAGCCACCGGCGGCAAACAGGGTGAAGCACATGCCGCCCCCAACGAGGAGCAGATCGACCTCCGGCAGCAAGACATCGATCACCCCGAGCTTGTCGGAGACCTTGGCACCCCCCATCACCACCACATACGGCCGCGACGAATCGCCGGTCAGGCGATCGAAGGCCTCGACCTCTGCGGCAAGGAGCCTTCCTGCAGCCGACCGCAGCCGCTCGGCGACGCCGACGTTCGAGGCATGGCTGCGGTGCGCAGTGGCGAAGGCGTCGTCGACGAAGCGGTCCGCCAGCCTGGCGAGACCATCGGCAACCACAGGGTCGTTCTCGGTTTCTCCCGGCTCGAATCGTGTGTTCTCCAGAACGACCACGGTGTCTGCGGGTGCGCGTCTGACCACCTCCTCGACGGCGTGGCCGATCACCGCCGGCGCCTGGATCACCGGGAAGCCGCCGAGCTCGCCGAGACGTTCGCTCACCGGTCGCATGCTGAGCGCCGGCTCCACACCCTCAGGGCGCCCCAGATGGCTGGCGACAACTACAGAGGCACCACCGGCTCTCAGCTCGTCGATGGTCTCGATGCTTGCCGCGATCCGGAAGTCATCGGCAACCTCGCCGTCGCGCAAGGGAACGTTGAGGTCCGCGCGCACCAGCACCGACTCTCCTGCGACTGTGAAGCCATCGAGCGTGGGAAGGCCCATCTCAGCTGAGCTTGCGAACGAGGTCGACCAGCCGAGCCGAGTACCCCATCTCGTTGTCGTACCAACCGAAGACCTTCACCATGTTCTCATTCACCATGGTCGACCCGGCATCGAAGATGACCGAGTGCGGGTCACCGACGATATCGGTGGATACCAACGCCTCCTCGCTGTAGCGCATGATCCCCTTGAGCTCCCCATCCGCCGCATCCTTGAATGCCCCATTGACCGCATCAACGGTGACGTCACCCGAATCGACGGTGACTACGAGGTCGGTGATCGATCCATCGGCTACCGGCACGCGCAGCGCTTTGGCCTCCAGCTTGCCTGCCATCTCCGGCATGACCTTGCCGACCGCGGTGGCGGCGCCGGTCGAGGTCGGGATGACGTTGATCGCCGCTGCTCTGGCCCGGCGCAGATCCTTGTGGACGAGATCGAGGATGCTCTGATCATTGGTGTACGCGTGCACGGTGGTGAACATGCCCCGGTCGATGCCAAAGCTCTCATTGAGAACCTTGACCATCGGTGCAACGCAGTTCGTCGTACAGGAGGCGTTGGAGATGATCTTGTGCCGCTCCGGATTGAGGCCGCCGTCGTTGACGCCGATCACCACCGAGTAGTCCGGGTCGGCCATGGGTGATGAGACGATCACCCACTTGGCCCCGGCTTCGATGTGCTGGGACACGGTTTCGTGGGTGCGAAATACACCCGTCGATTCGATGACCACGTCCACACCGAGGTCGGCCCAGGGGAGGGCGGATGGGTCCCGCTCGGAGAGAACCTGGAATCGGTCCCCGTCGACAACGAGGTCCCCACCATCGAGGCTGACAGAGCCCGGGTAGGTGCCGTGCACCGAATCGTGCTTGAACAGATAAGCCAGGGTTTCCGGATCGGCGAGATCGTTGATGGCCACGACGTCGAGTCCGGCTACCGCCTGCTTCAGGCGCGACCACGTTGCCGCCACCCCGTCTGCGTCGGTGATATCTGCGTCGGCGACGGCCTGTCTGAGGCCCGAATAAACGTCGCCACCCTTTGATGCCCTCACAAAGTTGCGACCGATTCGACCGAACCCGTTGATTGCTACGCGCATGATGAGCCCTCTTGGATGTTGGAGTTACGTTTCGGTGAGCCCCCGGAGCACCTCCCCGAGGAGGGCCGGATCATGGCTCGGCCGCTCGGCATCGCGGTCGAGCAGGCCAGCCGTGACCAGGTCAGCGCCGTAGGTGGCGATCGCCTCGCCGTCGACTACCAGCTGTTCGAGCGGTGGGTCGACCGACACCGGGGAATCGTTGGCGACGATAGCACCGGGAGGACGCACACCGGTCGTGTGCAGCAGTGCATCGAGGTGGTCGGCGGCGTCCATTCCCAGAGTCTCCCCGTCCTGGGTCACCATATTGGTCACATAGACGAGATCCGCATCTGATCGGTTGACCGCATCGGCGATACCGGGTACCACAAGCGCCGCGATCAGCGATGTGTACAGACTGCCCGGGCCGAGGACGATCTGGTCCGCGGCCTCGATCGCCCGCACTGCGGTCTCACTCGCCCTGGCATCATCCGGCACCACCCCGATGTGCTCGACGGTGCCCCTGGCGAGGGAGATATTCACCTGGCCTGTTACCTGCTCCCCATCGATCACCGCCTCGAGGCCGAGATGGGCCGGCGAGGCAGGGATCACGGACCCGAGTGCGCCCAAAAGGTGTTCCGCCGACCGCAGCGCCATCTCGAACGAATCCTCGATGTCGGCGAGCGCAGCAATGATGAGATTGCCAAGTGAGTGGCCCTGAACATCGGCGCCGGTGAATCGGTGCTCGAAGAGCTGCCGCCACACCGACTCATCGGGAGTGAGTGCGATCAGGCACTTGCGGATATCGCCGGGAGGCGGGATGTCGAGCGAGGGAGACAACCGCCCGGACGATCCGCCGTCATCTGCCACGGTGACGATCGCCGAGATGCTCCCCGCATAACCGCGGATGGCCTCGAGGGCACGGGCCAGACCCGTGCCGCCACCGATGGCAGCGACCCGTGGCCCTCCTCCACCAAACTCGAGGACTTCGAGCAGCGTTTCGGTGTCAGTGCCGGTGCGCATCGTCCTGGCTCAACCCGGCGTCGCGATGATGGACGGTCACTTCGACGCCGCGATCATCCAGGCGGTCAGCGATTTCGTCCGCGATGGCAACCGAGCGATGGCGGCCACCGGTGCAGCCCACTCCGATGGTGAGGTACGACTTTCCTTCGCGCTCGTACTTCGGGATCAGGAAGTCGAGCAGCTCGGACACGCGATCAACGAATGCCTCAGCCTCCTCGTGGGAGAACACATACCGGCGCACGGCCTCATCGCGTCCGGTCAGCTCACGCAGCTCGGGGACCCAATGTGGATTCGGGAGGAACCGGACGTCGAACAGCAGATCGACGACCCTCGGCACGCCCTGCTTGAACCCGAACGAGGTCACATCAACCTGGAGCCTGCCCTCTGGGAGACCGCGGGCGAAGGCGTTGCGCAACCGATCTCCGAGCTCGTGCACGTTCAAATCGGTGGTGTCGGCGATCACGTCGCCAAGTGCTCGCACCTCGACAAGGGCACTCCGCTCGCTGGCGATGGACTCGACGAGAGTTGCCCCGGGCACGGGGTGCGGCCTCCGGTTTTCCTCATAGCGCCTGATCAGGACGCGATCGGCAGCGTCGAGATACAGCACGGTGGTGCGGAGCCCCTTTGCCCTGAGCACCGTCACCGCCTCGGCGAGCTCGTCCGCGGTGACTCCACCTCTGGTATCCACCACCACCGCAAATCGATCGCGTTCCCCGTCCCCGACACCGGAGCCCTCCACAACGTCCACGATGAGCCCCGCCGGCAGGTTGTCGATGACGAAGTAGCCGAGGTCTTCCAGCACGATGGCCGCAGCAGACCGACCGGCTCCCGACATCCCAGTCACGACGACGACGTGTGGCTCTTGTGGCTCGGACGGTTCATCCACAGTGTTCACTCCGATCGTGGACTGCGGGTATCAAGTATCAAGTATCAAGTACCAAGTACCAACTAACCAACCAGCACCCGACGGTGCATCGAGATGCTCATGCATGTGTTGTTTGATACTTGATACTCACTACTCGGTACTCGTTACTCCGTGCAGTGTCTCCCACAGCGACGTCGCCACCCTATCGGGCTTCGCAGCTTGCT
>PVMK01125811.1_pt1 | contig 14121 bp, 11 predicted proteins | sample 1853481 | NCBI WGS metagenome assembly PVMK01 (sample SAMN08533507, study PRJNA380276) | Marine sediment metagenome, whole genome shotgun sequencing project. | reverse complement strand
CAGCTTCATACCGGTTGAGAGGGTGTCCGGTGATATAAAAACCAAGAGATTCCTTCTCAAAGGTTAAGCGTTGCTTTTCACTCCACTCATCGATCTCGGGCATGGGGGGCAGGTTGATCACTTGTTGACCTTTTTCCAATTTAAACAACCCGATCTGCGGATCCAATCTTTCTTTTTGAACCCTTTGGCCGTAATCAGTGCAATCCTCTAAAACCGCCATCATTTGTGAACGATAGTTACCGGTAGAATCAAACGCACCGCATTTAATGAGGCTTTCAATCACCCGCTTGTTCACTTTTCTCAGATCAACGCGTTCGCAGAATTCAAACAAAGAAGAGAATTTATTTTCCTTTCTGGCCTCGATGATAGTGTCAATGGCACCTCCCCCAACGTTTTTGACAGCCACGAGTCCAAATCTTATCTTTGAACCGGTTACGGTAAACACTTTGCCGCTGTCATTGATGTCGGGCGGCAGAACTTCTATGCCGGCGCTCCGGCATTCTGCCATATACTTGACAACACCATCCGTGGATTGCATTTCACTCGTCAGTAACGAAGCCATGAATTCCACGGGATAGTGAGCTTTTAAATAAGCGGTCTGATATGCAATAAGCGCATAGGCCGCACTATGGGATTTATTAAATCCATACCCACCGAATTTTTCCATAAGATAAAAAATCTTTCCGGCTTTGTCGGTGGGAATGCCATTCTCCTGAGCACCCTGCATAAAATGCTCCCTGTGCTTGGCCATAATTGCCGGAATTTTTTTGCCCATTGCTTTTCTAAGGTCGTCAGCGTCAGCCATTGAAAAATTAGCCAACTCGCTGGCGATTTTCATGACCTGCTCCTGATAAACGATGACCCCGTATGTTTCTTTCAGAATCGATTCCAACTCGGGGACAATGAACTCGACCGTTTGTCTGCCGTGTTTCCTGTCCACAAAATCATCAACCATTCCGCTATCAAGAGGGCCGGGTCGATAGAGAGCAACCAGTGCGATGACATCGTCAAAGCGCTCCGGCCGAAGCCTCACCAGCAGGTCTTTCATCCCAGAACTTTCCAACTGGAACACGCCTGTGGTCTCTCCGGAAAAAAGCAGGCGGTAGGTTTCGGAATCGTTCAAATCGAGGTTGGTAAGATCCGGGGGGTTGCCACCTTGTTTGGCAATTAGGTCCAAGGTGTTTGCTATAACCGTCAGGTTACGAAGACCTAAAAAATCGAATTTGATAAGCCCGATCTTTTCAACACATTGCATGTCGAACTGGGTGACCACCTCACCTTTTTTACCTTTATATAGCGGCAGATATTCCACCAGAGGCTTGTCTGCAATGACAACACCGGCCGCATGAGTTGAAGCATGTCTTGGAAGTCCTTCCAGTACTCGGCAGATATTGATTAAATCGGCAACTTCAGGTTTTTTTTCCGCCAAATCTCTGAGTCTCGGCTCCTGCTTCAGAGCCTCGTCGAGGCTTATGTTCAAAACATCGGGTACCATTTTGGCAATGGCGTCGATTTCATAAAGCGGTATATCCAAAGCCCTTCCCACATCACGAATGACCGCACGTGTTTTTAATTTTCCGAAAGTGATAATTTGGGCCACAAAATCACCACCACCGTATTTCCCCACAACATACTTAAAGACCTCTTCCCTACCGTTGATACAAAAATCAACATCGATATCCGGCATGCTTTTTCGGGCCGGATTAAGGAACCGCTCAAAAATGAGGCCGTGCTCGATAGGGTCCAGGTCTGTAATTCCAAGGGAATATGCCACAAGGCTTCCTGCTGCAGACCCTCTGCCGGGTCCGACAGGAATATGGTTATCTTTTGCATAACGGATAAAATCGGCAACAATCAAAAAATAACCGGAAAAGCCCATAGAACTGATCAGTGAAATTTCATTTTCAACACGATCAATATATAACTGTTGATCAATGTCGGAATGCTTTGCGGTTACTCGCTGCAATATTTTTTCGAATCCGTCCCGGACCTCTTGTTCAAACAGCTCATCAACTGTCTGCTCAGAAGATGTTTCAAAATGGGGAAAGTGGTATGAGTCAAAATCGAAGGTCAGGTTGCAGCGATGGGCAATATCTACTGAGTTTTCAAGGGCACCAGGATAATCCTTAAACGCCACATACATTTCGTCTTTTGATTTTAAATACAGCTGATCGGTACTAAATTTCAGTCTTTCCGTGTTGTGAACAATCTCTCCGGTTTGGACACATAAAAGCACGTCATGGGCGCGGGCATCTTCCTTGTTAAGGTAATGGCAATCGTTCGAAGCAACAAGAGGAATGGAAAGCCTTTGGCTCATATCCAAAAGCGTTAGGTTAACGTTCTCCTGCTCTTCAATGCCGTTGTTTTGGACCTCAAGAAAAAAATTGCCTTCGCCCAACACGTCCAGGTAAAAGCGTGCGGCGTTTTCAGCTTGATCGATTCGTCCGGCTCGAATCAGTCCGGGGATTTCACCGTGGAGGCAGCTTGAAAGGCCGATGAGCCCTTCACTAAAGCTTCTCAAAACGTCCTTGTCAATGCGCGGCTTATAATAAAACCCCTCCAGCTGTGCAATGGAAGCCAGTTTGCATAGATTGCGATATCCGGTCTGATTTTCAGCCAGAAGGATCAGGTGTGACAGCCCGCCTTTATCCATCGGCGTTTTTTCTGTAAGGCGCCGGGGAGCCAAATAACATTCGCAACCAATAATCGGTTTAATTCCAGCCTTATTTGCTTTTTCAAAAAATTCTAAAGCACCAAACATGGTGCCATGATCGGTAATGGCTACGGCGTCCATACCAAAATCGGCAACACGTTTTAATAACGGTTCGATCCGAATGGCTCCGTCCAAAAGGCTGTATTGGGTGTGGATATGAAGGTGAACAAAATCGGATGGTGTGCTTGTCATTATCATTCTAAGTTAGTCGAGTCGATAGTTCGGTGCTTCTTTGGTAATAATGACGTCATGGACATGGCTTTCCCGCATGCCTGCAGCACTGATCTTAATGAAACGGGTTTTTTCCCTGAGTTCGTTGAGGGTCCGGCATCCCACATATCCCATACCGGCTTTTAAGCCCCCTATGAGCTGAAAAATATTCCCGGAAAGGCTGCCTCTGTAAGGAACACGCCCAACAATTCCTTCAGGAACCAGTTTGTCGCCATCGGCATCATCATCGTGATAATATCTGTCTTTGCTCCCTTTTTGCATGGCCTCTATGGATCCCATGCCCCTGTAGACCTTGTAACTGCGCCCCTGATAGATAACCAGTTCGCCAGGGCTCTCTTCTGTCCCAGCCAACAGTCCGCCAACCATAACAACATGAGCGCCCGCACCCAAGGCTTTGGTAATATCTCCTGAAAACTTAATACCACCGTCAGCAATCAGCGGCACGCCTGTTTTACTGGATATGGCCCTGCAATTCATAATTGCCGTGATTTGGGGTACACCAACACCTGCGATAATGCGAGTTGTACAGATGGATCCCGGCCCGATGCCGATTTTGACGCCGTCAACGCCGGCATTAATTAAGTCCCCGGCCCCTTTTGCTGTACCGATGTTACCGGCTATCAGTTCAACGTCCTTAAAATTACCCTTTATAATTTTTACTGCATCGATAACATTTTTCGAGTGTCCATGCGACGTATCGATCAAGATGACATCGGCTCCAGCATTCAGAAGGGCTTCTGTCCGCTCCTCCATATCAGGTCCGACACCAACGGCGGCGCCCACTCTGAGTCTGCCCATTTTGTCCTTACAAGAATTCGGATATTTCTTTATCTTTTCAATATCTTTTATGGTTATTAAACCGGCCAGTCTCCCTTTTTTATCGACAACAAGGAGCTTTTCTATTCGATGTTTATGCAACAATCTTTTGGAATCTTCCAGGGTAATTCCCTCAAAAACCGTGATAAGATTTTCCTTTGTCATGACTTCGGAAACCTTCTTCTCGAGATCAGTTTCAAATCTCAAGTCACGGTTTGTCACGATACCGACCAGTTGATCCCCTTCGGTCACCGGAACGCCGGAAATTCGATATTCCTCCATCAGCTTCAATACCTCTTGAACAAGCTGATCAGGATGAATGGTCACCGGATCAATAATCATCCCACTTTCGGACTTTTTGACCTTGTCAACCTCAAGGGCTTGGCTTTTGACACTCATGTTTCGGTGTATAAAACCGATTCCGCCCTCTCGGGCCATGCTTATGGAGGCTCGAGCCTCCGTAACCGTATCCATTGCAGCACTGACTATGGGAATATTGACCGTCAAGTTTTTTGTCAATTTTGTACTCACATTGACGTCTCGTGGCAGAATATCAGAATAATTTGGGAGTACCAAAACATCGTCAAAAGAAAATGCTTCTTCAGGTGGGATACTTTTCATATGTTCCTCCAAAAGGATTTGTGTGTTCAAGATTTTTGGAACCCGAATAACAAATGGATATACCTTTTGCAATCTTTATTCATTCGAATCTTTCATATTTCTTTTCGTAAAAAAATATGATTAACTATCTTGACACCATTTTTTTTCATTTTGGAAATAACATCGTATGCTGATTCAAATAAATCACAAAAACCCTCAGGGGCGACTCATCTCCAATGTCGTCGATATTCTTAAAAAAGGGGGCATCGTCGCCTACCCAACCGATACCTATTACGGAATCGGTTGTGATATCATGAACAAAAAAGCGATTGAAAAGATCTACCAGTTAAAACAGCGAAATAAAACCAAGCCGTTTAGTTTTATTTGCTCTGACTTCAAAAACATCAGCCATTATGCCAAGGTTTCCAACTACGCATACAAAACAATGAAACGGCTCTTGCCGGGCCCTTACACATTTGTTCTCGAAGGGTCTAAATTGGTCCCCAAAATCATGCTGACGAAACGGAAAACTGCCGGCATTCGTGTGCCTGACAACACTATTTGCTTATCCATTGTGGAGGCTTTAAGCAACCCGATCATCTCCACGAGTGCCACTAAACCGGACGGGACTATTTTCTACGACCCCTCATTGATTCACGATTATTTCCACCCCAGAATAGATATCGTCATTGATGGCGGTCCTGCCCCGGGGAATCCTTCAAGTGTTATATCGCTGATCAATGATATACCAGAAGTTATTCGCAAGGGTAAGGGGGATGTCAGTATTTTTGAATAATAAAATGCCCTGAAGAAAGAGCGTCGTACAATCAAGCAGTGGGATGAATTCAAATTTAAGATGTTTTGTGATGGATTTTTTTTAAAGATCCTGTTCCGGCTTATAGAGATAATCAGCAAAAAGATATGGATGAGTGAATCGGTCGATAACCGCTTTAACCAATGAGCCTGAGAGGTATTTAAGAAAGGGATATTTTTTATCTTTGGCATAAGTTGTTGATATTTTACCTTTAATACCTCCCATGCGGCCAGCCCACTCAATGGCATCTTCATAATTCCCCAGGCGGTCAACAAGGCCTAGCGTCTTTGATTCTTCTCCCGTAAAGATACGCCCATCTGCCAAGGATTCCACCTCGGCCTGTTTCATCTTTCTGCCTTTAACGATATCCATAATAAATTGTCTATGAATTTTTTTGGCAAAATCATGAAGAATTTTCTGTTCCTTTTCCTTCATCTCTCGAACTGGCGATCCGATATCTTTGAATTCACCACTTTTAATGACAATCGGAACCAATCCGATCTTAGAAAGCAACTTTTCATAATTTGTAAAACCCATAACCACGCCGATGCTGCCGGTGATGGTCCCTGGATTTGCCACAATCCCATCCGCTCCGGCAGCAACATAATAACCGCCGGAAGCCGCTATTGTACCCATGGAAGCGACTACTTTTTTGGTGCCAGACGTCTTTCTGATCTCCCGATAGATCTCCTGCGAAGGACCAACTGCGCCTCCCGGAGAATCAATCCGGATGACGATCGCTTTAATGGATTCATCCTCTCTAAAGCGTTTAAGGTTATGGATCGTGGTTTTGGCTTCTGTAATAATACCACTGATTTCTATAACACCAACCTTTTCTCCAAATTCAAAATCCGAATCCTTTGCGGATAAAACAAATAGGACCGTCATCCCTGTCATCGCAACTGCAACGATTGTGGAGAAAATGAGGATAAAAAAAAGGTATGGATGCCTTCTTGAAAACATGATGTGGTGCTGTAATTTGGTTATTTGATGTTGGTTATTTTTAGTCGTTATCGATTTGAGTTTATTACTTAGGAGTAATTATTCTCTAAAAAGTTTGAAGTGACTAAAGTGAGCTAAAGTGACTAAAGTTAAGGTATTTGACCAAATTGTTTAGAATAACAGCGCGTTAGCGCTTCCTTAATTTTAGGCACTTTAGATCACTTGTAACTTTAGTCACTAATAAAACCCTATTGCAGACATGCTAAAAAGCCTATTCATATTGAATATACCAAGTTAACGAACGCCCATTAAAACTTATTCTTCATTCAATTTTTCCTGAAGGTTCTCTCGCAGAATTTCCCCGAACGTTGATGTTGCAGGTCCGATATTATTGACATACTCGGTCAATAAGTTCTGCTCGTCTTCGATTTCGAGGCGTTTAATGGACAGGCCGATCCTCCTCTCATGGCTGTTTATATTCATCACTTTAGCGGTTATGATATCGCCCATATTAAATTTACCGATGGGTGTCTTTATCTTTTCCTTGCTTATTTCAGACACATGCACAAGTCCTTCAATGCCTTCTTCGAGCTCCACAAACACGCCGAAATCGGTAAGGTTGGTCACCGTGCCCGTAATCTCTTTCCCAACCTCGTAGCGTTCCGCCACGGTTTTCCAAGGATCTTCCTGAAGTTGTTTTATCCCGAGTGAAAATCGCTCTTGGTCTTTTTCAATATCAAGAACAATAGCCTGTATCACCTCGCCTTTTTTAAATAATTCCGACGGGTGTTTGATGCGTTTCGTCCAGGAAATATCGGAAATATGCACCAATCCGTCGATGCCTTCGCCGATACCAATAAAAAGACCAAAATCGGTGATGTTCTTGATCTTTCCCTCAATGGTTGTACCAACCGGATATTTTTCACTGATGACATCCCACGGGTTCGGAACCACCTGTTTCATGCCCAAGGAGATCCGTCTACTTTCAGTTTTGATGTCGAGCACCACCGCCTCAACAATATCGCCGACAGAAACAACCTTGGAGGGATGGCGAACTTTTCGGGTCCATGACATTTCCGAAACATGTATGAGTCCTTCAACCCCTTCTTCCAATTCCACAAATGCACCATAATCCGTGAGGCTGACCACTTTTCCGTTTATTCGGGAACCCAATGGATATTTTTCATTCGCTGTTGTCCAGGGATCTTCCGTGAGTTGTTTCATGCCCAATGAAACCCTCTCCCGCTCAATATCGAGACTGAGAACCTTTATGGTTATCTGATCACCCACCGAGAAAAGTTCCGAAGGATGTTTGACGCGTCCCCATGAGATATCGGTTATGTGAAGCAGTCCGTCCACACCACCAAGATCAACAAATATGCCATACTCCGTGATATTTTTTACGGCGCCCTCCATGACCTTGTCCTCGTGGATCTTGGCCAATGTCTCAGCACGACTCGCTTCGCGCTCCTCCTCTAGAATAACCCGTCTTGACAAAACGATGTTGCTCCGTTTTCGATTATATTTTAAGATCTTAAAAGTGAATGTCTTGCCAACCATTTCATCAAGGTTTCGGATAGGACGCAAATCAGCCTGTGAACCGGGTAGAAAAGCCTGAACCCCGATATCAACTGAAAATCCCCCTTTGACGCGATTCAAAATAACACCTTCCACTGTTCCATCTTCATCGTAAGAGTTTTTTATGTCCTCCCAAACCTTAACCTTTGCTGCCTTTTCTTTGGAAAGAACGACACGTTCTTCTTCGTCGTCCCACCATTCCACCATGACATCAACAGCATCGTTTACATTGGCGTTTAAATTTCCATTTTCATCCATAAATTCTTGGATCAGTATTTGTCCCTCTGATTTGTATCCAATATCAACCAGGACATACTCTTTATCCACAGAAATGATCCTGCCGCTAACAACCTCTCCCTCTGCAAAACGCATGAAGCTTTCTTCGTATAGATCTATCATACTCTCCATGCTGTTGTCCTGGGTTCGCCCCTCCCCAGGGCTATCTGTTGATTCCGAAGGTTCTTCCACTTCCACGTTGTCGATCGTATCTTTCTCGGATATACCGTCATTTTGGTCCTGAACCTCATCAGATGATGTCTCATCAACAGAACTTTCCGGTATAATAACGTCTTCTTTTACGTCTTTTGTCTCCGAATGCTCTCCAATGGCCTCATCGGATGATGTCTCATCAACAGAACTTTCCGGTATGATAACGTCTTCTTTTACGTCTTTTGTCTCCGAATGCTCTCCAATGGCCTCATCGGAAACATCCTTCTGTTTTGAATCTTCGGTTAAATCGTTTTTTTTAACATTTTCCATTGAACAAAGTACCCCCTAAGCCGATTTATTTAGCTTGACAAAGCTAGCATAAACGATATGAGTATCAGACTCATTTTTAAAAAACAATGATTATTTTATCTTTTATGGTCCGGTTCAATATGACGGAGCATCCTGTTAACCACCTGGTCAGCAGACAAATGGGTGGAATCGATAATAATCGCATCTTCACCGGGTTTCAAAGGGGCCAAATCCCTTGTGCTGTCATTTTCATCTCTGCCCTTCATGTCTCTCTCGACTTCTTCAAGTGTCTGTAATCCTTTGGATTTAAGCTCATTATATCGGCGGATTGCTCTGGTCTTGCAAGACGCATCGAGATAAAATTTTACATCCGCATCAGGAAATACAACGGTACCCATGTCGCGCCCCTCGAAGACAGCGTTTTTATCCTTTCCCATATCCCTTTGTAAACCCAAGAGATATCGTCTCACTACCGGTCTGGCAGAAACTGCCGAAGCAAACATCGATATTTCAGGAGTCCGTATTCGATCGGTTATATCTAAACCATTCGATACCAGGCGCAAACCTTTCTCTGTAGTAGATAATGTCATATTTAATTGATTGCATAGATTCTCAAGGCCCTGGTCGTCATCGCTATCGACGTCCGCTGCCAATGCCTCGAAAGCCACACCTCTGTATAACGCACCGGTATCAATATATTTATAACGCAAACGATCGGCAAGCATTCGGCTTGCCGTGGTTTTACCCGCCCCTGAAGGGCCGTCTATTGTAATGAGACGTCGTTTCATTTAAGGGTTTTTTCAAGAGCCCTGATAAACCGAACATTCTCTTCATGAAACCCCACATTAATTCTAATATAATGCGGATATCCGTAAGATTTCATTGATCTGACAATAATGCCCTGTTTAAGCATTTTTTCAAAAACCACATCAGCTTCTTCTTTAACATCGATCATGAAAAAGTTCGTCTGTGTTGGAAAATAGGTTATCCCCAAGTCGTCTAAAGAAACCTGTAAGAATTCTAATTCATCGTGAACCGCACGCTTTACATTTTCAAGAAACGTCACGTCTTCAATTGCCGCACTTGCACCAATTTGGGCCAAAGAATTGGCATTAAAAGGCATTCTAATTCTGTTAAGCAAATGAACAATTTCCTCCGGCATGACCCCATAGCCGATACGAAGTCCGGCCAGTCCATATGCTTTGGAAAATGTACGCAGGGTAACCAAAGGCCTGTCATTATCAATGTAATCTATACTCCTGGCACAGCCGTGATCTTTTACGAATTCAATATACGCCTCGTCAACAACCACAAGCACTTCGGGCGGAATTGTATCAATAAATCTCTCAAAATCTTTTTGATAGATGATCGTCCCTGTCGGATTATTGGGATTGCATAAAAAAACCATTCGGGTATTGTCGGTTATCCGACCTGCCATACGCTCCAGATCAATTGAGAACGACGTCAAGGGGACGGTTACAGGTATTCCACCCGCACCCCGAACGGATATTTCGTACATAAGGAATGAGGGAGAGGGAAATAGAGCCTCATCTCCAGGCGTTAGCAGTGCGTGGGTTAGCATGCCTATAATCTCGTCTGAACCGTTACCTAAAATAATGTTCTGTGGCGGCAAACCTAAATATTCCGAAATTTTGTGTATCAGGACATGCCCGCTACCGTCAGGATACCGGTGCAATTTTTCCATGGCGTTCTTTATGGCTTTTACGGCCATGGGGGACGGCCCAAGGGGATTTTCATTAGAAGCAAGCTTTATTGAATCATGAATCCCATATTCCCGTTCAAGCGCTTCAAGAGGTTTCCCCGGCGTATAGGGTTTTATGGATAAAATATAATCGGGAACAGATAGTTTCATTTTTTTCGGTTCTTCTCCAATTTAGTTGGAGATGATTCGCTATTTATAACCAGTTATACAATCGCTTCGCGATTCTATGTTATGTCAATTCGGCTACTTTTTTACCTTGTTCGAGCGCTTCTAAATTAATGGGAATGAGCTTTTCTTTTGAAGCAAACATCCCTTTTACGCATTGGCGCAGGTTATCAAAGTTAACGATTTTGCTACGGGCGACAAAGGCGCCAAGCGCTACGATATTGGCTACTTTCGTAGTCCCCAGGTCTTTTGCGATATCATTGGCCGGCACCAAGAGCTCATCAACATCAGTACGATCTGCTCTTATGGAAATTAATGACGAATTGACAACCACAATGCCGCTTGGCTTTACCATGGGGGAAAATTTTTCCAGCGAAGGACGATTCATGGCAACCAGATGCATCGGGTTTCTGATAATCGGAGAACCAATGGGTCTGTCACTGATAACGACCAGACAATAAGCGGTTCCGCCACGCATTTCAGGGCCATACGAAGGAATCCACGCCACTTCACGGCCTTCTTCCATCGCAGCATGCGCAAAAATGTCTCCGATTAACAAAATTCCTTGGCCGCCAAAACCGGCAAACATGACTTCACTTTGCATTCAGTCCTCCTTAGTCAATAAAATCGTGTCACGATTTTATATAACGAGACGTTCAATTATTCCGGTGTCTTAAATTCGCCCAAGGGGTAATAGGGGTGCATATTCGCCTCGGTCCACTTTACGGCCTCCACAGGCGTCATTCCCCAGTTGGTGGGACATGTGCTTATGATTTCCACCAAACTAAAACACCGGTTTTCAAGTTGATACTGGAAAGCTTTTTTAATCGCTTTCTTGGCTCTTACAATATATTTGGGCTTAATCGCCGATTGCCGTGTAATGTATGCCGGTGTATCTAATGCAGAAATCAGTTCGGCAACCTTTATGGGCATGCCCACCTCATCAACATCACGTCCCGATGGAGAGGTTGTCGTCCTCTGATCAGGCAAAGTTGTCGGCGCCATCTGCCCGCCGGTCATACCATATACCGTATTGTTAACAAAAATGGCGGTAAACTTTTCTCCACGGTTAGCAGAATGAATGATCTCTCCCATTCCGATGCTGGCCAGGTCCCCGTCACCCTGATAAGTAAACACTATTAAATCGGGCCGAACCCTCTTTATTCCTGTGGCCACCGCCGGTGCTCGACCATGAGCAGCTTCCTGAAAGTCAAACGTAAAATAATTATAGGCCAACACCGCACACCCCACAGGTGCAATACCGACCGACCGTCCCCTAATACCCAGTTCATCGATGACTTCGGCAATCAGCCGATGAATGACACCGTGCGTACAGCCTGGACAATAATGGGTGTCTTGATCAGAAAGCGCTTCTGGTTTTTTGAATGTCTTTGCCATTACTTTTGCTCCTTCGTACAAACATCTATGTTTAGGGGACTTGATTTCCTTTATCGAAAACGTCTATTTGCTTAACGGTTTAACCGCACTTATAATTTCTTCCGGCGTCGGTACATCGCCACCGGCTTTTCCATACCAATGGACCGGGCACACGCCCTGAACGCTTCGTTCCACGTCTTCCACCATCTGCCCCATATTCAATTCAACACTAATGGCGGCCTTACAGCTGCTTTTTGAGGCTGCTTCCTTTATGGCCTTTTCGGGAAAAGGAAAGAGCGTCTGAGGCCTTATCATACCGACGTCGAGACCTTCAGCCTTTAACATGTCGATAGCGGTTCGACACACCCTGCTAATGATGCCAAAGCTAACGATAAGCACCTTGTAATCCCCATCGGTGTTATAGGACTCGTACCGAATCTCTTCTTGCTTCATGCGATCGTACTTGGCCTTCAGAACGCGGTTATGCTCCTCTAATAGTTCAGCATTTAGAAAAAGTGTTTTAACCAGGTTACGATCTTGACGGTTACGTGTGTCCATACCGTTTGTGGCCCAATCATCCTTATTGCTCGGCTCGGATCTTAGATGATCCGGGAACTCGACAGGCTCCATCATCTGACCGATTAAACCGTCTCCTAATATCATTACGGGGTTTCTATATTTTTCTGCCAAGGGGAATGCCATCATCACCATCTCAACAGCTTCCTGGACGCCATCCGGAGCCATAACAAGTAATCGGTAGTCACCATGTCCACCGCCCTTTGTAGCTTGGAAGTAATCGGCCTGAGATGGAAGGATGCCGCCCAGTCCGGGACCACCGCGTACAATATTGACAAAAACTGCCGGTAACTGGGCAGATGCGATATAGCTTAAGGCTTCACTCATGAGACTAATGCCGGGGCTTGACGATGTTGTAAAAACGCGAGCACCGCAACCTGCGGCACCAAAGAGCATATATCCAACGGCAACTTCACTTTCTCCTTGTAAGAAAACGCCGCCCACTTCCGGCATGCGGCGTGAAAGGTATTCTGCAACTTCAGATTGAGGTGTAATAGGGTAGGCAAAATAGTTGAGACATCCTGCTTTGATTGCGGCCTCTCCAATCGCTTCGTTTCCTTTCATCAAAACTTTGCCCATGTTTTCCTCCGTTTATCTTTGCTCAACTTCTTTTTCATTCATTTTATTTATCGTAATCGCCACATCAGGACACATGATACAGCATGTCGTGCAGTAAACACAGTCCTCAGGACGTGCCTGGCAAACCGGAAAATAACCCATTGAATTGACCTCGCCGGACAGTTCCAAAACATTTTTAGGGCAAACCGTCACACACAATTCACACCCCTTGCACCGATCAATATCGATAATATGTTTATATGGCATACACTCTGGCTCCTCTCAGGATAAAATAACTTGATAGTATAGGAATTTCCTTTTTTTAGATCCCGTTTTAAGCGGGAGTTATATAGAATCGCGAAGCGATTGTATAACTTGAAAAATCACACTATCCCACTCTGGCGGCCTTTTTCCACGGTGGAACAAGCTGCCTGTCTATGGGTAAAACCGGACAGGAAAGGCGTTTTATATCTATTTTGGACAGCAGATGTGACTCGACCGTTATAAATTCAAGCGGCAGCCGGCTCTCCTTAGATAAAGATCTAACAAAATCGTATCCGTAATAGATGTTTTCACTCGTTGTTTCGTCTATCAGGTTTGCATTGCCAATAATACCGCTTATGCGCATCTTCGATGCCTTGTCAATCTCCTCTCGCATTTTCGTGCACCTTGCGATGGTATCCGTAAAAGGACGAAAGGGATTCACCACCTGGAGCATATGAACACGTTTATCCCGCAACGCATCAGCTAAGGCTGCAAGCACCTTAACCCCGACGTTATTCCCCCCTGCATCGATTAATGTCAGCTGACTGGGCCGACGGATCAAACCGGATATGGCAGGGCTTAAAATGGGAAGGTCGGCCTGAAGATACTGTTTCGGTGGAACAACAACGTCAATGTCAAATTTAGACAGCGTTTTCTTCGCCTCACGTGCTCTAAAGTAAGGGTTAACAAGATCAAGATCGGCAACTCGAACGTCTAGACCCGCACGCTTACGATTTATAGCGAGGTTTATGGAAACTTCCGTCTTTCCGCTGCCATAGCCGCCAACGACAACCACTATTCCTGTAAGGTTTTTCACGTTTGTTAATTTTAGCTATCCGTAAAATAAAAAAAATTTTGCTGCTATGTATTTTCATTTTATAATGGTGTCAAGTCATATAATCGCTTAGCGATTATATATAACGCCCGTCCGCCATCGGCTGCGCCTCAGGCGAATGCCGGGCGGGCCTGCCCGCTTGTGCCCCTGGCCGCATCGCCTTGCGCCTTGCCCGTCCGCCATCGGCTGCG
>PVMK01166024.1_pt1 | contig 14127 bp, 12 predicted proteins | sample 1853481 | NCBI WGS metagenome assembly PVMK01 (sample SAMN08533507, study PRJNA380276) | Marine sediment metagenome, whole genome shotgun sequencing project. | reverse complement strand
TTGAAAAGTAATAATCCGTGCGAATATTTTTTTGCGCTTTGTAATGTTGAACCTGAAATGAATATTGAAAAATCGGCTCTTGCCAATAACATTCAAGGCCTTTTTTACCAAGATGATTCCCCGAATATTATTGCTAAAGGTATTTTTTCTATTTTGAGGGGAGATTTATGGTACTCAAGAAAAACATTGACAAAATGTATTTTGAAACCAAGACCTTCGATGAAATCATTAAATCATGTCGCTTCATGCAATGTAACGATTAGAGAAAGAGAAATACTATCCTTAATCGCTTCAGGATGCAGCAATCAGACTATTGCTGATGATCTTTGCATCAGTGTCCACACTGTCAAAACCCACACATATAACATTTATAAAAAGATAAATGTTAGCAACCGGTTTCAAGCAATGCTGTGGGCTATTAAGTATCTTTAAAATAGGTGGATGGTCTACAAGCAAGGGTTCGGTTGTAGGTAAAAAAGCAATGGGATCTATCAGAGGGTAGGGAGTAAAGAGTTTTGGGAATAATTTTTTAGTGAGCTAAAAAGACCTGCCCGCCAATGCCAATCCGCTTTTCAATACGATGAAATTTTGTAATTTTTATCAAAACAGATTGCCATGCCTTGTTGATCCGTCCGAATTACCGATCCTGAAACATCGATATGTGATATTCGGCGCTTTACATTCTTAAATTTGTTCAGAGGGAGAATAATATCTAACTTAACATCAGTCCCAACTGACAATGGTTTTTCTGTTTTGCAAAAAGCACCTCTCGAGCAGATATTACTGGTTATAAATTTAAGGGACTTCCATTTTTTACTTTTGTCGACTATTCGTAAATGCGTCGGAAGTTCGAGATCGAATCTTTCCATTTTTCTTCTGTCAAATTTAATCATAGCAAAATTTTAAAGCGCAATTTATCAGAAAATATTCATAGAAATGTCTAAAATGCATTTAACTTAAAAAAACCTTTAAATCTTTATAGAATAGTATATATTGTGTGTCAAGCAAAATATAGTACAATATATGGTAAATATTCGTTGAAATGAAGAATTGTTCTGAAAAGAATTATTCATTATAAATTCGTGCTAATAAATAGATTATTGGGCAGAAGGCATAAACGCCCAGAGTCAGCCCGGTCGTGTACTTCGGATCATTGGCAAATTCAATCATCATCATCTTCCCATCTTTATTATTCTTCAGTCAAATAGGGGAAAGTGCGTATGCTATCATATTCCCCGCACAGCAGCCCTGTATCTGCTCTGAAGCATAAACATTTCGTGACGAGCTTTTATAGCTTCTTTCTTTACATAAGTTTGGACGGCAGGTAAGCCCAACACTATCTGGATAATAAATGCGGTCGCGAAAGTAATAATAAAAATTCGTAATAGCTTATGCATCACACACCCCCACACTAAGTGCTCTAATTCGTTAATTCGATTAAGTATTTTTTTTATATTGTTTCACCGCCCGCTTCGCTAAAGACGCAGAGAGTGCAGAGTTAAATGTTATTTCCTTTGCCGTTGAGGGGACGGCAAAAGAAAATAGCTAAAGCTTCATAAAAGTAATATTATATTGAAATACAGACAGTTAACTCTTTATCCCGTAGGGATGGATGTTTTTGCTTTCCGCCCTCCTTGCCCCGTGGAATGCTTGCCTAATGAAATGCAACGCCTTTTTCATCGGGGCGAAGCCTATTCCTCTGGGGTCAGCGGAAAGTAAAAAAAAGGAACAAATCCTCTGCGCTCTCTGCGTCTCAGCGGTGGTCATAAATTATCCAAATACCGGCATTTTTTTGCCATCAATAGAGATTTAAGAAAAAAGGGGCAGCATTATTGACCTGCCCCTGTAAAAGGAATTATAGATGGTTTATTTGTTATTTTTCTAAGGTACATTCTAAGGAGCCATAATCTCCACAGACTGATCCTTATATATTGGCCAAAGTTGAGTTACCTAAATATTATTTATTTGCAAGAAACTTTCTTCTAATCCATATAAGTCCAAATAGGGTAGCACCGAGAATCCAAACCTTGGCTGGGATCGGTAAGGACTCAGGATCTATGGATAATACGTTTTTTTTGCTCAATGATGAGGATCTAAAATCTCTTTCGGGGGCCACAGAAACAACGCCGAGATTATCAATCTCGGACTTCCAGATGATATCATCCGTTACATCTACAATCGAGGCAGATAGATCTAATCTGTGGATATTATTCTTGCCACCGGAAATTGTGCCAGCGTGCGCCGAAATTGATATAAACGCACAGACAAGAATTGGAGGGAGTAGCGATCGACTCCATTTTCTGATGTTTGCTTTCAGTTTCTTTAATCCCTTTAAAAAAATAATTTGTCCCATCCCAAGACTATCGGTTTTATGCGATAACACCCCACCTTTTGGCCTTGAGTAATATATGTCTTTATCTTCCTTATTATTTTAAAACATTGAGTGCAATAAGGAATGGGTCGTATTTTTACCCTATTTTCTTTGATGAATTTATGGGTAAAGAGTATTAGACAAAATGAATGTACTAGTAATTTCTAATACTCTATTATTGCCCTAAATCTGATATTTCATGTGGGCGGCGTTCATTTGCAAGGCATTTAAGGGCGCAGCCCTGCTAATAAAGCGGGATAAACCTCCGTCGTCTACTATCGAGCCCCTGATAACGAAGAAGATGGGGTATCATTGGCTTTCCTGACCGGTAAACAAAATGGGATTTTTTTTAATAAATTTATATTTCATTTATAGAAGAGTTATGAAAATCCGAATTCACTAAAATGCATAATAAATCACACATAAAATATTTTTCTCATTTTGTTCGCGGTCAATTAGGGTATAAGTAAAAGGGACTATGTAAGATAGAAATACTAGTACCTTTTAACTATTTTTAGGGATTAAAAATACGAAAAAAATAATACTATCTACGGATTGTTATTATTGAATAGCAAAGCTAATAATAACTAACGAAGCTTTTAATAGTCTATCCACTTCCAGAAAGATCAACATTTGGAAAGGCAGTATATCAACAGTGATATACAGACCCACCATGTAACTCACGGAGCGGAGCTATATCGATATCTTGAAATACATCCCCTCTTTTTGCTCCATCCTCTCTTCCCCATATGTATTTTTTGGGATTATATCCTTTACATAAAATATTCCACCGGGTTTCTATTGTATTGTTAACGCATTAATCATTTAGATTTCAGATTTTTTTTTATGATTTAATTACATCATAATGTAAGACTTAAACACATCATAATATGCTCGTAGAAATTATATACAGCATCATTACTTTCTACGCATTTATATTTTCCTCGGAGAGGAATAGAGCTTTTTGTCTTTCTTCTCTCCGAGGCGTAGCTCTACGAGCCGGGGGCAGGAAAGGCAAAATATAATATCCTGATTATCCGGTAAATCTTGTCTGAAAAATATTTTCATTTATGCGCAACTATTTATGTCGTCATGTATAAAATTATTTAGGTGTTAAATGATCCGAACTCAAATTCAAGTCCATGGCAACCAATTAAAATGGCTTAAAAGATATGCTTTTGAGAATGGTATTTCCATGTCGCAACTGATTCGCGACAGCGTTGATTTTTATCGTTCACATATTGAGAATTCACGGATACTCCATTCCAAAAAGAAAAAAGCACTAGACGCTGTCGGCGCCTTTTCCACTGACACCACTAAAGCAAATTAGCCAAAAATTCAATTCACCACGGAGGCGCAGAGGGCACGGAGGATATCATATTTTGATTTGCAGGGAGAAAACGGCAAATCAAAAACCATCAGCCATTTCATGGCATGGTTTTTTACAAAGGAAGCAGATAGTTAATTTCACTTCTAATTTCCAATAGCCACATGGTAATGGCTCAAATAATTACCTTAAATTTCCCGAAGGGATAGTAGTTTTATCCAATCGTCGCTTACCCTGTGGAATGCAAAGCCTATTCCTCTGGGTTCTCCTCTCCGAGCTGTAGGCACTACGAGCCGGAAGCCGATTGGATAAAAAATGTTAAACTCTGCGAACTCTGTGCCTCTGTGGTGAATAAAAGAAGTCTGTGTGTGTCTGTGGCTAATACATAAAAAGAATGTTAAACAATTCAGAAAAAATATTTGTTGACACATCCGCCTTCTATGCCCTTTTAGACCGCTCAGATCAGCATCATAAAGAAGCCTCTGCTCTGTGGCCGGATTTGCTTAATAGAACTATTCTCCTCGTAACAACTAATTATGTCGTTTCAGAGACGTTGCGGCTTCTACAGAACAAAATCGGATTTGAGGCAGCAAGGCTTTGCTATAAAGACATTCTAGATGTAATTAACCTTTTATGGGTTGATGAAGGTTCTCATCAAAGGGCATATGAACTTTGGTTGAATCTGGGTCACAGCCGGATAAGTTTTATTGACTGTGTCAGCTTCATTACTATGTATCAGCATCAGATCGAAAAAGTCTTTTGTTTCAATTCGTATTTCATGAAGCAAGGGTTTGAAACGCTTTCCGTTAAAGCCACTTAAACATTTAACGAGGATTCAGAACATTAACACACCTAAAGATCAAAAAGAATTAGGGAGCTTTGATAATCTCGCTGGGTTATCGAATATGGAAAGACAAAGCGAAGTGACTGCAGCCCACCAATTTGACATGTTTCGAAATTTTCTGGCCGATCAGCCATCCAGTGAAAAAAAAACAATAGATATCCATTATTACTTGGGTCTAATTTGGCGTCGCCGGTTGTTTATTAGTATGATCTTTTGTACCGCAATGATCCTGGGAATTTATTTAGCTATTTCTCTTCCAAAAATTTATCAGGCAGAAACCTTGATTTTCATTGATCCACCACGGATTCCGAATGATTATGTGCGCTCCATTGTTTCTGTCGATCCTAATGTCCGGCTCAGCAACATTAATCAAATGATAACGAGCCAGACCAATTTTATAAATATCATTGAAAGGTTCGAATTATTTTCCGAACCTGAACATGAAAATATGTTCATTCAAGATAAAATTGAAAAAATGCGCGAACTCACCTTGGTCAAGCTGATAACCAATAGAGGAAGGACTTCAAATGCGTTTACAATTTCATTTAAAGGAGGAGATCCTCACAAAGTTATGAATGTAGTAAACGCCATGGCAACGCTTGTTATGAATCAGAATTTGGCGTTGCGGGAATCTCAAGCCATAGGGACCTCTCAGTTCCTTAATGAACAATTGCTTGAGATGCGAAAACGTCTCGAAGAGGTTGAAACCTCTCTCATGGCGTACCGTAAAAAACACATGGGAAAGTTGCCGGAAGAGTTGGATAGCAATCTAAGGGTAATCGATAGACTACAGAAACAGTCGAGTGAAAAACAAGTGAGCTTAAGGGACGCAAAAAACAGGTTGCTCTCCATTGGAAATCAGCTTCAGATTGCCCACGAGCAGGGAAACATAAATGGGGGAACACCTTCCCCTACGGCTTTGCAACAGCAACTTACAGACTTAAAGTCTCGCTACACGGACAAACATCCGGATGTTATCGGATTGCAGAACAAAATTTCAGAAATGGAAAAAGAAAACAAGCAATCCACGCTTTCACAGGCTGATCAGAACCAAGGTGCCTTCCCGGTGCAATCAAACCGTCCGAATGTCGGAACAATTATGGAAGCTGAATTAATTCTACAGCGCGATGGTGTAAATAGAGAAATTGAAGCCACAAAAAATGACATTATAAAATTGAAAAGACAAATTCGTTTTTATCAGCGCAAGGTGGAGGAGACGCCCAAAATTGAACAGGAACTTTTATCCTTAAATCGTGATTATAAAAACGTTCAGAACATTTACAATTCGTTACTTAATCGAAGATTGGAAGCCGACATCTCAGCGAATTTGGAGAAAAAACAGAAGGGAGAACAGTTCCGAGTATTAGATCCTGCCCGGTTGCCTGATAAGCCCATATCTCCGGATATGAAAAAATTATTTCTTCTATGTGTATTAGCCGGTCTGGCTTGCGGTTTCGGTTTCATATTTTTATTGGATTATTTTGATAATTCCGTAAGAAAACCTGAAATTATACATGAAAAATTGGGGATACCCATTTTGGTTGTGATGCCGTCGATAGGGCATCCGAAAGATTTCATGTGGCACCGAGTTAATATGGTATTCAGCATTTTCGGGGCGGTGGTTTCGCTGGCACTGTTTGCCTTTTTTGCCGCCGTCACCATCTTAAATATGCAACAAATGGTGGATCTCATTAAAAAGTTGTAAACATATGATCTGAAAATTAGCCACAGACCCACACTGAGTCCATTATATTTAAAAATTAGCCACAGACTCACACAGACACACACGGACAACACTTCTATTTTTATCCGGCGGACCCAGTACGATCTCCCGGACCTACGGGGCATGCCTCGCCGGATAAAAGAAGTCAGCCCTTCGGGCAGGTAACAATTAAATGTATTTGCGTCAATTAGAGCACGAAACGTAATGATTTAAATGAATCCTAAATAGGTATTTTTTTTATCGCGAAGCGATGATATGTTCTTCTACGGCCGGTCGGCCGTAGAAGAAGTCTGTGTCTGTCTGTGTGTGTCCGTGGCTAATTAAATCTATGTGTGTGGTAAAAAAATATTATCAAATACACCTGAAGGTAAAATAAAATGGGCAAAATTTTTAACGCGTTAAAAAAACAAAAAAAGAAAAATTTATATCACCTACACGATCAATAGATCTTGAGAATGTAGAAGTACATAATGCTGAAACAAAGGATGGTGTGCTGCTGGAGAAAGAAGGTCTTGCTCCTGAAAAAGGGCAACCGGCAAAAACCAATTTCGCTCCGGGAGAACCACCGGAAGATAAAAAGATCATCGAACTTACAGAAGAGGTAACCGATGTATTGCCGGACGATGACGAAATAATACCTCGGCGATCTAATCGACCAGTCGATCAAATGTTTGATGTTCTATTAGGAACTGTCTCACACTGTAATGACATTAATAAAATCGATAAAAATATCGTATGTATTAAAAAACCTTATTCTTTAGAGGCGGAGTTATTTAAGATTCTGAGGGGCAGAATTTTATTTCCGGTTTCAGGGAAACCACCGAGATCCATTTTAATCACCAGTGCGACACCTGGTGACGGGAAATCTTTCACCGCTTCAAACCTTGCTGTAGCATTAGCTCAAAATATTGGTGAATATGTTTTGCTGGTGGACTGCGATTTTCGTAAACCAAGTATTCATAAAAACTTTGGTTTCGGCCAAATGAATGGATTGAGTGAACATCTTTCAAACGGTACAAGACTGCCCAATCTGCTTCTTAAAACATCGGTTGACAAGCTGAGCATTTTGCCGGCCGGCATACCGCCTGATAATCCTTCGGAGATCTTGTCTTCCGCCAAAATGGCTAACCTTATAGATGAGCTAAAATCACGATATTCTGATCGTTACCTCATCATTGATACGCCTCCACTCTTGCTGGCTCCGGAAACCAATGCAATCGCAAAGCGGGTTGACGGCATTATTCTTGTTGTCCAATGCGGCCATACCCCGCTTAATATTTTAGAAGAAGTAATACAAAACCTGGATAAAGAAAAAATCCTTGGTGCGGTCGTTAATCGTTATGATATGCCATCTTCCAGGTACTACGGCTACAAAAAATACAGCAAATATTATGAAAAATTTTCTTAGACAGGATATACATGATTGACAAGATTTCGTTTTTTCTCCGCGCAAGCGGATTAAGATTTTTCAGTTTCTTCTCTCCGAGGCGTAGGCTCTACCCACCGGCCTGTAAGCCCTACGGGCTGGAAGCGGAGCCGGAGGCAGGAAACTGAAAAAGGCCCAAAAAATCCTGAAGATCCTGTAAATCCTGTCAAAATAGAAAAGATAAAACAAGGATCCAGACTAATTCCATCAACTCAATTAACTCAATCAACTAATCAACCCAATCCAACTAATTTAACCAATGAGCCCAATAAACATTATTAATCCCATAACCTACCAAGGCTGGGACCAACTACTCCTCACCACCGATCAAAGCACCTTTTTCCACACTTCAGCCTGGGCCAGAGTAATACATGAATCATACGACTACAAACCACTATACTTCACTTTAATTGAAAATTCAAAATTAAAAATTTTATTGCCTGTCATGGAAATCAAAAGCTTTTTAACCGGTAAACGCGGCGTATCCCTCCCGTTCACCGACGCATGCCGGCCTATCGCTCAGGACAGCAATCAATTTAAGAAACTGCTACTGCATGTTTGTGAACACGGTAAAAGGGCCGGCTGGCGGTACATTGAATTGCGCGGTGGGGACTGGCCATTAAACCCATCGCCTTATTACACCACCAATTATTCCCATACGCTGGAACTGGATCGGGATGATGGTAAAATATTTTCTTCTCTTAAAAGTAACGTGAAACGCAACATTAAGCGGGCACAGAAAGAACGCCTTCAGGTCACACGTTCCAGAACGTGGGAGGCGGTGAGGGCATTTTGCCGGCTGAATTGTATGACGCGAAAGCAGCACGGTCTGCCGCCACAGCCGCTGTCTTTTTTCAAAAACATTTTTAATCACATCATTTCAGCCGGCAAAGGTTTTGTCGTTCTGGCAGTGCATCAGAAAAAACCGATTGCCGGAGCTGTATTTTTCCATTTCAACCGCCAGGCTATCTACAAATACGGAGCTTCCGACCAAAATTACCTGAACCTAAGACCCAACAATTTAATCATGTGGGAGGCCATCAAGTATTATTGCCGTAATGGTTTCAAAACTTTCAACTTTGGCAGAACTGAACCCCAAAACCAGGGTCTTTTGCAGTTCAAACGCGGATGGGGAACGAAAGAAGAAATATTAATTTATTATAAATTTGATCTAAACAAAAAACGTTTTGTAACAAAGGAGACAGGGCTCAAAACATCTTACAAATTTTTCAAGCATATGCCATCACCCATGCTCCGTTTAACCGGAAACCTTCTCTATCGCCACGTCGGCTGACACCGATGTTTTATTAGACAGGATTAACAGGATTTACATGATTTTCTTTTACATTTTTAGTTTCAAGAAGAAACTAAAAATACTCAATCCGCTTTCAGCGGAAACAAACTTTTTGTGTTGCTTTTTAAAATATATTTTCTGAATTGGGTTCTAAATAACTTAGCAAGTGATTTTAACTTATATCTCAGCCGTAGGTTGATTGGCTTTCGTCAATTTCATCTGGAAATTGACGAAAAGAATAATCCTAATAATCCTGGAAATCCTGTCAGACAAAATTCAAAATTTTCAACTCAAAATTATAACAGTGTTAATAAACCGTATATTCTACACACTCAAACCGGCAATACCGCGACGGCTACAGATCTTCCTCCGCCGCCAAATAGCCCTGTACAAACGAAAAAAACACGCACATATCTGGCCAATCGATCCAAGTGCCGGAAAGCCCCTCGAAGGTTGGTCAGGATGGCCTGACGGTAAAAAATTCGCTTTGCTTCTCTGTCATGATGTCGACACTCAGAAAGGACACGACAATTGCTTGAAATTAGCAGATCTTGAAGCAAAACTGGGATTTCGATCCTATTTTAACTTCGTACCGGAAAGGTATACAAATTCAAACTCGCTGCACAGGAATATCCGAAAATTAGGTTGTGATATAGGCCTTCACGGCCTCAAACACGACGGGAAATTGTTTCGTTCCCTAAAAATTTTCAATCAGAGAGCTATCAAGATCAACTCTTATTTGATCAAATGGAAAACCGAGGGGTTCACGGCTCCTTCAATGCTTTGCAACTTGGACTGGCTGAAAGCTCTAAATATTTCGTACAGTACGTCTACGTTTGATTCCGATCCATTTGAATCTCAACAGGGGTCTGCGAAAACCATTTTTCCATTCTGGGTGAGAAATGGACATCAATCGAAAGGCTATCTTGAGATGCCCTACACCCTTCCGCAGGATCATCTTCTATTTGTTATACTAAAAGAGAAAAATATCGGCATCTGGAAAAAGAAACTAGATTGGCTTTCAGAAAAGGGCGGCATGGCATTATTAAATACTCATGCAGATTACATTAATTTTGATGGTAGAAAATTAGGTAACGAAGAATATCCAGCCAGTTTTTATTCCGACTTCTTAAACTACGTAAAACAAAAATATTCCAATCGATATTGGAATGCACTGCCGTCAGACATGGTTCGCTTTTGGAAGAAAAGTATTCTCCCGACAGTCAAGGAAGAGATTCGGCACGGAAATTTCAATTATCTTTAATCCTGCTATGCGGGATACGATTGCTGGCACTACTGTTGAATTAATCAGAATTCTTGGCAGGAGAGGCTTTCAGGCACGAATAAGGGTGCCGGTTTGCAATTCTCGATCTCCCACAGACGAAAAACCTTCAATCTAAAAAAAACCTTAAGTCGATAACAATGATGATTACTGGGGACTAAATATTTTAAAAGTTTTCAGGAAACCGACGACGCATGCGTTGCTCTTTGCTGTGATGTCGGTAGCCTGCACTGTGCTGACTTTTTGTTGATCAAACTAATTCCTGAATTTCATTTTTCATTAATATTCCATGATAGATTCAGGTAATAACATGAGTTTGGCAGTTTATGGGGGCTATAAATGACCGGGGAAAAAGAAAATAGGAATCAAATCGTCGGGGCGTTTCACAGTAAAAGAGAAGTTGTTGAAGACCCGGCGTTTGAGATCGGCTTGAGCGGTTATCTGAGAACGGCCTACGATACAGAGGCGCTGGTCGAGCTGTATGGATGCTTTGCTAATGGAGACGGCACGGTTAATGCCTTGATGCGGCGGGCGATATGGCGCGCGGGGACGCGACGCTTCGGACACGGTATCCATATCGGAAGCGGCGTGGGGTTCAAACATCTCGAGACCTTCGAAATCGGAGACGGTGTCTTCATTGGCTCCCAGTCATTCATCCAGGGCCGCATCCACGGTCAGTGTGTCATCGGAAGGAAATCCTGGATCGGACCACAAAGCTACTTTGATGCCCGCGACCTGGTCATCGAGGACTATGTCGGATGGGGTCCCGGGGCAAAAGTATTGGGATCCACTCATACCGGGATGCCTTTAGACGTTCCGATCATCCATACGGATCTTGAGATCAAACGCGTCACGATCAAGTCGTGGGCGGATATCGGCGTCAATGCGGTGATTCTGCCCGGTGTGACAATCGGCAAAGGCAGCCAGGTTGGTGCCGGGGCTGTCGTGACTGCTGATGTTCCACCGTTTGCTGTGGTGGCCGGCGTTCCGGCGAAATTTATTAAATGGCGCGAAGGATGTGAAGAGAAAGATTATGGAACTGAGAAATAGTAGAACGTTGATTACAGGCGGTGCCGGACTGGTAGGATCACATATCGCCGACCTTCTGGTTGAAGAGGGTGTTGCGGAGATCGTAATTTTTGATAATTTCGATCGGGGTCGGCGGGAAAACTTGACCTGGGCGATCGAAAATGGACCGGTGACCATTGTCGAGGGGGATATCCGCGACAGGGACTTGTTAGCCCGTTCAATGGAAGGAATTGATGTACTTTTCCACCAGGCCGCTATTCGCATCACACAGTGCGCGGAAGAACCCCGTCTGGCCCTCGAGGCCTTGGTGGACGGTTCTTACAACGTGATAGAGGCGGCCGTAAATGAAAACGTCGGAAGGTTGTCGCAGCTTCTTCGGCATCCGTTTACGGGGAAGCCGAGGGGTTTCCAACACGAGAAGACCACCATTCCTACAACAACCGGACGATTTATGGAGCGGCCAAAGTTTTCAACGAATCATTACTGCGAAGTTTTAATGAAATGTACAGTCTCGATTATATTGCTTTGCGGTATTTTAATATATACGGACCCCGCATGGACGCGTTCGGCGTATATACCGAGGTTTTCATTCGCTGGATGGAGCGCATCGAGGCGGGAAAAACGCCTCTCATTTTCGGCGACGGAACCCAGACCATGGATTTTATTCATGTCGGGACATTGCAAGATCAAACATTCTCGCGGCGAAGGCGGCGGTAACTGATGATTTCATCAATATCGCCAGTGGTGAGGAGACCAGCTTGATCCAACTCGCCGAGACGCTACTAAAAGTGATGAAAAGTGATTTGCGGCCTGAATATGGGCCGGTAAGAAAAGTCAACAACGTTCCGCGCAGACTTGCCTGTACGGAAAAGGCTAGGAAACTTTTAGGTTTTGAGACCCTCATATCTTTAGAGGAAGGGCTGCGCGGTATGGTAGATTGGTGGCGCGAGGAAACCTCAAGTCAAAATATGTTTGAGCAATTGATGCCCAAGCACCTGGCTGTTATGTAAAATAAGGGTTAATCCAATTTCCCAAAAATGAAGAAAGAGAAAATAAGAAAGGTATTTGAGAATCTTCCTGGATCATTTACTTAGCAATTTGGCTTAAATCTCGAGAAAACTGAACGATAGAGAGTTCTTGATATAATTTTGAGGGTTATGCAAAACTCAAATTAGAGAAAATTAATTAGAATAACTTAAAATGATTTCTACAACATTTAATGATCCGCCTTCGAATTTAAAATTAAATGATAATGAAGTGCATGCCTGGAAAGCGTCATTGGATCAACCAGCATCTATTATTCAGATGCTGGGGCAAACACTTTCAATGGACGAGAAGAAGAAGGCTGGACGGTTTTATTTTGAAAAAGACAGGAGGCATTTCATCGTTGGTCGAGGGTTGCTCAGAACGATTTTAGGGTGTTACTTAGGTATGGAGCCAATTCAGTTAGGGTTTTGTTATGGGAAAAATGGCAAGCCAAAACTCGCTGATAAATTTGGAGAGGTGACCATTAACTTTAACTTGTCTCACTCGGGCAATTTAGCATTTTACGGCTTCACTCGAGACGGTAAAATAGGTGTGGATATCGAACGTATTCGAAAAATCCCTGATATGGAACAAATCGCTGAACAGTTCTTTTCTGTGAGAGAAAATACTATTTTTTGCTCATTGCCTACAGGCAAGAGGAAAGAAGCCTTTTATAATTGCTGGACTCGCAAAGAAGCCTTTATCAAGGCAACAGGAGACGGTTTAACGCTTCCCTTGCATACTTTTGACGTAACGCTTGTGCCGGGTGAACCGGCTGAATTGATAAACATCGTTGGTAATCTTAAAGAAAGCAATCGCTGGTCTTTACATGCATTGACGCCATCCCCTGGCTACGTCGGTGCTATTGCCGTCGAAGGACACGGCCGGCTTTTGACATATTTAGCAGCGGGAAGAGAATTAAGAGGGATATAATATATGGACTTCTCATGGTCGAAATCACAAGATGAATTATATTACAGTGTTTTGGAATTTGCGAAAAAGGCGCTTAACAGTTCTGTGAAAGAACAAGGACAGACCCATTCTTTTAACAGGGATCAGTGGCGGAAATGCGGCGACCAAGGCCTTCTAAGTATGTGCGTACCAAACTCCTATGGGGGCTTGGGATTTGACGCACTGACGACGGCACGTTTAGTCGAAGCTTTCGGCCGCGGCTGTGAGGATAGGGGCTTAATTTTCTCAGCAGCGGCACACCTCTTCGCGTGTGTTATGCCGATTGTCGAACATGGAACCGAGGAACTAAAACAAAAGATGCTGCCACGATTGTGTTCCGGTGAGTGGGTAGGGGCAAACGCAACCACAGAGAGTGAAGCCGGATCCGATGCCTTTGCACTAAAAACACGCGCTGTCCGCGAAGGCAATTCGTATATTTTGACAGGAACCAAAGAGTACGTAACGAATGGTTCCATCGCCGATGCAATTGTCATTTACGCCACAATAAATCCTGCCTTTGGCTACCTGGGTGTGACCGCATTCGCGGTGGAGAAAAACACGCCGGGTCTCACTGCGGGGAAGCCTTATGGCAAGATGGGCCTAACTTCCTCTCCAATTAGCTCGATATATCTGGAGGAATGTAGTGTGCCGGTGAGCCATAGGCTTGGGGCTGAGGGCCAGGGTGGACAAGTCTTCAAAAGCTCTATGTTATGGGAGCGAGCCTGTCTGTTTGCGCTGTATGTGGGGATGATGGAACGCCAGCTTGAAAAGACCATGGTCTACGCCAAAGAGCGTCGCCAGTTTAGCAGAGCAATCAGCAAGAATCAGGCGATTTCCCATAGAATTGCCGATAT
>PVMK01127348.1_pt1 | contig 14129 bp, 15 predicted proteins | sample 1853481 | NCBI WGS metagenome assembly PVMK01 (sample SAMN08533507, study PRJNA380276) | Marine sediment metagenome, whole genome shotgun sequencing project. | reverse complement strand
GCTCTCCTGCACTCGAGGCTCGATCACCGACTGACGCGAGGCGGCGAACTCGTACTCCACGCCGGACGCGCGCGCAGCCGGGCCCACAACCTGGAGCGCGCCCGCGAGCGCCTCGCGGAGATCGTCCGGGAGGGGCTCGCTACCGCCCGGACGCGGATCGCCACCAAGGCCAGTGCGGGCGCCCGCAAGCGCCAGGCCCAGCAAAAGAAGCTCCGCTCCGCGGTCAAGAGCCAGCGCCGCCGGCCTGGATTCGACGATTGACCGATTTGTGAATTCGACGATGAGCCGATTTGCGAATCCGATGACCCGAATCCACTCGCAAAGCCCCTCTACACGCGCGGTTCGCCCCGCATTGATACCACCGTGCCGCCCCTCCCCTCGGTGCGCTGCGCACCCCTCCTTGGCGAGCTGTGCCGCCCCTTGGTGCGCTGTGCACCCCTCCTTGACGCGCCGTGCGCGGCTCGGTAACCCGCGGATCGTGACGCGCATCGATCCCATGCCATTGGTCCTCGCGAGCGCTTCGCCGCGCAGGAGCGATCTGCTTCGCGGGGCCGGCATTCGCTTCGAAGTCCGCCCAGCGGACATTCCGGAGATCGAGCAGCCCGGCGAGGCCCCGGTCGCATTTGCGCAACGCCTCGCCCACAGCAAGGCTCTCGCCGTCGCGGAGCGGGTCGGCACCTCCCCTCCCCGGCTGGTGCTGGGCGCGGATACCATCGTCGTGTTGAACGGTGAGGTACTCGGCAAGCCGCGCGATTCCGATCACGCGCTGGAGCTTCTCGAGCGCCTGACGGGTCGCGAGCATTCGGTGGTGACCGCAGTCGCGTTGGTGGTGAGTGACACGCTTCAGGTACGGCAGACTGTGGTGACAAGTCGCGTCGAAATGCGCGCCGTAGGACGAGACGAGCTGATCGCCTATGTGGCGACCGGCGAATCGCTCGACAAGGCGGGAGGTTACGCGGTGCAGGGAGGCGCGCGATCCTTCGTGACCCGAATCCACGGCAGCGAGACGAACGTGATCGGCCTCCCCCTCGACGAGACCCTCGACCTTCTCGCCGAGGCCGCCCAGCGACTTGGCGATGCCGTCGACCTGTTCGGTGGATCGCTCAACCCGCTCGACGAAACCGTCGGCCCGCTCGATGAAAACGGCGGCCCGCTCGATGAAACCTGCGAGACCGGATCGGGGAGTTCCGATTGACGTCCAGCCACGACATCGAAAGCCGGCTGGCGTCGGTACGCGAGCGGGTGGCGGCTGCCGCCTTGCGGGCCGGCCGCAAACCCGAAGAGATCACCCTGGTCGGTGTCGCCAAGCGAAAGCCCCCGGAGCTGATCGTGGCCGCAGTGCGCGCGGGCCTGCGCGATCTGGCCGAGAACTACGTCCAGGAGGCAGCCGCAAAGATTCCGGCCGTAAACGCCGAGCTCAGCGCTGCGGGACTCGCCGCCCCGCGTTGGCATTTCGTCGGGCAGCTCCAGCGCAACAAGGCCCGGGAGGTCGTGGGCCTCTTCGATGCGGTCGCTAGCGTCGACCGCGAGCGGCTCGGAACAGAACTCGAGCGCCGTGCCGTGCAGCAGGACCGCCGACTCGACGCTCTCCTGCAGGTGAACCTCAGCGGTGAGCCCCAGAAGGGCGGCGTCGACCCCGCTGCTCTTCCGAAGCTCCTCGAGGCCAGCACGCGCTGGGCCCGGTTGCGCGTCGCGGGATTGATGACGGTCCCCGCAGCTGCGGCGGATCTCGAAGACAGCCGACCCGCCTTCGCGAGGCTTCGTTCGCTGCGCGACGAGCTGCGTGGCAAACCGGGCGCGGAACACCTATCTGAACTGTCGATGGGTATGACCGGCGACTTCGAAATCGCCATCGAAGAGGGCGCCACGATCGTGCGGGTAGGGACGGCGATCTTCGGCCCCCGGAGTGAATCATGAGCTTGGCGGGGCGACGAATCGCATTCATAGGGGGCGGCGCGATGGCGGAAGCGCTGGCCGGTGGACTCATTGCGAGCGGCGTTTCCGCGAGCCAGATCCGGATCGCCGAACCCTTGCCCGAGCGCTGCGCGCAGCTCCGCGATCGGCTCGGCGTGGCCGCCGAGGCCGGCTACGCGGACGCCGTTCGCAACAGCGATCTGGTCGTGCTCGCCGTCAAACCCGACGTCGTCCCGACGGCGCTGGCAGCACTGCGCGCGGAAGATCTCGACCTGACGAAACCGCTGTGGATCTCGATCGCGGCCGGGGTCCGGCTGGAGTCCCTCGAGGCGGGGCTTCCCGCAACGGCGCGGATCATTCGAGCGATGCCCAACACCCCATCGTTGGTCGGTGCGGGTGCGACCGCGATCTGCGGCAACGCCCAGGCCAACGCCTCGGACCGGAGCGACGCGAGCTCACTCTTCGAAAGCGTAGGTATTGCGTGGGAGGCGGATGCCGAAAATCTGCTCGACGCGGTAACGGGCCTTTCGGGCAGCGGTCCCGGCTACGTGTTCCTCTTTTTGGAGGCGTTGATCGATGCCGGCGAGAGCGTCGGCCTGCCGCGCGAAGCCGCCGAGCGCCTGGCCACCCAGACCGTCTACGGGGCCGCAAAGCTCGCCTTGGATGGCGACAGCAGTCCCGCGCAACTCCGCGAGCAGGTGTCGTCGCCCGGCGGAACCACGCTCGCCGGACTCGCCGCGCTCGACGAGGGCGGGTTGCGGGAAATCCTCGCGCGGGCCGTTGCGGCTGCCACGCGCCGATCCGTGGAGCTCGGAGAGGGCTCCTGAGTACCACCCCTCGAGTTCGCAGGCCGCTAAAGATTCCGGGCAGTTCGGTCGATTCCCTGCCGCAGCACGAACGTGCAATACGACGGCCCAATTAAGCGCCGCCGGAAGGCCGCGCGACGGCGCAATACAAAGGCGGCGAAGGCGCAGCACGCCGTTGAAATTGGAGGCAGGCTTGCGAGTCACAGCGCTCGACATCCGAAACCAGGTCTTCCCACGCATGATCAGGGGCTACGCGCGCGACGAGGTCGACGCCTTCTTGGACATGGTCTCCGAGGACTACGAAGCGCTGGTGCGCGAAGCGCAGGCCCTCCAAGAGAACGTAATCCGACTCGAGGTTCAGGTTGAAAGGTTGTCCTCCAACGAGGCGATTTTGCAGACAACTCTGACCACCGCTCAAAAGATCAGCGAGGACCTGAAGCGGACGGCGGTCAAGGAGGCCGAGACCCTCATCGGAGAAGCGGAGGTCAGGGCCGAAAAGGTTCTCGACGCCGCACACCGCCGCGCCACGAGGCTGGCGGGTGATCTCCGAGAGATGAAACAGCTCCGCACCCGGCTCGCGGCATCGGTCCGCTCGACCATCGACACCCACATCGGGCTACTGGATGCGCTCGCCAAAGATCCGCCCGAAGAACCCTCGCTCGGTAACAGTGCCGCCTTTCTCGCGACTGGCAGCCCAGACCCGACCCGAGTCAGCTCCGAGCCCACCCGACCCGGCCCCGACCCACCCGAGTCGCTCCGAACCCTCCATACCCGGCTCCGACGCGACCGGCCCCGGTCCCGGCAAGGACGCGTGAACGAGGGGCGCGCGGATTTCGAACTCGCGCAAACCGAAACCGGCGTCGCTTTCTGGATCCACGTATCGCCCCGATCGCGCCGGCCAAATGTCGGCGGCGTCCACGGCGACGCGCTCCGCGTGGCCGTGAGCGAGCCTCCGATCGACGGAGCGGCCAACAAGGCCTGCGCGAGGGCTCTCGCTGGGGCGTTGGGGGTCCGCCGAACCGCGGTGGCCCTGGATCCGGCCTCCACGGGGCGGCGCAAGCGGGTCCGAATCGACGGCGATTTCGAGGCGCTCGAGGAGCGGCTCCTGGGGTTGGCGAGCGCTGCTCGCGCCGATTAGCCTCCCCTGCCCGGGCCACTGAGCCCCGATCGACACCCCCGCGAAGCGGAGCCCTGGAACCGCGCTGCGAGTCTTTCGAAACCGAGTTGCGCCAAGAGATGTGGAATGCCGATCTACGAATACGCGTGTGAAAAATGCGAGAGTGAATTCGAGGCGGAGCAGCGGATCACCGACAGCCCGATCAAGAGCTGTCCTCGCTGCAAATCCAAGAAGGTCAAACGGCTGATCTCGCGGACCTCCTTCGTCCTCAAGGGCGGCGGTTGGTATTCGGACCTCTATTCGTCATCCGGTGCAAAAGACGACAAAGACGTCAAAGCGGATTCGAGCGGCGACAAGGCCGCGAGCGAATCGGCGGATTCGAAATCGGAATCCAAAAAGGACTCGAAGAGCGCAGACACCCCCAAGGCAAAAGACAAAGCGAGCGCGAAGAGCAAAGGCAAGGGAAAAGGCGGCAAAGCGGTAGCCTGAACGTCTGTTTCTTTCGCCGACCACTCACCCAAACTCAACCGCTTGTTATACTGGCGCCCCCTTTTTCGCGGAGACCGCATCCCAATGACAAATCAAACTCAACAGACGGTCATCGTCGATGGACTCGCACTCGCGCAGGACATTCGCAAACAACTCGCCGAAGAGGTGGGTCAATACGCCGCAGCGGGAAAGCGCGTGCCGTGCCTCGCGGTGGTTCTGGTCGGTGATGACCCCGCGAGCGCTTCCTACATCAAGGGCAAGCAGCGCGCCTGCAGTCAGGTGGGTATGGAGGCGATCGAACGCCACCTGCCCGCATCTTCTTCCGAGCAGGATGTACTCCTGGTGGTCCAGGAGCTGAACCTCGACGACTCGGTCGACGGGATTCTCGTGCAACTGCCACTGCCCAAGGGAATCTCCCCGAATGCAGTCGCCGCTGCAATCGACCCCGCGACAGACGTCGACGCGCTGCACCCGAGCACGGCGGGCAAACTTCTGCTCGGCACACCGACCCTCGCTGCCTGTACCCCACTGGGTGCCATGGAAATCCTCGACCGCTACGAGATCGAGATCGAAGGCGCCAACGCGGTGGTGATCGGGCGCAGCAATATCGTGGGCAAGCCCGTCTCGCTGATGCTCCAAAGCAAGAACGCGACCGTGACGATGTGCCACTCGAAAACCCGCAATCTCAAGGAGATCTGTCAGCAAGCCGACATTCTCGTGGCGGCCGTCGGAGTTCCGCGCCTCGTTAAGGCCGACTGGGTCAAGCCGGGTGCCGCAGTGATCGACGTGGGCGTCAGCAATATCGATGGGAAACTCGTTGGCGACGTGGACACCGAAGGCGTCATGGGCATCGCGTGCATCGTCACCCCGCACCGCCGGGGCGTGGGGCCGATGACGATCACGATGCTTTTGCGCAATACCCTGACCGCCTACCGAGCCCGCACGGGCGAGTGACATCGTTGAAGCGAACGCCCCTCTACGACATCCATCGGCGTCTGGGGGGGCGCATGGTCGAATTTGGCGGCTACGAGCTGCCCGTCCAATACACCTCCATCCGCGAAGAACACTGCGCGGTCCGCGAAGCCGCGGGACTCTTCGACGTCTCCCACATGGGCCAGATCGAGTTCGAGGGGATCCGCTGCGATCGCCGCCGCCGATCGACTCTTCAGCCGAAGCCTGGCGGGGCTCGAAACCCGGGCGGGTTCAGTACGGGTTGTTGTGCAACGAAAACGGTGGAGTCGTCGACGACATCACCTGCTATCGGGTTGCCGAGCAGTCGGCTTTTTGGTGCGTGAACGCCTCGAATATCGCCAAAGATTGGGCTTGGGTCCTCGATCACGCCGGGTCATCGAGCGGTGTGCGCAACGCGAGCGACGAGACCGGCCTGCTCGCCCTCCAGGGACCGGCGAGCGCAGCCATCCTCTCCGGGCTGAATGCGCCCAACGCGGCGGCGCTGCGCCGCTTCCGGTTCGAGCGGATGGAGGTCGCGGGTTGCCCGGCCTTCGTCTCGCGGACGGGCTACACGGGAGCCGACGGCTTCGAGATCTACCTCAGCAGCGGCGACCTCCCGCAGGTGTTCGAGGCCCTGCTCGACGAGGGAGCACCGCTCGGCCTGCGGCCCGCGGGCCTGGGCGCCCGCGACACGCTTCGACTCGAGGCCGCGCTTCCCCTCTACGGCCACGAACTCGACGACGACACCTCGCCGCTGGCGGCCGGGCTCGAGCGCTTCCTGGATCTCGAGTTGGGGGCTTCATCGGCGCGGACGCAATCGCCCGAGATCGCGACGCGGGCCTCGAGAGCCGGCTGGTCGGCTTCGTGCTCGAAGAGCGGGGCGTCGCGCGGGCCGGCTGCGCGGTGGCACTCGAAGGGGAAAAAATCGGCAGGGTCACCTCGGCTGGACCCTCTCCAACCCTCGGCAAGTCGATCGGTCTGGCGTACGTTCCAGCCGGGGTGACTGAACCGGGCAGCCGTTTTCAAGTAATCGTGCGAGAACGAGCGCTGCAAGCCCGGGTGGTCGATACACCCTTCGTCTAGCCGAGCCTGGGCCGAAGGTGGAGGACATCTTGGATTTCGAAATTCCCGACGAACTGCACTACTCCATTGATGACGAGTGGATTCTTGTCGAGGACGATACAGTCACGGTGGGCGTGACCGACTACGCCCAGCAACAACTCGGCGACATCGTCTACGTCGAACTCCCGAACGTGGGCGATCAGATTGTCGAGGGCAAGGCATTCGGCGTGATCGAATCCGTCAAAGCCGTTTCAGACCTCAACGCCCCATTGGCCGGCGAGGTGGTCGCGATCAACGAAGATCTCATCGATCAGCCGGAAATCATCAACGAAGAGTGTTACGGAACGGGCTGGATCATCAAGATCAAACCATCCAATGCGGATGAGATCGCAGTCGCTCCTCGACGCGGACAGCTATACGCAAGCTCGTCAACAAGCGAAGTGCATGATCCAACTCCCGCGATTGAAAAGGCCGCCCACTGGAGTATCGCCACGATCGTAATTCGGAGAAGCGTCGCCGCGTGCGCGACCCTGGTTCTCGCAGCCGCTTGCAGCCACGATGACGGCAGCGGCTTCAACCCGATGGATCTGGTGGTTCCGAGCTACAGCGATGACGACCTGCGGCAGCTCGGGATGGATGCCGATCGCGAGATCCAGCAACAGGTCGAGATCATCTACGATCCGGTCGTTTCGGGCTATATCAACGAGCTCGGGCAAGAACTCGCGAGCCAGATCGAACCCCAGCCCTTCATCTATCGGTTTCGGGTCATCAACGCGCGCAGCCTGAACGCCTTCGCGTTGCCCGGCGGCTACATCTACATCCACGCCGAAACACTCCTGCGGGTCGGCAGTGTCGACGAACTCGCGGGCGTGCTCGGTCACGAAATCGCCCACGTGCAGGCGCGGCACTTCTCGAGGCGCGAGGCAAAAACGGCGCTGCCGGGCCTGGCCGCTCGCGTGATCGGCATGGGCGCGGCGGTCGCGGCAAAACAGCCGGAGCTCGCGATCGCTGGCGAGGGCGTGAACGTCTCGCTCAAAATCGGATTCACGCGGGAGTACGAGGCAGAAGCCGATCAACTGGGCGCCATCTGGGTGACGCGCGCCGGTTATGACTCGGTCGAGCTGACGCACTTTCTCGACAAGATCGTGCAAACCACGGACGGGTTTCCCGACAATCTGCCGCCCTATCTCGCCACGCATCCCTTCCCCGAGGACCGAATTCACGCGATCGAGGCCGCCGCCGAAACCCTGCACCCCAAGCGGGTACCCGATCCGGAGTTCGCCGCCGCGCTGCCGCTGGTGCAAGCGCGCTTGGCGTTCTTGCTGAAGACCGGACGCGCCAGCCTCAGCCCGGGCGTCGCGGAGTCGACCGATCCGCGAATCGAAGCGGTGATCGAGCAAGCCAAAGAAGCCGCAGAGCGCGGGGATCGGGACGGCGCGCTGCTGCTGCTCGGTCGGATCGACGGACTCGAACGCGCCGACCCCCGAATCCCGTTCCTGATCGGAGAGCTGCTCTACGCAAGCGGCCGCTACACGGAAGCGGCGGCCAGCTACCTGCGCGCGGCCCGGCTGGACACATCGCACGCGCTGGTCTTCTTCAAACTCGGTAAAGCGTTCGAAGCGGCCGGCCAATCGCATCGGGCCGTCTACGCGTTCGAACAGGCCGTCCTGCGCACCGCCGAAGAGAGTGATCTGAGGAAGCGATCTGAGTGGGAGATCTACAAACTGACCTTCGTACCCATCGAAGCCTCCGGCTTTGCGGAGGGCTCGCTCTCCGATGCGATCGACTCCGCCTCCGATGCGCCCGACGCCGCTGCCGCCGAACCGATCGCGAAATCGACCGCGGGCTTCGCTGAATCCCACCGCGGGCTTCCATGAGCCGATCGCCGCGGAGTTCTACACGGGGGTTTCGCGGATCGTCTGGTGGGCCCGGCTCGGATCGCGATTTCGACAATACGCGGATGAGTTCGACGTGCGCTGGATCGAGCCTTCCGGAAGAATCGCGCTGGAAAGGTCCGCCAAAACGCGCGGAGCCGGCATGATCGGCTCGGTGCTGGAGTTCGGCAGGAAGAAACCGGCCGCCGTGGGTCGTTGGACGCTGGAACTCGTACTGGAAGACGACGTGGTCAAACGGCAGACACTCGTGATCCGCCCGCAGCCCGACCGCACCCTCCAGCCACTCTGACGCTCGATCGAACCGGTCCCTACTCGTGAGGCCGCTAGCACTCGATCGAATCGGCGCCTACTGCTGAAACCGCTGGTGCTCGATCGATCGAACCGGCCCCTACTCCTGCTGAAGCCGATGGCGGGCAATCTCGACCCAGGTTCCCGAGGGCTCCAATTGGAGGTAGCGCCGCCAGTGGCCGCGCGCCTTGCGGCGCAGGCCGATCTTCTCGTAGACCAGCGCCAGGCTGACGTGGGCGTCCGCGTACATCGGGTCCGCTTCCAAGGCGACCTTGTAGTGCCTCAGCGCCATCTGGTAGCGGCCTTCGTCTTCGAGCAGCGTCGCGAGGTTCAAATTGGCTTCGACGTGCAGGGGGTCGATGACGAGCGTGCGCTCGAAACAGGCCCGCGCACTGGTCAGTCGATCCTGATTGAAATAGACCGATCCCAAATTGCAGTGCGCGTCGGCGCAATCCGGATCGCATTCGATCGCCCGCGTGTAGGCCTCGATGGCCTCCGCGTAGGTGTTGCGATTCGAGTCGAGCTTGCAGCCCTGCTCGAACCACCGCTCGGCCGATTCCCCGCGCGAAGCGCTCGATGCGCGTACACACAGCGTAACCGGGGAACTCTCCCGCGTCGGAGCGAACTCCAGCACGAACTGCCCGTCGGGCTCGACCAAGACACCGTCGTGTCGAACCACGACGCGCGGCGACCCATCCAGCCAGGGCCGCAGCGAACCCAGCGGCCGGTCCACATCGGGTATTCGCTTGCGAAGCGCATCGACGCTGCGGCGAATTCGGTGCAGCGATACCCCGCGATCGAGCAGCGAAAGCACCGAGCGAACGGTGACGAGATCGCGAAACTCGAACCCACTGCCTTCGCGACGCGAATCTCCAGAATCGCGCGCAACCGCAGGCTCCAGCAGCGCAGTGCGCTCCCAGTACCTCAGCCGCGCTCGAGAAACTCCGGTAATCCGCGCGACATCGTCGAGCGTGTAGGTCCCCACCGCGGGGGAGAGTACATCGACTGCGCAGCGACGCCATCCAAAATCGAACCGAATGGTACTGACCAACAGAGCCGCAGCGCGCCGAGTCGTGTGAGCGAAAGTGCCAACCCCACGCAATCACAAACGCCGACTCATTCCGGCTGCGCGGCGACAGGTGCGCGCGTAACGGAAACCTTAAGGCAAAAGTGATCGCCCCAGTGAAGCGAGCTGCGGATTACCAATCCAACGAACGGGCACTCATGGCGGAGGCAACCAAGCGACTACCCAAAATTACTACCGTTCACAGCTAATTGAGGCCGAATTGCTCAGGTGATTACTCATATCAGCTCACACGCCGCTCATCTTCAGCACCGTCTTGGCCGTCTTCCAGAGGATCAGCAGATCCATCACCACCGAGCGGTATTTCAGGTAGTAGGTATCGAGGGCGAGCTTCTCCTCGAATCCCGCCACCTCGTTCACGTAACCACGCTGGATCTGCGCCCAGCCCGTGATCCCGGGCTTGATCGAAGTGCGCAGCGCGAAGTAGGGGTAGCGCTCGCTCAGAATCTCGACGAATTCGGGCCGCTCCGGGCGGGGGCCCACGAGCGACATCTCGCCCTTCAGAACGTTCCAGAACTGGGGAATCTCGTCGATGCGCGTCATGCGCAGGATTTTTCCGATTCGGGTCGCGCGATCGTCGTGAGCCTGCGCCCAGACCGGGCCGCTCTCCGCTTCGGCCCCACTGCGCATCGAGCGCAGCTTGAGCATCGCGAATCGCTTGCCGCCCTTGCCGACGCGCTCCTGGCGATACAGCACGGAGCCCGGGGACTCGAGCCGGATTGCGATCGCGCTGAGCAGTAGGACCGGCGCCGCGAGCAGCAGGCCCAGCGCGGATACGGCGATGTCGATCGCACGTTTCGCGATGGCGGCGAGGCGGCCGATTCGAAAGCCATTGGAGAAGATCAGGTAGTTCGCGCGCAGGTCTCGGATGTAGACGCGCCCGCTGATCCGCTCATAGAAGGAGAGGCCCGACTCGACGCTGATGCCCCGAAGCTTCTGGCCCAGCAGTTCCTCGGCGGGAAAGTGTTCTTCGTGGTCCTTCGAAGCGACGACGATTCGATCGATGTCGAAATCAGCCACGACCTTGTCGATCTGGTGAATCTTGCCAAGTACGGGCACGCCGTCGATGAAGCTGCGCTCGTGGACCAGATCGTCGGATAGAAATCCAATGAGATTCGTTCCTAGTTTGCGGTATTGGATCGCATGCCGCGCAGTCGCAATGCCGAGATTACCCGCACCGACGATCAGGAGCCGCTCGGTGAAGGGTGTCAGTGGCGAGATGATGCGAAACGCGACGCGCCCGATGAGCAAGAGCGGGAAATAGAGCGCGGCCGTCTGGGCCGTCGCCTGGCTGGCTCCGGCCGGCATCGGCACGAACAGGTAGCCCGCGATGACCAACATGAACGCCATCCCCATCACCCCAAATACGCAGCGAAGCGTCTCGCGGCCGCTCGCGAGGGACTCGAGTCCATAGGCGTCGACGAAATAGAGGGCAAAGAAACAGCCGAACGCAGCGGCGAGGGTCACAGCGCCATATGCGAACGCTGAAAACGGCGGGGCCAGCAGCTGCCAGCAGATCCAGGCGGCGGCGGCAAGGCAGAGCCCGTCTGCGATCGCGGCAGTGACAGCGCGACTCGAGTATTGATTGGGGGGGATAGGGTCATCCTTTCCCGTCAGTTCGTCTTATTGATTAGGGCAGGACGGGGCGATGAATCAATGATGCAATGGCATCATTTTCATGATGTAAATCCATCATTGGCATGATGGATGAGCAGCCAGGAGCGCCGCCCCAGAATGGGGCCGCGCGACGCCGCAAAGCGAATCCGCAGGATTTGCCAGCTAGAGCAAGCCGCGGCGCTGGGCGACGTAGACCGCCTGGAGCTTGGCGTGGGCTCCGAGCTTGTCGAGGACGTGCTGGACGTGGTTGCTGACCGGCGAGGCCTGAATATTGAGGGCGGCGGCGGTGTCCTGAATGCTGGTGCCGCTGGCCACCAGGCGCAGCACCTCCATCTCGCGCGGCGTCAACGACCGAACCTTCTTTTCTGACACCGCCTTGCCTTTGCCCGGGGCGGACGGGATCCCCGGCATCGCGCCGCAGCGCCGCACGAGCTCATCCAATCCGATTTCAGCAGCCGGATCGAGGGGCTCCAGCAGGTGGACGAAATTGAAGCGGCGCGCGCTCGCACTCGGCGCAACGATCACGGAACACTTGACTTTGAGCATCTCCCCCGAGCGGTGCTTGACCTGGAACTGATACGGATGAATCGGCTCGCGGTGCCGTCGCATCTTGCGCACCGCACAGCTTTCGTTGCAGAAGCGGTTGCCAAACAGGTCCCTACCGCAAATTACCTTGAAGCAGCGCTTGCCGACCACGCGCTTGGCCTCGTGGCCCAACAGCGCCTCGGCGGCCTGGTTCCAGACCGTGATGTGTCCGGACTGATCGCTCGAGAAGGCGGCGACGGCGGTGCTGGTCAACAATTCCTGAGGATCGGAGGTCAATCGGGAAGAAGGGCTGCTCCGGGGCATTGGCTAGCGCCTTTTGCGAGCCGCTGGGCTCGCGCCAGACCATCCTACATCCGGGTGTAATTCAAGTCAATTTCAATCAAATGCGAGCGCGAGGCGCGCTGCCCGTTGGAACGGCTGTCAGTCGTCTTCCCAGCGACGCCAGCTTCCGTTCGGGCCCGAACCCCGGAGGCCCTCATCATCGCCGTAGGGGCCGTGGAAGACTGGAAAAGCCACCCGCACCGAACGGTTTCGCGGTGGCGGATTTAAGACCAGACGCTCGAGTGGACCCACAAACCGTTACAAAAGGCGTGCGCTGGGGCGCTCTGCCAACTCGAGTAGTCGTACAGCGCGTAGAAGTTGAACTGATGGCTCGCTAGAAATTCGTGGAGTTCGAAGAAATTGCCGTGCGCGCCATCTGGAGCGAAGTCCACTTCCGCGTATACGGATGCGATCTTCCCGCGCTCGAACAATTCTCGCGCTCCGTTCAGAACGTGAATCTCGTGACCCGCCGCCTCAATCTTCAAGAGATCCGCCCCGCTCAACGCGAGCGTTTCGCAAACATCCCGAACCGTCTTCATTTCGCATTCTTCAAGCGATCCCCCCGGCCTCTCGAGAGTCGCCTTGCGCGACCCGGCTCCATTCGCTGCTCTGCTCATTGATCTCCATCCGAATCTTGCCGCTCGTGGCGCCGATCGCAAGGTTGTGGGGAGTCACCCTTCTCCAGATTCCGGACGTTCGCACGCAATCGATCAAAGGTTCCCACGACCGGTTCAAACGAGTGAATGAACGCCTCCGGAAATACATTGCCAAGCCACTTGGCGGTCTGGCCCACATTCGCGCCGATGTCGAAGATCACGTTCGGTTGTCGGTTTTGCTTCTCGAACAATCGAGCCAGGTCAATCGGCAGCGAGCAGCCCCGCGGAACCCGGCCCGGCAAGAACGCACGGAACCGATAGCGGAACATGATCTTACGCGCGTACTCTCGCAGCGTCACTGTCAATTGAGGATCTCCTCGGGTGGATGAAGAATCTCGGAACCACGAGGCAACGCTAACGGAATTCTGCAATCATTCAACGCCAAGGTTCTTACTCCAATCCGGACGGACGAGATCGCAAGAACGACTGTGATCTCCATGGAATCGTCAAACACACACTTGGGTATCGTGCCACGCGCTCTGCACGGAAGGCAGAGCCCAAATGAAATCGAAACCCAAGGGTGCGAAGTACAGAAACCTCACCGCGCGTAGGGGCGCGAGCAGAAGGGGAACGCGATGTCGGTAGCAAAGGAGCAAATACAGCGCCTCGAACGCGACATGCGGCGACTGCGCGAGGCAATGCTCGTGCTCGCCATCGCGCTGATCGCCACGCTTGCCTGGAGCGTGACGCGGGCGACGCCGGACGAGTTGACGCTGCGGCGGCTCGCCATCGTGGACGATGACGGGAAGGAGCGGATCGTCGCGGCAACGAGTTCCGAGGGCGGCGCTGGTCTCTCGCACTACGACACCGATGGAAAGCTGCGGATTAGTGCGGGGACCAACTCCGAAGGAGACGCCAATGTTCAGCACTTCGACGCAGTCGGAAGACAGCGGATCAACGTGGGGACAGGGCCCGATGGCGAAGCCGTCCTCGAGGACGACGGCAGGGACGAGAAGAAGCGAATCGGCGCGCTCACATTCCCTGACGGTTATTCCGGCATCGCGCTGAGAAGTAGCAACGGCGAGTCGGTGTGGATGAAGACATCCGAGTGATTGGCCCGTGGTCCGAAATGGGGACTTCGCCGGGGAGCTCCATTCCCGAATTTCTTCATTCTGCCGAAAGCCGTCGGGATTCCAGCCGTTTTTCGGTAGACTCCGCCCCGGAAGCGATTGTCACGCTGGTGCGGGCCACGGACTTCAAATCCGTAGGAGGATGTGGCGACACAGCCTCGGCGGGTTCGATTCCCGTCCGCTTCCGCCATTTCGGCTTCGAAGACCCCCCTCCCCTATCTTGCCCGGAACTCGCCCGCGCAGCGCCAATGGACCGGAGCCCCCGCGCAGCGTCGACTGCCCGGAGCTCCAGCGGGAGCTGATTTCCCGGGGC
>PVMK01118282.1_pt1 | contig 14129 bp, 13 predicted proteins | sample 1853481 | NCBI WGS metagenome assembly PVMK01 (sample SAMN08533507, study PRJNA380276) | Marine sediment metagenome, whole genome shotgun sequencing project. | reverse complement strand
CATCTGGAAAAGATTTTTGATCCTTTTTTCAGCACCAAGTTCACCGGCCGCGGCTTGGGACTGGCTGCGGCAAAGGGCATAGTACAAAGCCATGACGGCTGCATACATATTGACAGTTCACCGGCAGGAACATCTTTCCACATCCTGTTGCCCAAGGCAGTTTTTGACCAAGAGGTCATGGCCACAGAAAGTGAGCCTTTTGTGGATATTAAAGGATTAAGGGTATTGGCTGTGGATGACGAACTCCAGGTTCTGTCGATCATCGAGAACCTGCTCACCCACCATGGATGTCATGTACTGACCGCTGACAAAGGCAGCGAGGCCCTGGAAATAATCAATCGGCATAAGGATGACCTTGATCTGGTAGTTCTTGATATTCAGATGCCGGGCATGAGCGGTGATGAAGTGTACCGGAAACTAAAGGTTCTTAACCCGGCTATCAGGGTTTTGATATCAAGCGGCTACGAAGAATATACGGCACTGCAAAACATTGTACTGGATGCAAGGCGTGACAGGTTTATAAAAAAACCGTTCAGCATGGCGGAACTGCTTCAGAAAGTAAAAGATATTCTTTTGCAGGATTAGATGTCAGGAAAATACTGTCAGTTGTGTGTGAAATTATATATGACAGACTCAGGACGTTCTATCAATTGATTCGTGTAAGGCTTTGCTTAATTCTTCAATCTTATAAGGCTTGGGAACCATACCAATAAAGCCATATTTTTTATGGTCTGCCAGGATCGGGTCATTGGCATAGCCGCTCGATACAATAGCTTTAACATGCGGGTCAATCTCTTTTAATTCAACAATTGCTTCCTTGCCACCCATGCCGCCCGGGATGGTGAGGTCCATGATAACCACATCATACGGCTTGCCGCCATCCATGGCTTTCTTATAAAGATCAATTGCCTCTTTGCCCTCCACAGCAAGATCCACCTCGTAGCCTAAATGGCTCAGTAGTTCGGCGGCAATCTCCCGGATAAATTCTTCATCATCCATGAGCAGAACCCTCCCCTCTCCCATGATAACTCCGTCTCCCTCTTTATCAGCGGTATCCATTGAAATGGGGTTGGCTGAGACAGGCAGATAAACATGGAAAATCGAACCGACGCCCATCTCTGTATCAACGGTGAGCAGGCCGCCATGCTTTCTAACAATTGCATAAGATGTCGACAGGCCCAGGCCGCTGCCCTTGACCTTGGTGGTAAAGAAAGGATCAAAAATCCTGGGCAGGTTCTCTTTGGGGATGCCGGCCCCCTTATCACGGACTGATATTTGTATATATTTGCCGGCCGGCAACGGTATGGAATCTGCTTTATCAATCACAACATTTTTTGCTTCAACCCTGCATTCACCGCCATCCGGCATCACCTGGTAGGCGTTGATTATCAGGTTGTGTAAGACCTGGGTAATCTGCCCCGTATCAGCTTCAATCGGCCACAATTTCCGGGGGATATCACAATCACATTTTAAGTTGGTGCCACGCAGGACAAATTCCGTTGACTCCTTGATTGTTTCTGACAGATCAACCGTTTTGGTGATCGGCACGCCGCCCTTTGCAAAGGTAAGAAGTTGCTGGGTGAGAGCCTGAGCCCGCGATATGGCCTTTTCTGTTTCAGCAAGCCGGGCAGTGATCTTATCGCCGGGGGTAGCATACATTTTTGCTAAAGAGATATTACCAAGAATGGCGGTGAGCAGGTTGTTAAAATCATGGGCAATGCCGCCGGCCATCAACCCGGCTGATTCCAATCGCTGAGCCTTTTGTATCTCTTCTTCAAGTGTTAAACGTTCCCGGATGTCCCTGAAAATCCACTGGCTGATCCTCTTTCCATCAAGTTCCATGACGCTGGAACTGATTTCTACAGGAATCCGGTAGCCGTCCTTGTGGAGAACATGATAATCTATATCTGCCGGAGTGAGCTGGCTGGCGAGTGTTTTAAAAAGACTTATGTATTTCTCGGTTTCATCTGAGGGGTGCAGCAGGGAATGATGGATGCCGATTAATTCTTCACCACTTCGGCCCAGCAGCTCAATTCCCTTCTTGTTAACATCAAGTATGGTGCCTGATTCTGCATCAATAACAAATATCGCATCACTGGCTCTTTCAATCAGCCCACGGTATTTTTGCTCTGACTCTAGTAAGGCCTTTTCCGTCTTCTGACGTTTTTCGATATCCTCCCGTAACAGTTTATTGGCCAGTCTCAACTCTGCGGTCCGGGCACCGACCAGCGCTTCGAGATGATCAAGGTGTTTGGCCAGTTCTGATTCTACCTTTTCGCGGGCTAGCATGTTTTTGTTCAGCCTGTAGAGAGTTATTAGCAATGCAAGCAGCAGAATTAAGGTTACAGCATAGACTGTGTTTGATGAGCCGCGGATGAGACTGTCGATCAATTTTTTATGTTCGGTTATATCGTAATAGACCTCGCAGGCACCGATTATTTTTTCTTCAAATTTGATTGGCACGTATGTTTCAACAACATCGACCTTTAATATCCTGCCTTCAGCCGACTCGGTGTCTTTTTGAACAATCTTGGTGAAATTTATTCCCTGGTCAATAACGGTCCGAAAATAGTCCCTGGTATTAATTGTGCCAATATCTTCAGGAGTTGTTGAATAAATGATCTCGCCGGCAGGAGAAAAAATTTTTACCTTTTCAACACCGAAATCCTCAATTAATTCAAAGACTTCAGCTATAACATCAGATGTGATATCATTTTGTTGTAAATCGTTCTCCGGATCAGGCAGATAGTGGACAATATGATTTGCCATCTGGGTGGCAGACCTCTCAGCATCTTTGTGAAGGTGATTGGTAAAGGCTGGATACAGGTATAGCTTTGTAAAAAAAGGAAGAAATAGAACTGCGATTATTGAAATCAGCAGAACAAGAGATAAAAAGCGTTTACGGGTCATTTACTTATGTAAAGCGACTCTGTTTTTCGTTACGATTATAATGCTCCGAAAGGCTCCCAGGGATAGAAGAAAAAACGAAACTGTTAGTATACTAAGAGTTTAATACAAATATATTGGCAAAATTGTCAAGCTTCGCGATTTATTCACTGTTACCCATTTTTTTGATACTTTGCTATTTTCTCAAGTATTTTTAAAGAGTTGTCCCGATGCTTGCTGTCATCGGGCAGGTGCTTGGTAGCCTGGATAAAATGATGCTTGGCACTGGACAGGTCCCCTTCGTACCAGTAATAGATCCCCAGGTTGTAGTATCCCTCACCCCTGTTGCCATGTGTTATCTTGATGTTGCCAAGCTGGAAATAGACCCTGGTGAAATCAGGAAGCAGCAGAATGAGTTCCTCATAGTATTTGATCGCCTCTTCCAGCCTGCCGGCTTTTTCCAAAGTCATGGCAAGATTATAGATAGTAAAAGCGTTATTGGGCTTCTGGCGGCGGGTTTCAAACAGCAGTTCCAGGGCTTGCTGGTAACGTCCTGCCTTGTAATGAATAACCCCCATATCTGTTTTCAGAATTGCTTTTGAAGGATAAAATGCAATAACCTCCTGCAACATTTCGGCCGCCTTGTCAAATTCTGCCGACGCCAGGTAAACCTGGGACAGTCCATACTTCAACATCATTGTCTCAGGCGTTTCCTGCTGCGCTGTTGCTGTTACATTCTGGTAGTACGAGAGCATCCTGATCGGATCCCTGGTAATTGATATAATTCGTTGTTTGATCCGCTGAAATTCAAAATCATCTACATTCGCATACTGTTTTTTATCACTGAAAAGAACGAGATCCTGGATATAGCCCATTCTCATATCAGGACCCGGATGGGTAAGGAGATAGGGTGGGATTCTGCCGTGCCTGTACCGGTTGACATTCCTGATTTCATTGAGCATATCCACCATAGCCTCTGGATCTCGGTCCATCTCCTGCATCCACTTGAAAGCCAGGCGGTCCGCCTCCTCTTCATCCAGGCGGCTGAAAGAGAGGATAGCTGACTGGCCGGCGGCCACCGAGCCACTGATCATTGCCTGGGAAAGGTCTCCTGCCCCAAGGGCAATTCCTGCCAAAACCCCGATCATGGTCATCACATTGACCTTGGCACTCTTATCCATCCTGCTTGCCAGATGCCTGCTGACCACGTGGCCGATCTCGTGGGCGATAACCCCGACCAGTGCATTTTCACTGTCAAGTGACTCGATGAGACCGGTATGGAAAAATATCAGGCCGGAAGGCGCTGCAAAGGCATTGAGCTCCTTGTTCCTGATAACAAAAAAGTGATAGTCATAATATTGTGAACCTACTATGGCGAGCGTTTCATCGCCCAATTCGTTTATGTACTGAATAACATCAGGTTCGTCGATCAGGTTAAATCCTTTGCGGACCATGGTAAGCAGCTGTTCACCGACTTCCCGCTCCTCGCCGACTGAAAAAGCTTGAGCCGGCTGTTTATAAGCCATGTACTGCAAAACCGTGGCGAAAGTAAATGCCAGTAGAATGAACCGGGCTGCTATTTTTTTTATGTATTCTGTCATTAAGATACTTGGTCGTTTGTTTTCAGCCATTTTACGACCCGTTCCATGCCTTCTGCAGTAGAGACACGCGGCTCGTACCCTAAATCGCGGCGGGCCCTGTCAATGGAAAACCAGTGTGACTTGGCTAGCTGCACTGCCATAAACCGCGTCATGCGAGGTTCTGCTGTTATGCCAAACCACATGTGAATGCCTTCCAGAAAGGTGCCGACCAAATAGGCAGGCACTGCGCCGATTTTCCTCTTTACCGGCGGGATACCCATGCGGGTATAAAGATCATTGATCCAGTCCCAGAGATTTACCGGTTCGCCCTGGGAAATAAAATAAGCATTTCCTGCTGCTGTTGCAGAAGAATTTAAATTGTCCGCCGCCAGTACATGGGCATCGGCAACGTTGTCTACATAGGATATGTCAACCAGATTCTTGCCGCTGCCGACCTGTCTGAGTTGTCTTTTTCTGCCTCTTTCGAGCAACCGGGGAACCAGGTGGGGATCTCCGGGACCCCACACAAGATGCGGCCTGATTGCACAGGTTTTCAGTACTTCCGAATTTGACGCCAACACCATCTGCTCCGCCATGGCCTTGCTGGAGGCATAATAGCATAAAAATCGGGTGGCATAAGGAGTGGTCTCATCAGCACCCTGCAGGTCCTGTCGGTTAAATACTACACTCGGGGTGGAGGTATAAACCAGTGAGTTTACATCGTTGGCATAACATGCACCGAGCACGTTTCTCGTGCCGGCCACATTAATCGTTTCATATTCTTCTTTCGGGCCCCATATCCCTGCCTTGGCAGCAACATGAAAAACAGTATCATAACCCTGCATGGTACGGATCAGGAGACTACTGTCGAGGATATCCACCTGAAACTGGCGTAAACCAAGTTTTTCTATTTCAGGATAATGGTGGCGCCCCAGAACGGCAACTTCGTTACCTCTGTCAACAAGCTGCCTGACGATAGCCGAGCCGACAAAACCGCCGCCACCTATAACCAGTGCCTTCATGATTCCACCTGATCATTCATTGTTGATTGCAAAATTGATACATTCGTAAAAAGTCTCGTAGTCATCAACTGGGCCTAATAATATAAGCTAGTTACGTGCGAAATACCTGTCCGCATCGTGCTTTCGAAGTCGGAGTTTATGCCCTCTACCTTTAAGGGTGCTTATCTCGAAGTCTCACTTCGTTCCCTATCTACGATGCCGACAATCTTTCCTCGGCATACGAAGCCAGTTTTTCTCTGAATATCTTGGCATTGTGCCTGATATCAACCGGGAAACCCGGATGAATTAAAAAATGTTTAATACCGCTGGTAAGCGGCTGTTCTTCGGCAATTTTCTCGAGATCGGCCAATAATGATTTTTCATCGACACCTGTATTGTGCAGCTCAACGAGGATTACGGGAATTTTATTCCCAGCTTGCCCCACTCCCACCAGGGCGGCCCGGAATACAGCCGGGTGTTCATTGAACAGAGCTTCGCAGCAAACTGTATACATTGTGCCGGTTCCAGTGATTACCCTGTGCCCTTTGCGACCACAAAACCATAAACGCCCCTTTTCGTCAAAACAACCGACATCCCCCATGCGATGCCAGAATCCGGTATTATCTGCAATCTTGGCCAATTCATTTTCCCGGTCATTATTGTCGTAGGCTCGAGTAACAACCGGCCCTTTGACGATTATCTCTCCTATTGTGTTATCTTCCTGCAGCAAGTCTTCATCCCATATGGGTATCGGATCATCTGAAATCCTGATTATCCTGATGGTGATATGAGGCAGCGGTTTGCCGACGCACACCCCCTCGCCTCTCCTGGTTCTCTGCCATGTTTCTGAAAGGATTTCCGTGGCAGTTATGGAGGCAATGGGCAAACTTTCCGTTGCTCCATAGGGAGTGTGTATTTCCGCATCAGGTGAAAGAACGGCTAAAGTGCGTTCCAGCAATTCTCCAGGTACCGGCGCACCGGCCATGAGGATTTTCTTAAGCGACGGCAGCATTATATGATTCTGTTGGCAGTATCTGCTCACCACGTTCCAGATGGCCGGCGAGCCGAAGGAATAGGTGACCTGGTTATCCGTGATGGTCTTTATGAACCTGACAGGATCAACCAGGGCTGGTTTAGCCGGGTTCATCTCAGGGATAACCGAGCAGGCTCCCAATGCGGTTGAAAAAAGGATGAACAGTGGAAATGCCGGCTGGTCTGTATCTTGCGGGCCGATCCCGTAATATTCTTTTATCAGCCTAAGCTGCGCCTGGAAAACGCCGTGTTCATAACGCACTCCTTTCGGAGGGCCTGTGCTGCCGGTGGTAAAGAGAATTGCCGCCAGGTCGTCAATATCCATTTCCGCAGTAGGGAAAGGTGTACCGTATGATGAAGATCTGTTTGCCATATCAGCGCGTAGAGATATGCCGAAAAGGCCGAAAGAGGGCCCGATGCATACTGATAATCTCACACTTTTAAACGGCTTGGAAAAAATGCGCTTAAACAGATGTGCCTTGGGTATCCCGATAAACACGGCCGGCTTAACCTGGCCTATACATTTCAGCAGGTTTTTATAGCCCATACCAGGATCGATAAAGATGATCACCGCCCCCATCTTAAAAAGTGTGAAGGTCAGGGTAATAAATTCAATGGACGGTTTGACCATCAGCATGACCCGGTCGCCATTACGCAAGCCCAGGCTTGTCAACCGGTGGGCAAACCAGTCTGCCGTATCATCCATTTCCCTGAAGGTCCAGGATCTGTAGTCGGGGCCAACTTTACAGATCAAACCGGTACGGTCCGGGAACTGTGTGGCTATATCCGGCAGTTTCTGTCCAATGTTGTGGTTCATTGGTTCGGCAGGTTTTCCTGGAAGAACGTTGTAATTAACGGTGCTATTTCATCCAGGCATCTTCAAGTACATAGTGCCCTGCATTTGGGAAGAAATGACTTTGCGCATCCGGGAAACGTTTGGTCCATTCGTCGAAATAATGGTGGTTGAAACAGAAATCCCTGCCGCCCCAGAGGATCAGCATGGGGGTATTCTGGAAACGGCTCAAGCCCTTTTCAACCTCAAGCAGGGTTTCCCAGGATACATCTTTTGAAGAGAGGGGAATATCCTGGACAAAACGCAGTACTGCAATACGGTTGGCCCAGGAATCATACGGCTTCAGGTACCCTTTGGCCACATCCTTGGACAGCGGTTTTGATACGGCCATACTGACGGCTGGACCGGCGAAACCATTGAAGCCGCGTACAAGTATGTCGCCGAAGACCGGAATCCTGCAGATGCTGATGCGCAGGGGAATCCTGGTAGAAGGAAGGCAGCAGTATTTAAAATAACCAGTGATTCTATTCGCAAAGGCTGTCGGGCAGCCAGTCCCATGCCGATGGCGCCGCCCCAGTCATGTACCACCAGGGAGAATTTTTCTACATTAAGTTCATGGAGGAGCTGCTCCAGGTTGTCAATGTGTGTTTTGAGGGTATAAGGATACTCCTGCGGCTTATCGGAATTACCACAGCCCATATGATCCGGGACGATCAGCCGGTATTGGCCGCCCAGATGGGCAACAAGATTCCGGTAGTAAAAGGACCAGGTAGGGTTACCATGCAGCATGACAATAACCGGTCCCTGCCCCTCGTCCAGATAAGAAAGTGCATGGCCGCCAATGGTAATCTTTTTTGCTATAAATGGATATGGAATGTCGTCCGGCATATTCTAAATTCGTACCAATTCTTGATACATTCATAAAAAGTCTCGTAGTCACCAACGGGGCCTAGTAATATCATTTAGTTACGTGCGCAATACCTGTCCGCATCGTGCTTTTTACGATGCCGACAATTCTGGGTTGTTCAAAAAAATGACACAACAGAATACTAGAATCCGTGCAAGAAAGCCAAACTGCATATGCAAAGAATCCGAGCCAGAGAAACTAATTATAGATATGTCCCTTGTAGGGAATGGTTTGCTACCGCACGAGTATAAATTCGAAATCCGAAACAGATAAGCGAAACGCAGCGAAGACTTCGAATTCTAATTATTAAACTCTAATGCTCAAAACAATGAATCATCTCATCGAAATTGTTTAATAAATTGTTATTTGGAAATTAAATATCGAAGTCGGAGCTTGTACCCTGCTTTAAGGGTGTTTATGCCCTGCTTTTAAGGGTACTTATCTGTTTCGGATTTCGGATTTCGTGCTTCGGATTTGCTTTTCTAGATGGGTGGTGCAATGGTGACGATTATCCGCATATCGGTTGTCGCCTTGACTCCATGAGGCTCATTGATATCAGAGATGAGGATATCACCGGTCTTGGCCGGAATTTCCGCACCATCCTTACCCAGGAAAGCACCCTCCCCTTCAATAACATGGATACTGAGTTGGCCGTCCAGGTCATGGTTATGGACCGGAAAAACGACACCGGCTCCCAGGTTAAAGTTGATGATCCTGAAGTAGGCAGAATCATGCACCATGAATTTTTTCATGTGTTTGGAGTCAAACTTGCGTTCCGGATCCAGATCAATTTTTTTCATCATTGTACTGTCCTCTGTTCTATTTACAATGGAGCTACTGGTATATTTTTAGAGCCAATATAGTAAAATTGCCAGTTATTCACCTTGACTTATATCAATTGAATTTATGTATTTTTTCCCGTCATAAATAAAAAAGGCGGCACCATTACTGGTACCGCCCGATTGAATAAATAATTTTCTATCTGTTACAGCTGATAAACAAGCCATACAAAGAAACAAAAACCCACTAAACCAAGTACGAAGGGTTTGGCAAAATCCCATAATTTTCCGATCTCATCCGGAGATACGCCTTTACGCTGACCTCAATTACCCATTTTCTTTCCTCATTATTATTCAAGAAATTTCTCATATATTAATTATTGTAAGAAGCAATGTCCAGAATTGTTTTTGTACCAAATGTTTTTTACCTAAGCCGAATATTGAGAATGGACAGCCTGTAGATGATCAGTGGATCTTTCAATAAGCTCATTCACTAGTCCCGCAACGCCACGGGCGGCGCCAGAATCTCCGCCCAGATTACCGCATTTTGCAATTTACGGCGGTTTGTCATACCCGGCTTTTTTCGTAGAATGGTGGGCCGGGGTTTGCTGACCCTTTTCGGTGGTGTGGCGGAAACCATTTCCCTGCCGGTTATGGGCGGCTCTTGGATCAGGGAATCCTCCGCTTCCTCGATCAGTGATTTTTTTTCGTGTTCGTCGATCCGAGGCTGATGGGGTGGCTGGAAATATTCATCAAGAGTAATAATTTCCTCCTCTTTGCTCTTTTCTTCAAGGGCGGCAAGATGCTGTTGCAGAATCTTAAAGAGACCTGGTTTTTGATCGGCGGGAGCCTGTTTTTTGGGGTCGGCCTTGGCTTTCTTGCGAAGGAAGCTGCTTACCCCCCAGATTATCATGATAATGAAGAGCGTAAATAATCGTTCAAAATCCATCTGCCATATTCCTTACTATAATATTTTTGCCAGTAACTATTCTGTGCCGCTTTCGGGTTCAATATCCTGGCTGCCGATGGTATCCCTCATCTTGGTGTCGGCGACGATGTTTTTCATCTTGTAATAGTCCATGATCCCAAGCTGACCATTCCTGGAGGCCTCAGCCATGGCCAGGGGCACTTCGGCCTCGGCTGCCACGACCTTGGCCCGCATCTCCTCAACCCTGGCCTTCATTTCCTGTTCGACCGCAAAGGCCATGGCACGTCGCTCTTCGGCCTTGGCCTGGGCAATCTTCTTGTCCGCTTCGGCCCGGTCGGTCTCCAACTCGGCGCCGATATTCTTACCGACATCGACATCGGCAATATCAATGGAGAGAATTTCATAGGCGGTGCCGGCATCCAGCCCCTTGGCCAGCACGGTTTTGGATATACTGTCGGGGTTTTCCAACACATGTTTATGGGTGGCAGCGGAACCGATGGTGGTCACGATCCCCTCGCCGACCCGGGCCAGGATCGTCTCTTCGCCTGCACCGCCGACCAGTCGATCAATATTGGCCCGCACCGTAATCCGGGAAATGGCCTTCAGCTGGATGCCGTCCTTGGCCATGGCCGCGACCAGCGGCGTTTCAATTACCTTGGGGTTTACGCTCATCTGCACTGCTTCCAGGACATCGCGACCGGCCAGGTCAATGGCCGCGGCCCGGTTGAAATCAAGGTCTATATTGGCCTTGTCGGCCGCGATCAGCGATTGTATAACCCGCAAGACATTGCCGCCGGCCAGAAAATGGGACTCAAGGTTGTCAGTCGTGACTTCAAGGCCCGCCTTGACCGCCATGATCTTGGCCTCAACGATCATCTTGGGCGGCACTTTCCTGAACCGCATGAAGATAATATTGAGCAGCCCCACCCTGGCACCTGAGACCAGGGCCTGGATCCAGAGAGAAACAGAGGAACCGATAAAATATAAAAGCGCAATTACCGCAACTACCAGGGCAAACAGACCAATCTGACCAATGTTCATTTTGTTCTCCTTATTAGTACCTTAGTGGGTATTTTTATTTTTTGTATAGCAAGAAAGCAAAAAGGTAACACACACTTAAAGTATTGTCGCCTAATGTTAATGTTAAGGTACTTATACCCGTGAAGCAAGTACTGAAAAGAGTCCAACTCGTCCGGGTAAGGTGTCTATATAGCTTAGTTTTCACTGACAATTATCTGGTTGCCGGTAACCTCCACCACAATCAGGTTGCTGTCTTTGTCTATGTACTCGCCCCGGCTTACTACATCTAAACGTTTGCCGTCGATTATGGCGGTGCCGCAGGGTGCAGAACGGTGACGCTCTTGCCCTCGCACCCCATATAACTTTCCAGCTCAGGCGACTGGGAAACAACACCGCTGTCACTGGACAGGGTCTCCCGCAGGGTGGCTGGGGAGTGGACCACAACCTTCAGGCCAACTACCACCAGGACCGGAATTATAATAAGATCAGCCAGCACAAAATAGGTCCCGGCCATAGTCGAAATATCATGAAAGACTATAAACAACGAGTAGCCGAACAGGCCGGCAGCCACCAACGAGAGCAGGCCGCCCGAGGGCAGGAAGATTTCGGCAATGATGATTATCACCCCGGCCAGTTGCAGGATAACCGGCATGAAAAATTCTCTCATAATTTCTCCCTAAAAGAACCAATATCCCTAAAAGCCAAGTATCCAGCTTATTGAAGAAGATGTACAGAAAATAATTTTGATGGCGTCGAAATACTTACTTAGCCATCCTGATAATTCTTGCGAGTCCATCATTTTTTGCACCTGAAAACGATTGTAGGTGCCGGAGATGTGCTTGTTCAGGGCGATCAGCTATAGTTTGCTATGCTGGTTGTTCTGAACAAGTGTAGATTCGGTGCCTACAGTCGCTTATAAATCCTTGGTCACAACCACCCGGCTACCTTTAATGGCCAGAATTTTTACCTTAGCACCTTTCTCGATAAAATTGCCTTCGGTGACCACATCGATCACCCTTTCCTCGAATCTCGCCTTGCCGGCCGGTCTGAGAAAGGTGGCTGCCGTTCCCAATTCGCCAACTTTTACTTTCCAGGCTTCATGGGAATCGGCATGGGAGCCGGCCAGAGTGGTATCCAGGTATGGCCCCTTGACCAGTTTGCCCAGTCGCGGGAAAAAATAACTCAAGAAGATCAGGGCTGCCGCAAAAGCCACGACAAATGAGCCCAGAACCTTGGTCAGGTTGCCGAGCAAAATATCGAGTTGCCACGGCATGTCTGGATCGGGCAAAACAAAATCCTGAAAGGAAAGGATCATGCCCAGGCTGATACTGATGAATCCAGCCACTCCGGCGACACCGAAACCCGGGATCACGAAAACCTCAAATCCCAGAAGAACCAGGCCCAGAAGGATCAGAATAAGCTCAGTGTGATCAGCCAGCCCGATAATATACTGATTACCAAAGACCAGGCCCAGGCAAATTATCCCAACCAGGCCGGGCAGGCCTAAACCGGGCGCCTTGTACTCGGCGTAAAGGGCGGCCATGCCAATCATCATCAGAATAGGGGCAATTGAGGTCAGAAAACGGCCAAGAGCCTCGGACCAACTCGGCTCAAGCCTGATCAGCTGGTAATTTTTAATGTCAAGCCGATCAAGCATATCAGGAATGGAGGAGGCGGTCATCATTGAGAAACCCAGATTGCGGGCTTCTGCATCATCCATGGTCAGGAGTTCATCCTCGGCCACCACCACTTTTTTGGCGATGATCTTTCCTGCTCTTCCTCGGTCATTCCCTGCAAATCATTGGCGTTCAGGTACAGGGTCCGGTCAGCCATTTTGACTTCATATATTTCCAGGTGGGCGCTGACCATCGCCTCGGCCAGGGCGACCGGATAGCCGTTACGCCTGGCCAGGGCTCGGAACTTTGCCCTTAGCGGTGACTGGAATTTTTCGCCCATCATTTTCGCTCCTTCCTGGGAAAAACTGATCGGCGCGCAATCGCCAATGGTGGTGCTGGGCTGCATCACCAGGTCATCGCAGGACAGAGCGATCAAGGCGCCGGCCGAGATGGCCTTGTTTTTGACAAAGGCAATGGTCCGGGGCCCTTTGATACCGGTCATGGTTTCAACGATTTTAAGGGCCGAGTCGACCCGGCCGCCAAAGGTATCGATTTCCAGGACAATTATGGCCTCAGGGTCCTTGCCTGCTTCCTGTACCGCCCGCTCAATATAAGCGGCCATGGCCGGCTCCACATCCCCGTTAACCGGGATAACGTAGACAGTTACTGAGCCGGTTTCAGCCCCAGTCGCCCTACCCAACAGCAGGGACAGGCATAAAAACGATAAGGTCAATAGTAATAAAAACCCTTTTTTATAACTCTCCGCAGCTGATAGCGAACGGAGAAAGAATCCGGATAAGTCTGGGAATTTGAGCCGCAGGGAATCCCGGTCTGCAAGGAGTGCTTCATCGGGATCGTTCGTTTGACTTCGCGGCTTGCCGGGAAGAATACGCTCACTTCTCATATACAAGGGGCATCATCCATAATTATTTTTAAAACCTATAATTTACCATACCATATTATCAGTTATAGCAGACTTTTTTCAAGCAGAAGAAAGAAAGGGGGACAAGAGTGAATTCGGGTAGAGTTAGAGCACTGAGGGTGACCAGGCAGATTTAGCGCCTGGTTAACCTTTGCTCCTTCTTGCGGCTTTTTTGTAAACGAGATTTTTTTCTCTTTTACCCACGGCAATAACTAGAACAGTTATTGCCTTTCCAATAACTTCATAAACCAAGCGGTAACCACTTGCCCTTAACTTGATTTTATAATGGCTTTCGAAACCACATAGTTGGCTTGCAGAGATGTGGGGATTTTCCAGACGTTCTCTTAATTTTTTTTTAAACTGGTTTTGGATAAAAGAATCTAATTTTTTCCATTCCTTTAAAGCTGTTGGTAGAAATTTTAGCTTGTATTTATATTTCATCGATATCCACGGCTACAGCGTTGATTCTCTCATTTTGCCTTTCCCTTACAATAATGCTTAACTGGTAATCCTCGAGCCGTTCCATCAACTCTTCATATGTTCTGGCAGGGATAAGGTACGCCGTGGGTATGTTATGATTCAATATTACGATAGGCTCACCTTCAGATTGGTCAATAAGTGCGCTGGGATTTCTTTTGAGCTCTGATATGCTGGCAGAACAATTT
>PVMK01119846.1_pt1 | contig 14131 bp, 18 predicted proteins | sample 1853481 | NCBI WGS metagenome assembly PVMK01 (sample SAMN08533507, study PRJNA380276) | Marine sediment metagenome, whole genome shotgun sequencing project. | reverse complement strand
TTTCTAAAAATTGTTTAAGAATTATCATATTATCATATGTACAATACTTAAATTCTTTATTTAATCGACACATCTTTTCTTCTGTATCAAAAATAGCATCTAAAAAACTACAATCTTTTGTCATTTTTCTGGTAAATTTAATTTTTCTATCATCAAATAAAACATAAATATTTTCTTCTTCTTCGTCCAATCCTGTTATAACCTCTTCTTGTTTACTTTCAACTTCTTCATCCAATCCCGGTATAACCTCTTCTTTTGATATAACTTGAAACGCTTCTATATTTGTTTTTTCTTTATTATTTAATTCTATTAAATCTTCTTTTAAAGTAAAGTCAATTATTTTTTGTTCTATATTTGAGTTCATTTTGTTTTTTTTAATTTATAAAAACTAAAATTATAATCATTTTTTAGTTCGCAAATACTAATCCACCTAATCCATTCATTATACGCAATACGTTATAATTTCTAACATAAAAATACATATTAAATAGTGGTAATCTTGTTTCTAATTCTGTTTCTTTTGTACGCTCTTTTAAAACCATCCTAAACTCAGCATCTTTAAACATTGAGAAATTTGCGCTCCCGGATGGTTGTATTGTTTCTGGTGATTCTGCAAAACTAAATTGATATATCTGTCTTTGTTGATTTGGTGTCTTCGTATGAGTATCAAATGGTTCTTCGGCATTGTAATAAACTGCCGTCTTATATATTTGTCTTGTATGTCCATTAAATATAAATTCTCCTCCGTACATAATATTAAAGTAATTATCAAAAGCGTCTGCTCTTGTTAATGATAATTTATTAATATCTGTATAATTAAGTTCTTGTATAAATTCATCAATAGTTAATCCAGATGGTAAATGAATATCATTTAATGTATCTGGTTCCAATCCTAAATCTATTAAGTTTTTTCTTAAATTAACAATTTCTAAAAATTTATTATAATCTTTATCATCTGTAAGAGTAGTATAATTAGTCCATTGATTTCTTTCGTCTACGTCGTCTCTTTGATACACCCAAATCATTTCTTTAACGGGATGAAAGAATTCAATGTCTCTTTGTACATTTCCTTGCAACCCTCTAAATTCTAATCTTTCAACTTGTGTTATTAGATATTCTGAAACCGCAGACGCAAATACTTTTCTTTCATCAATATCTAAATATACATACTTAATATCAAGGTACGCATTCTCATTCCATATTCCAGGAGTTAATAATCCTGAAACAAATTTCCAGAATATATTTGATGGATTATATCCTTGTTCTTCAAAATTTGCTCTAAGTTCTAAGTGATTACTATTACACGCATTTGAAGGATTATTAAATAAATCCTCTGGTGAAACAGAAGGAATGCCAATTGTAAATAAATCGTTTAATTCTCTAAACTCAAATTTAATAGATATTTCTGTGTATTGTATTGCGATTAATGGAACCGCAAGACCAGGTTGTTCTGTAAACCAAAACGGAATAGGAATTCTTAACCTTCTTTTTTGTATAGACGGAGTACCGGTTTCTCTTATTGCTCCATAATATACCGCTGGATTTGTCATCTCTTGTATATTTCCAGTTAGTTGATTAAATCCTTGTTGTAATGAGAACGGAGTTATTAATTCATACCATATACTCATCCACTGACCATATAGTTTAGAAATACTTTGTCCTCCAATAATAAATTCTGCAGATCTAATAAAAATATGTCCTACATTATTAATCCATTTAAAGTTTTCGTCTTGTGAAGAATATATATTTGGTAAATCGACAACAAGTGCGACGTCTCTTACTAAATCACCATTTCTTTTAATTGGCACTGTCATAATTGTAGTCTTTTGAGTATTAAATGATAGTTTTGGATCAAAGTCTTCTGATATCCATTCATATGCAAAGTTTGTATGCCTTTGGTACGCTGTTTTAAAATAAGTAACTTGTGGATTACCTGTTAGATATAGATTTTCAGCGCCATATGACGATAATTGCATTAAACCTCCGCTTGGCATCTTATAATTTAACTATATATTAAATGTTTATATTAAACTTAATTACATTCAGACCATTGTTTTGGATTAAATGGAGATATATTATCAGAACCAATAGGTTCGCACGCCTTAGGATTTCGCGCACAAATATCTAATTCATCTTTGCATAATTTAGTTTCTTTTACTGCACCCTCTGGTTTTCTCATATAACAATTAATTCCAAATCTAATACCTGGTCTAAATCTTCCACCGGCAACACCAGGAGGAGCAATCTTAATTCCTCGCTTACGCATTTTAACAAAATCACAAGGTTGAACTAAATAATATGCGTTCATATCAGCACTCCATCCATAGTTTTGCCACGACCCCCCTTTATTATACGCATCAATCATCTGTTGTTTAGTAGCAAGAGTTCCTCCGCTTAATTCACACTTATGTTTTGCTTGGGGATAAGTATATATATTCCTTGGTATATGAACTACTTCCATATCACATAATCCATCAGGACATTCTTCTTTTTCAACTGGTTTGTCACAAGGAAGACAAGGATTTGCATAAACATCTAATCCTAATAAATAATCTAGAAAATTAACACGATCTCCTTCACAAGGAACTTTTAAATATTGTATTAAGAAAACAAGTAATAATACAATTAGTAAAACAATAATTATAACAAAAAAATAAAATATTAAAGAACTAATACCATTTCCATTTCCACGATTTTTTGGAATATTAATATTACTATTATTGGTATTCATTATATTATATATAAAAAATTATTTTTTTCTGTAAAGTAAATAATAAGAATCATCTGTATTAAATTTATCTATATTATAAACCTTACTATCATCAAATAGATACCATTTGTTATTAATCTTTCTACAACAAAAATAATGTCCACTTGATGCACTTCCAATATGATTTACAAATCCAACTAATTCATACCAACAATCACGAGTACTATCTTTAAAATAATCCTTTGAATTAAACATTAATGGAGATTTAATCTTTGCGTTATTTTTTATACTTGTTCCATTAATATAATCATATCTTTTATAAGTAATAATTAAAAATTCAGAACAGCAATAAAGTGTTGTTTTCCTTCCAGCACAAGTTTTAATATTACACTTATCGCATAACCATTTATTTTTTTCATCTAAATTTTCACATACAGACAATTGTTTCATAGAAGAATCAAATGTCTTTTCTTTTGTTATAGGAAGAAGTAATGAATAAAAAGATTCAAATTTTCCAACTACATTATTACATTTTTTATTATTACATATTGTTTCTATAAAATAATGACTTAATAATCTTTCATTAATAACAGAAAATTTTGAATGTATTTTCTTAATATGTTTGTAGAATAATAATCTTTCTTTTTCTTTTTCTGATAAACGATCTTCATTCTTAATATTAATATTAATTCTTATTTTATATTTTAATATTTCTGATAAGTATTCTAATAGTTGAATTAAAAAAACATAAGAATCTTGTTGTCCATTCATAATATGAAAATTAATATTCTCATTTTTTTTTAATTCAACTAAACTTCTTCTATTATATAAATCAACATGTTTTTTAGTCCATTTTAATTCAGAGTTTTCTATTGAAGAAATTAAATGAGCAAAATTAATCAAGAATAAATTATCATCTTTAACAAAATTATAATATTTTCCAGATATAAAATAATCAGAGAAGATATGAGATACTATTTGAAATGCAGAGTTTATAAAACAAGTGCTACCAAGATTCGGTATTCCGTAATTTGAAGCCATCTTATTAATATGAATAATATACTTTATATATTTAATTTATGTAAATAACCCCCATATTAAATCCCATAGTATTTTTATAAATGTAAAACAAAGAACTAATATCGAGAGAGGAACACCTACTTGTAAAGATAATTGTAATTTCTTTTTTGTTATATTATGAACAATAAAATTTAAAAAGTCTTGTATTACTTTAATCATAGTAGGATAATTCTCAAATGTATTATCTAATATATTAACAATAGATCTTTTATCCTCTTGTCTTATTGTATTTTTTATTTGATCAGAATCTAATAGAATATCTTTAAGATCATTATTCGTTTTTTTTATAAAATTTTCATTACTTAATTCTTTATTTTTTTCAATTTCATTGACCCCACCTTCTTGTTTTTTTAAAGTATCAGAACTTATTAATTTTAATAAATCTGGATTATAAGATGTCATTAATTTATTAAATTCATATTCATCTGACATTAACCATCTTTTAATCATATCTAATTGTTCTATTTTAATATTTCCCATTACTCTCATTGCATCATAAAAATATCCTATTCCTTCATCAAGTATTCTTGTATATGGATTTACAGACAATAATATTTTCAGTAATAAAGTATTTTGTGTTTCTTTTATATTATCATATATTTTTTCTGTAGTATCAATTGCTTTTTTTGCTAATCCAGATTCTAATTGTCCTTCTGTAATAGTAAATATATTAAATATATCAAAGAAAAATATAAGAATATAGCATAACAAAAATATTAATGCTCCATACCAACTATTACTTGTAGAATCCTTAAAAATTTTACAATTTGTTTTACTAAAAAAAGAATAAAATGGTATACAAATTATAGTTACCATTATAAGAACAATCCAAAAGAAGATAACTAATTGTGCAAGTTGAATTATAAATTTTACAAAAGGATTTTTAAATTGTTTTTTGAAATAAGTTGTTAGTATTATTGATAAAATAACTGGAATTCCGCTTAAAAAAAACATATATGTTAATATCCATACTGGGATATATGCAAATTTTAATCTTTTTGTTGTTTTTTCAATACTATCATAATTTCCTCCTCTTAATGGTAATATTACATCTATATTATCATTATCTTTAATATTATAGTAATATAATGTATTGTTATTTTGTAATACTTTGTTATTATATTTTAGTATAATATTTGTATTATCTAAATTATTATAAACATTTTTTTTAATTTCTTGTTTAAAGAGATGTATTGTTGTAAATTTAGATAATGTAAATAGTTTTTGATTATTTACAAAAATGCGGATTAAATTAGAACTCATCTCCTATATTATTAATATATAGTAAAAATGAATAATCAATCACATACAAAAAAATTTAAAAAGAATGTTAAAAAACTAAAAGGATTTATAAAAGATAAAACAATAGAAAAATTTATAAATATTAATAATAAAATTGTTATTAAGAATAGTAAGTATAATTTAAAATATTTAATGAAAATATTTTTAGGATTATTTGCATTTTTTGTTATTGATTATTTTAATTCTCTTTTTTATAAGAAGGATAATGTTTGATAAGTGGTTATTATTTTTTTATTCAAAACAAACTTCAATAAATAAATTTAGAATAAAGAAAAGAATTTTTAGAAGATGGAAAAATGAAAATATCTGGAAAAGAACCAGAAGAATGGTCTATTATACTAAAACCAGATATTTCAAAAAGCATATATGATGTTATTTATGAAAAAGAAAATTTAAAAAAAGAATCTATATCTTTAATTAAGATTGGATTAATTAATAAAGATAAAAAATTATTTGATGAAGGAATAAGTTTATATGAAAAAAGTTTAAAAGATATTGAAAAATTAAATAAAGAGTTTGATAAAAACAGAAATGTAATTAATAAAATAGAAGATGAGATATTTGAACTTAAAAGAAAAATGTATTATGAAAAAGACATTAATAAAACATTATCTATGTCAGAAAAAGTTGTAGAATTGCAAAATAAAAAGTTAAGTATAATTGAAGAACATAATAATAATTTAGATAATTTTAAAATAAGCGCAAAAGCATTAGTTAAGAAAGGTCCTGTTCCAGAACCTCCTACATTAAAAACTGAAACATATAAGGTTATCAAAAAGAAATTTAAGTTTAATACTAATACATCAAGTAGTACTGATACTTTAAATTCATTAACAAATAAAAAGAAAGATTCAGATGATTATAAAAAAGGTGGTTTTATTAAGGTTATAAAACTTTAATAGTTTATAATTTATAGAGATGAAACTTGATTTTATTAACATTAATTATTTTATAATCTCTTTTTGTGTAGGAATGTTATTTGTATATATGATTGAACCCCAAGCAGAAGTTATTATAAAATATCCTGTTCCTAATTCTAATTTTGTATATAAAGATGAATCAGATATGTGCTATAAATACGATTACAAAGAAGTATCTTGTAATAATTCTGCGATTGAATTTCCAATTCAAAATTTAAGAGATATAAATAAAAACAGAAAGAGTATTATACAAGGTATAAATGATAAGATATTTAAGAGATGAATCAAGATCAATTAGAGAATATTATTTTTTTAATATGCTCGATGATAGAAGATTGGACGAACAAGAAGATTTAGAAGAAATGCCAGCGCATTTAATATGGGAATGGGAGTTAATAGATGCAATAACTGGTTGTTGTGGAATTTCTTTAAACCCTGTTTTTTTTAGTCCTCAAAATGTAATGTTTGAGACAGAATATCTTAAAAGATATTATTATTATTTAAGATCTCCTCAGTTTTGGGGAGACCAATATGAATTTGAAAAATATATACACGATAATTCAGAATTTGATTATAAATATGGAGAAGATGGTTTATATGATTATTTAATTGGAAGAGAAGGTGTTGAATATGATGAAAAAAAAGATATGTGGTATATTGACCAAGTATTTTTTACGGATATGATTAAATATTATCACGAAACTGCATGTATATATGGTCACGATTTTATGGGTAATTTATCTTAAGTAATGCTTCTCCTATCAATATTAACACATCCTAATCCCATTCTTAAGTCATCATTTTTATCTCCTCCTCTTTTTGATGGAATACAATTATTACTTTTAATTGTGTAGCAAGAATATGGATTATAATAATTTGTAAGAGTATCATACCCATATACATTATTATAAAACTTTGCACCATTCATAACAAAATCATTATTATATCTCCAAGTATTTGGTTTATTACTATATAAATCATTTCCTAATGATAAACCTTTTTGTCTATTATCATTATTTAATATTAATGGTTCATTTTGTATATTTTTTTGATAAAATCTATTAAGATTTAATACATTTGATTGAAAGTTTGCGTCATTATTGTTGTCATAATAACTATTATATGATTTAACCTTTGATGTTAGTTCTTGTTTTTCTTGAAAAAAATTTTCTGTTGTTTTACATTTTGTATTTAGTAATAATAAAATAAATACTGCGATTAAAATTATTGATATCTTTTCCATCTTATAATATATAGTTAAAAAAATGTCAGACAACAAAATGATACCAAATAATCTTGCGAAATATTATGAACCTTTGCCAGATAATGTTGAAAAAGAATATAAAGATTTACATAGCAATATGCAGTTTTACTTTAAATCTAAAAACTATTTAGATTATTCTTATCTAATTATTAAGTGCATGGAGTCTGTTGAAGACTTAAAAGAAATTAGTAAAGAACACAAGAAAATTATTGTTGTTAGGTGTGTTGCGGATGTTATCGTTCATTCAAAAAACATTAAAGAAAAACTTAAACCAAAGCTCCTTGAATCAATCCCATATGCTATTGAAACAATGATTAGTGTTACTAAAAAACACCAAATAGGAAATGGAAAAAATAGCAATGTAGTGATAGACAATATATTATTTATTCTGTATTAAACAAACTTAGATATTTAATCAGAAAACAAGATTATTCAGTTCATAATATTCTTAAGAATTTATTTACAATATCATTAGAAGCAATGAATATTGTAGAAAAATATTCTACTCTTTCTGGTCCAGAAAAGAAACAATATGTTATTGATATTATTTTTAAGTTATTAGGAAAACTTTATAAATCAATTAATAGTCCAGATGAAGATGATGATGAAAATGACCATCTTAAATTAGATGAAGAGGATGAAAAATTTGTCTTTAATGATGAACAATATCAAGAATATAAAGAAATATTATCGTTTATTCTTCCTTCTACGATTGATAATGTTTCAAACGCATCTAAAAATAAATTTAATATTAACAAGATTGATACTGTTGTAGAAGTATTACAAGAAGGCGCAAAAGGAAAATGGTTTTGCTGTTAGTAAAAAATGATTTAAGAAGAACAATATTAATATATTAATATAAAATGGATACAACAATACGTAAAAAGTGTTCTGATAGAATATATGTTGCTTTTATTGGTAATTTAAAATTGAAAAAAAAGAAAAAAAGAATTTTGAAAAATTATCAAAAGATTATGAAAATGAAGCATATAATAATTATTTAATAAATAATTCAAATAATCATATGTATGTTAAAAACATTTCTGATATTATAATTAATATTGAAGATATAAAAAAAGATAATATTTCTGCATTTAATTTCTTTAATAAATCTTCACAAGAAGTATTTCCAAAACACTGGAAAGAAACTATTAAACGATTTAAAGAAGAACAAAATATTATAACAAAAAAGAAAATATCAAATACAAATATTATTTGTGGAAAATGTAAAAACCAAAATGTATATGTTGAACAAAAACAAACAAGAAGTGCGGACGAAGGTATTACTTCATTTTATAATTGTTTAACGTGTATGAAATCATGGAAGAATTAATTCTTCTAAAATATTTTTAACATTTTCATTATTATAAACTCTTAATAGTACTTCGCTCCAACATTTATTAGATCTTAAAACATTATTTAATACTCCAATTTTTAAATATTTTCCATCAAATGAATTTTCATAATTTGTTCTAAGTATAATAGTAACATTTTTATTATAGATATATCTTATTTCAATAATATCTATATTAGATTCATACATATACTGAGGTTCAAAATAATCATTCCTTATTTTTTTTGAATATTTCTAATAACCAAAATATTATTAGAAATATCCTTTGCGTCTTCTTGTTTTTTATCAACTTCATAACAATAATTAGAACCTTCTGGATAGATATAAAACTCTTTATCTCTATTTTTATAAATAGAATATTCTTTTATAATAAAGTTATCATTAAACTTATCCTTGCATACCTCATTTATTTTCTTAAATGTTTTTGCTGGAATATTAATATCTTTAAATGTTTTTGTATTTTTTGATATGAGATAATATTCTTTAAAAATATTTCTTTTTACTTTACTCATTTTAATATATATCAGTTTTATGTTTATATTATTTTTAAATATCATTTTTATATTATAATGGAGAACACAGATAATTCCAAGAATATATTAGATGTAATATATGGTGATATTGTGGAACCAGTTCTTAAAGTAATACCATTACGTCTAATAAAAAAAATATTAATTGGTCTTTTTATTCTTTGGTTATTTTTTACAATTATGCAGATTATTGTAAATATTCTTATTTCTAAAAATCCAGAAATGACATTTGAAGATAGATGTGATAAATGGTTTTATAATATATTTGACCAAAAGTGCAGAGAAAAAAGAACCAATGAAATGTTAAATAAAAGATTAAGTCCTGTTAATGACGAATTAAGTAAGAATTCAAATTTACTTACCAAACTAACAACCGAAATTCAAACTATTAAAGGAAATGTAAATAATTTGTATGAATCAACAAGAGAAAACTTAATTGAAACAAGAAATCAAATTAAAACAAAGATTAAAAATATTAGAAAAGTATTTGGTTCAATACAAAGTATGTTTATGCACTTATTTGATTCAATAAAATATACTATTTATTCTGCGATATTTGCTACTAATGCTATAAAAGGAGTATTTAGACTAACTGAACCAATAATGAAAAAATTTAGAAGAAGTAAAGAAAAAAAAGAAAAAAGAGCAAGAAAGAAGAGACGAAGAAAGGAAAAAAGAGAAAGAAAAAAGAAAAAATGATAAATTAAATAAATATATAAGAAAATTAATCTAAGTAAATACTCTTAACGATGTCTGAACAATACGATGTTATGGACCACAAAGAACACGTTCTTAAAAAACCAAGCACATATATAGGTTCTACGGAACAGAATATATATGAAACCTGGTTATTTGATAATGATACTTTTGTTAAAAAAGAAGTTAAATTTAGTAAAGGATTTGAAAATGTATTAAACGAAACATTAACAAACGCATCAGACCAAGTTTTTAGAACACGTGAACACTTTAAAAAAGATAATTCTGTTAAAATTACAAAAAATATTAAAGTAAATATTTATGATGATGGTAAAATATCTGTATATAATGATGGCGATGGAGTATCTATTGAAAAATTCAAAGATACTAATAAATACATTCCAGAAATTATATTTGGTGTTTTGCTTTCATCCAGTAATTATGATGAAAAAAAAGAAAGAACGTGGGGTGGAACAAATGGTTATGGTTCTAAACTAACAAATATATTTTCTTTGTATTATGAGGTTGAAACTATTGACCATCGTGCAAAGAAAAAGTTTATACAGATTTGGAAAGATAATATGAGTGTGCCTGAAATAGATGCAAAAGTTAAGTCTTGTAGAACAAAACCTTATACTAAGATAACATTTCTTCCAGATTATAAGCGTTTTGGTATGACTTCAAAACTAACAGATAATATTAAGAATATTATTTTAAGAAGATGTTATGACATTGCGGGTATTACGCCTAAAGATGTTAATGTTTATTTTAATGATAAAAAATTATCTGTTAAGAATTTTGAACAATATGCTAAAATGTATTTTGGGAGTAAAGTTATTTATGAAAAAATAAATGATAGATGGGAGATATGTGCGTGTCCTAGTAATGATGGGATATTTCAACACAATTCTCTTGTTAATGGTTTATTTACTATGAATGGTGGAAAACATGTAGATTATATTAGTAATCAACTTTGTAGAAAGATGGTAAAAAAGATTAATGGTAATAAAAAAAATGGAGTAACGAGTAATCATATTAAGAATAACTTATGGATTTTTGTTAATTCATTTATTGTTAATCCTACATTTTCAAGTCAGACAAAAGAGACACTAACTACTCCATCGTCAAAGTTTGGAAAGGTTAGTATTAGTGATACATTTCTTAAAAAACTTGAAAAAACTGATATTGTTAAGCGTGCTAAGATGATGAAATCTTTTCATGATAAAAGTGGTTTAACAAAAACAGATGGAAAAAAGACTAAGACTATTAGAGGAATTCCAAAATTAGATGATGCAAATTGGGCAGGAACCAATAAGTCAGAACAATGTGTATTAATACTAACAGAAGGAGATTCAGCGAAGACTATGGTTTCATCTGGTATTAGTATTATTGGTAGAGACAAGTATGGTATTTTTCCATTAAAAGGTAAATTACTAAATACTCGTGATGCGTCTAATAATACAATATCAAAAAATCAAGAAATTCAAAATATTAAAAAGATTTTAGGATTACAAGAATCTACTAAATCTGTTAAAGAACTTCGTTATGGAAAGGTTATGTTATTAACAGACCAAGATTTAGACGGATTTCATATTAAAGGATTATTAATGAATTTTATTGGTGATAAATGGCCTAAACTTTTGGAAGAAGGATTTGTTATTACTATGTATACTCCTATTGTTAAGGCTTTTAAAGGAAAGAAGATTATAAAATCTTTTTATAATTTGAAAGAATTTAATGTATGGAAAGATAGACAAGATCCTCATAATACATACAAGTTTAAGTATTATAAAGGACTTGGTACTTCTAATAAAGAAGAAGCGAAGCAATATTTTAGAGACTTAAATATTGTAAATTATAAATGGGATGAAGAATCTAGACTTTCTTTAGAATTAGCATTTAGCAAAGAAAAAGGAAAGGCAGATAAAAGAAAAGAATGGTTAAGTTCTTATGATGTTGATAATATTATTGATTCGTCTGTTAGAGATGTTTCTATTGATGATTTTATTCATAAAGAACTTAGTCATTTCTCAACTTATGATAATTATCGTTCAATTCCTTCTATGTGTGATGGATTAAAACCATCTCAGAGAAAAGCATTATACATTTGTTTGAAAAGAAATCAAACATCTGAAATTAAGGTTTCTCAATTAGTTGGGATTGTAACTTCTGGAACTCAATATCATCATGGTGAAAAATCAATGGAGGAAACTATTGTTGGTCTTGCACAAGATTATATTGGTTCAAATAATATTAACTTATTAACACCTGCGGGTGGTTTTGGTTCTAGATTACACGGTGGTAAGGATGCGGCGTCATCAAGGTATATTTCAACTTGTTTACAAAAAAATACAAGATTGTTATATTTAAAAGATGATGAAACATTGCTTAAAAATCGTGTTGAAGAGAACCAAGTAATTGAACCAGAATGGTATATGCCAGTTATTCCAATGGTACTTGTAAATGGAGCACGCGGAATTGGTACTGGTTTTAGTACTCATATTCCTTGTTATAATCCAAAAGATATTATTAATAATATCTTTTTAATGCTTGATGCAAAAGAACCTAAACCATTAGTTCCTTGGTATAATAAGTTTGAAGGAAAAATTATTGAAAAAGATGGTAAATATTATACAGAAGGAGTATACTCTTTTAAGAGTCCTACTCAACTTGAAATAACCGAATTACCAGTTGGTGTTTGGACAGATAATTATCAAGTATATCTGGATAAGATATCATATGATTCTGGTGATAAGAAAAAGAAAGAACAATGTATTGTGGATTTTAGAGAAATGCAATGACCACGATGATGAAAATGTTCACTTAATATTATCATTTAAAAGAGATGTTCTTAATGAATTTAAACAAAACCAAGATAAACTTAAAAAAGTTTTTAAGTTGGAAGAGAGTAAGAGTTGCAGTGTTTCAAACTTACACTTATTTGATCCTCTTGGTAATATTGTTAAATTTAAATCTGTTAATGGAATATTAAAAGCATTCTATAAAATTAGATTGTTATTTTATGACAAGAGAAAAGAATATCAAACAAAATTTTTAAAGAGAGAAATAAGATATCTAAAAGGAAAGATTAGATTTGTTAAAGGTATTATTCAAGACAATATTAATATTAGTAAAAAATCTAATAAAGATATTTTAAAAGAATTAAAAGATAAACACAATTTTATGCCAAATCCTTTAAATAAAAAGATTAATGTTGAACCTATTTCAAAACAAGAATATGAAAATGCATTAGAAGGTTTAGTTCATAAATACAAAAAAGAGTCTAAAACCGAAATACTTTCTGATTCTGATTCTAATTCTAGTAGTGATGAAGAAGAAGATGTTAAAGACAAAGAGATATTAAAAAGATATTATCTGATGATTATGGATATCTTTTAACAATGCATATCTGGTCTTTAACACAGGAAAAATTAGATGATTTAAATAAATTACTAAATCAAAGAATTAAAGATTTAGAGTATATTACTAGTATTACTTCTAAAAATTTATGGAAGAATGATTTAGAAAATATTATGTAAATATTTAATATAATATGTTATTAGATATATTTTATTTTTATAAAATTATTAAAGACATTAAATATAGTAAAACAAAAGTTATTAATAAATTAAAAAAAATATGTAATATAAATAATAAAAATTTATTTCAATTATATATAGAAATTCAAGACCATATAGTTTGTTTATATTTTGATATAACTCCTTATGAAAAAACTAATATTTCTATATATTTATCATGTGATGATATTAAAAATAATAGTGGAATAGATATAGTTAGTTCATTTGATATAAATTTCAAAAAAAATATTGCAGATGATAATTACATTACAAAATATAAGTCTACTAAAAATAATAAATATATTGAAAGACATGGATTATTTAATATTCATTTTATACTAATACTTTGTAGAATTTTTGGAGTTTCAAAATATATTATTAATGATGGTAGTAATATATGGTATTATAATTTTATAAAATATAGGAAATCTTATTATGAAAGAGTTGGTTTTGTTCCTTTATATAAAACAAAATATAATAATGCAATAAAAATTATAAATAATTTAAGTGTTAAAGAATATAAGAATTTATATTATAAAAAATATAAAAAATATCCAAAAAATATTAGTAAATTAAAAAAAATAAATTTATAAATTCATTAGAAAACTTATCAAATAGTAATAAAGAAATTTTTTTAAGTTCTTTATTTATGAATTTAAAATTATTTTCAATTGGTTCTTTAACTGAATTACAATAT
>PVMK01122520.1_pt1 | contig 14132 bp, 14 predicted proteins | sample 1853481 | NCBI WGS metagenome assembly PVMK01 (sample SAMN08533507, study PRJNA380276) | Marine sediment metagenome, whole genome shotgun sequencing project. | reverse complement strand
GATCCCAGGATGGGAGATAAACAGGCAGAAAAACGCTGCCTCAAAAGAATTGCGTGATTCAATCGTGAATATGGCCAAAGACCTTGAGTGGAAACCTCATCCTGCAAACGAAAGGGTGAGCTTGGCCTTTGTCGTATCAAAAAAAGATAACGATGTGGATGGAACTTGCCTTTTTGCCAAGGTTCCAAAAGGCGAAGGTCTCCCCGAACACACACACGATGTAAACGATATCATTGTTCCACTCTCGGGAAAAGGAAAGTTGTGGATCAATGGTCTGGGCGAGTTTGAAGTGACAAAGGGGGTTGTCTTTAACATACCCCCTGGCGTGTCCCACAGGTTGTTTGATGTCACAGAGGATTTGAAGATCTTTGACGTGTTTATCGGGCCAATTCTATAGTTTTGGCCTGTCCCAGTTGTTAGTTGTTGTATCATCACTCTACGATCTCATAACCGGCGGACTGAAGTGAGGAGCGGGTGTAAAGAAAAACAAACTCACACGGTTCGTCAAAGGGATCATAAGCCCAACGTACAGCCCCCCCGTGGGACCCAAACGGTATCTCCTTCCACTATTTCAGATTCCTGGTCCTTGACACCTCCTATCAGTTTCCCCGATAGGATATACATAACTTCCTCCGCGTCTTTGTGAACATGTTTTTTGTGAAAAGACATCTTCGGGGCGAATTTACAATGGCCAAACGTAATATCTTCTGCACCCACTCTTTCATCGTCAACGAGTATCATACGCGGGGCATGTTCCAGGTCCTTTATGGGTTCGTTTCGGCCGTCCTCCAGTTTTAGGATAAACTTGTCTTTAAATTTCATTTCCAATTCCTCCTGATAGATTTTTCGCTAAAATAAAGAGTTCCTGGGGTCCTATTTTCCCATTACGCCTCCGGTTACAAAAGATCCTTTTCCCTTCTTGGTCACCTCTCCAACCGGGATACTTAGCTCTTTTGATAAAAATCCCAAGACCATTGGTTCACAAACCCCGCCCTGACAACGTCCCATGCCTGCCCGCGTTACATGTTTGACTGCGTCAAGATTGCCGGCGCCCCGATGAATGGCTTTGGTGATCTCCTCCTCTGAAACTTTTTCACAGCGGCAAATGATATGTCCGTATTTTGGATTCTGTGCGATCATCTCTTTTTGCTTATCAATACGTGCGGTGGAAAAACGAGGCCATTCCTCCCTTTTTTCTTTGAATCCCTTTGTTTCTTTCACATCCATCCCCGCATCAGCGAGCATCCCGACCACCAGTTCCGCTATACCCGGGGCAGCCGTGAGTCCGGGTGCACCGGCAATTACATGGATAACGCCCGGGGCGTGTTCAGATGGTTGAATATAGAAATCACCATTGTTTGTCATCGTATTAGCAGCCATTATTCCACTAAAAGTTGTAATAATGTCCTGTTCCGATAGCTCCGGGACAAGTTCTTTGCCGAGCTTTATAATTTTCCCAAGCCCCTCTTTCTCTACACTGGTATCGTTTTTGTCTTCAGTCTTTGTGTAATGGATTCCCAGAATAAGATTTCCGTGGGCCGTGGGGGCGACATTCTGGCTATGGCTTTCAGAAAAGGTGCCAAATATCATATGACGGACAAGATGGGAAACAGACTTATCAAGAATTGCCACTGACCCCTTTCTGAGAGTGAGACGTATATGATGGTCTTGAACCATCCAGGCAATTTCATCTGCAAAAAGCCCGGCTGCATTAACGACGAAATTCGTATTGAAAGATCCCTTTGAGGTCAGAACCCGATATTTCCCTTTTTCTGTTTTTTGAATATTGAGGACAGAGGTGTCGAAGTGAGGTTCGATATTGTTTTGTACGGCATTTTCTGTGAGTGCAAAAGACCATTCAGTAGGGTGAATCACACCAAGACCGCGAATGTAAAGGGCAGCAACGGCCTTCTCGGTCACGTGGGGTTCCAGCTCTCGGATTTTCCGGGCATCTATAATTTCATAACCGGTTGCGCCGTGGCCTTCCCCACGTTCTTTGGCGGCCTCAAGGTTGGCTATCTGAGATGGATCCAGGGCCAGCCAAAGTTCATCCACCTCTTTGTAGGTCACGTCGAGTTGATCGGCAAGTCTCTTAAACTTTTCAGACGCATCAAGACATAACTTACCCTTTAACGTGCCGGGGGGGCAGAAATCGGTGGAATGAATCTGCGCCATGCCGGATTTCGTAACGCCAAATCCCGGAAAGGGTTCTTTATCAATCAGTGCTCCCCTGATTTGGAATCTGGAGAGCTCACGGGCGATCATCGATCCAATGATACCTGCACCGATTACGACAACATCATATTCCTTTAAATAATCGTCCTGAACCAAGACATCACTATTCATCGTTTCAATCCACCCAGCAGCCTTTGTCACTTTTTATATCCCTGTGGTTGCCCTTCGAAAATCCTCAATTATCAATCGTCAATTCCAACTCACTCCAACAGATCATCCGACGCAATCACATCCACCCCTGATGATATGTCTGCCAGGATGACTTCCCCGATCTTTACGGGTGGCGTGACCCTTGTGTTGGAGAGCACTGCCATGGCTTCAAACAGGTCTTGCCTTGGAATCGGGCCGATGTTCGAACCGGCAACCGTTTGAACCGGCCGCCTTTGGTCATAACCGTGGTTGTCAAAACGCGCCTGGGGTCTTGGTATTCTTGTTGAATATAGGTTTTCCTTTTTTGCACAATTCACCCTCAATGTGAACCGTCCCTCCTTCTTCCCACGCTTGGACCGGACACCCTTTGGGACATACTATACAGACCATATCACGGCGATCGTCCATGGTGCTATGCCTCCTCACAGCTCACCTGTAATGTGGCGATATCGGGCCCGAGTGCCTCAAAGGCCTTCTTGGGAATTTTTAGTCGGAGCATTTCAGCGCGTCTCGCGCACACAAAGGTCTTTTGTATGACATCTCCCACCCGCACCTTTATCTTGCCCATGGGTTTTCTAACACGCAAGTTGAGCCAAACGTCCTGTTTCTTGCTGCATCTCTGGGGAACGATTTGGCTGATACCCAGACCCGCCTTCAAATCAACCATTTCGTCAGAAACAGACCGTTGGCCTGTGATCCTGAGGCGGGCGCCTTCTGCAGCAAGCTCCCCTTCGAGAGAGACAGTGTCTGCCATATCGTTTACATGGAGCACATTACCACAGGCAAAGAGACCCGGGACACTGGTTTCCATCAGTTCATCCACATAGGGCCCATTGCTTCTCGGATCGATTAAGACACCACCCGCTTTTGACAGCTCATTTTCCGGGATCAACCCCATGGAAAGCAAAAGTGTATCGCACGAAATAAATCGTTCGGTCTTCTCGATGAGATTTCGTCTGTGGTCCACCTGCGCTATGGTGACGCCTTCCAAACGGTATTCTCCATGGACTTTGGCGACTGTATGCTCCAGCATAAGGGGGATATTAAAATCCCGGAGGCATTGTATTTCGTTTCGGATCAACCCGTTTATATAGGGAAGGATTTCCAACACGGCTTTTACTTTGGCTCCCTCCAGGGTCAACCTCCTCGCCATGATCATACCAATATCCCCTGACCCCAGAATCACCACCTCTCTTCCCGGAACAAGTCCTTCGATATTGATCAGCCGCTGAGCCTGGCCTGCCGTAAATATGCCGGCCGGTCTTGTGCCAGGGATATTCAGTGATCCCCTGGTACGTTCTCTGCACCCCATGGCCAGTATGATGGCATTGCAGGCATAGTCCCTGACCCCCTTTTTTTCACTGACTACCCTGATGGATCTATCCTTATCCAACTCCAGCACCGTGCTGTTGAGCTCGATATCTATGCCGAGGTCTCCAGCCATTTTGATGTAGCGGTTGGCATACTCCGGCCCTGTCAGCTCTTCCTTGAATTTCTCGAGGCCAAATCCGCTGTGGATGCATTGTCTGAGGATCCCCCCTGGTCGTGCATCCCTCTCAAATACGACCAGATTCTTGATCCCCTCCTGGCGTGCCTTGACGGCCGCGGCAAGACCGGCCGGTCCTGACCCGATAACAGCCAGATCCAGGTTATCCCTTTTCATTTCTTATCCAAAAGCCGATTAGAACATTGAATTTCAACATTTCACGCATTATCCATGAACAGATGAGGGGGGAATCATACCCCCCCCTGATTAAAATTTTCTGATGAGGCGTTCTCGAGCGTTCTTTCGGGCCACCCGATCTATTTGGTGGCAGGGGAAAAGACGTTGTACAGAAGAACCTCTTCTTTGACATTCCTGATGGCATGAAGGGTATTTGGCGGAACCATGACGACCATTTGAGCCTCCATTGGAAACTCCCCCTCCCCATCAATGAACATAGTGGCCTTTCCCTCGAGTACATAGATCAGATCTGGCTGATCCCGGTGAACATGATCGGGCAGGGTCACGCCCTTTCTCGAGATGCACCTTCATGACCGTTATGGGTGAGTCATCTCTCTCTCGGGTAAGGATCCATTTGATTTTGCCCTTGTCTGTCATGAAATGGTCTTCCCAATCCACATCGGATATTTTTTTTGCAATCATACCTTCCTCCTTTTACTGATCAGATGTCTTCTGTTCAAATCGCTTTCGCAACAGATCTTCTCGGACAGGGGCAAAACACTCAACAAACACGACCGAGTCCTCTCCGTCATTACGTTCATTATGGGGTACATTGGACGGGATATTATAAACATCACCTTTCTTGACCACATATTCGTCGCCATCGATGGTAAATATACCTTCCCCTTGAAGACAAATACCAATTTGTTCGTGTGGGTGTGTATGCATGGAAAATGTGGCGCCAGGCTCCCAAATGGTCATTAGACAAGTCATTTTCTGACCTTCGCCAACCACCTTGGCGGTAACACCTTCGTGGATCTTCCAAGCCTCAAGATCATCGGGATCAATAACAAATTTCATTTTCAGTCTCCTCTCGTCTCAACGTTAAATTTGCCCACCGTTTCTCGTCTGGCCGCGCTTACAGGACCTGGTTTTCTAACACGAAACAAAGTGAGGCGGGTCGTTTTTGGTGAAAGCGATTATGGATCGAAACGGGTTGTCTGTCAAGCGGGAAAGAGACCTTATATACGGGCTATCTGCATGGCGAATAAAGGCGGCGTTGACTCTCATAAAACTCCTCTAATTCATGAGCTAATGCAACTACTCACGTAGTCAGGCTGAAGCTGTTTAGACTAAAGGCTGAAGGGGGCAGAAGAGCACAATTGCCGTACTTTGGAAGAAATATCTGATTGTTGCACCAAACATGGCTTCAAAATGCGCTTTTTCCTAATCCCGCGCTCCGCGGGACCTTCAGCCTATCCACCTGAAGTAGTTACGAACTAATGGCAATAAAGGATTATAAGAAAAGGTGGTCAATTTATGCATAACCCGAGTGGGCGGTTTGTGCTTGACACAGGCGCAGAGATTTCCAATAATAAAAACTGAAAATTATTTTTTTCGGGGTGACTATATTAGTCTGAGATTAGACCCTTTGAACCTGATCTGGATAATTCCAGCGTAGGGAAACGGAAGGATGTTTGATTGATTTTTTTGGGCCGTTTCCCTACGGAAACAGCCTTTTTTTTTGGCCAAAAAACAAATATGCGGGGCAACGGGAATTCCCTAAACGCGCACGGGGAGCACAAGGGGAGGGAAGTCATGAAAACAAGAGATGTTGCACGATCCGTGATCCTGGTGGCCATTGCAGTGGCCCTATCACCCTTTTTTATTCCAGTAGGCATCACCAAATGTTTTCCAGCGCAGCATATGGTCAATGTGCTTGCTGCGGTCATGCTTGGCCCGGCATACGCCGTGGGCATCGCACTTGTGGCCGGGATCATCCGTAATGTCATGGGGCTTGGAACCATTCTGGCATTTCCCGGGGGCATGATCGGCGCATTGCTGGCAGGTCTTGCATATCGAATGACGAAAAACATGTATGCGGCTGGGCTGGGTGAAATCGTGGGGACCGGGCTGTTGGGCTCCCTTGCCAGTATCTGGATCATTGGCCCCCTCTTTATGGGAAAAAAGATGGCACTGGTTACACTGATGGTTGCCTTTAGCGCCAGCACCCTGGGGGGCACGATCATTGGACTGATCGCCTTGCATCTCTTGAGAAAGGCCAAGGTTTGGGAACCGTGATCCGGCTGAAGGACATATATTATCGCTATCCAAATACGGACTGGGTGTTAAAGGGGATCGACCTGTCAATTGAGCAGGGAGAATATGTGGTTGTCTGCGGAACCAGCGGATCGGGCAAGTCCACCCTCGCGTATCTGTTTAACGGGCTGATTCCCCATTTTTTTGGCGGCACTCTCAGAGGTTCTGTAACAGTAGGTGGTGTGAATACGGCCAAGAGCAGCGTCGCCGACCTCTTCCAGAATGTGGGACTCGTCCTCCAGAATGCCGAAGCCCAGCTCTTTAATTCCACGGTGGAAAATGAAATCGCCTTTGGTCTGGAAAGTCTGGGTGTTCCCGGGTCCGAGATCCGGGAAAGAATTCTTGAAATCGCCGGGTTGCTGGGTATCGAAGATCTCCTTGAGCGAACCCCCATCAGCCTTTCCGGCGGTGAGAAGCGGTTGGTTTCCATCGCATCCGTTTTATCCCTTGACCCCTCGGTTGTGCTTCTGGATGAGCCCTTTGCCAACCTTGATTGGGCAGGGGCAAAACGGGTTCGCGGGGTCTTACGTCACATCCACCAGAAAGGAAAGACCGTGGTGGTTGTGGAGCAGAAGATGGGGGATTTTTTGCGGGATAGCTCGCGGTGCCTCATTGTTAATCAGGGAAAAATTTCCTTTGACGGAGGTGTGCAAGCGGCCTTCAGGGTCTTTTTAAACGAACATCTGATCCCCCAGTACCCGGAAAAAAAGAAGCACGAATCCCGCGACAACAAACCTGTGTTGGCAGTTCACAACCTTTTTTGTCGCATTGAGGACAGGGAAATCCTGAAAGATGTTTCCTTTGAACTCAACAGTGGGGAGACGGTCGCCCTTATCGGTAGAAACGGGGCAGGAAAAACCACCCTTGTCAAACACCTGAATGGGCTTCTGCGACCAGCCGCGGGAGAGGTGGTTTTTGACGGAAAAGGGGTAAAAGGAAGAGCCCCTTCTGAGATTTCAGCCCACGTGGGGCTTTCTTTTCAAAATCCCAATGACCAGTTTTTTAAAATCAAGGTGGCGGATGAACTTAATGTGGGACCAAAATTGCTCGGGAAAATGGATGATGGATGGGTAAAAGAAATTTGCAGTCTCTTTGATTTGGACCGCATCATGGATCGATCCCCTTACCGGCTGAGCGAAGGCGAGAAAAAGCGGGTTGCCATTTCATCGATCCTGACTATGCGCCCAAAGCTCCTTGTGCTTGATGAACCCACGACAGGTCAAGATGGTCATTTCAAAGAAACCCTGGCTTATCTTTTGGCTGAACTTGAGGAACGAGGCTTTGCAACCCTCATTGTCACTCATGATCTTGGTTTCGCCCGGGCGGTTTCGGATCGATGGATGATCCTCCACAAAGGAAACCTGGTGGCCCAAGGGACTCCCAATGATCTGCTTCAGAACGACTATCTGATTCAGCTTGGTGCCCTGGGGGGACTGGAGAACCGTAAAGTGGGGGCACATTTTGAATGTGGAGAGGAGAAACGGTTTGCGGAAATTGGATCCTAGAACCAAGCTCTCCCTGGGCATCATGGCCATAGCCGCGGTATTTATCGCTCAAAGGCCATACACCCTGGTGGCAGAAGGGATGATTATTCTTGTGCTATTGCCTCTGTTGGGAAATGGGAGGGCATTGATCCGATCCCTGAGGCTGGCCTGGGTTATGGTGGCACTTGTGTTTGTGGTTGCCTATCTTTCCTTTGATACGCAGACGGCCTTGTTGCTTTCCCTGAGGCTTCTCAACCTCCTTACCGTATCCTTTGTTTTTTTTCACAGGCTCTCCCCGGACGAACTGGGGGATGCCCTAAAGAAAATGGGGGTCCCCCATGCGTTTGCCTTTATCCTGACGGGGGGCATGCGTTATGTCCCCCTTATAGGCCAAAAAATTCGCCACATTATGGATGCCCAGCAGTCAAGGGGAATCGACCTCAGACCAAGAATCGGAAATATTCCCAATTTTACGGCCCTTTTGATACCCCTTTTGGTCCAGTCATTTGTCCTCTCCGATGAACTGGCCATTGCCATGGAGTCAAGGGGGTTCGCACGAAAGGACCGTTCATGGCGAAGGGAATATCGTCTCACCCCCGTTGAATATGTTGTGATATTTGCCTCTCTCATCCTGGTCATCGCGTTTGCGTGGTGGGAAAGGGGGTAGGTTCAATGGCAGCCGTTCACGGGTTCAAAGGTTCAAAGGTTCAGAGGTTCAAGGTTACATTCTTGTCTCCAGACTCCATTTTGGAGGCGTATGTATGTGAGAAGCACCCGGCTTCGTCATTCCCAATCTGAAAATTGGCAGCGTATTGGCAATTATGTGGCAGAACCAGCATTTCTTATAAGGACTTCGGGGCTTCAATTTTGTCTTTGTCCCTAACCCTGAACGTTGAACCCTGAACCTGTGAACGGTTATGTTAAATGAAAGGAGCAGACATGAAAAAGATTTTGACTATCGCAGGTTCCGACTCGGGCGGCGGCGCCGGGATCCAGGCGGACCTGAAGGCAATCACCGTCCTGGGCGGTTATGGTATGAGTGTGATTACGGCACTCACCGCTCAGAACACCGTTGGCGTGCAGGGGGTACATTCGGTACCAATCCCATTTATTGAGCAGCAACTTGAATCCGTCCTCTCAGACATTGGCACTGACGCTGCGAAGACCGGAATGCTCGCAAACCCGGAGATCGTCAGAGTTGTTGTAGCGGGATTAAAGAAATACCATGTTCAACCACTGGTGGTGGACCCTGTCATGGTCGCCACCAGTGGAGATTCTCTTCTTTCAGAGGATGCAGTTGAGATTTTGAAACAAGAATTATTTCCCCTGGCCTACATGGTCACCCCCAACCTTTCAGAGGCAACACGCCTTTGCGGCTTTAAAGTGACAAATATTGAAGAAATGGAAGAATCTGCGAGACAAATCCATGCCCTCGGGCCCCGTAATGTATTGATAAAGGGTGGACACATGGAGGGGGAGATAGTGGATCTTCTGTTTGACGGCCAGTCCATCGAGACCTTTAAGACCTCCCGGATCGACCGGCAAACAACTCACGGAACCGGGTGTGCCCTTTCTGCGGCACTGGCTACCTTTTTGGCCCAGGGTCTTTCAATCTCCAATGCCGTGGGAAAGGCCAAACAGTTTATCACGCGGGCCATCTCCATGGGTCTGGAGATCGGATCCGGACAGGGCCCGACAAACCCCTATGCCCATATCCTCATCCTTGAGGAACGGGAAAGGGTGCTAGAAAGTCTGGGGAAATCACTTGATCTGTTGAAGGAACATCCCCTGGGAAATCTCATTCCGGAGGTACGTTCCAATTTTGTTTATGCCCTACCCGGTGCCCAGGGGTACCAGGAAGTGGCAGGGGTGCCCGGGCGGATTACCCAGGTGGGGGACCGGATCCTGGTTTCAAGGGAACCGGCGTTTGGGGCCACCCGACACATTGCACGGGTAGTTCTTGCCGCTATGCAGTATGATCCGGGGTTCCGATCCGTCATGAATATCCGTCACAGCACGGCCATATTGGATGCGTGCAAAAGACTGGGTTTTTCAATGGCCTCTTTTGATCGGCACGATGAGACCACGGAAGTAAAAGAACAGGAGGGGTCCAGCCTGGAGTGGGGCACCCACCAAGCTCTCAAAGGCCTCGACACCATGCCCGATCTGGTCTTTGACGATGGCGACGTGGGTAAGGAGCCCATGATCCGCGTGCTGGGAAAAAACCCTCGGGAAGTGGTTGAAAAGGTAGTCCGTATCGGCAAGGCTTATGGAAAGAAGGAGTCCTAGGACAATATGTTGGCGCCAGAGAAGGTCGAGGCCCCTTTGCTGGAGGTGGAAGGGGTCTGCAAGACCTTTTACAAAGAAGACAGGGCCCTGAAAGTCCTTCAAGATGTCTTTCTCGAAGTGGGTCCGGGAGAGATCATCAGCATTTTGGGACCCAGCGGGTGTGGAAAAAGCACCCTCTTTAATGCCCTGGCAGGACTTACATCAATCGACCGGGGCGAGATCCGGTTAAACGGTCGGGAGGTCTCCAATATCCGGGGCCAGGTGGCTTATATGCAGCAGAAAGACCTCCTCCTTCCCTGGCGGACGACCCTTGACAATGCCATTCTGGGGATGGAGATCCAGGGTTTTAAAAAGGTCAGGGCCCGGAAAGAAGCCATGGAAATCCTCAACTTTTTTGGGCTGGAAGGGTTTCAGGACCGCTACCCGCACGAACTTTCAGGCGGAATGCGTCAACGGGTTGCGCTTATGAGAACCATCCTGTGTCGTAAGAAAATCCTGCTCCTTGACGAACCTTTCGGGGCCCTTGGACGCCATCACCCGGATGGTGCTCCAACGGTGGCTCTTGCGGGTGTGGGCGCATTTTCGGCCCTCCATCCTGTTAATAACACACGACGTGGACGAGGCCCTTATTCTGGCAGATCGGATATACGTGATGTCCCTGAGACCGGCATCCATAAAACGGGTCGTACCGGTGGAACTTGAACGACCGAGGAGTGCCACCGAAAAACCCCTAATCGACCGGAAGTCAGAACTCCTCAGGCTTTTGGAAGAGGAAATTGTTGAGACAGAAACATGAAACGCTTTTGGATGGATAGCATCCTTCCCTTTATGCTCTTGGTGGCCATAGGAGGCTTCTGGGAAATCGCAGTCCGTATCTGGCATATTCCTTCCTATATCTTGCCGCCTCCCTCAAGGATCATCCTGGTAATAGGGGAAAGGTGGCATCTCCTGGTCGCCAATTCTCTGGTCACACTGGGTGAAATCACTGCCGGCTTTGTTGTGGCACTTATCGGGGGATTGGCACTGGCCCTGGCCATCCATTCTTCCCGTATTGTGGAACGTGCAACCCTCCCGCTGGTAATTGCGTCCCAGACCATCCCTGTATTTGCCATTGCGCCGCTTCTCATCTTGTGGTTCGGGTACGGGATGGGATCAAAGGTCGTCATGGCTGCCATCATCGTCTTTTTCCCCATTGTCATCAATACCGTGGAGGGACTGAGGGCCGCGGATCCAGATACCATCTCACTCCTGAAGGTCCTGGAGGCAACCCCACGGCAGATCATGATCAAGGTAAGGATCCCTCAGGCCCTTCCCTTTATCTTTTCCGGTCTAAAGATCGGTGTGGCGGTAAGTGTCATCGGTGCGGTCATCGGAGAGTGGGTGGGGGCCAGGGAGGGGCTGGGTTATCTGATGATACACGCCAATGCCCAGCTTCAGGTGGATCTGGTTTTTGCTGCCATCTTTTGCTTGTCTGTGATGGGTGTAACCCTCTATGCCCTGATCGGTTTGCTTGAACGTCACGTGGTTCACTGGCGAGGTGCGTAGCTTCCGGCGAACCGAATCAAGGAGGTACTACAATGAAGTCTTTGACAAAATTAAATGCCTTTTGCCTGTGCGTTTTCATCATCCTTGGTTGGCCCCTTTGGAGCCTTGGGGCGGACAAGAAAGTTCAATGTATGCTCGATTGGTTCCCTAATCCCGATCACGTACCGCTTTACGTGGCCCAGAATGAGGGGTTTTTTGCCAAAGAGGGCCTGGATGTGGACCTGATGGTGCCCGCGGACCCTCATGATGCACTCAAGCTTGTGGCGGCCCAAAAGATCGACTTCGCCATCAGCTACCAGCCCAGCGTCATCATTGCCCGGTCCCAAGGGTTGCCCGTAACATCCATTGGCGCCCTGGTGCAGCATCCTCTGAGCACCATCCTCTTTCTCAAGTCGAGCGGTTTAAGACCCCGGCAGATCTGAAAGGCCGAAAGATCGGTTATTCCATTGCCCCCCTCTACGAGGTCCTGTCGAGGCGGTGGCGGAAAATGCGGTCTAAAGCCCTCTGATTACGAGATGTACAGGGTGGGTTTAATCTGGTACCACCCCTGTTGACCGGGCAGATGGATGCGGTGATTGGTGCATTCCGCAACTACGAGGCCATTCAGATCGAATTGGAGGGCAAGGAGGTCGGGATCTTTCCTCTGGAAGAAAACGGGGTCCCTGATTTTTATGAGCTTGTTATTATCGCAAACACAAAAAGGATCAAGGAAGACCCGGCCACTGTCCGGGGTTTTATGCGGGCACTTTCGAGAGGCATAGAAGAGACTCTGGCTCAGCCCGAAAAGGCATTGCGGATCTTTCTGAAACAACATCCCAACCTCAGAGACGAGCTCAACCGGAGGTCCTTTGAGGCGACCTTACCCTTTTTTAAAGGAAGCCCCCATCAGGAGGCTGAGAAGTGGGAAACATTTCAAAACTTTATGCTGGACCGAGGGCTCATAAAAAAGATATCATCAATTAGGGGCCTTATCTGGGAAGAAGCGCCCTGACGAGCAAAAAAAGGAGGTCTACCCATGGAACTGAATGCTAAAACCAAGATCGACAATTTGTTGAAGCAATACCCCTTTTTGCTTGATTTTTTGGTCACCTTGTCCCCTCACTTTGAAAATCTGAAAAATCCATTGATACGCAAGACCATGGGTAAGATAGCCACTCTGGAAAAGGCCGCCGGCATCGGTGGATTGGATGTCGAAAGTCTGATATCCGCTCTGACCGCGGAGATCGACAAAAAAACCGGCATCGATGCAGTTTCCGGTGGGTCCACGCCTGGCTTTCCAGGCGAAACCCAAACTGATCCCAGTCAAAAGCAAGAGCTACTCAAAGGGATCATCAGGGATCTCCACGACGGCAAAGACCCGGAAGTCCTCAAAGAACGATTCCGGGAACTGGTCCAGGGAGTGGAGGCAACGGAGATAGCCAAAATGGAGCAGGCTCTCATGGACGAGGGGCTGTCTGTTGAGGAAATCAAGCGTTTGTGCAACGTCCATGTGGAGATCTTTAAGGAGGCATTGGAGGATCAGGACCGGCCGGAGCCCCCGCCGGGTCACCCGATCCACACCTTTATGAAGGAAAACCGGGCTTCTGAGGAAATTATGAGCGAGATCAACTTGGTCATAGGGCGGATAGGACACCCTCCCGACCTGGAAGCCTTTAAGACGCACAGCCAGGCTCTTGGTACCCTCATCGAACGATTTTCTGAAATCAACACCCATTACACACGCAAAGAAAACCAGCTTTTTCCAATGCTGGAAGCCCACCACTTTATGGGTCCATCCCAGGTGATGTGGTCCATCCACGACGATATCAGGGCCAACATAAAACAGGCCCGGGATGCGTTTGCCGACAATGATCCGGTACAAACGGTTTTGTCCCTGAAGGAGGCCATTCAGGGCATCCGTGACATGATCTACAAGGAAGAACATATTCTTTTTCCCGCCAGCCTGGACATGCTTACTCAAAAGGAGTGGATCAGGGTTAAAGAAGGCGAGGGCGACATCGGTTTCGCCTGGGTGGTTCCTGACAAAGGCTGGCCCGAAGAAATTATCGAAGAACCCGAAGCGGAACCAACCGATCCCGTGGAGGTCCTGGAAGACGTGGCCGGGGCATTGGGCCTGGATACGGGACGTATGAGCCTGGAGCAGATCAATCTGATGCTGACCCACCTGCCGGTGGACCTTACCTTTGTTGATGAGAATGACCGGGTAGCTTACTACTCCGAGGGGCCGGAGCGGATTTTCCCACGCAGCCCCGCGATCATCGGCCGGGAGGTTCGCAACTGTCATCCCCCCAAGAGTGTGCATATCGTCAACAAGATCCTGGATGCTTTCAAATCCGGCTCCAGGAACACGGCCGAATTCCGGATCGAATTGGACGGCAGGTTTCTCTTTATCCGCTACTTTGCGGTGCGGGATGCAAAAGGCTACTACCGGGGCACCCTGGAGGTCAGTCAGGACCTGACCGAAATCCGAAAACTGGAGGGCCAACAGCGTTTGCTTGACTGGGAATAACTCCGAAATCAACCCATTTTATTTATTAACAGTAAGTATTTTCATTGAATCGATCTACTCGTTGGTGTTAAGACTACAGGGGAGATGGTAATATGAAAAGCCCTTACGAAATCGTAATCGCGGAAGATCATACAATACTTAGGCAGGGGTTACGGGC
>PVMK01176139.1_pt1 | contig 14133 bp, 12 predicted proteins | sample 1853481 | NCBI WGS metagenome assembly PVMK01 (sample SAMN08533507, study PRJNA380276) | Marine sediment metagenome, whole genome shotgun sequencing project. | reverse complement strand
GACGGTGGAGGGGGGCCGGAGGATGACAGTGGAGGGGGGGCCGGAGGAGGACAGTGGAGGGGGCCGGAGGATGATTGTGGTGGGGGAGGGCAGTTACATGAATCACGGGATGGTCCGCTGAGCGAACCTTGCTATAAGGTCTGGCGCCATGGAAGAAATCACCCTTCTCGTCAATGGAACGGAACATCGGATCGACACCGATCCGGCAACGCCGTTGCTGTTCGTGCTTCGCAATAATCTGGGCCTGACAGGCGCCAAGCTGGGTTGCGGGCAGGAGCAGTGCGGCGCCTGCGCGGTGCTGGTCGATGGGGTCTCGACGCTTTGCTGCGCGGTGGCCGCCGGCGATTTCCAGGGCAAGGAGATTGTCACCGTCGAAGGCCTGGCCGGCGATGGCGAGGGCAATGATGTGCAAAGGGCCTTTACCGCCGCCGGCGCGGCGCAATGCGGGTTTTGCACGCCGGGTCTTGTCATCGCCGCCACGGCGCTTTTGCACAAATCGCCCAAACCCGGCGATGCCCGGATACGCCAGGCGCTGGTCCCGCATCTGTGCCGGTGCGGATCGCATCCGCGTATCCTGCGCGCCCTCGAACAATTGACCGGCGGCGGCTGAACCGGTGGCGCCAAACCCGAGCCTGACGGCCAGCCCCGATGTCGACGACTGGATCGCCATCGATGCCAGCGGCCGGGTCCGTGTGCGCTCCGGCAAGGTCGATATCGGCCAACGCATCTCCACTGCCCTCGCCATCGTCGCCGCCGAGGAACTGGAAGTGGACGCGGCCGATATCATTATGGAGCCGCGCCAGACCGGCGTGACGCCGGACGAAGGGGTCACGGCCGGCAGCAATTCCATCGAACAATCCGGGCACGCCATCCGCCGGGCCGCGGCGAGCGCGCGGCGTCATCTGCTCGACCGGGCCGCCCGGCATTTCGGAACCGAAGTGGCGGCTCTGCGGATGGAGGACGGCCTGATCCGCGACTCGGCGAGCAACCAGTCCGTGAGCCTCAGGGAGCTTGCCGGCGGCAGGCGCTTTGGCATTCCCGTCGATGCCGGCGTGGAGCTGAAGGCGCCCGACACCTATACCCGGATCGGCAAACCGGCGGCGCCGCGCGGCGTGGCGGACCTGGCCACGGGGCGGACGGTTTTCGTGCACGACATGGTCATGGACGGCATGTGGCACGCCCGAATTGTCCGCCCGCCGCATAGCCGGGCGCGATTGGCCGGACTGGACGATACCGTTGGCGGGAAACTTGCTGCGCAAGGCCTGGCCCTCGTCCGCGACGGCAGTTTTCTCGCCATTGCCGGGGCCGATGAATTCGCCGTCATCAAGGCGTCCGAACGGCTCGCCGCCACCGCCTCGTGGGATGGCGGCTCCGGTCTCGACGAGACCGACATCTTCACGGCGCTGACCGCCAATGACCGGTTGAGCTTTCCCGTGGTCGGCGGCGTGCCCGGGAAGTCACCCGTCCCGGACTTGCCCGAACCGCCGGCCGATGCCGTCATGACGCTCTCGGCCCGGTTCGAGCGTCCCTACCAGATGCACGGCTCCATCGGCCCCTCGGCGGCCATGGCATTGACGGAAGGCGGCAAGGTCACGGTGTGGACGCACAGCCAGGGCATCTATCCCCTGCGCGACACCCTCGCCGAAGTGCTCGACCTCCCCGCCGGCGACATCACCATCCACCATGCGCTTGGGTCCGGTTGCTATGGCCACAACGGCGCCGATGACGCGGCGTTCGAAGCCGTGCTGGTGGCCCGGGCGTTTCCGGGCCGGCCGATCCTCTTAAAATGGACCCGGGAGGACGAGCACGCCTGGGAGCCCTATGCGTCGGCCATGGCCGTGGAGCTCCGCGCCAGCCTCGATGCGGCAGGCCAGGTCATCCATTGGGCGGGCGATTGCTATAGCGACACGCATCTGGGGCGGCCCCGCGCCGGTCCGGACAAGGCCGGGCCGGCGCGGCTGCTGACAAGCCGATTTCGGGAACAGGCCCTCGCCCCGTGGCTGCCGAAACCGAGTTTTGGCTATCATGCCGGCCTGCACCGCAATCTCGACCCGTATTACACGTTTCCCGAGCGCCGGCTGGTCAAGCACCTGGTCCGCGATCTGCCGCTGCGCACCTCGGCCATGCGCTGCCTGGGCGCCGTCGCCAATGTCTTCGCGCTGGAATGCTTCATGGACGAACTGGCCGGCGCCGCCGGCGTCGACGCCGTCCGGTTCCGTCTCGATCATCTCGACGACGAACGCGCCCGGGCCGTTCTGGAGGCAGCGGCGGACGGCATCGGCTGGCGTGGAGCCAAGCGGGCCGATGGACATGGGCAGGGCATTGCCTTCGCCCGCTACAAGAACGCCCAGACCTACGCTGCCGTGGCCGTGGAGCTGGAAGTGGATGACGCGGCAATTGTCCATCTCAGGCGCGCTTTCATCGCCGCCGACGCCGGCGAGGTGATCGACGCCGACGGCCTGCAAGCCCAGTTGGAGGGCGGCTTCATGCAGGCCGCCAGCTGGGCGCTCTATGAGCAGGTGCGCTATGACCGCGACGGCATCGCCAGCCGCGATTGGGAGGGCTACCCGATTCTCAAATTCGACAATGTGCCGGAGATCGAGGTCCGCCTCCTCGACCGGCCCGGGGGCAAATCCCTGGGCGCCGGCGAAGCCGCGAGCGGCCCTTCGGTGGCGGCCATCGCCAACGCCATTCATGACGCGACGACGCTGCGCCTGCGCCGCATGCCCTTCAATCCGCAAGCCATCCGGGCCGCCGCCATGGCCGATGACGGCTGAGCGGGATATCCAATACCCGGGAGCAGAAATATGTTTCACACTTGCGGCGAACATGGTCCGGCGGTCAATCATGCCGCCCGGCCAAAGGCCTCGGACGGATCGAAAACCCTGATTGTCGACATCCATTGCCACTGCCAGTCCTATCCGGTGAGCCAGATGATGAATGCGGAAGCGGAGCGAACCGGCCACGCCGCCCTGGCCTTCGGCAATCCGCTGACGAAATCGGTCAACGAAAAGCAACTGCTCGATATTCAGCCGAAGATGCAGTCGCTGGACCAGCGGCTGGCCGACATGGACACGATGGGCGTCGATGTGCAGGCCATCACCGTGCCGCCCTATCAGTACTATTACTGGGCCGAGCCGGAGGCTGGACGCGAGGCCTCGCGCAAACTCAACGATCATCTCGCCGAGACCGTCGCCAACAATCCCGAGCGGCTGGTCGCCATGGCGACGGTGCCGCTGCAGAACACGGAAATGGCTATTGCCGAACTGCAACGATGCATCGGCGAACTCGGCATGCGGGGCGTCGAGATTTCCACGCACGTAAACGGCGAGGAACTGTCCTCGCCCAGGCTGGAGCCGTTTTTCGCAAGGGCCGAGGAACTGGATACGCTGATTTTCATTCATCCCGCCGGGTTCACCCACGGCGATCGCTTTACCGAACACTATTTCATCAACCTGATCGGCCATCCGGTGGAATCGACCATGGCGACCAGCCATTTGATCTTCGGCGGCGTTCTCGATCGCCATCCCGGCCTGAAGATCTGCGTCGCCCATGGCGGCGGCTACCTGCCGGCCTATGCCGGACGCATGGACCACGGCTACCACGCCCGCGCCGACTGCAGTGAGAACCTGCCGTTGCCGCCGAGCAGCTATCTGAGCAGATTCTATTTCGACACTATGGTCTTCGAACCCGACCAGCTGGCCTTCCTGATCGAGAAATTCGGTGCCGACCACATCCTGCTTGGCACCGATTATCCCTACGATATGGGCGATGACGACCCGCTCGGGCTGGTCGCCAGGGTGGACGGGCTGGACGCCGATCAGCGGACAGCGATCTGCGGCCTGAACGCGGCCAGGCTCCTGAAGCTGGTTGGCTGACCCGGAATTTTGCGAAAATATCTTGGCATGCAAACTACTCCGGCCGAACGATCCCCGCCATTTCTTCCAGAACGGCGCAGACCGCCGCCGTGTCCTGTTTGCCCCGGCCCTGGTTTTGGGCCGCCGAGTAGATCGGCGCGGTGGCGGAAAAAAGCGGCGTCGGGCATCCAAGCGAGCGCGCGAAGGCGGCGATGGTCGTCATGTCCTTCTGCCAGACGTCGATCTTCATGGTGGGCTGGTCATATTCGCCCTTCGTCATCAGCGGCCCGCGTATTTCCAGCATGCGCGAGCCGCCGGCGCCGTCCGATAACACCTCCACGATGGTCTCCGTGTCCAGGCCGGCCTTGCGGCCAAGCACCAGGGCCTCGGCGGCGGCCACGTTGTGCACGGCGACGAGAAGATTGGCGACGAATTTCATGGCGCTGCCGTTGCCGAATTTCCCGAGGTAATATTGCGACCGGGAAAATGCCTTGAATACAGGGATGCAGGCCTCATAGGCCGCTTTATCGCCACTGCCCAGAACAACCAGGTCGCCGCTTGCCGCCTGGGCGCCGGTTCCGCTGAGGGGACAGTCGAGCAGTACCGTTCCGGCCTCCCGCAGGGCGTCGTGGGCGCGCTGTTTGTCGGCGATCGGCAAGGTGCTGGCCTCGATCACGGTACGCCCGCCGCCTGCGGCGGCAATGCCGTCCGGCCCTTGCGTGGCCGCTTCAAAGGCGGCAACGCTGGGCAGAGACGTAATGATGACCTCGCATTCGCCGGCCACTTCCGCGGCCGAGACGGCCCCGCGTCCGCCCACACCGCAAAGCGCCTCTATCCGCTCAGGCAGGATATCGAACCCGACAACCCGCAGGCCGGCCTTCAACAGGCTGGCGGACATGGCCGATCCCATGATCCCCAGCCCGATCATCCCCACGGCGATTTCCGGCATGTTCCAACCCCCTCGGTGCGGTTCAAGTCCCCTGCATCATCCCAGAGGGTTTTCCATCCATGCCGCCGTCTGCAACACCTTCAACATTGTCCATCCTCAACGATATCCGGATAGAAGGCCGGATGATGCATGGGAGGCTCGTGCGCGAATGTAGTCGCAAGTTCACGCCGGCTGAGTTCGGTCTGACCAGGCTCCCATAGCGTGGGCGAAATCCGGAATTCGTTCATCGAATTTATTCGGCAGGCGCGTTGATTGCATCGACGATCACGAGCTCGACTTCACCGGCGCCGTCTTTCCGAAACGCCGCGGCCTGCTGATAGGCTTCCGATTCCTGACAAGCGATGGCGTCCGTCATTGAAGGAAATTCGACCACGACGAAGCGATGGAATTTTTCCGGGCCTTCAAGGATCTTGTAATCGCCACCGCGTGCAAGCACCTTGCCGCCAAATTGGGCAAAAATGTCCGGCACGCGATCGGTGTATTTCTTGTAAGCGACGGGATCGTTGATCTTTGATCGGGCAACCCAGTAGGCCGGCATCGATTTATCTCCTTGCTTGATATGGTGTTCAGCCGCGCGCCTGAAATTTTGGCAATATCAGAACAGCTTATCCGGCAGATAAGTGGCGATTTGCGGGAAATTGATGATAATTACCATGGCGATCAGCATGATGATCCAGTAAGGCGTCGAAGCCTTGAAGATCGTCATCACGTTCATGTCCGGTTCGATCTCCTGGATCGACGCTTTTACCGTATAAACAAGCAAGCCGAAGGGCGGCGTATACAAACCGGCCTCGATGGCGATTATGGCAATGATGGCGAAGGCGATCGGGTCATAGCCGATACTGACAGCGATGGGGGCAAAGATGGCGGCAGTCAGCAACATGATGGAGATGGAATCGATTATCATCCCCAGCGCGAACCACACCAGGACCATGACGGTTAAAATCATCCAGGGTTCCATGCCAGAGCCCAGAAACAGGCTCTCGATGGCGTTAGCCATGCCGGTCATGGCGAGGGTCCGCGAATAGAGTGACGCGGTGACCAGCAGCAAGAGGATCGGTGCGGAGGTCCGTCCCACCGACAGAATGGAGTCGATAATATCGCGAAACCGCATGCCCTTGATAATGCCCAGCGCCAGGCCGATCAGGGCGCCGGCGCCGGCCCCTTCGGTTGGCGTAAAAATACCGAACCAGATACCACCCAGGACGGCCACGATGACGATTATGATTCCGATGAGGCTGATCAGGAACTGGATGGTTGAGACTTCTTCCTCGTCGTCCACCACCTCGGTGTCGCTGGTCGTGGCCGTATTTCCGGGCCCTGTGCCGATGCCGACAGCGGCCGGTCGCAACAGTGAGAAGACGATTACGTAAATGATAAACATGGCCGCCAGGAGTAAACCCGGAATGACGCCGGCGGCAAAAAGCTGACCGATGGATTGTTCCGTCAAAATGCCCCAGACGATCATCAGCACCGACGGCGGGATGAGCATGCCTAGGCAGCTCGAGCCCGCGATTGCGCCCAACGCGAAACCTTTATCGTAGCCATGGCGTTTCATTTCCGGATAAGCGATCCGTGAAAAGGCGGCGGCGGAGGCGATGCTGACGCCGGTGACGAAGGAAAAAAGCGCGTTTCCGACCACCGTGGCGATGGCCAGACGGCCGGGTATTCTGTGCAGCAACCGGTTGATGCCGCGGTAGACGTCGGTAACGGTTCCCGACTTGCCGATGAATTCACCCATCAGCATGAATAGCGGGATGACTGCAAAGACATAAGCGCGAATGGCTTCGTAAGCCGTCGCCGCCAGCATGGTCTGCACAGTATGGAAAGCGTTGGCATCGGCGCCGGTGACCAGAAAAATGCCAAGGGCACTGGTTATGCCGAGCGCAACGGCGATATGGACACCGATTGCCACCAGGACGACCAGACTGACGACTAGAAAAACGGCGATATTTACTTCAAACACTGATACATGCTCAATTATTCTTGGTTGCTGTTAAAGGGAGTCGGCATTGGGATCTGCTTCTGAATCCAACAATTCCGGTTTAAAAAGGTCGATATAAGCCATGACTAAGTAATTGATCATAGCCAATGCGCTGCCGATCAGCACCGTCCAACGGGCCGGCCAGGAGGGTACGCGCAGCGCGCCTTCGCCTTCGTATTCGCCCTCAACGAATGACTGGATGCTTTCTTCCCAACCGCCGGTGACGATCATAAGAAAGAAGGCGGCGCCCAGGAGATAGCCAATAGCCAGCAATGTCCGCTGCACTTTTTCCGGCAGATGGACGACCAGGAAATCCGCCTTGAGCATGGAGCGCGAGCGAATGGCGTAGCCGGCCTGTAAAAACACAACGATGACAATGGATGCGGCGACGATTTCGGCGGTGCCGTAAATTGGTGCATCGAAAACGGTCCGCCCGATGATATTCCCCATGACTAGAAACGCCAGCCCGAAGGTCCAGGCCGCTGCGGCAACCATCAAGAATTTGGACAATCGATCGCTGAAAGTAATGAGCGACATCGCTTTTCCCTCTTTGACGGCCGCCTGAAAATAAAATCAAAAATACCGACTGAAAACAGTGGAATTCGGTTATCAGCCGGTAAAATTGAATGATCTACAAGATGCCGTCCGAGCCAATTATTTGACTACGTAGCGCACCGGCCACTCGTAGCCGACCTTTTCAGCCGCATCCAAGGTCGCATTGAGGATCGCCTTGGCCGGGAACCCTTTCTTCTCGAGTTCATCGGCGTATTTTTGTGGCCAATGCGCAAGTTTCTTCGCCCATTCAAGGCGGACGGAGGCGGGCAGGTCGCTCACCGTAATATTCTCACGCAGCCAATCCATATCCTTCTTGTAGCCTATTTTGTTGAAGACCCCGGTTTGGATTTCGTAACTGGCCGCGACCTCTTGGATGATCGGTTTCACCTCCGGCGGCAGACTGTTCCAGAAGTTGTTATTGACGTTCAAGGCGTGCCAGGTGATGGAACCGAAGCCGATGGTGGTGTAGTACTTGCCGACTTCATGAAGCTTGAAAACCGGGCCCCAGGCGCTGGGGAACATGATGCCGCCTTCGGCGACGCCGGTTTTGATCTTCTGGTACCATCCCGGCAATCCGTCGGTCACCGGAATGATGCCAATATTCGCTTCCTTCATCCAGTTCAGGTTGAGCCCGGCGCCGAGGATCTTGTGGCCCTTGAGGTCGGACACTTGCTTCCACGGAAAGTTGGTGCCGAGGTTGTACCCGCCGTCGCCGATCCGTGCGAGCATGGTCTGGTTGTACTTCTGGAACGCTTCTTCAAGACTTGGGAACTGCTTGTAGACGGACTGTGCGATGGCGACGCTTTGCTCCGGGTCCATGGTGCCGAAGGGCAACATGATCTGGAAAGCGTGCATGGGCAGTTTGGAGGCTTCGAAGCAGAAGCAGAAACCGCCGATATCGAGGACGCCGTTCTGAATGCCTTCAAAGGTATCGAACACCTTCACGATGGAACCCGAGTACCCTTCGATGAATTGGACCTTATGGCTGGTTTTGGATTCGATCGCCTTTTTAAGTTCGGGCTGAAAGAAATTTTTCATCAGGCCGGCATAAACGACAGTCGGCGGATGGCCCGAGCCGATTCGGATGGTGATGGTGTGATCGGCGCCAGCTTGGCCGACGCTGCCAAGCACGAGACCGGCTGCAAGTCCGAGGGCCGTCAACCCGGAGACGCCAGTAACAGACAAACCCAGTTTCTTGTTTTGCATTTCTTCCTCCCTTTCTTTCGTTCATTCTACGTCAGAAGCAGCATTGTGTCCAAAGTCTGCTCAATGGTCCAGCCCGTCCAAACCCAATAGACCGGGGCTTCGTCGGTGAGCGCGCGCGCGGCGTCAAGAAATGTGGAAAAGCTCGGGTTCTTTGCCCTCCTCACGTCTGGACAAAGACGCGAAAGCGCCGCCTTCACCCGATCGTGCGAGGAAATAGACTATCTGTTACGCCGATCAGTGGTCGATACATATATGCCCCTGTCGTTCAATTGATCGACTGCGACAATGGCGCCGAGCGTCTCGGGATTGGCGCAATTGGGCGGTGTCCGCCCCTCGATAATCGCCACGATGTTATCGGCCACAAAGTTCGCCATGGCCTCGCGCACATCTCGCGCGGCGCTGCCCAGATGCGGTGTCAGGACGACATTCGGCATGGTCAGAAGGGCCGGTTCGATCTCCGGTTCGTGTTCAAAGACGTCGAGACCGGCGCCGGCGATCTCACCGGCTTCAAGCGCCCGCGCCAGCGCCGCTTCGTCGACAATCGCGCCGCGTGCCGTGTTGATGAAGAAAGCGCCTGGCTTCATCCGTTTAAATTCGCGCTCGCCGACAAGGTGACGGGTTTGCGGCGACAGGGCGGCATGCACAGAGACGAAATCGGACTGCGCAATCAGCTCGTCGAAGGCGCAATATTCAAAGCCGATCCCTTTCTCCTCGTCCGCCGGCAGCCGGTTCGGACCGCAATACAGCACATGCATGTCGAAACCGCGGGCGCGGCGCGCCACCGCCTGGCCGATACGCCCCTTGCCGCCGATCAGTCCGATTGTCTTGCCGGTGACATCGCTGCCCAGAAGATACGCAGACTGGCTGCCCGGAAAAACACCTTTGCGCACCAGCGCGGTCCCCTCCACAACCCGTCGCGCAACGGCAAGCAGAAGGGCAAACGCAATGTCGGCGGACGCATCGGTTGCAATCGGCGGCACCACCGTCACCGGTATCCCGAACCGGGTCGCCGATTTGAGATCGATGCGGTCGGGAGTGATGGCTTGCGAGGCAATGGCGCGCAGGCGCGGATTGGCGGCAATAACGTCATGATCGATGGTGTCATGCAAAAGGCAAAAGAGGATATCGGCGTTGCGGACAGCTTCTATGAGCTGGGCTTTGGGCAAAATCCGGCTCGCATCCTGATTGACCGTGATATCGGCGATTGCCGCGATCCGGTCAATCGCGCTTTGTGCAACCGGTTGGGTGACGAAGACCCTGGGCCGGCTCATCGCATCCAGCGCACGATACCGGCGATACCATCGACGGCAACCTGCGAGCCATCGGGGATTTTCCGGGTCGCATCGAGCACGCCAAGGACCATTGGAATGCCGCGTTCGCGCGCCAGCGACGCCAGATGCGAGGTTGAGCCGCCGAGTTCGGCGACGACGCCGGCCACCTGCGGCAGAACTTGGCTGAGCGCTGGACCGGCAACGCGGGTCACCAGAATATCGCCCGGCGCAACCCGCGAGAGCTGACACTCGCATTCGATTATTGTTGCCCGTCCCGCCGCCCAGCCAACGCCGCCCGGATGACCGCGAAGGCCGGGCCGGTCATTCCATATCTCATCGGGCAGGACCGGTTTTTGCACGGCAAGCGGGCGTGCCTGCAGCAATTTGATGCCAGCGTCATCCATTGCCCACTCGATTTCCACCGGGCAGCCCATCATCTGTTCGGCCTTGAGAAGATGGCGTCCGAGTTCCAGCGACTGCACTTCGCTCAGGCAAAGTTCGCCGACCAGTTCGCTGGCAACCGCTTCCGGGCGCGCCTCGCCGCCATGACGGCAGTGATCGCCATGGTGCTTGCGGCCGGCCTGGGCCTCGCGGACGACCAGGTCGCGGCTAACGACGACGCGGTCGGGCACGACCTCTCCTTGCGCGATCACCGTGCCCAGACCCCAGGTGGCGCTGATCAACATCTCGTCTTCCGCTGTCTGGCTGAGGCCGCCACCGGAGGCACGCGCGGCGACGAGCGGCTGGACAAGGACACTCATGGCCGTGTCGCCGGGACTGAGAGCGTGGGTGTTCATGTAGCGGCGGACATTGGTGGTCCACAGCGCCGCCCAGCAGGCGCGCAGGGCGGTTACGAACTCCTCCTCGCTGGAAAGCCCCAGGAAACTTTCAAACTGGCCGGCGAAGTTGGCGCCGGCCCTGTCCTCGATCAGCGCCGAGGACCGCACGACACCAGGCGCGTCCGACTCCCGCCGCTGATTTCGCCAGGCCTCCAAGGCCGGTTCCAGAATGAGCGGCGAGATTGGCTGCTCGTATAGCCCAAGGCGCATATCGACGGAGATCCGCCGGCTTTCGGCGATATCGGCATCGGAGTACCTCAACGCCGCCTTTTCCAGGCCGGCCTCACGCAGTTGTAGCCGGTAGGCATCCGCCGTGACGCAGAAGCCGCCGGGCGTCGGAAATCCGGCACGGGTCAGCGCCGCCATGTTGGCGGCTTTCGGTCCGACCCGGTCGGGATCGAGCGCGCCCGGATCGGAAATCAAAAGGATCAGTTCGTGCATCGACTTAACGCTCGCTACAGGGATTCGGCGGGATTTGGGGGCCACTTGCCTATTTCACGTGGTCTCCATATCCCGGCAGCGGATCGACGACGGTGATCTGCTTGACCGGGAAATTCGACACGATCTCGATCGAATCGTCGTGAACGATCAGCATTTCCTCGATGCGCACACCGTAGCGGAATTTCTTGCCGTGTTGTGTTTCGAGCGCAAAGGTCATGCCCGCCTCGATGTCGACGGGGTGGTCGAGCGACCAGATGCGGGAGATCACCGGTGGATCGTACTGGGCAAGGCCGAGCCCATGGCCCCACAAATTCGCCGCCGCCTGATCTTCCTCGTCATAGCCGTAGGCGTCTTTCGCCGACGGCCATTTGAGGGCGATATCCCGGGTCGTGGCTCCCGCCTTCACCGCACCGATCGAATCGTACAGCCACCCGAGCGCCTCCTCATAGGTGTCCTTCTGCTCCTGGCTCGTCTCCTTGCCGACGCAATAGGTGCGATAGTAGCAGGATTTGTAGCCGTTCCATGTCAGCGCCGCGAGATCCATGAAGACGATGTCGCCGGGCTGGATGATGCGGTCGGAGAAATTGCGCCAGTTCGGCCAGGTATTGGGACCCGACGAAACGATCACGTCCTCCACGTCCTCCATGCCCGGAATGTCGTACAGGAACTTCATGATGTGCGCCGTAACCTGGTTTTCGGTGACGCCGGGCCTGAGGAACTTCATCGTCTCCCAGTGCGCCGCATCGCCGATGGCGCCGACGATGCGCATGCATTCCTGCTCATCGACATTCTTGACCGCGCGCGCCTGCATCATCGGGCTCATGCCGTCTTCCCAGACGACGCCCTCTTCCTCGAAAATCTTGATCATGTTGATATCGACGAAATCGACGCCGAGCTTCTCGCCGGCAACGCCATGGCGCTGCATTTCCTGCTTGATGGCGTTGGTGAACTTCTTGACCTGCTGCCTCGACGCCGGCCCCGCCGCGCCCTTGATCCAGGCATAGGAGTAGCGGATATTTTCCTTCGGCAGCCACGGCGAGTGGCGCTCGATCTGAAATCCGAGGTCGCCCTGCTCGAACAGCACCGGGTCGCCGTCACCGCATAAAATGGCGTAGCGCAGGCCCGGCTTCAGACGGTTCCAGCCCGGCGTCAGGGTGCCTGTTATATAGCGGACATTCTCATCGTACATGCACAAGATCGCGCCCAGCCCGGCGGCCTTCATCTTCTCTCTCGCGCGCTCCAGCCGGTACTTGCGCAGGCGGTCCCAATTGATCCGCTGCTGCCAGTCCATGCCGACCATTCCAAAATTCGCTCCCATGCTCACTCCGCCTTGTTGTTGGGCACGTTCAAAAATGAATGTCCGCCGCCGCCATGGGCGGGGACAGGACACCCTAGCTATCGGAAACTTCGCTTGGTAACAAACTTTTCTGCTGCGATGCGGCAGAAAGTCCGATGGCGGTCCGTACAGGGCTTGCGCGCCAGAATTCCGGCTCATCCCCAGTACGCAAATCAGGATATCAGGCGAACCGTTTCACCGCTCTCCGCTGATGTGTTAATGGCTTCAAGCACTTCAATATTATGAACGATTTCCTCAGCGCTAAACGGGTAGGAGTTTTCACCCCCGATGGCTGCCGCAAAAGCCTCCAGATTGGCCACAACCGTGTCGGTCCACTCGTAGCGCTCGACGCTGGGAGGGCGACCGGACTGAGTCAGGACCAGTTCAGCTATGCTTTCCGGCGAATCGGGATGGTCGCTGTTGCGCACTTCCACCCAGGCATCGGCGCCGAAGACATGGAAGCGGATGAAGGGCGGGGTTGCCAATATGGCGCTGAAAGTCGCCGTCATTCCCGCTTCAAAGCGGAGCTGAACGGTCACGACATCGCCGGTTTCCCAGCCCAGATCCCGGTCGCTGGTCAGCGCCTGGACGACACTCACCCGGCCGAACAGGGAAATCAGGAAGTCGCTGAGATGAATTCCCATCGCGGTCATGCCGGCGGCCGGCGAATGCGCCTTTTTTGTCCGCCAGTCGCCGGCCGGAGTGGCGGCCAGCTTGTCGTGACTGAAGGCGGCCTCGGCATGCATGATCGTGCCGAGGCTGCCGCTGTCGACCAGTGCCTTGAGGCGCTGCAGCGCCGGCTCAAATCGGCGCTCGTGTCCAATTCCCAAAACAACACCAGCTGCCTTGCACGCGGCGACCGCCTCGCGTGCACCGGCGGCCGTCAGGCTCAGCGGTTTCTCGCAAAATACGTGCTTTCCCGCCGCCGCCGCGGCTTTGACCTGCCGCACATGCATCCTGTTGGGCGTAGTCAGGATGACCGCGTCGATGGCGGGATCGGATAACGCGGCATCATAGTCCGCGATGCCTTTGTGTCCTGCCGCCCTGATCTCCTTCACGCGGTCCGCGGCCGGCTCGACGACATACAGGACGTCAAGCTTGTCGTTTCCGGCAAGACGGCGGACGATATGCTTCCCCCACCATCCGTAACCTGCAACCGCAACATTTATCATCGCGTCAAACTCCATGATCGTGTCGATTGGATACAGATGCCCATGAGTCGCGATTACAGGGTGACGCCGGCGATCCGGTAGGATGTCCATATGATCACCGGCAGAACCGCGAACGTCAAAGTGGTGGACACCACAACGGCACCGGCGACCTGTTGCGCGTCGGGCCGGTATCGTTCCGCAAACACATAATTGACAATGGCGGTCGGCATCGATGCCAGAAGGAAGACGGTGCCAGCCTCGATGCCGGACAGTGAAATCAGTCCGATAACCGCCAGACCGGTCGGAATGCCGATCCCCAATCGGGCCAGTGCGATAATGAATGCCTGTCGAAGATCCGATACGCTCAACCGCGCAAGAGAGGTTCCCAGCAAGATCAGCATGGCCGGGATCATCATGCCGCCGAGCAAGTCCGTCGTTGTTGCGCTAATCACCGGCACCTTGATTTTGGCAAGCAGCACGACCGCAACGAGAATAACGGAGTAGATCAGCGGCTGGCGGGCCAGACCGCGGAGCCGACACTGCC
>PVMK01121168.1_pt1 | contig 14134 bp, 13 predicted proteins | sample 1853481 | NCBI WGS metagenome assembly PVMK01 (sample SAMN08533507, study PRJNA380276) | Marine sediment metagenome, whole genome shotgun sequencing project. | reverse complement strand
CAATACCGGAAACACCTCTTTTTCGAACTGGGATAGAATGTACTTTTTTCGGCTCAGCCCGGCGCCGCCGCCCTTGCCGGTGTCTGCGAGCCACGCCTCGGCAAGAGACCGGAAGGTGTTGGCCTCGGCGCGTTCGGCTTCCCGTCGCGCCTGCTCGGCTGCTTTCTTTCTGGCTTCTTTGGACGTGCTGTCGATGCCCTTGGCCGCATCCTTCAACACTCCACGCGCCGCCTCGCGGGCCTCGGCAAGGCTGTGCGTCGCAGTTGTGCCGACCTTGCGTCTGACCTGCCGGCCATGGATGCGGGTCGTCAATGTGTAGGTGCGCGTGCCGCCGTAGCCGATGCGGAGGGCGAGGCCGGGCACCACGGTATCCCACAATTCAAGGATGCCAGTCTGGGGCGGTTTGCTGTTTATGGTGCGGTTGGTGAGTTTACGTGTCGGCATGGCTCGTTGTCCTGGCGCCGGGGTTTGGTAACAATTGGTAACGCTCAGTCGCGCTTCGCGGTGCGACGCCTTGCGTTTGAATATGAGTTAAATGGCGCAGAAATGCTAGGGCTTTCAGCGATCAGTGCGGCATGGTGCGGCACTGTGCTAGGAGCTCATACGAGCTTCCCAAGCTCGGTGTCGAGGGTTCGATCCCCTTCACCCGCTCCAATTTCCGTAGGGTTTTGAGTGACTAACGCGCTGGACAGGCCTATTCCAGCGCCGCCGTCCGCGCCGGTTCGCATAAGTTATTTCGCTTTGGGACCTTGCTCGTCCTCGCCGCCCTCGCCCTCGCCGCCCTGGTCTTCCGCCTCCAACTTCCGCAACAGCGCCCAGGGAAGAACGAAGACCATGCCAACGCCCACGAGAATTCCAAGGACGACGAATGCGATCGTCATCCTAGATTGCTGAGAAGACCCAAGATTCCCAACGACAGGACGGTGACACCGATGATCGTCGCCACCAAGCCAACCTTCTTGTTCTCGAAGTCATGTGACATCTCGATCGAACCCCTTTCATACCGGTAAAATTTCAAAGATCAGTATAGACCAACCGCCATCGGACCAAACCCCAAAACGGCCCGGCGGGGAAGTGGAACCGCCAACACCGGACCTCATACCCCGGCAATGCTTCGCGGGCAATGCTCCTTGGGCGAGCCAATCTTCGCGGCAACTTTCCAGTATTATGAATTTGCTCCTCGAACCAGTCGCCCCTTTTCCGCCATCCGCCGCGGTCCGGTTTCTTCGGTGTTTCGAGGATAATCGCGCAAATATCCATACTAAAAAACGGTTTAATAACTGATCGAACAATACAACCTCTCAGTTCTACGGCAAGCGGTCCAACCACAAGCGTGCATTGTCATATCGATCATGCTATACGAAATTTGCGCGGCTCGGAAAAACGCCAGAAGGCGGACGGGCCTTCTAATGTGCGCGTGCCGGGACGCGTCGCGTTCGCTGGGAGAGAGGAATCGGAGAGCCGCGGGTCGGCAAGGGAATTTTTGGAGCTGTTCCAAGGTGATTCGTCGCTTGGGGCGGCGCGCGGCGTGTGCGTTGGAGATGTTGTACGCGCGGGCCGAATCCTCTAGACGACTTGACCCATGGCATATAAATCTTGAGCGCATCGGGCCGCATGGCGCGGTGGAATGTTGGGTCCTTCGGGTTTGGGAACGTGGCTTGGCTCGGGCAAGCAGCTTTCCGGAGATAGGGGTGAGTAAGGGATGATCGTCGTAATCGGGCTGGTTTTGGTCACCGTTGGCACGGTCCTGTTTCACTTTTTTAGCCCGTGGTGGTGGACGGAGATCGCCTCGAATTGGGGCTTCATCGATACCGTGATTCAGATCACATTCGTGGTTACCGGCATCGTTTTCGTCGCGGTCCTCTTGTTCACCGCCTATTGCGTGTACCGCTACCGATACCGGGAGGACCGGCGGTCGGAGTACAAGCCGGAAGACCCGAAGCTGGAGTGGTGGCTCACCGGGCTGACCTCGGTGGGCGTCGTGATCATGTTGGCGCCCGGCCTGATTGCTTGGAATGATTTCGTCACGGTTCCCGAGGATGCGGCGGCCTTCGAGGTCGTCGGCCAGCAGTGGAACTGGAAATTCCGCTTTCCCGGCAAGGACGGCGTCTTGGGCACCTCGGACGCCCGCAACATCAACGACGACAACCCGTTCGGTTTGAACCCGGACGATCCCAACGGGCAGGATGATATCCTGGTGGACGACAGTGAGCTGCACCTCCCGATCGGCCAGCCGGTTCAGGCGTTGCTGCGCTCCATAGACGTCCTGCACGATTTCTACGTGCCCCAGTTCCGCGCCAAAATGGATATGGTACCGGGTATGATCACCTTCTTCTGGCTCACGCCGACCAGGACCGGGACCTTCGATATTCTCTGCTTCGAGTTATGCGGCGTCGGGCACCACGAGATGCGGGGCACGGTCGTGGTCGAGGCGCCGGAAGACTTCGAGGCGTGGTTGGGAGAACAAACGACATTCGCGCAATCGATGGCCCGCGCCGGAAACGGCGCCGATGGCGTCTTGAGTTTGGTCTCGCGCGCGGCGGACGCAGCGTCCACGGAGACGACAGCAACACAATGAGACCCGATCCGATCGCGTCTCGTGAAATCAAGTTGAAGAGGGTGTTCCGATGACCAGTATCACGCCTGCCCAAGCGGAGCTCGTGCCATCAGCCGAGGTCGAGGACGTCGAACTCTACGAACCGAAAAGCTGGGTCACCAAGTACGTCTTCAGCCAAGACGCCAAAGTCATCGCCATCCAGTACTCGTTCACGGCGATCGGGGTTGGGCTGGTGGCTTTGGTGCTGTCGTCGTTGATGCGGCTGCAACTGGGGTTCCCGGATTTCTTCACCATTATCGACCCGGAGGATTATTACCAGTTCATCACCATGCACGGCATGATCATGGTGATCTACCTGCTCACGGCGCTATTCCTGGGCGGTTTCGGCAACTACCTCATCCCGTTGATGGTCGGCGCCCGCGATATGGTGTTCCCCTACGTCAACATGTTGAGTTACTGGATCTACCTGCTCGCCGTGCTGGTGCTGTTGGCGAGTTGGTTCGTGCCGGGCGGGCCGACCGGCGCCGGCTGGACGCTCTATCCACCCCAGGCCATTCTCTCGGGCACGCCGGGGTCGGACGGGGGCATCGTCATGATGCTCGTCTCCCTGGCGCTGTTCATCGTCGGATTCACCATGGGCGGCTTGAACTATGTGACCACGGTATTGCAGGCGCGCACGCGGGGCATGACGCTGATGCGCATGCCCTTGACGGTCTGGGGCATTTTCACCGCGACCGTCTTGGCATTGCTGGCTTTCCCCGCGCTCTTCGTGGGCGCGGTGATGATGACCTTGGATAGTCTGCTGGGAACCAGTTTCTTCATGCCGTCCATCGTCGAGTTTGGAGAACAAATCGAATACGGCGGCGGCAGCCCAATCCTGTTCCAGCACCTGTTCTGGTTTTTCGGTCATCCCGAGGTCTACATCGTCGCGTTGCCGGCCTTCGGCATCGTGTCCGACCTGATCAGCATCCATGCGAGACGGCACATCTTCGGCTATCGGATGATGGTCTGGGCGATCGTGGGGATCGGCGCGCTGAGCTTCGTGGTCTGGGCGCACCACATGTACGTCAGCGGCATGAACCCCTGGTTCGGGTTCTTTTTCGCCACTACCACGCTGATCATCGCCGTTCCCACCGCCCTCAAGGTCTACAACTGGACGCTGACATTGTGGAAGGGCAACATCAAACTCACGGTTCCGATGCTGTTCGCCCTCGGCTTCATCGTCACCTTCGTGAACGGCGGCATCACGGGCCTGTTCCTCGGCAACGTCGTCATCGACGTTCCGCTTTCCGACACCATGTTCGTGGTCGCCCACTTCCACATGGTGATGGGCGTGGCGCCGCTCATGGTTGTCTTCGGGGCGATCTACCATTGGTTCCCCTTGATCACCGGCAAAATGTTCAACGTGACGTTGGGCAAGATTCACTTCTGGATCACCTTCCTCGGCGCCTATATGATTTTCCTGCCGCTCCACTACCTGGGCTTCCTGGGCGTGCCGCGCCGCTACTTCGAAATGGGAGAGACCTCCTTCATTCCGGAGTCGGCCCAGACGCTGAACGCCTTCGTCACCGTCGTGACGGTGATCGTCGGCGTCGCTCAGCTAATTTTCCTCTACAACATGGCGCGGTCTGCCCTGAAGGGTAAGGTCTCCGAACGCAACCCCTGGCGGGCCACCACGCTGGAGTGGCAAACCGAAGATTTCCCTCCAGGACATGGCAACTTCGGCGACAAGCTTCCGGTGGTTTATCGCTGGGCCTATGCCTTCGGCGTTCCGGGTCACGATGAGGATTTCGTGCCGCAGAACGAGCCGCCGGTCGGGACGCCCGCCGAATCCGGTGGGGAGAGCGTTCCCGGTGGCGCCGCACAGCCGGCCGAATAGGGACGGCTGATGGTCCGATCGATCGCCCGCAAGGTGTTCCGCGGCGCGCCAAGGCGCCGGCCTTCCGGGCTACTCACCCGGGGAGGTCAACCATGAGCATTTTCCGTGCGCTGATGGACAAACCCGGGGAGGTCAACCATGAGCATTTTCCGTGCGCTGATGGACAAGCCCTGGCTCGACGAGGGTGTTATCGACGACATTCACGGTATCGATCTGGAGTCGCTGCCGACCGCGAAGCTCGGCCTGAGGGTGTTCCTCGCCGTGGCCACGGTGGTGTTCTCGCTTACTGTTGTAACCTACGCCGACAGGATGTTGGCCGCGGATTGGCGCGCCTTGCCGGAACCCGTGGTGCTGTGGTTGAACACGGTTCTGTTGATCGCGAGCAGCATCGCATTGCAATGGGCGCGGGTCAGCGCGGAACGGGGCCAGGAAGACCGCCTGAGGTTTGGCCTGCTATTGGGCGGCGGTTTTGCATTCGCCTTCCTGGTCGGCCAACTCATGGCATGGCAGCAACTGGTCGAACTCGGATATTTCGCGGATACCAACCCGGCCAACGCCTTCTTTTATCTGGTCACGGCGCTGCACGCCGCGCATCTGCTGGGCGGCCTGGTCGCCTGGGTCAGGACCTGGTCCAAGGTGCGGCGCGGAGTCGCTCGGGATCGAGTGCAACTGAGCGTCGAGTTGTGCGCCGTTTATTGGCACTTCCTGCTGTTGATTTGGGTACTCTTGTTCGCGCTGTTGTTATTTACGTAAAGAGGACGATAGAGCACATGTCACAAGCTGAGATGACAGATACGGGAAGCACCCTCGCGCCGCCAGATGGCATGCAAGGCGTCGTCGCCGATTGGTCCTCGGACCAGCGGGCGTTCAAGAACGTCCCCTGGGGCAAGGGCATGATGTGGATCTTCCTGCTCAGCGATACCTTCATCTTTACTTGTTTCCTGCTCTCCTACATGACGGTGCGAATGTCCACGAAGGTGCCGTGGCCCAACACCAGCGAGATCTTCGCGTTGAGCTTCGGGGGCGAGCCGATCCCGCTTATCCTGATCGCCATCATGACCTTCATCTTGATCAGCAGCAGCGGGACGATGGCCATGGCGGTCATGTTCGGCTACAAAAAGAATCGTGTTACATGCGCGGTCTTGATGCTGGTAACCGCGGCGTTCGGCGCCTCGTTCGTCGGCATGCAGGCCTTCGAGTGGACCAAGCTGATCGTGGAGGAGGGCGTCCGTCCCTGGGGCAACCCCTTCGGCGCGGCCCAGTTCGGTTCGACTTTTTTCATGATCACGGGCTTCCACGGCTTTCACGTATCGGTCGGCGTGGTGTTCCTGATCATTACCGCCCGAAAGGTGTGGCGGGGCGAGTACGACCGCGCCGAACCGGGCTACTTCACCAGCAGGAAGGGGAGCTACGAGTCGGTCGAAATCATGGGCCTGTATTGGCATTTCGTCGACCTGGTGTGGGTCTTCATCTTTGCAGTATTTTATCTCTGGTAGGGGTTGGACATGGCGGAAGCAGAAGGACAACAGCACCCGATTAGCGGCTATTTCAAGGTTTGGGGATGGCTGTTCGTTCTCAGTGCCTTTTCGTATATGGTCGACTATCTCCACATTCAGAGCTATGCCAGGTGGACTCTGATCCTCATTTTCATGGCGGCGAAGGCCACTCTGATCGTCGCCTTCTTCATGCACATGCGCTGGGAACGGCTGGCCTTGGTATATGCCATTCTGATTCCGCCGGTGTTGGTGTTGATATTCGTGCTCCTCATGACCTTCGAAGCGGACTACACCTACTTCACTCGAGGCACGTTCTTCGCTTTGGGATCGTAGGGCGTTTCCGACGGTAGGCTCGATCCGGCCCCCACAACCTACTCCCTGGGGGCGGGAGCGCGGCGGTCTTGGGATTTGAGCGTCTCAGGGTGCCCGGCGATGCTGTTATTCACCGCCGCCGTCGCGTTGCAGTTTGCGTTTGCGCCACTTCTTCCGGCTCCGGAAGACAAGAAACACACTGATAATGATCGCCAGGATAATTAGCAAAGCCGTGCCGCCGCCTGCGGTTTCGGCGTGAACCAACCCGTGCGCCAACGCTGGCGAAATCAACATCCCAATATCTCCTAGGCAGTCCGTTGGGGCAGTCCGTTGGGGCAGTCCGTTGGGGCAGTCTGCTGGGGCAGTCCGCTGGGGCAGTCCGCCGGGATGCTACCGCGTACGCGGCGGCAAAGCGAGGCGATTGCCTCGCGGTAAAAGGAAATTCGGAACGGCGCGGTGCTTCAGTGCGCCACGACCTTGCGATACAGATGCCAGGTTGCATGGCCGAGCACCGGCAGCGCGACGGCGAGGCCGACGAAAAACGGCAGGGAGCCGAGGAACAGAAGCGCGGCGACGATAAAGCCCCATATCCCCATGGTCACCGGGTTCACGATGACCGCTCTGACCGACGTCTGAACCGCCACTATGACGCCGACATTCCGATCCAGAAGCATCGGAAACGACATGACGCTAAGTGCGAACACCACGACGGCGAATAGGAAGCCGGCCCAGGTGCCTACGAAAATCAGTGTCCAACCTTCGCCGGTGGTGAACACCTGGCTGGCGAATTCGCCAACCGATCCCGGCACGGCATCGCCAAAGTTCAACCGATAAATACTCTGCGCCACGGCCAGCCAGGCGAAATAGATGCCCATCAGCAGGATGCCGAGTACCGCGATGGAGCGGAACGACGGGAATCGGAAGACGGCGAACGCATGGACCCGGGAGATATTCAAGCCTTGTTCGCGGCGCCGGCTTAGCTCGTACATGCCGATCGCGACCAACGGGCCAATCAGGGTGTAGCCGGCAAGTAGCGGGAAGATCAGTGGCAACACCTCGTATCCGGCGTAGAGCCGGGCAAAAACGAGTGTGACGATGGGATATATCAAACACAGAAAAGCCAAGTGTGTCGGCATCGTCTTGAAGTCGTCGAGGCCCGACTTCAAGGCGTCCCTAATATCCGCAATGTCGATCGAGCGGACGTCCGGCCGGGCGTAGTCGGCTTGGGCACCGGGGATCGAACGTTGGTCCGCCATGGCTTTTCGTCTCCTCAACAGATGAAACTGGTCAATCCAAAGACCGAGGCCATGGACCGGTCCCTTCGTTCCATGCCGCCTGCGGGTGAATGCAGTTCTATAGCCTAAAACGTAGGGATTGAGTCGGGACAACTTCAACCATGAAAAAATTGTGGATAAGAGATCGGAGCCGCCTGGGCATGCGAGGCATTCTCAATTCCAACGCCGACGCGGTCCCGGACTAGCCGCCCGGCCCCGTTCCGAAGGCCTTTCCCGCATCCCGGAAATTGGCGATAACGGGCGCATGACCGCGCCCGTGACTGCCTTCCCGTCCTCCCGAGCCGCGCCGGAGGCCTCGGCTAACGACCGCGCCATCGCGATCTGGCTGTTGGTCTGCTGTGCCATGATCTTTGCCATGGCGGTGATCGGCGCGATCACGCGGCTCACCGAATCCGGGCTCTCGATCATGGAGTGGGCGCCGGTGACCGGCGCGCTGCCGCCGCTCTCGGCCGCCGAGTGGGAGCGGGTCTTCGCCATCTACCGCCAGATCCCGGAATACACCGAGCTCAACGGCGCCATGACCCTCGCCGAGTTCAAGGCGATCTTCTGGTGGGAGTACATCCATCGGCTCTGGGGCCGGGCGATCGGGGTGGTGTTCCTGGTGCCGTTCCTGTGGTTCCTGCTGCGTGGCCGCGTCCGCCGCGCCCTGGCGCCGCATCTGGTGGTCATGTTCCTGCTCGGCGGGCTCCAGGGCGGGCTCGGTTGGTACATGGTGGCGAGCGGTTTCGCCGAGCGCACCGACGTCAGTCAATACCGCCTGGTCGCGCACCTGGGCGCGGCGGTCGCGATTTACCTCTACATACTCTGGGTCGCGCTCGGGCTGCTGCTGCCGAACCCGGCGGCCAGCCCGGATCCGCGCGCGCGGCGCCTGCGCGGGCTCCTGGTCCTGCTCGCCACCCTGGCGCTGGTAACCCTGGCCTCGGGCGGTTTCGTCGCCGGCACCAACGCCGGGCTGATCTACAACACCTTCCCGCTGATGGACGGCGAGCTGGTGCCCTCGGGCTACGGTGGCATCGAACCTTGGACGCGGAACCTGTTCGAGAACGAGATCGCGGTGCAGTTCAATCACCGCCTGCTCGCGGTCGCGACCGTGGCCCTGGCGTTGCTGCTTTGGCTCTGGGCGCGGCGGCTGGAATTGAGCGTCCGGGCGCGCCAGGCCTGCGACCTGGTGCTCGCTATGGCGGTGCTGCAGTTCGGCCTCGGGGTCGCGACCCTGCTCCTGGTGGTGCCGGTCGGGCTTGCCGCGCTGCATCAGGCTGGCGCGCTGGGACTGGTCAGCCTCGCGCTCTGGGCGGTTTTCGTTCTGCGCCCGGCGCCCCGGCCATGATCGGCCGATGGTGATCCACGGCGTCCAGCACATGTTCCACCCGCCGGCCCTGTTCGACGCCTGGCCCGACGACGACCGCCGCTCGCGCCTGGTGTTCATCACCCGCGGCCTGGACCGCGCGCTGTTCGAAGACTCGCTACGGGCCTTCAACGAGCCGGGCCCGCGCGATTCGGCGACGCCCGGCTGATCCGGGGCGGCTCAGGCCGGCTCCGGCTCCAGTTCCAGCACCAACACCAGGTCGTGGGCCTCGACCCGGGCGCCGGCGGCGGCGGCCACCTCGGTCACGGTGGCGGCCCCCTGCGCGTAGACCGCGGTCTCCATCTTCATGGCCTCGATGGTGAACAGGCGATCGCCCTTGTCCACCGTTTGGCCCTCGGACGCCGAAACACTGACGATCAGCCCGGGCATCGGCGCCCCGATCTGGCCCGGCTCGGACTCGTCGGCCTTGCGGTGGGCGAGAACCGAGTTGGCGAGCGAGCGGTCGGGCACTTTAACCGTGCGCGGCTGGCCGTTGAGCTCGAAGAACACGGTACGCTGGCCGTCGCCGTCCGGCTCGCCGGTTGCCAGGTAGCGGACGATCAGGGTCTTGCCGCGCTCAATGTCGACGGCGATCTCCTCGCCCGCCTCGAGACCGTAGAAGAACACCGGCGTCGGCAGCACCGCGACGTTGCCGAAACCGCGCCGGTGCTTGGCGTAGTCGACGAAAACCTCCGGGTACATGAGGTATGAGGCGAGTTCGCGCTCGCTTATGTGGCGGCGAACCCTGTGCTCGGCTTCCTTGCGCTCGGCCGCGAGATCGGCCGGTGGCAGGGTCGCGCCTGGGCGCTCGGTGAGCGGGGTCGCGCCCTTCAGCACCTTGCGCTGCAGCGCCTCGGGGAAGCCGCCGGGCGGCTGGCCGAGTTCGCCGCCGAAGAACTGCACCACCGATTCGGGAAACGCGATGTCGCGTGCAGGATCGGCGACCGCCTCGGGCGTCAAATCGTTGGTCACCATGTAGAGCGCCATGTCGCCGACCACCTTGGAGGTCGGCGTCACCTTGATGACGTCGCCGAACAGGCGGTTGACCTGGGCGTAGGCTTTGGCGACCTCGGGCCAACGCTTCTCCAGTCCGAGCGCCCGTGCCTGCTGGCGCAGATTGGTGTACTGGCCGCCCGGCATGCCGTGCTCGAAGACGCTGGCCGAACCGGCGCGCATGTCGCTTTCGAAGGCCAGATAGCCGCGCCGCACGGCCTCCCAATAGCCGGCGACCTCGCGCAGCGTGCCGCGGTCGAGCCCGGTGTCGCGCGCGCTTCCGCGCAAGGCCTCGACGATCGCGCCCAGGTTGGGCTGGGAGGTCAGGCCGCTCATGGAGTCCATGGCGGCATCGATCGCGTCGGCGCCGGCCTCGGCGGCGGCGAGCACACTGGCCGCGGCCATGCCGCTGGTGTCGTGGGTGTGGAAGTGGATCGGGATGCCGACTTCCTGCTTGAGTGTCGCGATCAAACGCCGCGCGGCCTCCGGCTTGCACAGCCCGGCCATGTCCTTGACGCCGAGGATGTGGGCGCCGGCCGCCTCCAGTTGCTTGGCCAGCTCGACGTAGTAGCGCAGGTCGTACTTGGTCTCGTTGGGATCGCTCAGGTCGCCGGTGTAACAGATCGCCGGCTCGCAGAGCTTGCCGCACTCCAGCACCGCGTCGATCGAAACGCGCATGTTCTCGACCCAGTTGAGCGAATCGAAGATCCGGAACAGGTCGACCCCGGCCGCCGCCGATTGGACCACGAAATGGCGCACCACGTTGTCGGGGTAGTTCTTGTAGCCGACGCCATTCGCCCCGCGCAGCAGCATCTGGAGCAGGATATTGGGCACCCGGTCCCGCAGCTCCGCGAGGCGCTCCCAGGGGTCCTCCTTGAGGAACCGCATGGCCACGTCGAAGGTTGCCCCGCCCCAGCATTCCAGCGACAGGAGCTCCGGCAGGGCGCGGGCGTAGCAGGGCGCGACCGCCAGGAGGTCGTGGCTCCGAAACCGGGTCGCGAGCAGCGACTGATGGGCGTCGCGGAAGGTGGTGTCGGTGACCAGCAGCCTCTGTTCGTCGCGCATCCAGCGGGCGAAGCCCTCGGGCCCCAGGGTTTCCAGACGCTGCCGGCTGCCGGGAGGCGGTTCGCCCTGGCTGGCCGACGTTCCTGGGTGCGGTCCTGGGTGCGCCCCTGGGGGCGGTACCGGCGCGGCCTCCCGGACCGGCACCGGCCGGCCCGCGACCTCGGGGTTGCCGTTGATCAGCACGTCGCCGATGAAGCCGAGCAGCCGGGTCGCCCGGTCGCGGCGCGGCGGAAACGCAAACAGCTCCGGCGTCTCGTCGATGAAGCGGGTCGTGTAACCGCCATCCTTGAAACTGGGATGGCCGATCAGAGCCTCCAGGAACCACAGGTTGGTGGCCACGCCACGGATGCGGAACTCGCGCAACGCCCGGTCCATGCGCGCGACCGCCTCTCCCGGCGTCGGCGCCCAGGCGGTGACCTTCTCGAGCAGGGAATCGTAGAACGGCGTGATCATCGCGCCCGAGAATGCGGTGCCGCCGTCGAGCCGGATGCCGAAGCCGGTCGCGCCGCGATAGGCGGTGATGCGGCCGTAGTCGGGGATGAATTTGTTCTGCGGGTCCTCGGTGGTGATTCGGCACTGGATCGCGTGGCCGTTCAGCGCAATCTCGTCCTGGGGCGGCACGCCGCTGGCCGGGCTGCCGATCGCGAAGCCCTGGGCGATGGCGATCTGCGCTTTGACCAGATCGACGCCGGTGACTTCTTCGGTCACGGTGTGCTCGACCTGGATGCGCGGATTTACCTCGATGAAGTAGAAGCGGCCCGCATCGGTATCGTAGAGGAACTCGACCGTGCCAGCGTTGCGGTAGCCGGCCACGCGCGCCAGACTCACCGCGGCCGCGCAGAGCCCGGCCCGCAGCTCGGGGTCGATATCGGGCGCCGGCGCACGCTCCACGACTTTCTGGTTGCGCCGCTGCAAGGAGCAGTCGCGTTCGAACAGGTGCACGATATTGCCGTGCCGGTCGGCCAGGATCTGGATCTCCAGGTGGCGGGCGCGGCGGACAAGTTTCTCTAGGAACACGTCGTCGCGACCAAAGGCGGCCTTGGTCTCGCGCCGCCCGGCGGCGACCTGTTCCGCCAGTTCGGCCGGCCCCTCGACCACGCGCATGCCGCGGCCGCCGCCGCCCCAGATCGCCTTGAGCATGAGCGGATAACCGACGCCTTCGGCCAGGCGCGCGGTCTCGGCTTCATCCTTCGGCAGGGCGCCTGTCGCCGGCAGCACGGGCACGCCCGCGTCTTCGGCGAGCCGGTGCGCCGCAACCTTGGAGCCAAGCGATTCCATCACCTCCGGCGGCGGGCCGACGAAGGTCAGGCCGTGCTCGGCGCAGGCGCGCGACAGCGCCGGGTTCTCGGACAAGAAGCCGTAGCCGGGATGGACCGCGTCGCAACCGGCCTCGCGCGCGATCCGCAGCACCTCGTCGATGTCGAGATAGGCCTGCACCGGCTCGCGGCCCTTGCCGACCAGATAGCTTTCGTCGGCCTTGAAGCGGTGCAGGGCGAAGCGGTCCTCGTGCGCGTAGACCGCGACCGTGCGGATGCCCATCTCGGTGGCGGCACGGAACACGCGGATTGCGATCTCGCTGCGGTTGGCGACCAGCAGCTTGCGAATGCGGTTGCTGCCGCCGTCTGGGGGTGCGGCCGAATTCATGTGCTCCGTCCTCCTGGGGAGCTCGCGGGTTCATCCCGGCAAAGCCCGCCTCCAGGGGGCAGCAAAACCGGAAACCGGAATGCGCTCAAGGCTTAATGCCAAGGACCAATGGTATGAGGGGCCGCGGCCGCTAGCATGCCGGGGTATGCAGACGCTTGTTCAGTCCGCCCGGCCGCCGGGAAGGCCGCTAGTGGAGCCTCATATAGGCCGCGGCGGTGCGCAGTTTCGGCGCTTGGATCACTTGCTGGCCGGCGACCTGGACCGAGTGCAGCTTGCCGTCGAGGTTGTGGGACCAGAAGTCCAGGAACTTGTGCAGCACCGGGAAGTTGGGCGCCAGGTCGTATTCCTGCCACAGGTAGCTTTGCAGCAGGTTCGGGTGGTCCGGCAGGTGATAAAGGATCTCGGCGGTGGTCAGCCGGTAGTCGCGAAGCTGTAGACGAAGCGCGCCCATGGTCCTCTCCGGTCGTCTTCCGCCCGGTTGGCGTGACACCTCACGGTGACACCTCACGGTGACACCATCATGCCGGGCCTCGTTTCCAAGTACAACCGGATAAAGTAAATAAAACAATAACATCGCAGCCAGATGCCGAGACTGCTGCTAAAGCGGGAGGGGCGCGGGAATCCGCCGATTCGGGGGTGTTTTCGGCGCTCGCGGGGTTACCGTGGGCCGGAGGCCGGCATTAAAGCACGGTATGGCGGGCGCGGGCGCCGCGCTCGATGGCGGCGACTTCGAGGGCGCCGATTTCCAAGTTGTCGAGAAGCAGCTCGAGCAGGCGCAGCTCCTCCTGACTGGCGTGGGCGTCGGCGGCGGCCACGTCGCAGGCCAGCGCGTAGGCGGTCTCGTGCAGCCGCTTGGGCAGGCTGGAGACGATCTCCTGCAACAGCTTGTCCAGCCCGTTCGGCTCGGCCAGGCGCTCGGCGCAATTCGCCGTGGTCTCGGGCAGCCGGTCCGGCTCGAACTTCTTGAACACCGGCAGCTGCTTGACGATGCTGCCGATGGTCTGGAACTCGGCGTCGGACATGTCGCTGTCGGCGGCGGAGACCAGGACCATGGTGTAGATGAGCGCGGTGGGAGCGTCGATCATGGCGGCGAGAGCCTTTCTCGGGGGGCGGGACGGGGCGGCGGAACCGGAGGCCGCCTTCGGCAGGGCGCCGCCGTGACTTAGGCCCGCGCCGCCGCCAGGTCAAGGGTGGGGGCCGCGCGCCACAATACCGCCAAGATGTTGTATCACTCCAACAATACACTGCCGCGAGGAGAATTCGTCCATGCCGATTCGAATGGCGTTGTACGGGGTGATCTGCCTGACCGCGATTACCTTCGCGGGACCGGGTCGCGCGGCCGAGGATGGACCCTATCCCGTCTGGTGGTCGGCCAAGTTGGAGTTGAAGAGCCTCGACCAGGTCGAAGCGCGCCTGCGTCGGGATTTGTGGCCGGATTTTCCCGAGGGTATGGAGCTCTACATCGGCGGCGGTCCGGAAGGTCAACAGGCGACTGCACGTGATTGCGACTCCCTCTTCGAATTGAGTGAGGCCGGCTACCAACGCCTC
>PVMK01188743.1_pt1 | contig 14136 bp, 11 predicted proteins | sample 1853481 | NCBI WGS metagenome assembly PVMK01 (sample SAMN08533507, study PRJNA380276) | Marine sediment metagenome, whole genome shotgun sequencing project. | reverse complement strand
GCCTCTTGAAGCGGAAATTAAACTGAAGAGACTTTGGTTGGCTTTGGTTGGGGTGGGTGAAGATTGAAAGAACACTAAAAGTTTATACGATCAAAAGCCTGAGTGTTAAAGGCTATTTATATTTATATACTTGGTTGAAAAATATTTTAAATTTTTTTACCAAGATTCCTTCGCGTTTACATTATAACTCAATTATTGAAGACGGAAATAGGTCAATGGATACTTGTGCAACCTACAAAGGCATCCGGATAGGAAATAGATTTGGTAGTGGGAACTCCCATTTTCCTTGGATGCTGCAATTTTGTAAAACGGCATATGGGTGGGGACTCAACAGATATCACAAGCGTATGGATAAAATAGTTAACATATACGAACTGTCATCAATATTAAAGGCAAGCCCTCATACTTTGAAAAAGATATGGCGTTCATTGCCCCATTTTTTCATTGGCGAAGGAACTACCCTAAGAGGTGCCAGATTTATACCCGATCTTGTCATAAAACACTTAATAGCGGAGGCAGGTAATGTCTGTGTGGCGGAATCCAGAACGAAACGTTTGGATAGCAAAATTTTATTATCAAAATCGACAGTACAAGAAAGAAGGATTCAAGACCAGATCGAAAGCTCAGGAGTGGGAGGTTCAAAAGCGAAAGGAACTGAAAAATCCATCGGAACCGGAACCGATCCGTTTAACCTTCTCTCAGGTGTCGACAGACTATCTTAAAGATTGTCGGGCAAGATTTCAGAAGAACACTTGGAGACAAAAGGCATTTGTTTACCGTAAATTTTTATCATTTATTAATGAAGATCCTCCGGCAGACTCTATCACTAAACAGACATTTCGTGAATATTTAGTGTACCGTATGACTAAAGATGGTAATTGTGCGGCAAATCGAGACCTGAAAGAATTTAAAGCACTGTTTAACTGGTGCATTCGCCAAGAGCTTCTCTTTAAAAATCCTTGCATCAATATTCAGGATTATCCTGAGGAATTCAAGGTAAAATATATACCTACAGTAGAGGATATCAATCGTATTATTTTGGTTGCCGAGCCCGATGACAAGGATTTGATTCAGACATTACGACATACGGCAGGGCGCATCTCAGAGGTATTAAATTTAACATGGGAAGACATTAACTTTGAACAAAAATGGGTCAGACTATGGACGCGAAAGCGTCGAGGTGGCGAATTACATGAAGATAAGCTTCCTATGACAGATACCTTATATGGGATTTTAAAGTACCGATGGAAGAACCGGAATAAATTAACACCATATGTTTTTCATAATGAAGACGGTTCAAAATATACCTATCACCAAAAGGGACACATTATGAAAAAAGTTTGCGAAAAAGCCGGGGTTAAACCGTTCGGCTTTCATGCGATACGGCATCACGTTGCTTCTTTTCTGGCAGATTCCCACAAAGTCTCCCACAACCAGATACAACTGATGCTCCGACATCGTAGACTTACAACAACAGATCTTTATATTAAAACCCTAGATCCTCAATTAAAGCAAATCTCTAAGGTACTTGACGGACAGAATCAAGTTATAGCAAAAAAAACAATACCATAGCCTTCAAATCGTACCGGATATCGTACCGGTTTTGTTTATAACACAGATTTTTTAAGATTTATTGGGATTTGCAGAGAATTCAAAGGAGCTGAATTGATAGGATTTTCTTTATTATTCAAACAGTTAGAAGCATTTATTTTAGCCTGCTAAGCGAGTGAGGGGTGAAAACTCCTCCGAGGGTTCGAATCCCTCTCTCTCCGCCATTTCAAATACTAAGGGCTCGCGCAAAAATAACTTCATATTTTTGCATCTCACCTTCAGCCCATCTTTGGCCGATACCTCACTCGCACCCGATCTTATAAAATTGGCCGCGAAATAGCTCGCTATTCCTGTGGTTTTGCTCTCTCGGATCGGCCAAACCTGAACCAAATCTGAGCGCCAATTCTGCGAAATTATTTTTTCGCGAACCCTTAGTCCGGCTTCAACGGCCGGGCTTTTTGTTTTTTTGTCTCTCTTTAGTGTGCTTCAGTGTACTACTTTACTAAATTGTTATGCCCTATAATTGATTTGACAGGACAAAAAGGTGTGTTAATGAATTTATTGACACTTTCAAACATATCAGCAGGTATCAAAGGCCGGACAATGAAATTACAGGACCATTGCTGACCCTTGCTTTAGCTTATATGATATTTAATTCTTAACTTTCTTTCTACGCAAACATACAAACCTGATAAGACTAATACTGAAAAACAGCATAAGCGCCATTGTGGAAACAGAACCAATCTTCAAAGCTACCCAGCTAACACCCACAACGGGTAACAGACTTATGCGAACCATCGTTCTCAGGCTGTCATGTTTGGCTATAAAATCAGCCATTGGTGGAGAAACACTATAATATAATTTAACTAAACTTCTTCCTATTGGATTGGTTAACAAAACACTATCACGGAAAATTCTCAGGATGTTAACTTCTTTTGCCATACGGGACCCGTAAGCCGCCGTAGCGATGAAACAGCCGCCGCCTCCGCCGTCTCCGCCGTTGGAACCTCCAGTTTCACCAGATGAAGATCTTTGATATTCTATAGAGCTGCCTCCATAACAATAACTTGGGGATTCACGGTATAACCAAATTTGTGGCCCTATCCCCTGTGAGTTTGAGGAAGCCATGAAACTGACGATCATGAACGTATACCCATTGTCCTCTGGAAATTCTGCAAACAATTCATATATTGATCCTGCTGTTTTTCCTTCAAAAATTACCGGGTTTTCTGCCATATCATTGTTGGTTGCCTTAACGTAATTGCCAGTTTGTTCAATTGTTAAAGTTCCGTTGGAGTTTTCATCCGGTGTACATACTGACCAGTTATCTGTTGTTGAAAATTTCCATTCTCCCGATAGGTTATAAATTGGAGATTTATTTGTAGCATACTTTAAAATATTCTGTGTCATATCCAACCACGTTTGATAGGTGATGTGAGCACTTCCGTCTGAATCAATGGCAAGAGAATTTTTCCCCCCAAATCCAGCAACTCGATAATATTTCTCAGTAAAATAATCTGGGAGACCTTCATAAGGGTCTATAGTTTCTGTGCGCCATTCGCCGTCCGCATTCGTTGCGTACTTTGTCGACCATATAGTTATCGCTAGATCGGTAGGCATTTCACCAGAATAGGAAATATGAACGTTGCTGGATGAGTCTAAAGCTATTGATGGTGCACTTGATTGATTGTCAATTATTAGGCTTTCCCATATTCCTGATGATTTTGTGGCATAATAAAGATTACTATTGGAAATGTAAGATATATGTAAATTGTGAAGCTTATCTAAAGTGATCGATGGATCTCCCCCTAAAAGGTTTGAATCGGAAATTCCCCAATTACCAGAGGAGTATTTTGCATACATAAGGTGGCCGTTCTTATTATAGACGATATGTATATCATCAGCTGAATCAACGGAAATGTCTCCTTCATAGCCATCATTATCAATAACTTCGCTTACCCAATTACCTGAAACGTTAGACACATATTTTAATGGTGTATTGGTGGCAAAAGAGTAGCAAACATGTGCTTTACCCGTTGAGTCAACTGAAATAGCCGTTGAACCTACATAAAGGAAATTTACGTCTACATCGGGATCTACAGTTATTACCTTCCATGAACCAGAAGAATTAGTCGCATATTTTAGGCCTATCGCATAGTAAATTATATGCACGCTGTTGTTTGAATCTACAGCGATAGATGTTACTCTGCCGTTATCATCAATAGAAGTCGTCTGCCATATACCTGTCGCATTGGTAGCGTACTTTAATTTCTGGGACCAACCATTATAATATGCTATGTGAATTTTCCCATTATTATCCATTACCATAGATGAATGAAAAGCAGAGATTTCGGCTGGCGTACCGATCATTGAAGTCGCCCATTCACCTGCATAAGATGTCTTAAACAAAATACAACAAAGACCAAAAAGAAAAATAAAAGATAATGTTTTATATCTCATTTTATCCCTTTCTTTTTTTTCATTGAATGTTTCTCCTTTCTGGTTTTGTTAAGATTTCAAAAATATTATATTGGGTTTAAATGTATATGTGCTCGGGCTTGAGCCAAATTCACAAAAATCAGATTTTTAACAAGTACTTTTTATGCGACTTTGAAAAGCTCACTTTTCCAGACTGTTTAAAAGCATATCATTTGTGGATTGCGAAAAAAATTAATTTATTCTACAAGCTTACACGCGGTAATTTCTTGCTGTCCTTGTTCTGGATAAACTCGAAAAAATTTCGCATCTGACACGAAGGCACCCGCTAATATATCCATTCTTATGTAATACACCTCGCCTGGGGCCTCATTATTTATAGTCACATGTGACCCTTCAAGGATAGCTGCCTTGCTTGAGAAAATATGCTTTCCCGGAGAAACGGAATAAACCCAGTATCCTCCATTTGTCAAACCATCTAGAATTAGGTTGCCATTGTCATGTATTGAGGGGGAACGTGCACTTCCGTAAAACCTAGCTGGTCTGTAAAAATATGCTATAGATTTTCCATCTGGTATGGACGGTATCTCACGGAAACTAGGACCAGTTGCACAGCTTGATAAGAAAATGAGAATGGTTAACAATAGACAAAAGACAGTTGATGGTCGTTTGAGCATTCGATTAAACTTATTCCAATTCATCATGACCTCCTATCCCCGAAAGATAAAATAATCTATAGTTATATGAAGCACTTTTCATTGTTGGGGATTCGGATAATAAAAAAGGCAGGGTCATTTCTGGACCCTGCCTTCATTAGTAGGCAATGCTTAATCCGTCTCCTGCCAAAAAGATCAAACGACTACTAATCCCAAATCAGAAACAACAACAAAATGCATTATTTATAATTAACACAGGGCATTTATTCAATGATAATCTTAAAATCGCTTGTAACAATCTCGGGGCTATTATTATGATGCCAGAATATTTCGCCTACAATTTCAACAATGTCTTCATCAGTTATCTTTCTTGGACGCGGGAAATATTCATCATTGATGTAGACTATAATTTTGCCGGTACCATCTGTAAAAATGTATTTCTGATCACCAATTTTTTCCGTCAAGTGACCAATCAATAATACGGGATTTGTATCTATCTCATTTCTATTAATATCATTTACGGTAATTGTAGTTATGTTCGACCCCTCAAGTATTGTTTGGGCAAATAAACCTGTGGTAATTAAAAAGCAAATTGTAAAAAAGGTAGCAAAATTAAAATAAATTGTACGTTTCATAATATTAACTCCCATAGTTAGTTACAATATCAATTTTTCAACAATAATTATTAATAAGTGACTGTGCACGTGTAAGCATCCTCCGGACCTATACTATCTGGTACACATCTATTGGGACCGTTAACAAACGATGAGCACCAATATCCTTCTCCACACTCACTATCATTTTCGCAAGCCATACAATTGACACTTCCACTATCATCATCATCTCCTCCACATGATCCTATTATTAAAGAAAATCCGATCAATACAATAATAAGTAAAAAAAGACACCGACAATTTTTCAAGTTCAAAAAAGTTTTCATTTTCATAAACCACTCCTTTCAATCTATATAATATCAATTGTCAACTCCCTCAAAATTTAAAAAAAACTCAAAAGGCAATTTGTGATTAATGATAGCGAGTTACTTTCAAATATTGTGTTTAGTTTTTCTTTAAAAGACATATATATTGAAAACTTAATGTAGAAACCGCGAATAAAAGTCAAATTTAAAATCAATCTAAAATTCTCCGTCTATACCAGACAAGTCCTACAAAACAAGAAATGAAAAGAAGCATTAATGCCACTGTTGATACAGAGCCAATCTTCAGGGTAATCCAGCTGACACCGACAATAGGCAACAGACCTATACGAACCATCGCTCTCAGGCTGTCATGTTCTGCTATAAAATCGGCGATAGGCGGTGAATAGGTGTAGTAAAGACGAACGAATATCTTTCCTACAGTATTGCCAAGCAGGAAACTGTCACGGAAATCACGCAAAATCTTTACATGTGGCTCCATCAATGACCCATAAGCTGCAGTGGCAATGAAGCAACCACCGCCGCCACCGTCATCTGTGGCAACGGTGGTGCCGCCTCCGTCTCCACCACCGGTACTATCAGATTTTGCAACAAGAGCGTCCACTATAATCGAATCTTCGTACACTTCGATTGTAGGGCCAATGTAGGTTTTCCCGTGGCTATCAGTTATAGAAAAGGTGTAGCCATCTAAATTAGCTGAAATTCGATAGTTACCTGGAGCAACATTTAACATGATAAATTTGCCGGAAGATCCTGTTTTGGTTAAAGATAGATCGGGCGAATTATTTGCATCAAGATAATAAATATTACCTGAAGGTGGTTCAATATAAACCTCGGCACCAGTTAATATCTGATCATTCTCGTCAACAATAATTCCCGCTATGGTTCCTCTTGTTATATCTGGGATTTCCCCACAGGCATTATAAATCGTATCTTTTCCAGCCTTTGAGATGATAGTCAGATCTCCAAAAGTATCAAAGGATTCGTTAACCCGAGGAAACGTATAACAATCTGAGAAGCCTTCTTTTTTTAAAGTATAAACTTGTCCTTCATTACCAGCATCCCTTGTAATCATTTTATAATTGCCGTTGTTATCTGCAAAAACACCTTCTCCTTCCCCTACTATGTAAACTTCTGGAACTGGCTTTCCGTTTTCATCAAGCGTTTTTCCATCTACCATATAAGGGTCTGTTGTAAAATACACTTTCCGAATTTCTGATGGTAAACTCCAGCCATTTTCATTGCCGGCTACAACAAACCAATAAACATACTTTGGAGAATAAGGCGTAAATGGGGAATATGTGATTCCTGCTGAAGTCTGGCCTTGGACTTCCATTATCCTCATGGCCTCGGAAGGGACATTTGCCCATCCATTTGTGCATAGAAGATATTTTGTAGCACCGCTGACAGGCTGCCATGAAAAGTTCAAAGTCAGCGTTCCTGGTTTAAGTGCATTTTGTTCGGGAGCTATAAGTGTGGGAGGTGTTGTCAAATTAATAGGAGTCATTAGTGTTGATAAAATCGGTTGGTAATTGACTGTACCCGCACAAAAATAGTCTGTGAAATCATAAATATTTTGATAAAGGTTGTTCATATCTCGGTTTTGCCAGAAATTATTAGTTGCATCGACTATCATATTTTTCGATGTATTACAGTCAACCCCCTGATAATCAGTATCTAAATAAATATCAATCTTATCTCCATTTGAATTTCCAATGTTGTTATTCTGGATTGTAAACTGATTGCCTTCTTGCGATTTTAACATTATATTATCGCCATTACTGTCCGAACATATCTCATTTGCTTGAATTGTATTGTTAAATAATACTGATTTCGGGCCATTTAGGTACACTCCGGCTCCTTTTGCGATAGCCCATACTGGATAAGAGCATGCATTGTTGTTGGTAATTGTATTGTTCAAAAGTACCGCATTACTTGCAGATAAACCCTGATCATTACCAACTATTTCATTGTTATCAGCATATAGAAATGTATAAGGACCGTTGTTTACAATTCCAGTCCCTTTATTGTTGATTATCTGGTTACTAAATAAAAACAAAAAAGTATCCCCACTGAAATGAGAAATATAGACAGCCCACTCTTGATCATTATCTACGTTGCTTTGGATAATGTTGCCCGTAAACAGAGTAAAGGGAAAATAATATGATCCTGCAAATTCTACAAACATGGCTTGTTGAGAACAATTTTCAATCGTGTTCTGGTAAAGGAAAAACCATTGCGGAATAGGGATTTCCCTTCTTTCAAATATTCGAATTCCATATGGGCAACCGGTTATACGACTCTTTGATATATAGGGATAAGAGCTATTTAGCTCGATTGCTGTTGGCAATCCTGAAATTAGGCAATATTCTAAAATACTTCCGGATTCATATATTAATTTTACTTCTCGATTTGTATGGTCATATGAAAAAATAGGTTTGAAACCCCCAACAAATTTTGCACTAGCTGCTGTACTTTCAAAAATGATTCCAGATGGTTGATTGGATGCAGGAATTGTGACGTTGGAATTGAAGAGAATTAAATTCGAAGGTTCACCCCGGGCTATGAGTTCGCCTCCGATAATAAGGGAAGCTCCGACATGAATTACCACCTCAACACCTGGTTCGACGGTTAGCGTAGTGCCGGGATAAACCTGAATGTCACTTTCAATTATATACGGACTTCCTAAGGTGCCCCATGTTGTATCCTGTGTGATATTCTCTGTTACGTTAGTTAATGCGATTGCGGGTGATGATGCTAATAGTAAAATAATTAGGAAAGAAAAAGATGCTATAATTCGATTCACACTTGACCCCCTTATTCATAAAGATTCAAATCAACAATGCTTTTTTTATTTTAGCAGCGAAGATAGTTCAATATAGGAATCCTTACCGTTTAGGTAAGATAGAAAGCGAGTTAAATAGTTAGAATTAATAGCGATTTAATTGTGTTATAAGTTTGAAATAGTAGCTTTGATAAAATCAATCTCATAGACTGAATATGATTTATAAAATGAGCATCATAACATTAAATGTTTCTTTGTCAAGACTTGATCGTGGGTGATATTTTGAAAAATATATGTTATTCTATATGGTTATGCTACATTGTGGCATTGGGTGGTGGGGTTAATTGAATGGGATAAGGACTTTGCCAAATCTAAAGCAAATGTCATTGATTTGTAATGTGGTAGTAGCCCTTCTTCACATCCAACCAAAAAAAACCACGTCATATTCCAAGCCCTTTGAAGCATGTATTGTTGAAAGGACAACTCCTTTTTTATTTTTTTGTCTCGATTGTAGTGTGCGTTAATACAATGATTTTTATTGACTTCATCAAGCGTTATGACACCCAAACAAATAGAACAGTTTCGAAAGCAGCTTATCGAATGGTACCGTCATCATATAAAATTTTTAAGGAAACTGCCGGACGTCTGCTTGATCATCGTTATCCCGGCATTTTCAATCAGGCCATGATGGAGTTGGGCGCTACAATTTGTAAGCCCGGAAAACCGGAATGCAATGGTTGTCCGGTCTGCTCCCTGTGTCATGCCAACCAGGCCGGGAACGTTGAGAAATTCCCAAAGCCAATCATAAATTCATTTACTTGCTCGATTGATCGGGCTCCTTACAAAAGAACCTGAAGCTTGCCCCAAAAATCTGAGAATCCATCTGTTTTTCCGCCGATTTATACTTAAAGTTTGATATGACTTTATGATATATAACAATCTGTTTTAATATATTTTATCCATCCATATTAATAATTGCACAATGCATATAAACGTTTGAGATAAACAATATATGTGGGGATTATATGCCCTGATAGATCAACAGCAACAAATAGGAGAGAGCTTCAAAACACAGCTGCAAATTTTACGAGTCGCATTGCTGGGGACTTTTCGGCACAAGGCACAAAGAATCATTCATGGAAAGGTTTAGAAAAGGCTTTTAGCACAATACGCAGTATATGAGGGAAGGCACAGTCCCGTGTTCAGTTGCGATCAATGCCCAAAATATAGAAAATTTGTAAATCTCCCATGTTGACGGTCTGGTTTGATTTTGATATCTGTATAGTAATCTTGATGGGTTATGGTTGGTTTCCATATTTTCCGATCAGGTTGAAAGCATTGCACAATTCAATCTCGTTGCTTTATTTAATTCCAAAAGGCGGTACGTGTCACGGGGTGTGCTCCCCTGCTTCACTCCGGTGTCTACGTGTCTGGTCATTGAAATAACGAAGCCGCTCCGCCGATATGGTTACACGGGAAAGCAAACTCCGTGAACACGTACAAAAGGCGGATTCTAATCCATCGCTTTTTCCGCCCTTATGAAAACAGATTCTTTGGGGAATAATTGTGAAGCTGACTATTTATAAAAAGATGATGCTCGGTTTCAGCGTCATTATTATCATAATGATCATCGCCAGCACGTATATCCTGTTCAAGTTGAATGCTGTTTCGAATGTAGCCAAGATGACCCTTACCGCAAATGTCCAGGTCGTGGATCTTGCCAGGCAACTGCAAGCCATCCTGCATGATCTGAATGTAGATGGCCAGAAATATATTATCTCCCGTGATGACACCTATTTTTCTTTATTCATTGCAACGAGCCGGCAATTTGATCAACACTTGAATTCGTTGCTTAATGTATCATCGGATAAGACAGAGCGTTCCATTATCAGAAACATGTTTCAGGCCCATGAATCGTTTGTCGCCGGCATGCAAAGCGAGAGAGACAGCCAAGAGGCGAGGCTACAATCCGGTACGTGACAACCGAAGGTCGGAAAGCTTGAAAATCCTGTACAAATCTCTTGATCATCTTATCAATATCAATCAGGTCTTCATTGAAAATGCCATGTCAAGAATGAAAACAACGACAAGCCGTTCCGCCAAAGTCGCTCTGTTGTTGATGGTCTTGACGCTGCTGACGGCTATCTCAGCGGCCTTCCTTATTACCCGAACAATCACTAGACCTATAGACGACTTGATACGAGGAACTGAGCAGATTGTACAAGGCAATTACGAGCCGGTCAGGGTCTCTTCTAATGATGAAATTGCCTTGCTCGTCGATGCAGTCAATGACATGAGCGTCAAGCTCAAGAATATAAACGAACTTAGAACGCATATGATGCAGCAGATTTCCCACGAACTTCAATCCCCCCTCCAGGTGATACTTTCTGCACACGACATCTTGAGAGATCAGTGTTTCGCCGTAATGGATGCCGAACAATTGCAGATGCTTGACGCTATACGTAGGGGAATTAATAAATTGACGGTTTTCAGCAAGCAGTATCTTGATCTTGCCAAGATTGACTCCGGCATGATGAAATACCAAATGGAATGGACGGATCTCTCCCGGATTGTTGAACCTTTGGTTAAAGATGCAAAGATTATTGCCGGAAGCAAGAAAATCACCGTAGAGTTGGCCGTCCGTGCTGCGCCTAAGGTCATGGTGGATGCGAAGAAAATTTCTATCGTTGTGAGCAACCTTCTAAGTAACGCAGTAAAATACACGCGAAACGATGGGAAGGTTAGTGTGAAGGTCGGCCCCTGCACCATCGGTGCTCAGATTAAGATTCAGGATTCGGGAATCGGCATCACGCCGGAGGAACTCCCCAAGGTGTTTACACGGTTTTATCAAGCCAGCAATATCAGTAGAATAAAGAGTGGGGGCATCGGAGTCGGTTTGGCCCTTGTCAAGGCATTTACAGAAGGCCACGGCGGCAGGGTTTATGCTGAAAGTGCTGTTGACTCCGGATCGACCTTTACGGTTGAGCTGCCGGCCGCGCCGGAGGAATTCCAAGGCCCGGCAATACAAGTGCCGATATAGGAGTAAGGACTTATTCATGAAATGGCATCATGTAATCATTGTAATTTTATGCTTTCTCATTACCGGTTGTCTTTCCAAAACCCGCAGTTCCAGATCTGAATTGCAAGCCAGGAATCACATGGATCGTGCGGCCGCCCTGGAAGACTCCTTTGAATATCGCCAAGCTGTCCTGGAATATTTGATTGTGGCAGAGGGTTATCCTGCCGCACGCGATTATAAAACCGCAGTTTGGAAGGCTGCATTTTTGAGCATTCATCCGGCCAACCCTGAAATCGATTACAACACGGCACTGTATTGGCTGCAAGTCTATCTTGGACTGCCCCTGTCTACTGAAGAGAAAGATAGTGCAGTATTATACGTCGCCATGATTGAGCACATTAATGGCTTGGAATCCAAACTTTCCTCTCTTACCGCAGAAAAAGACGACCTCGGGGCAGTCGCCCGGAAGCAGTTCAGCGATATCGTGACGGTCACCCAACGATTGAGTCAATTGGAAGCTGATCTGACACAAACCCAGGCAGAATTTAAGAAAATGAAAGAGGTGGATGTTCGGATGCATCGGAGCCGGGTGAATGGTAATGATATCGAGCCCCGCGAACGGGTTCAAAAAACCTCTGAACTTAATATACCTCCTGGGCCCCAAAATTTTTATCCCTATGTGATTCAAGTCAGTTCTTATGCGAACAAGGAAGAATCTATTCAGGCTGCAATAAGATCCAGAAAGAAAGGGTATTCCGGATTTGTTTCCGATGCCCATGTTCCTGGAAAAGGGGATTGGTATCGTGTATATGTAGGCTTTTATCGGACCTTCGAAGAGGCACAAAGGGCTGCTCTTGAAATGAAAAAGCAGGATTATCCTCATGCCTTTGTGGTTAAGGTGCCCTTTGCCGTTCAGATCGGGATTTTCTCAAGTGATAAAGAACTGAAAGAAATAGAGGCCGATCTTCGATCAAAAGGATACTTGGCCTATAGGCTTCCGGACAGAATATCCCCTGATAAAATCAGGCTGCTGTCCGGCGCTTTCCCAAACAAAGCAGCGGCTTCAGAAGTCGCCAAAGCATTGCAGAAAGAAGATTTCAAGCCAAAAGTGGTCCAGCGTTAGAATCGTGCTTAAAAGGCATGGCCATGGAGGAAAAGGTACGCGTTCAGGCGTAAGCCCATGGGTATCTACCCTTAAAGTCGGACATGGGCATATGGCTCAAAACCATCTGTTTTAATTGTGTTTTAAAGCATATATTGTCAAGCTTAAATGCCATTGCTTAAACTTTGGCATTGACCCGCTAAAAACAAGTTGATATAAAGTGCCTGTAGCGTTGCAGCCAAACGCTTATCATAAACGTTTAGGTTGAGCGATAAGAGGATATTGTGGCAACTATAGAACAACGACGGAAAACAGATAGGGAGCGTCGGGAACGTTGGCGTAAAAGAAAACTTTCAGAGGGCAACAAGCAGATCCAGGTTATGATTACACCGGAAGCCCAAAAGGTTTTAAGGCTGGAAAAGGAGCGTTCCGGAGAGCCTTTTGTTCAAATTATTAATCGTGCGATCATGAACATCGGCAAAGCCTATCCAGGTATTTCGGAAAAAGCAGCGTCCCGTCCGAACAGATCGGAAAAAACAACGCCCCCTCCCGGCAAATCTGCTAAAGCAAGGGAACGAACCGGAATCTCCGGCAAGACAGCCGCACATTCTTCGGAGCAGTTGAGCTTATTTATAGGATCAGAAAGCTAAGTCGAAAAGGGAATCTCATGCGCCAATGACGCAAACTCAAAAACACATTAAAAGGATTCGGCAAAACCGCTCCGGCACAGTCGCGGGCGGCAAATTAATGCGTCGGAGTCGTGACAATCGCTCAGATTGCCACAGGACCGAGGCAGCGCATCTTTCATGGCCGAATCTGTGGGGGTGCGTTTGCTCTTCCCCAGAATAAGGAGACTGGTTCCGGTGGTCGTAACGCCCAGAGGCAATCCCAGAGGTTTTACTTTGATAGAGATAATGATCGTTATTGCCATTATCGGCATCCTGGCAGCCATTGCAATTCCGAACTATCTCTCTTATCGAGAAAAAAGTAAATGTGGACGGGCTTTATTGGAACTGAGATCCATCGAGACCTCGCTTTTAGTGTGGGCCGTTGATACCGGTATGTGGCCTCATAAAAGACCGGTTGGTGACGTATCGGGTAATGAGGTTTGGGATCTTAATTCACCCAGTGCCGGGCTGGTTGCAACAGATGGAGGCTATCCGGGTTGGAACGGTCCGTATCTGGCAAATGTGCCGCGGGATCCCTGGGGAAACAATTATTTTTTTGATAACGATTACAATATTAACGGACAGAATGTTGTTGCTATCGGTTCTTTTGGTACCAACGGGGTAGGGCCTAACAATTACGATGCTGATAATATCATCCTGATAGTTTCTTCTGATTGATGATCGCGAATAAAATCTTTTCTCTTTATTTTAAAATCTTGGTCAGGGAAAAGATTTGAACCTTCGACCCTTTGAATCCACTCAAAAATTTTGGCATATCAAAGCGCTGATATTAATAAAATAAACAAAATGTTAAGTAGCCAACACTCATGTAAAGGTTGCTCTGGGATCCTCTTCGGCTCTTTTATTCGGGAGATGGTTTGTGTATGAAAAATCTTGTCTTTTGGTTGCACGAAATAAAAAAAGCGGCTGTTAAGCCGCTATTTTTATTTTAAGACTTTGGTCGGGGCGAGAGGATTTGAAC
>PVMK01152738.1_pt1 | contig 14137 bp, 18 predicted proteins | sample 1853481 | NCBI WGS metagenome assembly PVMK01 (sample SAMN08533507, study PRJNA380276) | Marine sediment metagenome, whole genome shotgun sequencing project. | reverse complement strand
GGATTCAAGCTTTTTGTGGTCAGTTATATCATCTTCAACAGCCCTTAAATGCGATCCCGGCGTACAATGGAGCACTCTGCAGAACGACGAGTAACATTAGGGTTAACACAGGAAAAACACGTTGGATAAAAAGACCTGCGCTGGAAGGATTTTTTTTCATGTATGAATTAGGTCTACTAAAAGTAACGGTTAACTCAGCTTAAAATCCTCGAAATTGATTTTAATATTGAGAGAACCTTCTTTTTCCTCTCCTTTAAGCCTGAATTTCAGAGGAACCTTTATGGAATTATCAGAAATTTTTTGTGGATTCCCGCAGGATATAACAGTAAGGTTTGATTCAGGAGCAGATATTGTTGCAGAAGGTATCTCGGCATCAGCAATGGCTGAACCATTAGAAAAGGAAGAGTCCTCAGAAGACAGTTCTGAGTCCGGAACAATAGAAAGCTCATTGTCTGCGGCAAAATATGATGTGTCTATCTCTACCTCAGGAATATCATCATCACGAGACATCCCATCCACCAGCACCAAATGTAAGGGGAGTTGATTCAGTCTTCAACGGCTCCTCCATTGAAGGCACAGAAAGAATCTAAGTCGGGCTTAATGCTGTCATCAGATTTTTCTGAATCTATAGAAATCGGTTCAGCTGGAGAGACAGGCTCTGCAGCAGGCTCTTCCTCGGAAAGCTTTATCTCGGGTTCTGCTTCCACTTCAGGGAGACATCAGGTCCAGCAACCGCTTTTGGTTTTTCATATTTTGCACCGGCAGGTTTGTTAAGAGACTTTAAAACTAATTTACAGCATGCAGTTAATGTCTCCATTACCCCATCACCATTTAGTGCACTTGCCTCATAAGCAGGGAACATTATACTTATTTAAAACAGCCTCAATGTCACTGACAGCCATGATACTGCCCATGTCTCGTTTATTATATTGAATAACAAATGGAACCGTTTCAAGGCTCTTTTTATGAAACTTAAGGTTTTCATCAAGGTCATTAAGGCTTTCTATATTTTCCTCAATCTTAGACTCCTGAGAATCAGCGACAAAAACCACACCCGTCAACACTTGTGAGCACAGCCCTTCGGGTAAGTGCATAGTAAACCTGGCCGGGAACAGTATAAAGGTGAAAACGTGTTTTAAAACCCTTAACATTGCCAAGCTCAATTGGCATGAAATCAAAAAACAGGGTACGGTCATCCTTGGTTGCAAGAGACATGATATCCCCGCGCTGCTGTGGCGACATTTTTTTATGAACAGACTGAACATTTGTAGTTTTACCGCATAACGCAGGACCGTAATACACTATTTTTATATCAATCTCTCTTTTAGCAGCATTAAAAACAGCCATAGTTTATAACCTCATGTTTATAGCTATGAAAGCTTCACTATTTCATTGTTAACAGAGCTAAGTCTCGTTTTTTTTCTGTATCTTCTTAAATACCTTAAGAGCCTTTTTCATATCACCTTTTCTTTTGTAGATAAGTCCCATCTCAAAATTAAGATCCAGCTCATCCGCGGAGGTTATATTTTTAACAGAAAGTCCTTTTTTTATATATTTTCCAGCCTTTTTAAAATCATTAAGAGCTTTCGCACAACCTGCCAGCTTTTTGTAACAATCAATATTCTGTTTGTCACCGTCTACTGCCTGTTCAAATTCGTCAATTGCCTGATCAAATTTGTTTGAACGGTATAAAGCAAGACCCATATTATAGTGAAAGTCAGGATTGTCATGATCAGGAGAGGCCTTAACCATTTCCTGAAGTTTGTTGAAAACTTCACCAGGTGACATCTTGTCACCGGGTTCAGTCAGAGAATCAGTCTCACTTTCTTCAATATTTCCATCAAAAGAGTAGGACTCATCTTCACCAAGAGCTTCTTCCAAATCAAAAAAACTCTGTGGTAAATCACTGGAGTTTTCACCCTTCTTTTGAGCTTCTTCAACAAGTTTCCATTTGTCTGCTGGTCCCTGGAAACGCGCCTCATCTGTAGAAAGGTTTTTTTCTCTATAAAAGTTATCAACCTTTTTTATAAAAAACTCATTGTCCGGATCGACCTTTGCGATTCTGTCAAGAACCTGAGTAGCCTCAAACTTCATCCCCTTCTCGTAATAATGTTTAGCAAGCTTTTCAAGCAGTGCTACCCCATCACCAGTAAGCTGATTTTTTATCTGCAACTCCGCAAGTTCCAAATACACATCATACTGATCCGGATCAATCGAAATAATGTTCTTATAGATTGCAATTGCTATCAGAATTAGTCTTTTTTTCTGATATTCTTTAGCAGCAAACAGGAATGTCTCAATAGCCTCCTTTTTCTTTTTGGCCTCAAGATAATGTTCAGCGATCTTTATGTTTATTCTTACGTCATCAGGTCTGGCTTCTGCAGATTTCCTTAACTTTTCGAGTTTGGCTTCAAAGTTATCTTCAGGAAACTTTTTTATAAACTTTTTAAAAAACATGAATTTCATATTAATCTTCTGTCCGCGAATTTAAGCAAATTAGGTTTTCAGATTCAGGAATTAGTTAACTCATAATAATTAATTTTTTATATTAAATGATTTAGTATACTATAAATTAGTTATTAAGCTATACAATTTTCAAACGTCAATGTAAACGTAAAAAATAAAATATATTAAAATTCAAACCATAATTGATTGACCTTCTTAAACTTTTTAGTTATGCTCGTTTTTAAACCTGAACTCGATGATAATAAATAAATTTTACGGTAAATTATGAAAAAATACGCTCTATCTGTTCAATATTTAATAATTTTTTTAATAGCAATAGTTCTTTCATTCAGTTATGGATGCGGCTTTTCCAGAAAATCAAAACAAAAAAAAGAAAACGAGTTTGTGGAAAGTCAGACTGTTCAAATCTATTCTAAACCAAAAACTCTGATTTCTGACTATCAACGGATGAAAGAACACCATATTGTCTCCTGGCTCTGGATAAAACCAGGTTTTGATCTCAACAACTGTGGAAATATAAAAGTCCTGCCAATTGTAAATTACAGTAACGTCAAATATAAATGGGCTGAAACAAAACTTAACCAGGAACTGGATAAACTATACTCTTCATACAATTCTGCCACAGGAACTATGGATCTGGAAATATCAGTTGCCATTATTGATCTGATTCCCAAAAAGCGAATATTTAAAAGTAACATTAAACCTAAAATTGCTGTTGAACTAATTATTTTCGACAAAAGCACAAAAACAGTCTGCTGCATGATAAGTCATTATAAAAAAGCTGAAAAATTCAAAGACGCTTTAGATGGATTAATCAGCGATTTAAAAAACCTTTCTAATAAAACCCTTAGTAAGTGAACCACAATACCCGGCTCAGCAGGAATAATACTGAAATAATGTTCTTTTGCATATTAAGCACTTCTGAAAACAGGCCCTGCTACACAATGTTCTGTTAATATCTTAAAGATTAAATGATACAGACAAATGAAAACTTACATAAAAATATGCGGTATAACACGCAATTCTTATGCCAAAGCAGCAGTAGATGCTGGAGCGGACTACATCGGAGTAATTGTTGGCATTAAAGAATCTCCAAGAAATATATCCTTAAAAAAAGCAGAAGAAATAATCAAGTCATCACCGATCCCTTCAGTTGTACTACTGGAAAAAGACATTAATGATACCATTAAAACAGCATCAGCTCTAAAGCCTTATGCTATCCAGCTTATCGGAGAATACACACCCGTTGATATACAGCAGTTAAAAAAAGTGTTGAACTGTAAAATCTGGAAAACAATCAGTATACCAAAAATAGGCACTGCTAAAAAGGCCTATCAGTCTTTGCTCAAACTCATTAACAATTATAAAAATGCGGGCACTAATGCTATAATCCTTGATACTCTGGTTGCAAAGAAAAAGGGGGGCACCGGCCAAATCTGTGACTGGGACACGGCTGAAAAACTTGGCAGGGATATAGATATACCTTTATTCCTGGCTGGAGGCATTAATCCTGAAAACGTCTGTGATGCAGTAAGAAAAGTCAGACCATACGGTATTGATCTTTCAAGCGGTGTGGAAAAAGCCCCTGCTGAAAAAGACCCAAAAAAGATATTTGAACTTGTAAACAATATAAGAAGCATTAATTAAAAGTTTTTTCACAGGAGATAGATTTGATTGTTTCGCTTATAAAAAAGGTTTTCGGTACAGCACATGAAAGAGAAATAAAAAAACTCCAGCCGATCGTTGATCAGATCAACAGTCTGGAAGAGATCATGATAAGCAAAACCGATGATCAGCTTAAAGAGATGACACCGGATTTAAAAAAGAGGCTCAAAAACGGCGAAACCCTTGAGGAAATACTTCCCGAAGCATTTGCCTGCGTACGCGAAACCGGAAAAAGAGTTCTCCAAATGCGCCATTTTGATGTTCAGCTGGTAGGCGGTATAGCGCTTCACAGAGGAATAATCGCTGAAATGGCAACCGGTGAAGGAAAAACCCTGGTTGCCACACTCCCCGCATACCTTAATGCGCTTTCAGGTGATGGTGTCCATATCATAACTGTCAATGATTACCTTGCTAAACGCGACCGTGACTGGATGGGACAGATATTTGAATTTCTGGGTTTTACAGCAGCTGTTATACACCATGAGATTACCCAGGAAGAGAGAAAAGAAGCATACAGGGCTGACATAACATACGGTACTAATACTGAATTCGGATTCGACTATCTCCGCGACAACATGGCAAATGATGCTGAATATCAGGTCCAGACCAGGCACAATTTTGCGATAGTGGATGAGGTCGACAGTATTTTAATTGATGAAGCACGTACACCGCTTATCATCTCAGGAGCTGTTGAAAGAACAGGTAAAAATTATTTCACCCACTTCAAAGGATCCGTGGAAAGAGTCATGCGCAGCCAGAACCAGCTGATAAGCAGATTTTTAAATGAAGCGGAAGACCTGTTAAAAGACCCTGAAAAAGAGTATGAAGCTGGCATCAAGCTCCTTCAGGTTAAAAGGGGCTCCCCAAAAAACAAGAAATTTTTAAAAATGTGCAAAGAAGGCGCCTTAAAAAAGAAGGTTGATCAGATTGAACTTGATTACATCCGCGATAAACGCATGCCCGAGATAGACGATGAACTCTATTTCAGCATTGATGAAAGAGCAAACACAGTTGATTTAAGCGATAAGGGCCGGCAGCTGCTGTCACCAAACGACCCGGAATTCTTTGTCATGCCTGACCTCAGCATGTCAGACGAATATAACGATCTAACAGAAGATGAGAGGTTTAAAAAACAGCAGGAGCTGGAAAAGGATTTTTCAGAAAAGAGCGAGAAACTTCAGAACATCTCACAGCTGTTAAAAGCATTTTCGCTTTTTGAAAAAGATGTAAACTATGTTTTAAATGAAGGCAAAGTAATGATCGTCGATGAGTTTACCGGCCGAATACTTCCCGGCAGGCGCTACAGCGACGGACTTCATCAGGCGATAGAAGCAAAAGAGGGCGTCAGAATTGAAGGAGAAACACAGACCCTGGCTGCCATAACCATACAGAACTATTTTAGAATGTATACTAAACTTTCAGGCATGACTGGTACAGCCGAAACCGAAGCACCTGAATTTTTAAAGATATACAAACTAAATGTAATGGTAATGCCGACCAACAAACCTGTAAGAAGAATGGACAGCCCTGATGTTGTTTTTAAAACAAAAAAAGAAAAATACAAATCAGTAATTAAAGAAATAGAAAAAATGAACAAAATGGGACGCCCAGTCCTTGTGGGTACAGTTTCTGTTGAGACATCTGAACTCATCAGCCGGATGATACCTAAAAGAATAAAACATTCTATACTCAATGCTAAAAGACATCAGGAAGAAGCATCAATTGTTGAAAATGCGGGTCAGGCAGGTGCTGTAACAATCGCCACCAACATGGCCGGACGCGGAACGGATATTAAGCTCGGGCCCAGGTGTAATTAAATGCGACTGCTGCTGCCTTTACTGTGAAATCGAGAAAAATGAAGGCTGCAAGAGCTGTCCTGACCCTGTGAAAAAAGGCGCTAAGAAATTTGATTGTAAAAAAGAGGTCCCCATGCGGACTTCACATCATAGGAACAGAAAGACATGACTCCCGCCGTATAGACCGTCAGCTCAGAGGACGCGCGGCACGGCAGGGCGATCCGGGCTCGTCCAAATTCTTCCTATCTCTTGAAGACGATCTGCTGAGGATATTCGGTGCAGAAAGAATTTCTGGAATAATGGACCGCTTTGGCATGGAAGAAGACGAACCGATTGAACACAACCTCATCACCAGGGCAATAGAAAACGCACAGTCAAAAGTTGAAAATAATAACTTTGAGATGAGAAAGCACCTGCTTGAGTATGACGATGTCATGAACAAGCAGAGAGAAATTATCTATAAACTCAGACACAGAGCTCTGCATGACGAAACACTTGAGGACCTTATCAATGAATATTCAGAAGAACTGTTGGCAGATATCATAGATACGTACTATGCGAGTGAAATACCTTCAGACGAAATAGACACCAGAGGATTTGTAGAAGCCGTTTTTAGACAGTTTTCTCTTCCCCATCCGTATGAACGCAGATGAACTCAAAGCTGCAAAAGCGGATGAACTCGAAAAAAATATTTTCGACAACATAATGCAGCAGTATCAAAACAGGAAAAAAGAATTTAGCCCTGACATGATGCATAAGGTTGAAAAATTCGTTTACCAGACAAGGCTTGATGAACTCTGGAAAGACAACCTGCTGGACATGGACCATTTAAGAGAGGGAATCGGACTAAGGGGGTATGCACAGCAGGATCCTTTAAGAGAATATCAAAAAGAAGCATATTCACTTTTCACCGACATGGTTGAACGCTTAAAAAGTGACTTCATCGAAAAGCTCTTCATGGTCAGAGCCGTTGAAAACGAAACCATAGAAAGACCAGCGGAACCTCAGAAAATCGAAATGAGCAGAGGTGAAGAACAGACTGTAAAGAAACCTGTGGTGAGAAAAGACAAAAAGGTTGGCAGAAACGAAGCCTGCCCATGCGGCAGCGGAAAAAAATACAAGAAATGCTGCGGAAAAACATAGAATTAATATTCATATACTTAATCACTATGACTAAGTAAAGTTAGAAAGGCACACTATTGAAATCATGAAACGTTTCCCGTCAAAACAAGGTGTTCCCTGGATTTAAGTTCGCCGGAATCTCTGCAGGCATTAAAAATGATTCTTTAAAAGACCTTGGGTCTAATATTTGCTAAACACCCCTGCTCTGCTGCGGCAGTATTCACAAAAAACAGTGTCAAAGCAGCTCCGGTTCTGGTCTGCACTGAAAAAACTAAGAACAATTCTATTCAGGCTGTACTTGTTAACAGCGGTAATGCCAATGCATGCACAGGACAACAGGGGATAGAGGATACACATAAAACATCCGATGCCCTTGCCTCGAAACTGGACCTGAATAGTACCCTAATCGCTCCCTTTTTCAACCGGTGTGATCGGCGTCAAATTTCCCATACAAAAGATCATAAAAAGCCTGCCCAGGCTCATCAAAAACCTTTCTGCTGAAAATTCAAAGGATTTTGCAGAATCAATTTTAACAACTGACACCTGTATTAAAACATCTGCTTTTAATGATACCATCAACCAGGAACCCTGTAAAAGTGCTTGGGCATCGCAAAAGGCTCTGGTATGATCATGCCAAACATGGCGACCATGCTTGCCTTTATTGTTACTGATGTTTCCATAGAAAAGAAATTATTAAAAAGCATTCTTAAGGGAAATAAACGAAGAAACTTTCAACATGATAAGCGTTGACGGAGACATGAGTACCAACGATTCTGTTATTGTCCTGTCCAGCAATATGAGCAAAACCTCTATAACAAAAAAAGGCTCTAAAGCATACAACATCTTTATAAAAATGCTGCACAGGGTAATGAAAGAACTGTCCGAAATGATCATAAAAGACGGTGAGGGAGCAACAAAGCTCATAAAAATTACGGTAAAAAATGCAAAGACAGACTCTGACGCAAAAAAAGCAGCCATGCAGGTAGCCAACTCCTGCCTTGTTAAAACCGCATTTTTCGGCGAGGATTTCAACTGGGGAAGAATAATGGGGGCACTTGGAAGTTCCGGTGCATCATTTGACATGAAACCGTGTTGCGCTTTTTTTTAATAATATCGCTGCTGTGAAAAACGGTCAGGGAATAGAACAAAATCTTTCAAAGCTTAAAAAGACAGTTAAAAAGAAACAAATAGACCTATTGATTGATTTAAAAAATGGCAAAAAAAGCTGCGACGTCACAACCTGTGATCTAAGCTATGAATATGTCCGAATCAACGCAGATTACACAACCTGACATTAATGCGCACTGCATTAAACAAATCAAAAAAAGGAGTGTAATCATCATGCCGACATAAAAGCCAACGGAATAGAAAATCCACTACGAAATGTCAAAGGCACAGGGACCAGCCTCTCACAATGATTATGGGGATGTCATGTTCGCTGCGCCAATGGGAATGGATGTCGGATATTTTATCCAACACCTTCCAGGTCATCACTTTTGACAACCGGGGCGCTGGAAGCTCTGACAAACCGGAGATTGATTATAGTACAGAGATGCTGGCAAAAGACACCTTTTGCCTTCTTGAAGAACTCAAAATAAAGAAAAGTCATATTTTTCGGAATATCTTTTGGCGGAATGATCGCACAAAGATTTGCCCTGATGTTTCCGGACATGATAGACCGGCTTGTTCTCGGTGCCACAATGCCCAGCTTCAATCGTTTTCCGCCTTCACCGGAAACATTAGAATCCTTTCAATCCTCTGCACTCGTTGCTGCCTCTGAAAGCGTTCAAATTGTTATGGGTCTTTTTTATAATAAGGAATTCTTTGTGAACAACCCTGAAGTAACTGCAAGAGTCAAAAACATAATGATCAAAGAAAAAGAAGAACAGGGACTGGATATCCTGTACCGGCAGTTGGGAGCTGCCATGGAGCATGACACGCTGGAAGATGTTAAAAAGATAACAGCTCCAACCCTTGTCATCTGTGGTACTGAAGACCTTATTGCTCCAATTACAAACAGCCGTTTCATGGCAGAGCAAATACCTGACAGCACTCTGACCGAGCTTTCAGGAGGTTACCATGCGTTCTGGATTGAACGTGCAGATGAAGCAAGTAAAATTATCACGGATTTTCTAAAACAATAATACCCTCTATTTACAGCACCTTACCCACAAAATCATAGGTCAGAGAATGCGTAATCTTTACCTTTACAAACGATCCGATAGGCACATTATCCGTTAAATAAACCACACCATCCACTTCAGGTGCCTGAAATTCAGCCCTCCCCTGCAGTAAATATTTCTCGTTTACAGAAATGCCTTCTACCAGCACTTCCAGTTCTTTTCCCTTTCTGGCACTATTCTTCTTCCGTGATATACCTGCCTGGAGCCGCATCAATTCCTTAAAACGCGCCTTCTTGACCTTTGCATCAACCTTTCCTTTAAGCCTGGTGGCAGGAGTGCCCTCCTCATCGCTATAAATAAATGCGCCAAGACTGTCAAATTGTGTCTCTTTTACAAACTGCATAAGTTCCATAAAATCTTTATCTGTTTCACCTGGGAAACCGACTATCATTGTAGTTCTAAGCGCAATATCAGGAATATTGTCTTTCATTTTCAGAATAAGCTTTTCTGTTTGTTCTCTGTTTATCCGCCGTCCCATTCTCTTTAAAACAGAATCAGAAATATGCTGCAAAGGAATATCAATATATTTACAGACCTTTTTCTCAGCTGCGATCACTTTTATAAGATCATCTGACATATTAAGCGGATGGCAGTATAACAAACGGATCCATTTAAGCCCGTCTATCTTTGCCATCTTTTTTAGTAAAACCGGCAGACCTTTAAATCGGCTGGTATCCTGCGCCACAAGATTTATCTCTTCAATACCCTGTTCAGCAAGTTGGTTCGCCTCATTTAAAACAGAAGTTTGCGTTCGCTGCTGGTACTCTCCCCGGATAGATGGGATCGTACAGTAAGTACATTTATGGGAACAGCCTTCAGCAATTTTTATGTATGAACTGCTCCCTGGAGACATCAAAGCTCGAGGAATTTTATCATCCATCAAAAATGTACCAGAACTGTTTAACATTCTTTCACTAAGCTGTCCGTTAATCATTTTATCGATATGCGAAGAAATATTCTGAAACTCTCCTGTCCCCAGAAAAAGATCAACCTCCGGCATCTCTTTTAACAACTCCCTACCATATCGCTGCGGCAGACAACCGCAAACTATAAGAAATTGGCAAACACCTTCATCCTTCTCCCGGGCAAGAGAATATATAGTCTCAATTGCCTCTTTTACCGCATCTTCAACAAAAGAACAGGTGTTTATAATAATGATTTCCGCTTTTTCAGGAAGATCAACTATCTCACAGCCGCCTTCTGACAAAAGCCCGAGCATCACTTCACTGTCAACAAGGTTCTTGGAACAGCCAAGACTTTCAATATATATTTTATTTGTCATTTTATTTTATATTATCTTAGATACCGGTTATACCACTCAAGCTGCTTTTCTGAAGACAGTTTAAAGTTCTCCCCTTCATAAACATCGTAATGTTTTGCGCCCTCAATAATAAATAGTTCTTTGGGGTCATTTGCCTTTTTATATAGAATTTTTGATTCTTCAACCGGACAAACAATGTCCTGATCTGCCCCTATGACCAGAATAGGCACTTTAATAAATGAGACACAGTTTTCAGGCTTATACTCAAGACTTTCTTTAATCGTTGTTATTGGAAGTCTGGTTTTAAGCTTAGGATATTTTGCAACTGTTTCCCTGTAAAAGGTTTTAGAATCCTCATCAGTCAGAATCTGATCCATGTTTAGCATCATAGGTTTATTTCTAATAACTGCACGCTGCCAGGCTTTTTTAAGAATCGAAAGAATTTTTGCTTTCTCCTCCATGCTTAATCCACCGGCAACCATTCTTTCACCACTGCCAAAGGTTATCTGAACGGTCAGACACTTCACCCGGTCATCTATCGAAGCCGTTGTTATGGCATTGGCACCGCCAAATGAAGTTCCCCAAAGCCCTATTCTTTCGGCATCAGCTTCAGGCTGTGCTTCCATAAAGGTAATAGCATTTCTTATATCAACAACTTGTTCGGAAGGAATCAAACGCCCTCTTTCACCTTCACTATCGCCAAACCCCCTGTAATCAAAAACAAGAGAAAGATACCCGGCAGCTGCAAAGGCCTCTGCATAAGCCGGCAGCAGAATTTCCCTGATACCGGAGAATCCATGGCACAGAATAATTACCGGACATTTATCTCCCTTCAGCATACTGTTCCGGTACATACATATCAGCAACAATCTTTGTCCCCTCAGAATAGAACACTACTTCCCGTTTCATACAGATCCTCCGTTGGATATTTATTAAGTCATTACAGTTTTATTTGTTAGTTATGAATCTCTTTTTTTATCATAAAAAAAACTTCAAAACCATTTCTTTTTAAATGTTGATAATTTAATTCAAATTGACACCCCTTAATGCATTTGATAACGTCTAAAAAATAAATAATGCGAAAACTCATTTAGCAGAAGCTTTATCACAGAGATCCCACAGGTCAAAATGAAGATGAACAGCAAAATGACCGGTCAGCATAAAGGACCCTGCAAATAGGTTTCAAATGTTTTCCAGAAAACAGTTGCTATGAAAATTAAGATCATCTCAGTTGGCAAAATAAAAGACCGTGAGATTAAATCAAAGATCAACGATTATACTGAACGCATAAAACATGATGCTGCAATTGAACTGTATACAGTTAAGGACTCTGATAAAAAAACAGAGGGTAAAAAAATAATTGAACAGATAAAAAAGGATGTTTCTTACACAGTCGCGCTTAGCGAAGAAGGAAAAGAATACACTTCAAGAGAATTTGCCGGCAAAATATTACAAAAACACGCCAATATACTGTTCATCATCGGTGGACCTTTCGGCCTTGACAAAACAGTTAAGGAGAAAGCAGATATTACACTTTCTTTATCAAAAATGACTTTTTCACATGAAATGGCCCAGCTATTTCTTTTAGAGCACATTTACAGGGGAATCTCCATTAACCTAAACCGGAAATATCATAAAGATTAATAATCCGTGCAGCAAAATAAGCCTGCTATGAACAGTACAATCTAGACTAGGACATAAAATAAAAAAGGTTGAATTAAATTAAAATTACTTAATTAAACGAATACGCAGGTCACCAAAATAATACGCGTCTTTTATCACTGAATATACAGGAATAAGTTCTTCACTAAACCAGGACAAGACCCGGTCACTGTCGGCAGCAGATATTTTTTTATCCACCGAAAAAACAAAAAGATATTTAGTCCCTTTTTTCAAATTACCAACCTTATCAACAGCCACCCTAATATATGAAGGAGTTGCGTTAACAAGCGCGCAAACAGAAAGCTCCATCCCGGCTCCAACTTTCCCGTAATAACCATTTCTGAGATTATAGAAAAAAGTCAAGAGATCTGCAAAAGGACCATCAGGCATACTCTTTTTTATAGAGTTCACTTTTTTACCATCTCTAAAAAAAGAAACTTCATATACTCTTTCATCATAATCATAAAATATTTCTTTTTTTACTCTTTTGCTCCATCTTTAAATGTCTCTTCAAATATTAAAGTGCGAAACATTTTCTTTTCCGAATCATACTCCATCACACTTCTCATATACTCAATTTTCTTACCCGTAATTAACTTAAGAAATCCTGCTGTTTGCGCCTCAAAAATAGCCTCATAACCTTTTTGATGCTTTTTAAAACTGAAAGAACCTACCGCAGCTTTGCTAAAAAGCCAGAACCCGACATTGTAATTAAGTTTTTCACCCAGAAAAACCTCGGGCCCGGATACAGCTGCCTCTACACTAAGAGTGAATGTAAATAGAAATATAAGGAAAACAAAAAACGCCTTAAAAATAAGGTCTTTTACCAAATATATTCTTTTCATAAAATCATTTTTTTACAACCTTGCTTACCGGTATTCTAAGATAGAATCTACTGCCCTTTATCTTCCGCATCCTCAACTGCTATCATCCCTCCGTGAGCACTAACAGCCTTCTTGCAAAACTCAGCCCATCTGATCAACTCTTTTAGTCATAATAATACCATAAAAAATTATTTTTTGTTTTTTGTTCAGCCTTGACAGTAAACACCCTCTTTCATATACTTCTGCTATACATAATAATATTTATAACAACTTTTTAAAAATATTTCCAAGATATAAAACAGAAAAATAACCTAAACCGATTTTTTACCAACATAATCATTATTCAATGCCGTATTGAAGCCGTAAAGTTTTTTTTAGGAAACAAAACCCAACATCCAAACCACTAATTTCGATAATACTCATGAGTAAAGACTGGGAAAAAGAATATTCAGAAAAATCATTAAAAGATACCCCTTTACCCGCACGCCTTCTTAAAAACCATATTAATCTTTTAACCGGAGGGCAGGCGCTTGATATTGCGTCAGGGACAGGCCAGAACGCTGTCTTTCTTTCATCACACGGGTATGAGGTAATTGCAGTTGACAAGTCGCCATCGGCCGCTGCATCCTTGCCAATCAATATTCTCTTGAAAAAGGAGCTGAGATCAATACGGTTACAGAGGATATTTTAACTTTTAAAATAGAGGAAAACAGCTTCGACCTCATAGCTGATTTTTATTTTTTGGAGCGTGAAATAATCACAAGATTAAAAAGGGTCTTAAGAAAAAAGGTCTTGTTTTTTTTGAAACCTACACAACTGATCAGCAAAACCTGGACGGCCCTCACAACCCCGACTTTTTACTGAGCACAAATGAACTACTCAGTTTTTTTACGGATTTTTTTATTATCTATTATCACGAAAGAGTCGAAGGGAAGAAAGCAATGACCAGCCTGATCGCACAGAAGGTAGGCTAGTGAGAGGATAAGTTTAAATGGAAACATATGGTTAGCATAATGACACGCAATATGGAGCTTGAGACATTTCTCTCGTGTTTATGTGAAATCATGCTTTAACTACTGCTTATACGTAATGCCTTTTCCTAAAGCCTTACAATATAAATTTCTTTTAGAACTAATAGCTTTTTGATGCCTCTATCCT
>PVMK01115055.1_pt1 | contig 14141 bp, 10 predicted proteins | sample 1853481 | NCBI WGS metagenome assembly PVMK01 (sample SAMN08533507, study PRJNA380276) | Marine sediment metagenome, whole genome shotgun sequencing project. | reverse complement strand
TCGATCGAGCAGTGTCACGTTGTATGCCCCGTGCACCGGAATATCTTTTACTAACTCCTTCGCCTCGTTTACGTTGGTAGCGTATTCCAGCAGGTAACGTAGCAATATCGTAATACCGAATCCCTCGCCAAATTCCTCTCTGCCGCCAAACGACATTGACACCGCGAGTCCATCCTCGTTCATTCCATCGAGCACACCTGACATGCAGTCGATCATCGCGATAACACCGCGCTGGTCGAAATGGCTGTGCATCAACAAACCGTCAAAAACATAGGGTGAGTAGTCGTAATTGCGCACAATAACAGGTTCATTCTGGATGTAGACCGCCTGCGAACAGCCACGAAACAATGGCGGCGGACAATATTGCGCGAGAAAGCGAGCGGCATGATCACCCCCGCCAGCGAGTTCGACCAGGGTTTCGTAAGTTGGCAGAAATTCGGGCATATGTTGGCGTATAGCCTGAAGCGATTGCAGATAGGTGGGCCTGTCGCCCTCACCGTCACGCAAGAACCAGCGTCGGTAGGCAGGCCACAGGGAATTGAATTCCCGTTGCCAGACTGCCCCCGGTCTTGCTTCAAACAATGAGCGGAAGGTGAAGTCCATCTGCGTCGAGCGAGCCATTAGAGCATCGTATACGGTGGCTCGGGTAAAACGGCAGGGTGCACTTCGCCTGGATATTCGGTTTCTACCAATGCTGTACCCAGGGGCTCGAGGTCGTTTCGAGTCCACCAGTACCAGAAGCCCTGGTCGCGTAACCAACTGCTAAGCCGGTCGATACTATTCCATTCACGACCCGCGCCCCGTGCATTGAATACCCGACATAGTTGAGTATCAACATAGACCGCGACTGCCCAGGACAATGGGTGCTTGTTCTGATCGCCGTAGCCACCGCCCTGGTGCAGGCGTTCGACCCTGTAAACCACCGCGTAATCCCCGAGCCGGGCTGCTTCACGCAGGGGTGCCAGGTCAGCCTGGGTGACCGAGCCGGCGATACCTAAATGTACATCTTGGCTCATGGTGTTGACAAAATTCAAATCATTGACTACATTATGTACCATGGTGTCGAATGCTACAACTTTCTGGCGCCAATATTTGTTTAACGTTTAAGTTAATAAACTCAGGGAGATCCCTGACTCAGGAGATTTTAAAGAAATGAGCAAGAAAATATCACCAATCCCTCGCGGTTACAGAACAGCAACCCCTTGCCTGACAGTTATCAATGTTGATAGTGCCGTGGCATTTTATCAGGCTGCGTTTGGTGCTGAACTGCTGACGCGCCATACTGCTGCCGACGAATTTGTTGCGTTACACGCGACCATCAAGATAGGCAATAGCATCATCGCACTTAACCAGGAAGCCCCGGAGCAGGGTATTCTGGCGCCTTTGACAACGAATGTTTCTGCCGGTCAAATTCATTTGTACCTGGACGATGTTGACGCAAGCTGGAATCGCGCGATTGAAGCCGGTGCTGTCATCCGTACCCCGTTGTTTGACGCTTATTGGGGAGACAGAACTGGAATTCTGGTCGACGGCAATGGTCACCTCTGGTCACTTGCCAGCAAGATCGAAAACCTGTCGCAGGAAGAAATTAGCCTTCGTGCAAAAAATGGAATTGCCCCGGTAGAAGGATTCGTTACAGAATCTGAGATTCCAGTCGAGGCCTACGCGATAGAAGCACCGGCCATCGTAGAAACTGTTGCGATTTAGTCCAGCGATGATGGGTCTTGAGAAAGGTCTGATTAGTTCAGCGGTATCTTAAAATCAAGGCCTGGCTATTAAAAACACTGGAACGATTGTACTATCGCTCTGACGGGTCAAATCCGTCGATCGCAGCACAATCGTTATCCTGTTCAACGGGCGGTGCCAGTATTCACCGCCCGTTGTTTGCAAATCGTGGATCCGGCAATATGCAGTACATAACAAAAACAGCAATACAACAAATCGATGCATTAAAAGCAGGTAAATTAAATGCTTCCGATTTACTTGAACAAACCATAGCGCATGCGGAAAAAAATTGATCCTTACCTTAATCCATTTGCGCAAAAGCTGTACAACAGGGCACGCCAGTTAGCCAGCGAAGCGGATAAAAAACTTAAAAAAGGCAAAGCCGGGATTTTGGGTGGCCTGCCTATTACAATTAAGGATTCACAGTTTCTCGCCGGTTATCCCTGCGCCAATGGATCTAAAACACTGAGTAATTTTGTGCCGAATGAAACCTGCCGGGCAGTTGAATTGCTCGAACAGGCAGGCGCCATAATTTTTGCCAAAACGACCTGTCCTGAGTTCAGCCTGACCGGCATTACCAATTCAGACCTGTATGGTCTCACCTCGAATCCCTGGAACCTGGGACGTACCTGTGGCGGATCCTCGGGTGGCGCCGCAGCCTCGGTTGCCGCTGGTTTGGGTGCGTTTTCACTCGGTGGTGATGGTGGTGGGTCGATTCGTATTCCGGCCGGATTTTGCGGTATCGTCGGGTTTAAACCCAGTTTTGACGCTATCCCGCGTGAACCCTGCTTTCCGTCATGGAAATCGATAGTGTCCTACGGACCGATGACGCGCAGTGTCACCGACGCGCGGCTGATGTACAGCGTGCTGAATCCTGATGCCACGCCTTTCCAGGCCACTCGATCACTGAAATTGAAGGGCTACCGATTAATTGTTTCCGAGGATCTCGGAATCGCGCCGGTTGATATTGATGTGCGACAGGCATTTCGAAGTGTGCTGGATAAATTAACCAGCTTCGGCACACGGCTGGTTGACGATCGTCCCGGCCTACCCTCATCGGTAGTGACCTGGGCTGTTACTGCCAGTTTCGATGCGGCCAGGCACGCCGCAGAGAAAAATCATGATGCCGAGGGCATAGGTGAGGTCGCCCGCGATTTTATCGACTTTGGCGGGCAGTTTTCACAGGATGAATTTCGGCAGGCGCAGGATAATCGGCAGGTTATTCGTGAAGCTTACCAGGCTTTGTTTGAACGTAATAAGTCCTCCATATTGATCACGCCAACGCTCGGTTGTGAAGCGTTTCCACACGGTAGCATTCATCCGCACCAGATTGAGGGTAGGCCGATCGAGATGCCCTGGTTGGACTGGGCAAGTTTTCTCTACGATGCAAATCTTGCCGAGTTGCCAGCCTGTGCTATCCCGATGGGTATTGGCGATGAAGGATTACCGCTATCGTTGCAGGTGCTCGGATCAATCGGCAGCGACGAAGAAGTACTGCGGGTGGCCGAGGCGATCGAAGCACTGATTGACTGGCAGCATTCGATAGTTATCCCGGAGCCGTTAGCCGAATCTCTACAGCAATCGGCCTGAAAAGGGAGTAATAATCCCTTCTCCCCTTTGGGGAGAAGGTTAGGATGAGGGGCGTGCGACGGAGTTGCTTTAATACCCTGCTTTACTACTAACTTCTTAACCCTCACCCTAGCCCTCTCCCAAAATTGGGAGAGGGGACTATTATCCCTTCTCCCCATTGGGGAGAAGGGATAATTACAGAGCCCCGTTACGAGTCTAAAACAATTTCGATCGGTACGGATCCTGCGGAAATACCGGCGGCTTTGGCGGTTCGACTCCGTGAAATTCGGCATTGATAGCCGCGGTCCACAACTTTGCGCGTTCGCGCAATTCGCGTTCTTCTGTTTGCATGCGTCCACGCGATACGATTATACCCAGGTCAGCGCCCTTATAGGTGTAATCGCCTTCACGGTAGACGCGCAAATAGTAGGCTTCATCGTTGTCGATGACATTGGTCCAGTCGAGGTCGTGTCGGGCGAAGGTAATGCCGCCGTATTTGTCCATGCGCCACACACCACTCGCAGGAGCATGAGTCAACTGCCTTACCTTGTCCTCGGTTTGCTTTAACACCAGTTGGCTCCAGAAATCGTACTCGTTCCATCGATTCTGAATACGGCGTAAGTCAACCGAGTAATCGACGTCCAGATATTCGAGCAGGTGGAACAGGAACAATGGTACCCCGCCATAGTGTGCCGTAATCAAATTGGTAAGTGGGCTGGCACCACTAATGCGTGGATTGACTTCGCCCAGGTAAGGTGTGCCATCGTCGGTATCGAGCAGGAAGTCCATGCAGAAGACCCCCTTGTAACCTCCCTTGTAGAGTCGGTCACCGAGCCCGGCCGCCATGCCGCGCAGTTGGCGGCGAATATTCGCGTTAAAAATTTTCGGCCAGACGTCATTGCCGCACCAGCCACCTTTATACGGGGTAATTTCCTCGTAGCCGGTAATATCGGTCTGAATCGGTCCAACCAGCGTGCCGTGTCGTGTCACACAGACCTCGACGGTACCGGGCATATGGTTGATCCGTTTCATGATTTTTAACTGCTCGCCTTTCATATCCTCGGCATGCTTGTTCCAGCCTGCTTCCGATGTAATGAAAAACGTCGTGCGCCCGGAATCCCCATAGGGTGTTTGCACGACCAGGTCGTTGCCAAGTTTCGCATCTGTGGCAATTTTCATCAGCGCTTCGAAACTGTCGGCCTCACCCAGCGCATTCGGTGCGCTGTCGATACCGGCTTCGTTAGCCAGCCTGGTGAGCTCGATCTTGGAGTCCAGCCTGTTTCTGAGTGCTACCGATGGCAGTGCAATGTCGACACCGAGGTCCTTGCAAATCTCCTCTGTTTTCTCGTCGAACATGACGAATAACAGCTTGGCAGGACCCTTGCCGGATTTCTTGATTTTGTCGATTACTTCCTTGTGCATAAGCATATAGTTGCATACGTCTTCCATTGACTGGAATTCGCCGCTACCTTTTTCTTCGGGCACAAAAACACGTGGATGCGCTCCATCGAAGGAATCGAAATAATTTATATGGAAGAATCGATTGACGAATTTTTCCAGGCCGAGCAGGTTAAATGCGGTGGGCGAAACGAAAAAAAATGGGTGTTTCATTGCGCCGGAAATAGGTGAGGATGTCTGATAAACCGCGAAGTTTTGGGGTTTTTCTCATCGATAGATTCTCTCTAATCTGAGTCGGCCATTATATATTACTTTGGAATTCCGGTTAATGCCGATATTACTCTGAAAAGTAGGGGTCGGTACTTTCATTAACAATTCGACCCTGTAATATAGCGAACTAAACTTGGCCACCAGTTCTGGAAATTATCGATGCCACGTACCAGCCGCAGACGAGGCCGTAAAAAAGCCCCCGTCGATTCGGTCGCAATTCGTCAGATCGACCGTAAGGAAATACGAAATCGCTTCGCGCCGATTGAGCCGCTAGACCAGGAACAGCTTGAATTTATCCATAATATTTCCCTGCGCATACTCGAGCAGGAGGGCGTCGAGGTGCTGGGAGAACAGGCCCTGGCATTATTCAGAAAGTCCGGCGCATCGGTTGATGACGGCGGTGTGGTGCGTATTGACCGGGACCTGCTTCTCGAAACCATAGCGCAGGCACCTGAGAAATTTACGATGACGCCCCGTAATCCGGACCAGGCAATAGAGATCGGTGGCAATGTAATCAATTTTGGCCTGGTCTCGGGTACGCCCAACGTGCACGATAATATTAATGGACGGCGTGCGGGCAATTTTGAAGATTACAAGAAACTGATCAGTTTCGGGCAGTATTTTAATGTACTGACATTTTTTGGTAACCAGGCGACCGCTCCCACCGAAATGCCAGCCAATTCGAGGCATCTCGATACTACCCTGGTCAACTTGACCGTTTCGGACAAGGTATTTTTGGCGACAGGAATCGGTGCTGGTCGAGCGCGTGATGCGATCGAAATGACTGCAATTGCGCGTGGCCTGAGCATGCAAGAAATGAAATCCAGGCCGAGCGTAATGACCAATATCAACGTCAACTCACCGCGCAAGCTGGACGATGCGATGGCCTACGGTGCCATGCAAATGGCCCTGTTCGGACAGCCGGTGACGGTGACGCCGTTCACCCTGATGGGCGCAATGACACCTACTACGATGGCCGGTGCACTCGCCCAGCAAAATGCTGAGGCATTGCTCGGCATCGCGCTACTGCAGCTTACCCGCCCAGGAACCCCCGTGGTTTACGGTGGATTTACCTCCAACGTCGATATGCGCTCGGGTTCCCCGGCGTTTGGAACCCCGGAAAATAGCCTCGCCAATATTGCCGGCGGACAACTGGCGCGTCACTACAGGCTGCCCTACCGCACCAGCGCCTGCAACGCATCGAACGCGGTTGATGCGCAAGCGACTTACGAAACCCAAATGGCACTATGGGGCGCGGTGATGGGACACGGCAACCTGATTTACCATGCCGCGGGCTGGCTCGAAGGCGGGCTGGTGGCCTCTTTTGAAAAACTCATCATTGATTGTGAAATGCTACAGCACATGAGCGCCATGCTCGAACCATTAAAAATCGATCTCACCGAAACCGGCCTCGAGGCGATGCGGGAAGTAGGGCCTGGCGGCCATTTTTTTGGTTGTGCGCACACGATGGAACGTTATAAAGAAGCATTTTACGAACCGTTTCTGAGTGACTGGAAAAATTACGAGAACTGGGTGCTCGCAGGGGCCAAAGACGCGACCATGCGGGCAACAGAAATCTGGCCTAAAATATTAGACGAGTTTGAACCACCAGCTACTGATCCGGCAATCGTGGAGGAGCTTGAGGCTTACATCGCGAAACGCAAGGAAATACTGGGCAGCGAAGAGCCTGTTTTGGAGCCGACCAGGTAAGAACTACTATTATCCCTTCTCCCCTTTGGGGAGAAGGTTAGGATGAGGGGTGTGCAACGAGGTAACTTTAATATCTTAATTCTTCGCTAACTATTTAACCCTCACCCTAGCCCTCGCGAGACGTCGCACCGCCCAAATTGGGAGAGGGGACTATTATCCCTTCTCCCCTTTGGGGAGAAGGTTAGGATGAGGGGTGTGCAACGAGGGGACTGGTACTCCATTTCAATTCGACTGCCATAGGCGATACAGGTCGGGATCGTCGAGGATTTCATGCAGGGCATCGGCCAGTATCCCTGCCCAGCGTTCTGCTCCTGCTTCGGTATTTACCAGGTCCTGTCGAACCTCGATCGAAACATGGGGCAGCCCGGCCGCTTCGGCATGATGGTCGATGGTATAGTCGGATAATTCTTTGCCAGAGTAAGGCTCGTTATCGCCGATATGAAACCCCCCGGCATGGTCGCGCAGATTTTTTATAAACGGTACCGGTATGCGCGGATCTTTATCCCATAAAATGCCCGCATGCCAGGGGCGAGAATAACCAGCCATTTCAGGGGTAAAGCTATGTATTGAAATAAACGCTGGCACGATTCCCTTCGCTTTGAAACCACCTAGCATATCCTCAATGGCGGTTCGGTAGGGCGTATAGAAACAATCGATGCGTTGCTTGCGATGCTCAGGCGACATGTTCAGGTTACCCTTGATAACCGTATCGTCACTCACTTCCGGCATCGCACTGCTGTCTTCGAGGTTACGATTCAAATCAACTACCAGGCGCGAATAGCCCGCCACTACCGCGGGGGCATCAAGATGTTGTGATAGATGATCGAGTAATCGCCTGCTACCAATGTCATAAGCGATATGCTGATCAAGAGTGGTTCTATCGAGACCCAGGTTACCCAGTATTCCAGGAATAATATTACTGGCATGATCACCAACCAGCAGAACACTGGCCTGGCCATGTTGATTGGTTATCGTGTACGGCGGGGGATCCTCTGGTCCGATCATGGGGTAGTCATTTTATTGTTTTTGCCTGATTAAATTTTTATCATATTTTTTGAAAACTGTAGGACAGACTCCTAGCACAGTAATTTTTCTTCGAAAGGATACTTCGACATTGCTTCGAAACCGTTCTCGGTAATGACCACCTGGTCTTCCAGCTTGACTCCGTTTATGCCACCGACGGCGCCAACATAGGCCTCGACACAAAATACCATGCCGGTTTCCACTATGCCATCGTAGCCATCGTTTTCAAGGTCTTCGGGGTAATAGATCGCCGGGTATTCATCGCAAAGCCCGACCCCGTGCATCATCACACCATAGCGTTGTTGTCGAAATTCCTTGGGTAGACGCTGACTTTTTTCGGTGAGATCGCGAAAGCTAACGCCTGGCTTGAGCAGTTCCCGGTTGCTCATGATATGTTCGTAGGCTACCTGGTAAAGATTTTTCTGATCAGCGCTGGGTTCGACATCGCCGCACAGCCAGGTGCGTGAGATATCGCAACACATGCCGTAAGGGCCAACCAGATCCGTATCCAGAGCCAGTAGTTCGCCATCGCTGATGATGCGCGGACCGGCTTCCTGAAACCACGGGTTGGTCCGGGGGCCCGAGGAACAGATTCGTGTTTCAATCCATTCGCCACCACGTCGAATATTCTCGGCGTGTAGAACCGCCCAGATATCGCTTTCGCTTTGTCCGGCATAAATCGCTGCCTGCATTTTCACCATTGAGGCCTCGCAGGCTGCCGTAGCACAATACAGGGCCTTGATTTCGTCGGGTCCCTTGACCACGCGGGCGATCTCGGTGACCACCTGTCCTTCGAAAATTTCAAGGTCTAGTTGCTCAAGTGCTCGTAATCCTGATATTTCTATTTTATCGACCGCTAACCGACGATTACGGCCAGCGTGTGTGCGTACCACTTCATCGACATCTTGTGCAAACCGCCTGGCATGCTCTTCACCCCGATCACCCGATAGAAAATAAAAAAACCCGGCGCCGGAGCGAAGTTCTTTAACCAGCGGCAGGTGGGCCGACATGTGGTCACAATGATGAAACTCCCATAGTACGATGTAGCCGTCGGCAGAAACGAAACAGGCACGTGCCGGGTTGTGCGCGGTCCAGAGTTGCATATTAGTAGCGTCGGTGGCGTAACGGATATTTAACGGATCGAACAATAAAATACCGCCGTAATCGTGCCGGCGAATCTCGTCACAGAGCCGTTCCAGCCTGTACTCACGCATACTGTCCAGATGCGGTATCTCGAGACCGAGTGCTGCCCACTCACGAAATGCCAGTGCCGTGGGGCCGGTTTCGACGCGGTCATTGTCGTCAGCTGTGCCGTCGGGTTTGAGCGCGCTGGAAGGCCTGCGCGAAGGGTCAATTTTCCGCCTGGAACTATCAATGGAAAAGGGCGATGTCGCCATGGAGTCAACCTCTGTTCTGTGCCTCGATGAACGCGACAGGATAATGCATTATCCTCAGAAAGGAAGGGGTGATGCTGATGATATTTGTCAACAGTGCGAGCGGTGGTATTCTGTAGTTATCATCGCTGTTCTGATAGATCACCGGCACTGTATAGTGACTGATAGCGTGATGTACCGGCGAGACTTTTCCAGACTGGGCCTAAAAGGTTAATAATTTATGACGAAATCAACTTCCTGTTCAATAGAAACACTGATCGCCCAGGCCGGCCATTACATCGACCAGGTATCGGGTGGGCTAACGGTTCCTATCCAGCCTTCTACCACTTATGCTCGCGACGAAAACTACGCGCTTATCGGCGACTATTCCTACAGCCGATATCAAAACCCGACCTATGACGTGGTCGAGCAGCTTGCGGCGACTCTCGACGGTGGTAGCGAGGCGAAATGTTTTGCCTCGGGCATGGCCGCAATTGCTGCCGTTTTCGAGACGGTTAACACGGATGAGCATATTGTCGCGCCGAAAATCATGTACCACGGTGCCCAGGACTGGTTGCGAAGAATATCCGCGAAACGAAATATTGGATTGTCATTATTTGATGCCACCGATTTAGATGATTTGGAACGCGCGGTCAAAGCGGGCAGCACTTCGATCGTATGGATCGAATCGCCGATTAACCCGACCTGGGATGTAATAGATATCGAGGCAAGCGCTAAAATCGCGCACGCGGCTGGTGCGATCCTGGCGGTCGACTGTACGGTAGCGCCACCGGTCACCACACGGGCACTGGATTTTGGTGCCGATATTGTTTTTCACTCGGCGACAAAATATCTTAACGGGCATAGTGACGTGGTAGCCGGCATCCTGGTGACGCGGGAGTTGAACCAGCGCTGGGACGAAATTAAGCTGGTGCGCAAGCTCACCGGTGGTGTACTCGGACCCTTCGAAGCCTGGTTATTATTACGCGGCATGCGCACGCTGTTTCTGCGATTCGAGCGGGCTTCAAGCAATGCGTTGCAGATAGCCCGGCATTTTGAAAACCACCCCGGGCTGGAACAGGTGCTTTATCCCGGTCTGGAAAGCCACCCACAGCATGAAATAGCCAAACGCCAGATGCGCCATGGTTTTGGCGGCATGATTTCATTTTTAGTCAAGGGCGGTGCAGAGGCAGCGATAAAAGTGGCGAGTAGCACAGAGTTATTTCTACCGGCTACCTCGTTAGGCGGGGTAGAGAGCTTGATAGAACATCGGGCATCGGTGGAAGGTCCGCATAGTGAGGTGGCGAAAAATTTACTGCGCCTGTCGATTGGAATCGAACAGGTCGACGATTTGATAGCCGACTTGGACCGGACTCTAAGAAGTGCATAGCAAATGACCTACGACCAGATTTTTCTGTTTAGCTTGTTTGGGGTGGTATTTGCGCTGTTGATCTGGGGCAGGATACGTTATGACCTGGTGGCTTTCACGGCACTGGTGATCGCCGTAATCGGCGGATTGGTAGCACCGGAAGAGTCGTTTTCTGGCTTTGGTCATCCTGCAGTAGTTATTATTGCCCTGGTCCTGATTGTTTCACGAGGGTTGCTGAACTCCGGCGCTGTCGAAATGATTGCCGGCCTGGTGCTATCTTCGAACCGGTCTTTACCCCTGCATATCGGTATCATGTCGGTAGTCGGTGCCGCACTCTCGGCAGTGATTAATAATGTGGCTGCGTTGGCATTGTTGATGTCTCTGGATATGGAAGCAGCCGAGAAGGCAAAGCGCGCGGTTGCGCTCAGCCTGATGCCACTTTCATTCGCTACCATTCTGGGCGGTATGATCACCTTGATCGGAACGCCGCCGAATATTGTTATCGCCCAGTATCGAGAGCGTGCTCTGGGCGAAAGCTACAGCATGTTCGATTTTGCCCCGGTTGGGCTTTGTGTCGCGATTGCGGGAATTATATTTGTCGCGTTGATTGGTTGGCGGTTAATTCCAAAGCATGATCGAGCAGCGCGTATCCGAAGTGTTGACGATACCGAGAATTTCGTTGCCGAAGCGCAGGTACCAGGGGATTCGGATTCGATCGGTCTTCTTGTCTCCGATCTCTATCCGTTGGCATCGGAGCATGATATCGCTGTCCTCGGACTGGTACGTAGAGGCAGGCGGTTAACCGGGTTCGCCAGGTATGAAGAAATCTGCAAGGGCGATAATATCGTTGTCGAAGGTGATCCTAAATCTATCGAGGCCTTTCTCGGATCTGCAGCGCTTGGTTTTGCCGGAGAAGAGAAATACGATGTAGGTTTAACGAGCCCGTCGCTAGCCCTGATCGAGACGATAGTGCCCGACAGTTCCAGAATCGTCGGTCGCTGCAGCTATGACTTACGCCTGCTGACGCGCCATGGCATCACGCTGCTGGGTGTTTCCAGGCAGGGTACGCGATTTCGTGATCGGGTGCGCAAGCTTAATATCAAGGCGGGCGATGTGCTGCTATTACTTGGGCCACAGGAGCGACTCGACGAAGTGGTCAGCTGGCTGGGTGTGCTGCCATTAGCCGACCGACAGCTTGCGGTGATCCAGCGCAAAAAGGCAACGCTGGCAGTCGGTCTCTTTCTTGGCGCAATTGCACTGTCTGTGAGTGGCCTGCTTTATTTGCCTGTCGCCCTGGCCAGCTGCGTGATTGCCTTTGCGGTACTGGGTATAGTTTCGGGCCGCGAGATATACGAAAGCGTAGAGTGGAAGGTGATAGTACTGCTGGCTTCGTTAATTCCATTGGGGCTAGCACTGGAAAATTCAGGTGGTACTCAACTGATAGCCGAGCTAATCGTCTCACAGACTGTAGGCTGGCCTCACTGGGCGATCCTCACCGTGTTAGTAATGATTACCATGACCCTGTCCGATTTTCTCAACAATGTCGCAACTGCACTGATAGCCGCACCGATTGGGCTAAATGTTGCATACGCAATCGGTGTCAACCCCGATCCATTCCTGATGGGTGTTGCGGTCGCGGCTTCCTGCGCCTTTCTGACGCCGATCGGGCACAAGAACAATACTATTATCATGGGGCCCGGCGGATATCGTTTTGGTGACTACTGGCGCATGGGTCTGCCGCTGGAAATCCTGGTTGTGGCAATATCGGTGCCCGCAATTCTATATTTCTGGCCGCTATAATTCGGGGGACATTATACTTAATTCACACAAAACCAGAATTTATTCTGTACCTTGTCGAATTAAGTATACTGTCCCCCGAATTACGATCGACAAAGAGGTCAACTATGAACTGGACAGTCTATTTATCGGGTGAAATACATACTGACTGGAGACAGCAAATTATGCAGGCTGCGAAATCATTGGGATTACCAGTAACATTCACGTCGGCCGTAACCGATCACGAAGCGAGTGATGCTGCCGGAGATATGCTCGGGGCCGAGAACAGCAGCTTCTGGCGCGATCACAAGTCATCGAAAGTGAATAGCATACGCACGAAAACGATGATACAGAATTGCGATATAGCAGTCGTTCGTTTTGGTGATAAATACAAGCAGTGGAATGCAGCGTTTGACGCGGGCTACTGCGCGGCTATTGGCAAGCCTTATATTACTTTGCACGACGAAAATATAATTCACCCGTTAAAAGAAGTCGATGCTACGGCAATGGCCTGGGCGCAAACGCCCGAACAGGTTGTGGAGATATTAAAATATGCTAGTGGTGACGAGTAACAGGTATTACCCCCTTCTGGGCCAGCTGTTTTAAGCGTGGGTCCTGGAATGGTACTGCGCTAAGATCAACTATCACCGGGCCCGGGGAGATTACCGGTAGTACCGCTGCGCATATTGCCTGGAAATCGTTGCGAAAATGCACGCTGCTTTTGATCGCAATGATTTTTTGCTGGGCTGGTTCAATACCCAGGTGACGAAACATCGACTGGTCCATCGTCTGTACCGTCTTCGAGCCAACCACAACGCGAACTCCACCGACTTCCAGTAATGCTGTCGGACCGCGTTCTATTTCGGCACCGGCAAGCATCGGTCCGGTTGCACGGAAGCTACTACTGGACACAGCCAGGACCTGGTATTCGGCAGTATACGGATGACTGCCGGGGTATCCCGACCTACCGCCCAGGCTGATATTTATTTTCGCATTGACTCCGGCGGTGTGGGCTGCCTGTGCTGCCTGGGGATCGCTGATGACGCCGACTACCGCGTTTTCTGCTTTGTGTAACACTAGCGCTTGTAGTATTTCGGTCGTGTCACCCGGACCTCCACCACCGGGATTGTCCTGGTTGTCAGTGAGTATTACCGGACCCCTGGCGCGGGCCGATAGCCGAATCGCCTCGGTTACGGCCTCTTCTACACTGTACAGGTGACCGCTAAATTCGTTTTCACGACCCTCGATTTCAACCAGTAGACTGTCAGCCGCCTCGTTGACCGATGTTTCATCGAAGCCGTAGGCAACGATGGCCGGCCCAGCCTCGGGCACATCGGAAAGGGGAAAGCCACAGGCCAGTGATATTCCCCCGACCTTCCCCTGGATCTGTTTGCATAAATGCTGGTAAATTGATCTGGCCGGGTCCACCAGGGTGCATCCCCACACAGGGGGAATGAGGAATTCTGTGCGCCGAATGGCTGTCGCGGGATACCGGGTCAGATTATTTTTCAACAGTAGGTCGAGATGATCCGCGGCGCGCGCGCCGGTATCACGCATATCGACGTGGGGATAGGTTCGAAAAGCTTCTAAAACACTCGCCTGCGCGACCATCGTATCACTGATGTTTGCATGCAGGTCAAGCGTGGCCACCACGGGTGTGGTAACTCCCACGGTATTGCGTATACGACGCAACAACTCGCCATCGCCATCGGCCACATGGGTGCAAACCATGGCGCCATGAAGGTCCAGTAGAACCCCATCAATGGGTAGTGAATCGTTTAAAGTCTCCAGCATCATCGTCGAGATACGTTCGAATGCATCCTCGGTGACAGGGGCCGAGGGTGTCGCCGAACACCAGAGCAGTGGCACGATCTCGTGCCCCAGGGCCTCGAGTCGTTCAATCGCGCCGGTGACCGGTAGATTCACAC
>PVMK01189371.1_pt2 | contig 14142 bp, 18 predicted proteins | sample 1853481 | NCBI WGS metagenome assembly PVMK01 (sample SAMN08533507, study PRJNA380276) | Marine sediment metagenome, whole genome shotgun sequencing project. | reverse complement strand
GCAGTAATTTTTAAACTTTACAAATGAATGGTCTAAAGGAATACTAACAATAAAATCATCAAATTCATTTATATTTACCGAAGGCACCGCACTGCAAAGTTTTATCCAGCATTCCCTCGAAGATATTCTGTCATTCAACAGATCATTGATTATTATATTTACTTTTTCTTCTTCCGCAAATTTTCTAAACACTTCTTCACCAACATCCTGCTGCGTAACTGTTCCATCGAAATCCATAAATATTTTAAATATTTTTTCGGATTCCGCTTTTGTTCCTTCACAAAGAATAGTGTGAGCAATCCTGAAACCAAAATTGAATAGCAGTTACAAAAGTGGATAAAAGAATATTTAAAATATTTATGGATTTCGATGGAACAGTTACGCAGCAGGATGTTGGAGAAGAAGTGTTCAGAAAATTTGCGGAAGAAGAAAAAGTTAATATAATAATCGATGACCTGTTGAATGATAGAATATCTTCGAGGGAATGTTGGATAAAGCTTTGCAGCGCGGTGCCTTCGGTAAATAAAAATGAATTTGATGATTTTATTGTTAGTATTCCTTTAGACCATACGTTTGTAAAGTTTAAAGATTACTGCAAAAATGAAAATATTGAACTCTACATTTTAAGCGATGGATTCGATTACTATATAGACAAAATCTTTGAAAAAAATAGAATTAATGATTTGACAGTTTACTCAAATCATCTTGAAATTGTTGACGGCAAATTAATCCCAAGTTTCCCTTATTACGATGAAAGCAAGTTTCAGTTCAGCTAATTGTAAAAGAAATCACATTATAAATCATTCGTCCGAAGAAGATTTTACAGTTTTTATCGGCGATGGGAATTCGGATAAAGATTCTATAGAATACTGTGACTTTATTTTTGCCAAAGATGATTTACTAAAGTTTTGTGAGAAGGAAAGAATAACTTATTTCCCCTTTAAAAATTTTGATGATGTGATTAAAAAGTTGGATGAACTAAAAGGAAGAAAAAGATTGAAGAAGCGTCTTCGGCACAGCTAAAAAGGCAACAAGCATATACGACAGAGTAAATCTGATAAGTACACTGCGTCTCGTTATAAAAATTAAGAAACAAATGTCGAATATTTCAAACATATTTTTTAAATACAGAAGCTATACACCAATCCCGTTTTTGCTATTGATGGTGATATTTGCCGAACCAAGTATCATCTCGATGATAATTGGTTTTGCCATTGCAATATCCGGTGAGTTAATGAGATTCTGGGGTGTTAGCTGGGCTGGAAGTGAAACAAGAACAACAGGTGGGAGTTGGAGGAACTTATTTAATCATCAGTGGTCCGTTCGCTTTTGTAAGAAATCCTCTTTATGTGGGTAACATTCTTCTCTACACTGGAATAGGAATAATGTCGTGGTCATTGTTTCCCGTATTTACAAATTGTCGCGCTATTATTTTTTGCAGTGCAATATCATTTTATAGTTCTGGAAGAAGAAAAATTTTTAAAAGAAAAATTTGGTGAGAGCTTATAGCGAATATGTTAAAAATGTTCCGAGGTTTATTCCGCGATTTACACCATACAAGGATGCCACAATAGACAGCCGCCCTTACAATCCTAAAGCCGGGGTAAAATCGGAAAAAAGAACTTTACAAGCATTTATACTCGTTTCATTGATAATTGTGATTATATGGATTGTTGAAAATTATGATCTCATCAGGTAAGGAGAATTTGAAACACAAACTTATGATAATTACCGGTGAAGTATCAGGTGATTTGATTGGAGCATCGTTAATTAGGGAACTGAAAAAATTAGATGCAGGTTTAACGATTTTTGGTATCGGTGGTGATAAAATGCGCGAACAAGGGAATGAACATTTTATATCATATTAATAAAATGGCGTTTCTTGGTTTTACAGAGGTTGTTAAGCATTTACCGTTTATTAAAAAAGTGCAGGCAGATTTATTAGCGGTTGCAAAAAAAGAAGAAATAAAAAATGTGGTGCTGATAGATTATCCCGGGTTTAATCTTAACATCGCAAAGAAGTTTAAAAAAAACGGAATGAAAATAATCTATTACATTTCACCGCAGCTTTGGGCATGGGGTTCAGGAAGAATGAAAAAGATAAAACGACTGGTAAATAAAATGCTGGTTGTCTTTCCGTTTGAAGAAAAATTGTACAAGAGTAATAGCGTTGATGTAGAGTTTGTCGGTCATCCGTTAATTGATAGAATAAATGAATATCAGTTTCTAAGCAAAGAGGAATTGTTTAGCAAATTTGATCTGGATGGATCAAAAGAGTTGCTGCTCTTAATGCCGGGAAGCAGAAAACACGAGGTGGAGAAATTATTTCCGCAGATAATTAAAGCGGCAAAGAAACTGGCGGATGAATTCAATTTGCAAATTGTAATTGCCTGCTCATCAAATATAGATGAAAATCTTTTTTATGAGCTAAGCGGTCAATCTGATTCTAAAATAATAGCAGATTATACTTATGATTTAATGAAGTATGCAAAGTTCGGAATTGTTAAATCAGGTACATCCACATTAGAAGCAGGTTACTTTGCGCTTCCAATGATCATAGTTTACAAAATAAGCGGGCTAACTTATTCGATAGTTAAAAAGCTGATAAAGGTAAACAAAATAGGAATGGTTAATATTCTTTTAGAAGATAATGTTGTGCCGGAATTAATTCAGAATGATGTTTCTGAAGAAAACATTTACGCTTCGGGCAAAAAAATATTAAATGATAAAGAACACTATAACTCTGTTAAAGCAAAATTAAACAAGGTTAAAGATAAACTTGGTAATGAAGGAGCATCGGCTCGTGCAGCAAAGCAAATTTATGCATTAATGAATGAAACTTAAAAAAGCCAAACAAAATTCATTAAGATTCGTCGGGCAAATGTTTTTAGCAAACATTGTAACAGCCCTTTGCAAAAGCTTGAAAACAACTAAAGTTAATGATGAAATTATTAAAAATTTAGATGATGAGAATAAAAATTACATATTGGCATTTTGGCATGGAACTATGCTTCTTCCATGGTATTTGCACGGCAATCCAAAACGTTGCAGCACTCATTAGTAAAGAGTAAGGATGGAGACTTGCTGGCTAAAATTCTTAAACATTGGAACTATAATGTTGTTCGAGGTTCGAGCAGCACAGGCGGAGATATAGCTTTGGCTATTATGATTGATTTTGCGAAGAACGATTATTCAGATTACAATAACGCCGGATGGACCAAGAGGACCGGCGCATAAATTTAAAGCAGGTGCGGTTATAACCGCAAAAAAAAGCGAGGTGCCTTTAATTCTTGCAGGTGTAGGATATAAGAAGAAGAAAGTACTAAGCAATTGGGATAAATTTGAAGTGCCGTATTTTTTTAGCAAGGCAAAAATTATTTATTCCGAGCCGATTTTCATTGAAACGAATCTTAGTTACGAGGAAACTTCTAATATTATAAGTAATTGTGAAAACAAATTGAACGATTTACAAAGGGAAGCGCAAGATTTTCGGTAACGGTGAACGATGATATTATTAAAAATTATACTTTATCCGTTAGTTCCGGTTTACTTACTGGTGATTAAATTACGGAATTTGTTCTTTGATAAAAATATTTTTAAAAGTAAAAAAGTTAATGCAAAAGTAATTTCTGTTGGTAACATAACTGTTGGCGGTTCGGGCAAGACGCCGCTGGTAATTTATCTTGCCGGGTTATTGAAAAACAGTAATAGAAAAGTTGGAGTGTTAAGCAGAGGTTACGGAAGGAAGAGCAGCGGATATAAACTTGTTTCCGATGGTAAAAAAATCTTAACCACGGTGCGCGAAAGCGGAGATGAAATTTATCACACAGTTCTTGAATGTAAAATTCCCGCTGCCGTTTGTGAAGACAGAGTGATTGGCGCCAAAAAACTGATTGAAGAAACCGGTATTGATACGAGTTGTTTTGGACGATGCTTTTCAGCATCGCTGGATTAAAAGAGATTTGGATTTAGTGGTTATCGAACAAAGATTTTTAGCAAGTAACAATTTTTTTATAAATAATTTGCTGCCAACGGGAAACTTAAGAGAAACGTACTCAGGGATTACAAAGAGCTGATGCAATTGTAATTAACAGGAAGTTTTCTGAGCAAAAAGAAATTCCTGCAGACCGAAAAAAGTATTTTGAAGGGAAGAAAATTTTTACTGCAAAGTATAATGCAATAGGATTTGTTGATATAATAAAAAAGGAAGAATACAGCCTGGAAGAATTTGAAGGACAGAAAAGTCTTGTAGTATCTGGCATTGCAAATCCCGTTTCTTTTTTAAATGTGCTTTTACAAACCAATGTTGATACTTCGCACAAAATAATTTTTAAGGATCATAAAGATTATACGTTGAAAGAGGTGCAGCAAATTAGAAAAGAATTTTATGCAACAAATTCTCATTCGGTTGTTACTACAGAAAAAGACGCGGTAAAACTGATGAACTTCGCAAAAGAATTAGATGATATGGATATCTTTTATTTAAAGATTAAACTTGAAATTGATAATGAAGAACTATTCAGAAAGTTCTTACTTGAAAAAACAAACTAAATTATCTGAATAACAATAAATCCTATTACGGAGGAAAACTCAATGTCCAGATAAATATGTTTATTACTTCGGCGGTAAAAAAGCAGAAGGTAAAGCTGAAATGAAAGGTCTTCTTGGCGGTAAAGGTGCTAACCTTGCCGAGATGGTAAATATTGGTTTGCCTGTGCCTGCCGGGTTTACCATTACAACCGAGGTGTGTAATTATTATTACAGTCACAAAAATAAGTATCCGAAAGAATTGAACAGAGCAGGTACTTTCAGCTCTTAAAAAAGTTGAAAAGAGAATGGGTGCAAAGTTTGGTGATGCTAAAAATCCTTTGCTTCTTTCTGTTCGGAGCGGTGCACGTGCTTCTATGCCAGGCATGATGGATACAATTTTAAATCTTGGTCTGAATGATACAACCGTTCAGGCGTTAATTGATAAAACAAACAACCCGCGCTTTGTTTATGATTCATACAGAAGATTTGTGCAGATGTACGGTGACGTTGTTTTAGAATTAAAACCAGAAGATAAACACGCGGAAGACCCGTTTGAAATTATTCTTGCTAAGAAAAAGAAAAAACATGGTTTTACACTTGATACTGAATTAACAGCAGAACATCTAAAAGAATTAGTTGAAGAATTCAAGAAAGAAATTAAAGTAAAAACCGGAAACGATTTCCCTGATGATCCGATGGAACAATTGTGGGGAGCTAATGGCGCTGTTTTCGGTTCGTGGATGAATGAACGTGCAATTGTTTATAGAAAATTAAATAATATACCTGCAGAATGGGGAACAGCCGTAAATATTCAATCTATGGTCTTTGGTAATATGGGTGAAGATTCAGGAACGGGTGTTGCTTTTACACGCGATCCCGCATCAGGTGAAAATATTTTTTACGGCGAATATCTTTTTAATGCACAGGGTGAAGACGTTGTAGCAGGAACCCGCACACCTCATCCAATATCCGAGTTAGAAAAAGATGACCCTGTAATTTATAAAGAACTAATTGGCTACCGAAAAGTTCTTGAAAAACATTACAGAGAGATGTTGGATATTGAGTTCACTATTCAGCAAGGCAAGCTTTGGATGCTGCAATGTCGTATAGGTAAAAGAACCGGTTTTGCTGCTATTAAAATGGCTGTTGATATGGTTAAAGAGAAACTTATTTCTAAAGAAGAAGCTTTACTAAGAATTGATCCTAACCAGTTAAATCAATTACTTCGACCAATTTTTGACGGAGCTGAAAAAAGTAAAGCAATTGCCGAGGGAAAATTATTAGCAAAAGGATTAAATGCAGGCCCGGGTGCAGCTTCGGGTAAGATTGCTCTGAATGCACACGATGCCGAGGTAATGGCAGCGAAGGGTGATAAAGTAATTCTTGTTAGAATTGAAACTTCACCCGACGATATTAAGGGAATGGATGCTTCCGAAGGAATTCTTACGGCCCTCGGTGGAATGACATCGCACGCTGCATTGGTTGCAAGACAGATGGGTAAGGTTTGTGTTGCAGGATGCGGATCGTTAAAAATCAATTATAAAAACAAAACTGTTGCGGTTGAAGGCAGTGATATAGTTGTAAAAGAAGGAGATTACATCTCATTAGATGGAACAACCGGCGAAGTAATTCAGGGTAAACTTGAAACGAAACCCTCTGAAGTTATTCAGGTGTTAATTTCAAAAACACTTAAACCATCGCAATCAGATGTTTATCAAACTTATGCAAGTCTTATGAAGTGGGCAGATAATATTCGCAGAATGAACGTGAGAACAAATGCAGATCAGCCCGATCAGGCAGATAACGCTATTGCATTTGGTGCTGAAGGTATTGGTTTATGCAGAACCGAACATATGTTCTTTGGCGGCGATAGAATAACTGCCGTTCGTAAGATGATCGTATCAGATTCTGTTGAGGAAAGAAAAGCAGCATTGGACGAACTTCTTCCCCTGCAGCGTTCTGACTTTGAAGGAATTTTTAAGGCAATGAATGGCAGACCCGTTACTATAAGAACTTTGGATCCACCGTTGCATGAATTTCTTCCACACAGTGCAAAAGAAATATCAGCCCTTGCTTCGGAACTAAAGATTTCTGAGAAGAAACTAAAAGAGAAAATTGAAAGTCTTCATGAATTCAACCCAATGCTTGGATTCAGGGGCTGTCGTCTTGGTGTTGCTTACCCTGAAATTACAGAAATGCAGGCAAGAGCAATAATTGAAGCCGCAATAAATGTTGCGAAGAAAGGTATTAAAGTTAAACCTGAAATTATGATTCCGCTTGTAAGCCATGTTAATGAATATAAACTTCAGGAAGAGATTGTACGAAATGTAGCTACGGAAGTAATGAAGGAAAAAGGTAAGAAGATTAAATACCTTGTGGGAACAATGATTGAATTACCGAGAGCTTGCGTAACTGCAGATGAGATTGCCGAACATGCAGAATTCTTCAGCTTCGGAACAAACGATCTTACTCAAACAACATTTGGTCTTTCAAGAGACGATGCCGGAAAAGTTCCTTCCATTATACGTGGAAAGAGAAATAATTCCCCTCAGATCCTTTTGAGGCATTAGACCAAACAGGAGTAGGACAACTGGTTGAGATGGGAACAAAGAAAGGACGTTCTACCAACAGCGAACTTAAGGTTGGTATTTGCGGCGAGCATGGCGGCGAACCTTCATCGGTTGAGTTTTGCCATCGCATAGGATTGGATTACGTTAGCTGTTCTCCGTTTCGTTTACCGATAGCAAGGTTGGCAGCAGCAAGAGCAGTTGTTAATGAAATGTCGTCGAAGAAAAAGAGTAAATCGAAACATAAAAAGAAAAAATCTTCTAAAAGAAAATAAGTGACGTAACGGCAAGCGGGTTGAATGCCCGTTTGCTATTTATTAGTTTAACAAAAAAGGTATGAATGATGAAGTTATCAGATTTTAAGTATAATTTGCCAAAAACAGTAATTGCCAAGTATTCTGTTTCGCCAAGAGATAAAGCAAAACTCATGGTTGTAAATAGAGAAACTCAGGAATTAGAAACAAAAAAATTCAGTAATGTTGCTGATTATATGGCTAAGGGTGATGTAATGGTTGTTAACGAAACACGTGTCTTCCAGGCAAGATTGTTCGGTCAAAAAGAAAAGACAAATGCTAAGATAGAAGTTTTTCTTTTGCGGGAGCTTAATGCAACGGAATGTATCTGGGATGTAATTGTTGACCCGGCAAGGAAGGTACGTATAGGTAACAAGATTTACTTTAACAATAAACTTTGGTGTGAAGTAATTGATAATACAACTTCGCGTGGAAGAACGGTAAGGTTTAATCAACCCGGAAATATTTTTAAAGCTGTTGATAAAATTGGTGTGACTCCTCTGCCTCCGTATATTAAAAGAGATCCGGAACCAGCGGACAGGGATAATTACCAAACGTTATTTGCCAAAGTTGATGGTGCTGTTGCTGCACCAACAGCAGGGTTGCACTTTACAAGCCGTTTGATAGAAAAAATTAAGAAAAAAGGAGTAACAATTGTTCCGATTATTCTTCACATTGGTTTAGGAACTTTCAGACCTGTTGAGGTGGAAGACTTAACGAAACATAGAATGGATTCGGAATACTTCGAGATTTCTCAAAGGACAGCGGATAAAGTTAACAAAGCATTGAATGCAAAGAAAAATGTTTTTGTCGTTGGAACAAGCTCTTGCCGTGCGCTGGAAACAAGCACTACAGCAGATGGAATGCTTAAAGAAAACAGCGGATGGACGGATAAATTTATTTATCCTCCTTATGTGTTTAATATAACGACAAAACTTATTACAAACTTTCATATGCCGGAATCTACTCTGTTAATGCTAACTTCTGCTTTTGCAGAAACCGATTTAATTTTTAAAGCGTATAAAAAAGCATTAAAAGAGAAATATCGTTTTCTTAGTTACGGCGATGCAATGATAATAGTATAACGAATTACAATGTGATGAAACGAGCACATAAAATATTTTACAAACAAGAAATGATGATAATGCGAGTTCCATATGACCTTAAGTTAAAATTATAAGCATATGAAAACCATTGCAGTTATTCCTGCTGGAGGGAAAGGCATTAGGAGTGGCATTGCCGCTCCTAAACAATATTTGAAGTTTAACGATAAAGAACTAATCGTTTACACACTCGATATCTTCCAGCAAAATGAAACGATTGATGAAATAGTTATCTCTGCCGAAGGTGATTATATTAACTTTCTTAACGAGCTTAAAGAAAAATACAACCTCTCAAAAATATCAAAAGTTGTTGAAGGCGGAGATACAAGACAGGATTCTGTTTACAACGCATTAAAATCACTTGCTGATATTGATGAAGATGATCTGATTGCAGTACACGATGCAGCAAGACCTTTACTGCCTCAAAATGTTTTATTAAATGCAATAGATTCAGCAAAGCAAAAAGGCAACGCACTTGTTTGTATTAAAGCAAAAGACACACTTATTAAAGGGAATAAGGTCGTTGAATCGTATCTCGATAGAGATGAAGTGTATTACGTTCAAACACCGCAAATCTTTCCGTATTCCATTTTAATGAAAGCAATGAAAAACGCTTATGAAAATAATTTTATCGGAACAGATGAATCGATGCTTGTACGACAAATGGGTGAAAAGGTAAACATTGTTGAGGGTTCTGTTTATAATTTTAAAATTACAACTGCCGATGATATAAAATTATTTGAAAAGTTGGTTTAATTTCTTGATGTCATTCTGAGGAGTGAAACGACGAAGAATCTCTTTTTTGCACTTAAGGATTAATCATTATTGCTTTGAATATGAATTTCTTCTTCCGTTAAAGAAAACTCCTCGGCGCGTAATAAAAATTTTGTATAGGGATGTTCGGGTGAGGTAAATATTTTTGATATGTCTGCTATCTCAACTATTCTTCCGTTTTGCAGCACAATTACTTTGTGAGTAAATTTTCTTAATATTTTCAAATCGTGACTGATGCATATCATCGTTACACCAAATTCCTCATTTAATCGCTTAAGAACTTTTACAAAAATTAGCTGGGATGTAACGTCCTGCGCGGAAAATGGTTCATCTAATATTAATACTTTTGGCTTAACTGCTAACAACCTTGCAAGAGCAACTCTCTGTCTTTCTCCGCCGCTTAATTCAAATCCTCTTCGCTCCGTAAGTGCCTGATTTATATTAAGTGTCTCAAACAGTTTGCCTTTCTTTTCGGCAATGTTATTATTGTTTGTACCGGAAAGTTTTATAGCTTCATCTATTACAGCACCAACTTTTCTGTACGGATTAATTAAATTGCTGTTGTTCTGGAAAAGAATCTGGATTGCTTCCGGATTATTTTTATGTGTGGATAACTTCTTGCTTAAGATAAGTTCTCCATTTGTAGGTTTAATTATTCCTGCAACCAACTTTGCCAAAGTTGATTTTCCGCCGCCTGATTCTCCGCAAATACCCAGCACATCTTCTTCGCATACGAAAACTTATATCGAACAATATATCTGCGGTCGTTCCTTTGCTTAAAGATAATTGTTCATCTTCAACTGAATAAGAAATATTATTTAACTGTATCAGTTCTTCCTTCATTGCATTCTTTAATTGAATTTAACAAATCAATATCCTGCTTTGCAAAGAATTCACTCTTTGTTATAAATTGAGTGAGTGTTCCTTCAGACAGGAAAGCGAGTTCATCACTAACCTTTTCTGCAAAGATTATATCGTGCGTAACGATTAAAACCATTTTGTTCTCTTCTTCTGTAAATTTCTTAATTTTCAGTAATAACAAATTGGAGATTGCGTAATCAATTCCCGTGGTTGGTTCATCGAGAATGATAAGCTGCGGTTCTGCAAGAAATGCTAACATCATACTTAACCGCTGAGCCATTCCACCGCTTACTTCGTAAGAATACAGGCGGGATATTTCACTGTAATCCGGCAGAAGAAAATATTCTAATAATTCATCAATTTTGTTTTTATCGGCGAGGGAGTTATCAAAATAATATCGAAATGTTTTTAGAGGATCAAAACTGTTTGCTGCATCCTGAAGCACATATCGTATTTTATTTTTTCTTATCTGAAGTAATTCATCAGCATCGCAATCTGAAATATTTTTGTTATCCCAAATAATATTTCCGTTCACACTAAAAATATTTTCATTAAGCAGCTTTGTTAACGATTTAATTAATGTTGATTTTCCCGTTCCGTTCTTACCGAGGATGGTATAAACCTTTCGTTCAGAAAGTTCGAAATCGATTTTCTTTAAAAGTAAATGTGTGTTGTTGTTATTACTTATAGTTATATTTTCAATATCAACTTTAAGCATCTTATATAAAATCTTATTTTTTATTTAATTAGCAAAATAATAAATTAAAGTAATAATTATCACAATTCTATAAAGGCATTAAAAATGATACGAAAATCGTTATTCCTGCTGCCAATTCTCCTCATTGCATTGTTATCTTCGTGCGGTACTAAAACCGAACACCCGAACAGAGTTGTAATTGGTATTCCCACCGATGTTAATACATTTAATCCCTTGTTTGCTTTTAGCGTTGATGAAGGTCAAATAACTGAATTACTTTATTTAAGCTTAGCAGATTTTAGATGGAATGAAAACCTCGGCGCACTTGAAGCGCACCCTATGTTAGCCAATAGCTGGGAGTGGGCAGAAGATTCTTCTTCAATTACATTTTATTTACGCGATGATGTTTTGTGGTCGGATAGTATGTGGTCGGATAGCATTCCCTTAACTACCGAAGATGTAGTATTCTCGCTTGATGTTTATTCCGACCCGGTAGTGAACAGCAGATTGTATGGATTTTTTGAAGACTTTTATACAGATGAAGAAAATCATATTGATGTAAAAAATCTTTTCTTGTTAAATCAGATTATGAATTACAAATAAACTTCAAACCAGGCGCTACGCCAAAATTAATTGATGTTGTTCATCCTGTAATACCGAAACATATTTTTGATAAGTACGATAGAAAAGATATCGAAACGGCTGAAGCAAATTTCAATCCCGTTACAAACAGCCCTTTTGTTTTGAAGAAGTGGGACAGAAATCAAACTATTACTTTAGGAGTTAATGAAAATTCTTTTTTATACAATCCTGAGAATATTAATGAACTGATTTTTAAAATTATCCCCGATTACACATCAAGATTGACTCAGCTTAACAAAAGGCGAAATCGATTTGATGGAATTAATTAGCACAGAAGATATTGATGAATTGAAGAATTCAGAAATAGTTGAATTGATGACAATTGAGGGAAGAGAGTACGATTACGTTGCATGGAATAATATTGATCCGAACGTTTACAAAGATGGCGGAGGAATCACACCGCATAAATTGTTTGGAAAAAAAGAGGTGAGAATAGCGCTTACTCATGCAATTAACCGAAAGGAGATACTTGAAGAATATCTTTACAATTACGGAGAACTTGCTGCAACTCCCATTTCTCCAATCTTTAAAACATATATTAATTCTGATATCGAACAGTATAATTATGATCCTGAGAAAGCAAGGAATATTCTTGCAAAAGAAGGATGGCGTGACTCAAACAATAATGGTGTGATAGACAAAAACGGTATTGAATTTGAATTTACGCTAAACATTCCCGGGAGGGCAACCCGTTAAGAAGTTATGCGGCAACAATTGTAAAAAATAATCTTAATGCTGTTGGTATTAATATTAAAGTTGAAACATTGGAAATGGGGACTTTAATAGACAAGCTTAACTCAAAAAGTATGGATGCCTGGATGGCTGCATGGTATATTCCAATTCCAATAGAATTAAAAGTTTTCTGGTATTCTGATTTACAATACAGTCCCGTTGAATTTTGCCAGTTACCAAAATAAAAAAGCTGATAAAATTATGGATGAGTTAACGAAAAATTCTACGATGGATAAAAAGAAAGAATTGTACTTTAAGTTTCAGGAAATACTACACGAAGATGAGCCGATAACGTTTATGTATTGGAAATCAAACATCGTCGGTGTAAATGAAACTTTGAGAAACACAGGAATAGGTCCTTTCGGTGCAATAACTCACTGTTGGGAATGGTCAGTTGAAAATTAATACTATATATGAATAAAGAATTCCTTAAAGCTTTATTGAAGAGAATAATCAGTTCGCTGATAACTCTTTTTTTACTTATAAGTTTTTTATTTATACTTATCAGACTATCGCCGGGCGACCCGACACAAAAATTTTTATCGGCGGAATTTAGCCCCGAACTGATAAAAACAAAGTTACTGCTGATTTTAAGTTGGATCAACCTTTGTATGAGCAGTATGTAAATTTTGTGGCTAATATATTCAAGGGAGATTTGGGAATATCATATAATTACAGGATGCCTGTTTTAAGTGTGGTGTGGCAATTCCTTTCCTTCACTTTGTTGTTTGCATCGCTTTCTTTTTTAATTCAGATAATCATTTCATTTTACCTTTCAATAAAATCAATACGAAAAAAAGGCACCACGTTTGATAAAATTGTTTCGAAACTTTCACTTATTGTTTACGCTACACCTGCTTTTGTTCTTGGCGTGTTTCTAATTTATCTTTTTTCAGTTCAGCTAAATCTATTTCCTTCATCAGGTTCAAAATCATTAGACTTTGATTCGTTTTCAATTGCGGGAAAAATCGGAGATTATTTTTGGCATTTAACTCTTCCGATAATAACGCTTTCATCAGCAGGAATAGCAATGTTTTATAAATACTTGCGGGATAACCTGGATGAAACATATCAGCAGCCCTTCATATTAAATCTTAGGGCAAGTGGTTATGATGAAAAGGTAATATTAAAAAAACATGTTTTACCAAATGCAATCCGCCCGTTAATTTCTGTTGCAGGAATTGAACTTGGAATACTTTTGGGAGGGGCACTCATAACAGAAATAATTTTCGGGTTACCGGGAATGGGAAGGTTGATGATGAACTCAATTTTTGAGAGGGATTATCCGCTTGTAATCGGTTGCGCACTTACTGCAGGGCTGATTATTATAATTTCCAAACTTCATTGCCGATCTGCTGAAAATGAAATTGGATAAAAGAATGATAAAGGGATTAATGAATTGAAGTTTCAGCCCAAAATATTGCATCTGCTCTCACTCTTCTGGTTTATAATAATTATTTTCCGTGTTGAGTTACTTATTGATTTAGATAGCTCTTTGGGCAAAATATTTTCTGTTATTTATAAGTGATTTTAACAGTGCAATGCAATTGCTTGATTTTAGTTTGTTTGATTCTATACTATCAATCAAGTTATTTATAATTATCCCGATAATTCTTTTCCTTTTTAGAAAAAAAATATATGGTTAAAAGCATCATTAAATTTTTCTTCTTTAACTTTAGTTTTGCTGTTGCTTGCTTTTATTTTCGCACCGATTATTACAGATGAGAATCCCGAATTTCAAAAAGATTTAAAGATGACGAAACTACTAGCCCCATTATCATCGGTAAAGGTTCTTCATCTTAACAAAAAAGAGAACACACAAAAGTCATCTTTAGAAAAATTTCATCAATTATAAAAATAAAATTATCAAACCATCTTATAATGAAGACATAATTTTTGTTAGCAATGATAGAAGTGAAATCTGATCACATTGTCTATTCACA
>PVMK01172996.1_pt1 | contig 14142 bp, 10 predicted proteins | sample 1853481 | NCBI WGS metagenome assembly PVMK01 (sample SAMN08533507, study PRJNA380276) | Marine sediment metagenome, whole genome shotgun sequencing project. | reverse complement strand
ATGTACTGGAACGATGATGCCGGGATTGGAACCCAAGATTATATCGCTCCAAGGTGGAAGAAAATGGGTGGAGAAATTGTGGCAACCGAGGCATTTCCTGTGGGGGCGACGGATTACAAGGCTTACCTCTCCAAGGTTATAGCCTCCAACCCGGATTTTCTGGCGATATGGGCCTGGGGTAAAGATTGGGGCATTGTGGTAAAACAGGCCAGGGAAATGGGTTTTACCAAGCCGATTCTAGGGGTCGAATACAGCCCCGATGCCCACAAGATAGCCGGGAAAACCGCAGAAGGGTATGAGTTTGTCAGTGATGCCTTTATCCCAAAGGGGGGGGAGGAATGGACGGAGAAATTTGTGCAGAATTATAAAAAGAAATATGGTGAAGATCCCGAGAAATATGCGGCTAATTACTATGAGGGCGTCTACATCCTTGCCAAGTTGATAGAGGCCGCAAAGGCGGAAGGCGGCGATTATTGGAAAGGCGACCGATTGCTAAAGAAGTTGGTCGAGATAAAAAGCTTCCCCAGCATTTATGGCGGGGATGTGGTTTTTGATACTGTGGAGCATACCTGTGTCAAACCGACGGCTCTTTTTAAGATTGTAGATGGAAAAAAGACCTTTGTTAAGTATGTGGATGCGGACTAGGAGGCTGTCCGAGAATGGCTATTTTTCCCAATCTCTGCGCGTGCCCCGTAGCTCCGGAAGATGGTACTGGGGTCAGGCTCACATTATAATCCTCGCAATACTTTAATGTATTCCTGTGGTTAAAGTTTTCGCCTTCCCCTCCGGGCCGTAGGCCCTATGGGCCGGAGGCTTGATCTTGAAAAAACTATCTCATTCTGGGACAACCTCCCAGTCTGAAACCTGGGGGGTGCTGAGATTTACACCCCCCAGAGGTCGAGGAAAGATCAACCCGGCAGATTCGAAAAATGGAGCTTTGCAATGGATCTTTTTATCCAACTCTCTTTAAACGGAATTTGGACCGGCAGCATCTTTGCCCTCCTGGGGGTAAGCTGGGGGCTTATCTTCGCGGCCACTCGGACATTTCACTTTGCACATGGTGTCACCTTTATTGTCGCAGCCTATTTTACGTATATCATCAGCTTATCCGGTGTCGGCCTCATCATTTCCTCGGCAGGTGGTATCCTGGCTGCCATGTTTTTTGGCCTCGCAATTGAGGGAGTCCTCTATCGGGGACTCCGAAAGGCTCATGCAACAACCCTGGTAATTTTTATCGCCTCACTGGGGAGCCTCATCTTTTTTGAAAACCTGATTGCCATGTTATTTGGAACCGATGTCAAGGTGATCAGCGGTATTCCCATAAAGGTTATCAAATTCGGAAATGTGGGTTTTACGACGCTTCATGTGACCATGTTTTTTTCGGCAGTGATCCTGATAGCGGGCCTGATGCTGTTCCTAAAGAAAACCAGGCAGGGTAAGGCCATCCGTGCCGTTATCAGCAACGCGGAGATGGCCGAGGTGATAGGCATCAACATCAACAAGGTTTATTTGATGGTCCATATACTTGCGGCCATTCTTGTTGGATCGGCGGCCATTCTGGTGACATTGGAAAGGGGTGCCACCCCGGAGCTTGGCACCTGGGCAATCCTCTATGCCTTTATTCCGGTGATCATCGGAGGTGTGGGCAGCGTGCCGGGGGCGGCCCTGGCAGGGTTTATCATCGGTTTTGCCGAAAGCATCGGTATATGGAAAATCCCCTCTCAATGGCAGCTCGGGATAGCCTTTGTGATCCTTTTGTTTGTGCTGATCGTGAGACCAAACGGCCTCTTTGGCTTTAGCGTCTATCGCGGGAAGATTTAAGACGGATCTATTACTATGGATTACATCATACACATCCTCATCATGATCTGTATTTACAGCATCCTGGGGGTATCCTTTAACCTTATCCTGGGGTACACCGGGCTGATAGCCATGTGCCATGCCGCCTTTTTTGGGATCGGCGCTTATACTGCTGCCCTTTTTGCGATCCATTTTGGTGCAAATTTTCTGATCGGCATTTTGGCGGGGATGGTGGTCGCCGGTGTGGTTGGTCTGCTGGTTGCCCTTCCTGCCCTTCGTGTCCGCGATGAATACCTCATCGTCACTACCCTTGCCCTTCTTATGATTATCTATACCGTTATGATGAACTGGCTCGACCTCACCAGGGGAGCGGCCGGTCTTTCCGGTATACCCAGACCAAGGCTTTTTGGTTTGGAAATCTCCACCCCTGCCCAATTCCTTCCCTTGATGGTCATCTTTGGGCTCATCTGTGTCCTTGTCAGTTGGAGGATTGTCACTTCTCCATTTGGGAGGACCCTCAAAGCACTCAGGGAGGATGAAGTGGCGGCCCAGGCCCTGGGGAAAAACATCGCGTCATTCAAGATAAGGGTCTTTGTCATCGGTGGAGCCCTTGCCGCGGTGGCCGGCGGCCTGCTTGCTCACTATACGACATACATCAGCCCCCATTATTTTACGTTGACAGACACCATCTTTATCTTTGCCGTGGTCATTATCGGGGGGGCGGCAAATCTCTGGGGCCCGGTGGTTGGGGCTGCCCTATTGGTCTCGATCATAGAGGGACTCCGCTTTTTGGCCATTTCGCCTACAATTGTGGGCTTTACCCGACAAATGGCCTACGGCCTCATTCTGGTCCTTTTTATGTATTTCAGACCGCAGGGACTATTGGGTGCCTCCGGCCGTAAAAAAGCGAGAGGCAAAAAGGATTCAGATGAAGGAGAGGCGTTGGATCAACGGTCTCTCGGGATTCTCAAGAGCGGAGAGATCTTTGAAACCGCAGCAAAAAAGGAGGGGGCGGCGACCAAGGGTCCAATATTGGAACTGGCGGGCGTCTCAAGGAGTTTTGGTGGCATCCATGCGGTCTCGGACTGCACCCTCTCACTAAAAGCCGGCAAAATCACCGGCCTCATAGGACCAAACGGGGCGGGAAAAACTACTCTCTTTAATATGATTACAGGTCTTCATCCCTCTCAGAGAGGTTCCATACGCTTTAAGAACAGAGATATCACAAAACTGTCTGCCCACCAGACACCACGTATAGGCATAGGTCGGTCCTTTCAGAATCTGAGATTGTTTGATGGGATGACGGTCCTGGATAATGTTCTGGTTGCCTGCCCCAAGCAAATGGGGGAGCGGATCTGGGGAGCCTTTTTTCGATTCAGAAGGGTCAAGAAAGAGGAAACGGAAAATCGAGAGAAAGCCGAGGCCTATTTGCGGTTTGTTGGTCTGGAGGACAAGGCCCAGGAACTTGCGGAGGATCTCTCTTTTGCGGAACAGAAACTTTTGAGTTTTGCAAGGCTTTTGGCTACCGAGGCACAGCTAATGCTCCTGGATGAACCGGCCTCGGGGCTGGACCCTGTTTTTATGGAAAGTCTCTATCCCCTGATCAAGGAACTTGTTCGACACGGAAAAACGGTTTGCATTGTTGAACACAACATGGATGTAATACGGGCAATTGTCGACGAGGTCGTTTTTATGAATCAGGGCCGACTCCTTGCCCAGGGATCTCCAGAGGAAATCATGAACGCCCCTGAGCTCGCTGAAATCTATTTTGGGTCATAATAATGTTGCTGGAAGTCAAAGAACTGGTCGTTGGTTATAAAAAAAAGAGGGCCTTACGCCAGATTTCCCTGGACGTGGGAGAGGCGGAGATCGTTGGGGTGATCGGACACAACGGTGCGGGAAAAACCACGTTGCTCAAGAGTCTGTTTGGCCTGCTGCCTCCCTGGAGTGGGAAAGTTGTCTATAGGGGGAACGACATAACGGGGCGGCGAACAGAACTGAACGTGAAGGACGGCCTGTCTTATATGCCCCAGGGGCAGGGGCTTTTTCCGGACTTGAGCGTGATTGAAAACCTTCAGCTGGGAGACTACGCCCTCGGCAAGAAGAAATCAGAGGTATCCATGGGCCAGGTGTTTGAGCTTTTTCCGATTCTCAAAAGCCGTGCCGGTCAGAAAGCCGGGACGTTGAGCGGGGGCGAACAACGTATGCTCAGCCTGGGCCTTATTCTGATGCAAAGTCCAAGGCTTCTTCTTCTTGACGAACCTTCTATCGGTCTGGCCCCGGTAATAGTCAAAAACGTCATGGAGACAATAAAGGAGGTTAACAGCCGCCTAAAGACGGGCATAATGATGGTGGAGCAAAATATCGATGCCACAAGCAGCATTGTGAACCGGATCTTTATCATCAAGGTGGGGCGGGTTGTTTTTTCAGGCGGTACAGAAATTGTCCGTGACAAGCAGAGGCTGTGGGAGTTGTTTTGACAGATCTATTGGGATCTTTTGTAATTACTCAGGTTCAGGGGTTCAGGGTTCAACGTTCAGGGTTAAGGGAAAGGACGGCATTGAAAACTCGAAGTGCTCGACAAAAATGATCATTTCCCCACATAGTTGCCAATGTGACTCCAAATGTTGGATTAGCCCTTACAAAGCCGACACTTTTCTCATAAATACTCATCTAAAATGCCGGGGACGAAAATGGAACCCCTGGCCCAGACCTGGCATTTCAAGATGTGGTGATGGAAAGCCAAGCCCATAGAATGTGAAAGCAATTTCATAGCCACATTACGTCGCACCAGGGCGGGCTTGAACCCCTGAACCTTTGAACCCGACAACCTGAGTAGTTACGATCTTTTTTTCTCCTGCACCACACAGAAGATCGGTTCCCCCTGATACCCCGGTTCAAGACACAGGTTGTCAGACCGGCAGAGAGACCTTGAATGGTCTCCTGATTTCCATTGGGAGACCAGGTGCGGCTCACAAATAAGGGGCCTGCTCAGTGCCACATAGTCTGCCGTCCCTTTGCCGATGATTTGTTCCGCTACCTTGAAAGAGCGGATGCCACCCACCAAAATAACAGGAACATCCACTGCCTCCTTGATTCTGGCGGCACGGGGGGCAAAGTACGCCTCCTGATCTTCTCTCGCTATGCCCTGACGAACATGATCGGCTTTCGAATATCTGGATCCACCGCTCACCTCAATGGCATCGATGCCCCTGGCGACCAGGTTTTCCGCCACCCACACCGCCTCGTCAATCGTAAAACCGTTCTCCATCATGTCTCCTGAAGAGAGTTTGATAAGAACAGGAAACCCTTCGCCTACCTCGCTCCGGATCGCATCATAGACCTCAAAAAGGAATCTGGCGCGATGTTCAATATTGCCTCCGTAGGCATCTTCTCTCTTATTCCAGAATGGTGACAAAAATTGGTTTACCAGATACCCGTGGGCACCGTGGATCTCGACGGCGTCAAAACCGGCCTGTTTCGCACGACGCGCTGCCGCCCCATAGGCCGTTATGGTTTCTTTTATTTCAGAAATGGTCATTTCCCTTGCGGTTTCGTCAAAGAGGTTTTTGAATGGCGAAGGACCCACCAATGGTTTATGGCTCCATTCGTGTCTGGTGTGGACGCCCGAATGAGAAATCTGAAGAGCTACCTTGCTCCCGTGGCGATGTACCTGGGGAGAGATGCGCGAGAGTTCATCGATGAAATCATCGGTGTAGATACCCGTCTGCCGGGGTGTGGCCTTTCCGTTGGGGAGCACAAAGGCATGACCCATTATCACGAGACCGACACCACCCCTTGCCAGATCCACGGTGAATTCCAAAAGCTCGGGGGTGCAGCCCCCCTCTTCGGTCGCACGGGCCTCCCATGTTGCTGACCTTACAAATCTATTGTTTAGTGGCATACCATTCAGAACGGTTTTCTCAAACAGGACAGACACAGATGATACCTCCTTAAAGGATAGTAAACGAGATCTAATCATTATAGGCAGAGAGGGCGGCAAGAATGAGGGTCATGTAAAAAGTCGTTTTTTTATGGATTTAGAGTCTCAGTTTGTAACTTCTCTAAGACTCTTTTAGCAAGTTGGGATCAAACACATTTGCTCCCTCTACACTGCAACTCCGGCATATTCTTACACCTATGAAATGGCAAAATCAAGTGAAGTATTGCTCTGGAATTGTTGTGTTTTCAAGACCTCACCCACTCTGATTACTCAGGGGGCCATGAGTTCGAACATAAGCCGGTTTTTGGGCTTCTCTGTTCTGAAAATGATCTCATCTATCACCCCCTTTTTTCAAGCATTCCAATGGATAGCATTTTATTCCTTGAGGAGGTTCTACAGTGCCGAAGGGTTGCATGGGTTGTAAAACTTGAAATCCACTGAGTTCTTGATAAAATTGAAAAAAGATGAAAAAAGAAGATAGGGAACTCTATCTTTCTCGTTTGCTCTTGGATAATAATGAACCCATATACCGATGATCGATCTGTTTGGTTTAGAGTGTTCGTACTTCTTGTTGTCAGTGTTGCAGCGCCTCTGAATCAATTCAAAGTCCCCCCCATATTACCCTTTTTAATGGATGCTTTCAATCTATCTGTGAGTAAAGCCGGTCTACTGATGTCGCTATTCGCCACGACCGGTCTCATATTAGCTCTACCAGCAGGATTTATCTTTCAGAAACTCGGTTACAGGGTCACGGGATTGTTGGCTGTCGGTTCTATTATCGTCGGAGCATCGATGGGGGCCATGAGTAAAAGCGCAGGAATGATTCTATCCAGCCGTGTTATCGAAGGTATAGGTATGAGCTTCATGACCGTGGTGGCCCCGGCTCTTATCGCCATGTGGTTTGCGGCAGACAAACGGGGCGCGCCTATGGGGATCTGGGCCCTCTGGGTCCCTCTTGGCTCGACTATCATGTTTCTTGCGGCACCACCATTGGTTACCTATTGGAACTGGCAGGGTGTTTGGTGGTTAGGGTGCTTTTTTGCGATGGCTGCCTGGCTGTTATATTATTTTTTTATTAAAACACCTCCAAGACCATCTCATGTTGCAGGCCATTCATCCTCCCCTGAAAGGCCCACCAGTAGTGATCTAAGGAGGGTTTTGCGCCATGGTGACCTTTGGCTTATGAGTTTTGTGTTTTGTTGTTTTAACTATGTCTTTATCGCCTTTATCACTTGGACACCGACCTTTCTGAATGCCCTGCACGGCATATCGTTGGCGCGTGCTTCATTGTTGATTGCTATCCTAACCATCCTCACCATGGTCTCGCTCCCCATAAGCGGCTGGGTTTCGGATAGAACAGGGTCGCGCAAGTTGGTCTGCGTCGTACCGATGATTCTGTTAATGCCTCTGTTTGGTGCAGTGCTCTACGTCAGCAAAGGAGGCTTTCTTCCCTTAGTAATTTGCACCGGATTCGTCAGCGGATTTGTCCCGACAGGCGTGTTTTCTGCAAGTGTCGAGATTGTCAAGGATGAGCGGTTGGCCGGGATGGCCATGGCGGTTATCTTAATCGGGCAAAATACGGGCATGCTTTTGGGTCCTTTGTCCTTTGGCTGGATAGTTGGGGGTGCAGGTGGCTGGCAGACCGCCTTCTGGATGCTTGTTCCGGTCTGTGCCTTTGGGGCAATTGCGGGCTGGATGATCAAAATAAGGTGAAATTGGGAGAAACGAACGAAATGGCGCGAGCCCTAAGGCTGCCAGGTGTAATTGTCTGTTTTTTCGAAACAATTCCGATGCTACAATATAGGCATCCTTCAATCGGCCTTTGGCCAAAACCTTGCCTATTTACCCAGTTCTTTCCTAACGGCAAGGCCTATCTTTTCCAGTAACAGTGGCTTTCTTATATACGCTCCTGCTCCCAGACTCTGAACCTCTTTCACACGGTCTGTTTCAGAAAAACCGCTGGCAATTATTGCCTTTTGCCCAGGATGCAGTTCAAGGATCTTCTTGTAGGTATCGAGACCATCCATACCCGGGTCCATAATCATATCCAATACCAATAAGTCGACTTTGTTGGTCTTCAGGTATTCAACAGCCTCCTCCCCACTTGAAACCGATGCGACCGAATAACCCAGCTCTTTTAACATACCAGAGGCGATTCGCCTTTGTTCTTCCACATCATCCACAATCAAAATGGACTCCCCATTGCCGCTAAAAACTTCCATGGGTAAATGGGATTTATCTTCAGGCAGTTTTTTACGGGTTACCGGAAAATAAAGGGAAAATGTTGTTCCTTTTCCTTCGGTGCTTTGGACATCGATATATCCGTTATGATCTTTTACAGTACCCCATACCACAGCCATGCCTAAGCCTGTTCCGCTTCGTCCCATCTTCTTTTTTGTATAGAACGGTTCAAATATCTTCTCTATATCATCAGGCGAAATACCTGTCCCGGTGTCGGAGATAGTAAGAACCACGTAATCGCCCTCCTTTACATTGTCATAACCCCTTATGGGCCTGTCAATGTATCTGTTCTCCGTGGACACAGTTAGCTTCCCTCCTTCGAGCATGGCCTCGGCAGCGTTTGAAACCAGGTTCATGACGGTCTTGGAGAGATGAGTGGATGATCCCAATATGTTGAGGGTGTCTTTTTCAAGATGGGTCTCTATATGAACACCGGAATGGTACGATTGAAGGTTTTCATGCTCGGGGCTTTCCAGATATTCAGCTATAACATCATTCAGATTAACTACTTCAGTGACAACAACTCCTCTTCTTGCCAATGTTAATAAATCCTGAACAATCGCCGCTGCCTTCTCTCCCGATTTTTGTATTGTTAGAATTGAACTTCTTAAAGGGCTGTCTTCAGGGAGTTGCAGCAATAGCAGTTCAGGATAACTTACAAGACCACCAAGGACATTGTTTAGATCGTGAGCAACGCCTCCAGCAAGGGTACCTATGGCTTCCATTTTTTGGGCCTGGTGGAGTTGGGTTTCAAGCCGCCTACGTTCGGAAAGGTCAATCGAAACCCCAAGTGTACCCGATATTTCATCCTTAGAGTCAAAAAGCGCGTGAACCGTAAAAAGTGCGGGGAAATGCTCGCCCGACCTCCTAACCAGTGTAGTTTCCCCCGAATACCCTTTCTCGCCCTTCTTAACCAAGTCTATTATTTCCGGGAATGCTTCCACGTTTTCTGCAACATGAAGCATAGCCACACGCTTTCCAACCACTTCTTCTTCACGATATCCAAACATCTTTTCTGCGCCAGGGCTGAAACTGGTTATTCTTGTATCATTGCCTATCTCAGTCCATAAATCGGTTGTGATAAAAGAAACACTGTCCGCGGTTTCAAAAATTGCTCGTAGTTTCCTCTCACTCTCCCGCAGGGCCTCTTCTGCCTGCTTGCGCTCTGCGATCTCATCTCCAAGACTCTTCGTTCGCAAAGCAACCTGTCTCCTCAGGGAAAACGACCAAAAAAAGCAGAACTGATGCAATTAGTAAGAATACAAAGATTGTCCCGCCAATATATTTCAGAACTGTTATCAGGGATAAACCTCGGGGCTCCAGAGCGCCGAACCATTTTGTATAGATATTGCTGTATTGATTCGATGTTTTTATGATACTTAAGCCCTGGCTCAATCTTTCCAAAAGAGGCTGGTTCCCTTCCACTACCGCAAAACTGAAGGGCCTGTTGTATGCATCCAGGACAATTGGCGACAGTTGCAGGTTGTTGAGCTTCATGTTTTTGGCGACAATCAATCCGACCAATTTGGGCATCAGCGCAGTATCTCCTTTACCTGAGGACAATAGCCTGAGGGAATCAGGGAGGCTGTCAGTGAGGATCAATTGTTCAGGCCCTATGAGTCCGACAGACAGAAGATAATCATGGGCTTGATCACCTTTCATTACGATGATCTTTTTCCCTCGGAGGTCATCAAGGGACCGTATCTTGCTTGTGTCTTTTCTCGTAAAAAAGGCGTCATATGCAATAGTGTGCGGCACCGAGAAATCAAAAATCTGGTCTCTTTCCTTTGAATAGGCCATCATCGGAAGAACATCGATATCTCCATCTTTCAAAGCATTACGCGCCAAGTCCCATGAGTCCACATCGATATCAAGCTCCAATCCCATCTCTTGAGTAACGGCCTTTATTAAATCGACACTGAAACCATCGGGATCTCCATTTTGATTCACAAACGTGTATGGGTGATAGTTATCCACAATAATTGTTTTCAGTACCTTTTTATGAACAGGCATGTCACTGGCATCGGATTGCTCCCCTTTTTTTGTATCTCCATACGAGTATAATGGGATCAAAAGCATACAGACGGTAGCGAGAAGAAAGTATCTTATGACAGTGACATATTTTGAATTCTGTGCAACTGAAGCCATGATGAGCGTCCTATCTATGTATGTGTGTAAAGGGCTATGGGTCTTGGATTCTATCTTTTTGTGAAGCGGATTTGGCTGTTTTCGAGAGAGAAATTGTAAAAATCATTTCATTTTGTTCCTCAAAAAATGACAAAAGTCCGCCCATATGTCTGAGCAAGCGCTTGGAAAGGGGAAGCCCCATTTCTTGATAACCTTCGTCAGAACTGAAAAACTGTTCCAAACCCATCGGCTTTGGGCACTGGTATCTAAATTCGGTCTGGATATTTCCCCCACTTTCAAAGGTTCGTAATTTGAGAACGCCTTTCCCATATATTTGATGTGTTGCGGTGAGGATGAGCCCCGTCACTATTTGGGCAAATATGTCTTTGTCTATATGGGCACTGGGCAGTGATGGGTCGAAGTGTAATTGACACCTGACGTTTTTTCGTTTCAAGTCCGGTTCAAGAAGGCTGACGCACTCTGAAACGATGTCGTTTATGGAGCAATCCTGATAGACGAGTTCCATTGGTTGCAGATATTCTATTATTTTTTGAAGAATGGTTTCCAACCGTTTTGATTCACGCAAAATAATGGCACTCTCCGGAAGTTCGGGGAACTTTTTTTGAAGCCGTCGAGCAAAACCCCCTATTGATACAAGAGGGTTGCGGATCTCATGGGCAACCTCTGCTGAAATATCACCAAGAGTTCTCAAGTTTTCCTCTTGTAGCATTGTTTTTTCCAAATAGACCCGATCTGAAATATCAACCATCAATCCTTGTAATCGTCCAGATTCATCAGCATCCTTAGGTTCCGTGAGAGAAATCGATTTAATTATGGCATGGATGAAATGACCTTGCTTGTGAATAAGACGGCATTCTATCGAGAACCGTGAGCTATCGGACTCAAGACTTGAGACAAGCACCTTTTTTACGCGTCTAAAATCATTTGGGTGGATTATTTTTTTCAACCATTGGGGGTCGCCCATGGCATCTTCAGGGGCATATCCCAGCATCCCTTCTGAAGCGCGGTTAATAAAATCCAAACGCAGATCATTATGAATGACAAAAATAATGCAAGGAACATTTTGGACCAGATCAAAGTGACGTTGTTCGGACAGTCTGATATGTTCTCTGAGAGCCTGGCGTTCTTGAAACCGCTTCAGGCAGAGCCTTACCTCATTGATTCCAAAGGGCTTATTGAGATAGTCATAGGCCCCTATTTTTATTGCCTGGACCGCATTATCAAAAGTTCCATATCCGGTCATAAAGACGATTTCGATAGCCGGGTCCAATTCCTTGAACATGGATGCCAATTCCAGGCCACTCATCTCAGGCAGGTTAATGTCAACGAAGGCCAGGCTAAAAGCGCCCTTTTCAAAGGATTCCAAAGCCTCTTGTGGGTGCGTGCAGGCTGTTGGCTCATATCCTTCGACATGGAGAGCCTCTGCTACCATTTGACTTAACAATGGTTCGTCATCAACTATAAGTATCCTTTGTCCCTTAGATCGTTTGCTATTGGTCATGGCTTCACATATCCCACACAATCCTCAACATATCAGCCGCCCAAATAATCCCTGCCATCTTTTTTTTCTGGTGGTTCTATGTGACCACTTTTATTCCTCTAATACCTGGAATCGTTTTCATAATCTCTCCCATCTTGCTAACCACCTCAGAGCCCTGGCTTAAGGGAACCGGCGGTTTCAAATAAACAAATTTGTTGTCGATATACACGTCCACCCTTGGTCTTACATCGATAAGAAAATTTTCGACCTTAACGGTGAGAACCAAATCATCAAACGCCTTTTCAGATTCTGGAGTTGTTTGGAACTGCCCTAACCTTAAAACCTGGCATATCGTATCTACAGCATCATCTATCGTGATCCTGTCGATATGAAAAGTCAGATCGTAGAGGCGGGGATCCCACGGTTCGATCCCATACAGCGTTTGCCCCCACTTTCTCCTTTGATCGTCAATTTTTTTTATAAAGATGCCAGCCTCTTTGCTTGAAATGTTATCCCGTTCCATCACAAGGGAAATGCGGTCTTCCGTCTTGGCGGTAACCAGAATTCTGAGGACATGGGATATACCCTCGACGAAAAAGTGACCTGCAAGACCATGATAAACCACATTTCCTTTTGTCAGATGCTTCAAGAGGACAGCCCGAGTATAAGCAATGTATCTTCTCTTTCCATGGATAAAGCGGTCTATAATGGAGGGACTATCTTCAAATGCTTGAATTAGCTTTATCTCGGGAATGTTAAATTCTTTGGAGGCTTCCAGAATAACTTCCCGAGAAACACAATTGTACCCTAGCTCTTGAGCTACCTTTTCAGCAATTTCCTGGCCATGGCTATACGAACCTCTTGCAACTGTGACAATGCTCATCATGGACCTCCTTTACCAAAGATGTCGAGAAAGTCGCGTAACTACCCAGGTGGATAGGCTGAAGGCTGAAGGCTGTTAGGAAAAAACGCATTTTAGAGCCATGTTTGATGCAAGAATCAGATATTTCCGCTAAAGTACGGCAATCGTGCTTTTCTGACCCCTTTAACCTTCAGTCTAAACAGCTTCAGCCTGACTACGTGAGTAGTTACAAAGTCACCTCTGTTATACATCTCTGCTGCTGGTCCTGTTGGCACACAAAGCGCCCATTTTGCCTGCAATTTAGTTTGTGTGCTCTGACTCTATTGGCAATCCAAAGATAACAGCCCTCAAAAGGATAATCTCTCCTTTGGAGGCTTGGGCATCTGCACTTTTTTAGATGCCTTGCGCATCAACCGCTCCGGATTTGATTTTATAGAAATTGAGAATCTGATTCCGTCTCCATCTCACGATGGGTTTGGCTTTATCTAGTAGAAAATATGAGCTCCCAACAGGGCAAATTATGCCCTATCAGGAGCCGGCATATACATCTTGAGGCGTTCTTTCGTGGGGTAACCTCCTAAATAGAGGTTGAATGGATGGTGTAAATACTTGAAATTTATGAAATGATAAAAAATGCCTTCTGTCAAGAAAAATCGGTTTTCAGGAAACTCATTAATCCGCCTTGACCCTCTCCAGATCATCCTGATCCCGGTTTTCAGTCCATTTCGGAGCCCTTTTTTCCAGAAACGCAGTGATACCTTCGACGCACTGACCGCTGAGGACATTTGCTGCGGCTTTTTCCCTCTCTAATGCGAGAGCCTGATCCTCATCCATTGAAATAGTCGAATCTATAATTTCTTTGACAAACCGGAGGGCCATGGGGCCATTCGTCGTTATGCTCTCTACATATTCGGTTACACGGGAGCGGAAATTTTCTTTTGGAAAAACATGGTTTACCAGACCCAATTGTTTTGCTTCCTCTGCACCAATTTCCCTGGCAGAAAAAATAAGATCTTTTGCACGACCAGGTCCGACTAATTTTGCAAGTCGTACCGTGCCTCCCAGATCCGGTATTAGTCCCAGACGTGTTTCCTGAAAACAGATCACTGCACCCTCTCTGGCAACCCTGAGATCACAGGCCAATGCGAGTTCTGCGCCTCCGCTGTAACATATACCATTGATGGCTGCAATTGTGGGAAAGGTAAGACGGGCAAGTTTTGTCAGAACGCTTTGAATATGAGCAAACCCCTCAACCAGTCTTTCTTTGTCCTGGTTCTGGAGCGCCTGGAACATGTCTGTAATGAACTTATCGGATGGGGTGACGTCAACACCTGCCGAGAAGATGTCGGCGGGATGACCGGTTATCACCAACGCTCGAATCCCTTGACTGGATTTTAAGTCATCAAAATAGCGGTCGAATGATTTCCAGCACTCGAAATTGATGGCGTTCTTCTTTTCGGGCCGGTTGATTTCAATAAACGCTATTTCTTTTTCTTCACGATAGATTAAAGGACCGCCATTTTCCGCCATATCAACTCCAAGACCATGGACTACCATTTTTTATAGTATACATTCGCTTAGAGCAGCAGTACGAGCTCTTTCTCATATTTCTCAACCCATCCATCAGCACCACATTCTTTGAAAATCTCTATTGCCTTGGTCAGGTTC
>PVMK01121900.1_pt1 | contig 14142 bp, 10 predicted proteins | sample 1853481 | NCBI WGS metagenome assembly PVMK01 (sample SAMN08533507, study PRJNA380276) | Marine sediment metagenome, whole genome shotgun sequencing project. | reverse complement strand
TGGCTTGTCGTCAAACTCGATGACGAGTTCCTGAGAGTCGGGGTCAATACGACGGACGTAACCGATATCACCGTTGAAAACTTCTTTGCCGTACCCAGCACAGCAGGGGAAGTTACGACAGCGTCAGCGCGCTGTGCTAGCTTTCCTCAGCAAGAGGCACGATCCCTGACCCGACAAACCCGCAGGTGGCACATGAATGAGGCTGGCGCCGCAGAGAACATTGTGAGGGCGGAAGATCACAGATTTTTGACGGGCCAAGGCTGTTACAGCGCCGATGTGGCGGCGGAAGACGCGGCGTGGGCCGTGGTGGTCAGGAGCCCGCACGCACACGCCGACATTCTTGCGATCGACATCGGGGATGCCGAAAACGCTCCCGGCGTTGAGGGTGTCTTTACCGGCGCCGACCTGGCCGCCGACGGGCTGGGACATATGCCCTGCATTGGCACGGTCGAGGGCAAAGGCGGCAGCGAGACCTACGTTCCGCCGCGTCCCGCGTTGGCGACCGGGCGGGTTTACTTTGCCGGCGAACCGGTCGTCCTGGTGGTCGCCGAGACCCAGGCCCAGGCGTGCGATGCGTCCGAGTTGGTCGAAGTCCACTACCGGGATCTGCCGTCCGTCAACGAGACCGCTGTGGCGCTCGACCCGGTCGCGCCGCAGATTTGGCCCGAGGCACCAAGAAATATCGTGGTCGACTGGGAAACCGGCGACGCGGAGGATGTCGCGCGAGCCTTCGACCGGGCGGCTCATGTGACGAAGATAACCCTGGTCAACAATCGGATCGCGATATTTCCGATGGAGCCCCGCGCGGCCTTGGGAGAGTACGACAAGGAAAGCGGCCGCCTCACTCTGACCACGCCCAGTCAGGGCGTTCACACCGTGCGCGATCAGCTGGCCGATCATATCTTCAAGCTGCCTAAAGATCGCATCCGCGTGATCACACCCGATGTCGGCGGCGCCTTCGGCGCTCGGTTCTACTGCAACAACGAGCAGATATTGGTGCTCTGGGCGGCCCGGCGCCTCGACCGGCCGGTGCGCTGGACCGCTGATCGCGGTGAGTGCTTCTTCACCGACGGCCAGGGCCGGGATCATGTGAGCCGAGCGGAACTGGCGCTCGACGTGACCGGGCGGTTTCTCGGCCTCCGGGTGTCGATCACGGCGAACATGGGCGCCTACGTCACCCTCTGGGGCCCCTCGATTCCAACGGAATACTGTACGTCAATGTTGGCAGGATGTTACCGCCTGCCAGCGGTCCACGCGGAGGTCAAATGCGTCTTCACCAACATGGTGCCGATCGACACCTACCGCGGCACGGGGCGGGCCGAGGGCATCTATCTCCTGGAGCGGCTGGTCGACGCAGCGGCCCGCGACCTGGGCCTGAGTCCGGCTGAGATCCGGCGGCGTAACTTCGTCCAGCCGCACCAGCTGCCCCACACCGCGCCGACCGGTCTCACCTATGATTCCGGCGATTTCCCGGCAACCTTGGAGCGGGCCCTGACCCTCGCCGACTGGGCGGAGGCCGAACGGCGGAAGGCCGAAGCCGCGGCGGCGGGTAAGTTATTGGGCATCGGCTTGGCAACCCATATCGCAAGGGGCGGCGGCGTAGCCGACGAGCACGCGCGACTGCGATTGGAAAGCGACGGCGGGATCACGCTCTTCATCGGCACCCAATCAAGCGGACAGGGCCATGAAACGGTTTTTGCCCAGTTGGTGGCCGAGCGGCTCGGCATCCCCTTTGATCTGGTCCGCGTCCGCCAAGGCAACAGCGACCACTGCCCCAGAGGCGGCGGCACCGGCGCATCGCGCTCGCTTCAAATGGGCGGTCTGGCGATCCAAGGTGCGGCCGATGCGCTGATCGAGAAAGCACGCGGCCCTGCCGGTTATCTGATGCAGGTCGATGGAGCGGGGCTAACTTTCGAAGGGGCCGCCTTCACTGTCACCGGGACCGACCGTCGCATCACCCTGGCGGAGATCGCCCGGGCGGCCGAGGAGACCGACGAGGCGCGGCTGCCCGCGAACATGACCCAGCCGATAGAGGCGAGCTATGACGCCGAAATGGCTCCGGAGACCTTCGCCAATGGCTGCCACGTCTGCGAGCTGTTGGTCGATCCCGAGACCGGCCAGATCGAGATCCGGAGTTACGTCGTCGTCGACGACTATGGCCGGATTATCGATCCCCAGCTTTGCGCCGGCCAAGTCCATGGCGCCGTGACCCAGGGGATCGGCCAGGCCCTCTTGGAGCGCATCGTTTACGACGAAGCAAGCGGCCAACTGCTGACAGGTAGCCTGATGGACTATTGCCTGCCGCGGGCCGACGACCTGCCGGCCTTCCAAGTCATCTTGTTCGACGGCGCTCACTGCAAGACCAATGTACTGGGCGTGAAAGGGGCCGCCGAGATGGGTACGATCGCCGCCGCGCCGGCCGTCATGAACGCCGTCATCGACGCCCTCACGCCGCTGGGCATTCGCCACCTAGATATGCCCGCGACACCCGAGAAAGTGTGGCGCGCAATCAATGGGCGTGATCTGTGTTCCTGACGATCTGTATCCAAGTGCGACGGGTCAAACAGCCGCTGCAGCAACAGCGCGCCCTGCCAAGACCGTGATCAGGTGGGCACGGTACTCGGCACCGGCGTGGATGTCGGCGTTGAGCCCCTCCGGATCGATTGAGATTCCGGCGAGCGCGTCCGGCGCAAAGTCGGCGGACAAGGCCGCTTCCATCTCAGCTACGCGGAACACGCAAGGGCCCGCGCCGGTCACCGCCACCCGCGTTCCCGCCGGTCCCCGGGCGACGAAGACGCCAACTAGGGCGAAGCGCGAGGCGGGCTGGGGAAACTTCACGTAGCCTGCCTGCTCTGGCACGGGAAAGGAGACGGCGGTGATGATCTCCGCCTCCTCCAGAGCCGTCTCGAACAGGTCGGTGAAGAAGTCGTCGGCGGCGATTACCCGGCGATCGGTTTTGATCGTGGCGCCTAGTCCTAGTAGGACCGCGGGATAGTCGGCGGCCGGGTCGTTGTTGGCGATGGATCCACCCAGGGTTCCGCGATTGCGCACCTGTGGATCGCCGATAGAGCCGGCCAGCTGCGCGAGAGCGGGAATACGGGTTCGGACCAGCGTGCTGCCGGCCACCGCGGCGTGGTCCATCATGGCGCCAATTACGAGGCCCCCGTCTTCCTCGTGAATCCCCGTTAGCATTTCGACCCCACCCAAGTCGATCAGATCCGAATGAATAGCAAGCCGTTGCTTCAGGACCGGGATCAGAGTCATGCCGCCGGCAAGGAGCGCCGGCTCAGCAGCAGTCTCCAGGTGGGTGCGAGCCTCTTCCAGGCTGCTGGGGCGATGATAGGTGAAGTCGTACATGGCGCTAGCTTCCCATCGCCTGTGACGCTGCGCGAATGGCTTTGATGATGTTGTGATAGCCGGTGCAGCGGCAGAGGTTGCCTTCCAGCCAGGCGCGGATCTCATGCTCGCTCGGATCCGAGGAGCACTTCAGCAAGTCGAGCGCACTCATCACCATGCCCGGCGTGCAAAATCCACATTGCAACCCGTGATGTTCCCTGAAGGCGGCCTGTAGCGGGTGGAGCGCCCCGTCCTTCGCCAGTCCCTCAATGGTGGTGACCTCTCGATCAGTGGCCTGTAGTGCCAAGAGGGCGCAGCTCTTGACCGACCGGCCGTCGAGATGGACCACGCAGGCGCCGCACTGGCTGGTATCGCAGCCCACGTGGGTGCCGGTCAGACCCAGGTATTGTCGCAAGAATTCGACCAGCAGCGTCCGGCCCTCGACCTCGCCGCTCACCGACCGTCCGTTGACCATCATCGCAACCTTGGGCATGACGTCTCCTGCCTTTGCAATATTCTACATAACAGAAAGAAGCACCAGAAAACTTTACTTCAACAGTGAATAGAGCAGGATCCAGTTTGATGAAACATCCGAAAATTATGGGAGGAAAAATATGAAAGCTCATCTGCGTGACCAAATTGACTGGGAGCAACCGTTCCCGGCGGAGGAATATGCGGCGCGGCGTGCCAAGGTACGGACTGCGCTGTCCGATGCGAACCTGGACGCAATTCTTGTCACCACGCCTGCTAATATCACATGGCTCACCGGATACGATATGATCTGGTATCACCTGCAAAACCTGACGGGTGTATTGGTGCGAGCCGGTTCCGATGCGACGGTTTTCTTCGACAGTTCTGCCCACACAACGATCATTTCCACCACGCCGGAAATCAGCGAGGTTATCTATGTGGACGCCGCAGCCGTCTCCGGAACGGTTGATGAAAGCATCTCGGCAATAGTCGGCGGTATCGCTGACAAGGGGCTTGGCAAATCACGCATTGGACTGGAGATGTGGGGTTATACACCACATGCTTCGGTCATGGAGGCGCTGGCAGACGCACTCCGCAGTGGTGGCGCAACGGTTGAAGACCATTGGACGCTGGTCGAGAAACACCGCTTCATCAAATCCGATCTCGAGGTCCAGCATGTTCGCAAGGCCGCAGAAATTGGCGATACGGCCATGGCTGCTGCGCGCGACACTATCCGCCCCGGTATAATGGAGACGGCAGTCGAGGCGGCTATCATGGAATCCATGATGAAGGCTGGCGGCGGATATCCCGGTATCCGTACCATGCTCGGGAGCGGCCCTCGCTCGGGAACCCATCACAGCGCGCCGACACGCCGGCAAATTCAGCAGGGCGATTTGGTATTTGTCGATTTCTGTGGTTGTTACGACCGCTATCACGTCAACGTCAACCGAACCTTTTCCGTGGGAGAGCCAGATCCTCGCTGGACCAACTTGATGAACACGGCGGTCGGTTGCATCGATACCATCCTGGCGGAGGTGAAACTCGGCGATCCCTTAAGCAAAGTGGATGCTGTGGCGCAGCGATACATAGACGAAGCGGGCATACGCAAATACGTCTGGTGGGTTGGCGGCTATGCGCAGGAGATCTCCCTGCCGCCTGACTGGTGTGGCAGTCACTGGCTGAACCCGCGTTTTGATATGGGTGATCCACCCATTCAACCCGGCATGGTCTTTAATCTCGAAAACCAATTCGATGTCTGGGAGGATTGGCCGGGCGGAAGTGGTTGTGCCTATATCGAAAGCCTGCTGGTGACAGACGCCGGTCTTGAGGTGCTGTCAAAGTTGCCACGCACCCTTGTTACAGTTTGATCGACGGAGCAGTACGGAGGAGCCAAACTTGTCCAACGAAATATTGAGGGTCTACTGGCATGACGACTGCATGCTTCAGGAGACAGCGTGCTCGAGAACGAGCCACCACCCTGTATCGTTATGCCGGCGCCGCATGTGGAAACCGCCATGCGTGTTCTCAACATTAAGGGCATGCTGGAAACCGGCCCGCCGCCTTGATCCGGTGGATCAAATCCCCTGGAAACGGGCCAAGAACTGGACTCTACCGACAATGTCGAAAACCGAGTACCATCAGCGTTGATTTGACGGCAGTCTGGGAGATGTCGGACAAATGCACATTTAGATTATGGAGGGCTAAATGAGTGACGATACGAAGATGACGGGTGGCTGCATGTGTGGGGTGGTGCGTTATGAGACCACGGGCGATCCCTTCGTCGTCAATCACTGCCATTGCCAAAGCTGCCGCAAGCACAACGGCGCGCCGGTGGTGACTCTGGCGGGATTCAAGGCCGATCAGGTCAAGTTCAACGGTGACGAGCGCAAGATCTACGAGTCATCGCCTGGCGTCGGCCGCGCGTTTTGCGGCAAGTGCGGGACGCCGCTCACCTGGGAGGGCGATGGTGGAGATCTGGGACCGATCATCGAATTTCACATCAGTACGTTCGACAGTCCAGATGTTCTGGTGCCGACCAGCCACGCCTTCTACCCAGAACGCATCACCTGGATGGATATCGCCGACAGCCTGCCGCGCTATGAGGGCTTCTCAGAAGACAGCCCGCTTCTGCGCCACGGCCCGGTCAGCGACGGTCTACCTTCGGGCTGAGGGAGGCGCACCTAACTGATGAGTTTCCAGGAACGAAAGGGTGTAAGCATGACTGCACTGGAAGAGATCAAGCAGCTGAGCGGCAACATCTTCGTGGGAGGTCAGGCGCAGCGGAGTTCCGCAACGGAGGCTCTCGATGTCATCGACCCGGCGACCGAAAATAAACTCGGTGAAATTGCCGAGACCACGACAAGGGAAATCGACGAGGCCGTAGCCATCGGCCATGCCGCCCAGAAGAAATGGTGGGCTAAGAGCGGCCTGGAACGATCGGAAATCATGCACGAGGTCGCCAACTGCATGCATGAAATGAAACCGCGCCTTGCCGAGGCCCTGACCCGTGAAATGGGCAAGCCCTACAAGGAGTCCGCAGACGAGGTGGACTGGTCCGTGTCGACCATTCGCTACAGCGCGGAGGTGGGCCGCAGCGATACGGGCCGTGTCATGGGCAACTGTATCGAGGGACATCTGAACTATACGCTGAAGGAGCCCTTGGGCGTTGTCGTCAGCATCCAACCTTTCAACTATCCTATGACTTTGCTGGCTTGGCAGTCGGGCGCCGCACTGGCTGCCGGAAATGCCGTTATCTGCAAGCCATCCGAGTACACCACGCTCACGACATTGCTGTTCGCCGAGGCCTACAAGCCGTTGCCCGACGGATTGTTCCAGGTACTTACCGGCGCAGCGGCGGCGGGTAAGTACCTGGTGGCGCATCCGGACACCAACATGGTGGCTTACACCGGCAGCGTGCCCACGGGGCAGGCCATTGGTGAAACATGCGGGCGGATGATGAAACGCGCCCTCATCGAGACATCGGGGAATGATCCCTTCGTTATCATGCCGTCAGCGGATGTGGACATCACTGCACGCGCCGCCGCTTTCTCAGCCTTCATGAACTGCGGCCAAATATGCGTGTCCGCGGAACGTTTCTATGTCCATGAAGATATCCATGACGCGTTCGTCGGTAAGTTGGCGGACCATGCAAAGGCCATCCGCATCGGAAACGGGCTCGACAAGGTGGACATGGGGCCAATGGTCTCCGAAAAGGAGCGCACGCGGTACGAAGGCGTGATCGAAAACGCCATCAAACAGGGCGCCAACGTGGTGCTGGGAGGCGGACGCCCTGCGGGCTTCAACCAAGGCTGGTTCGTGGAGCCGACCATCCTTTCCGACTGTCATCAGGACATGGACATATTCAAGACGGAAAGTTTCGGCCCCGTGGCACCTATCTGCCGTGTCAGCAGTTTTGAAGAAGGTATCGAGCTTGCCAACAAGTCGATGTACGGCCTGGGTGCGAGCATCTACACCCGTGATCTCAGAGAAGCGATCAGGGCCACGGAACAGCTCCAGGCCGGCATGGTATGGGTCAATGCGCCCCTGCTGGACAACGATGCCGGTCCCTTTGGCGGAACCAAGATGTCCGGCATGGGGCGGCAGCTGGGCCCGGAAGGGGTTGAGAGCTTCCGCGAAACAAAGCTGGTGATGATCGACCCCGACTGTACCGACACCCAGGATTTCTGGTGGTTCCCCTACAAGGACAAAGAAGCCTACCCGGGGATCTGAGCCTTTTGAGTGCAGGAAGAAACATTGGGAGGAAAGTCGAATGCGAAACAGAATGCGAAACAGAAAGTTGCGGTGTCGGGTGTTGCGCGGCATCTGGTCAGTGATGCTGGCCTTAGCACTGGGTATTGGCACCACGTCAATAGCGAACGCCCAGTCCAAGGGCACCATCCGGATCGCCGAGAACGACTGGACGGGGCAACTGGTTGACAGCAACCTGGCGAAGATCATCCTGGAAGAGCATATGGGCTACGACGTCGAGCTCGTGTTTGCCGACTACACGGGCCAATGGGCGGGGCTGGCCGCAGGGGACTTGGATGTGAGCATGGAGATCTGGCCCTCTTACAGCATTGCCGCCCATGAAGAGTGGATTGATGAGAAAAAGAAGGTGGAGGTTATCGGTGACCTGGGTGTGATCGGAAATAGCGGTTGGTGGGTGCCGACCTACGTGATCGAAGGCGATCCCGAGCGCGGCATCGAGCCGATGGCGCCCGATCTCAAGAGCTATAAGGACTTGGACAAGTACGCGAAACTCTTCGCCCGGACCGAGACCGGAGACAAGGGCTTCTTACTCGACGCGGTGCCAGGCTGGGAGTCCCAAAATGAGGGGCGGATCGCGAACCTCGGCGTCAATTACGTCAACGTCTACGCGGGCACCGAGGGCGCCGTTCTTGCCGAGGTCGAGGGCGCCGTCGCCAGGGGCGAGCCTATCATATTCTACTGGTTTTCACCTCACTGGCTGTTCGCCAAGCACGACCTGACCGAGATCGAGCTGCCGGAATACTCCGACGCGTGCTATGGGGTCGATCCGGACGTGGAAGGCACCTTCGCCTGCGATTGGCCGCCCGACGCCACCTATATTGTCGCCAGAGTCGGGTTCAAGGACGAGTACCCCGAGGTTTACAAGTTGTTCAAGAACATGAACCTCACGACCGCGGAACAGTCGAAGATGATCCTCAGCGTGGATGTGGATGAAAAGAGCATAGAGCAAGCCGTCCGCGCCTGGATGGCCGACAACGAGAACCTCTGGCGGGCCTGGATCCCCGAGGGTGTATAAGTCCGGCGCCTTCAGAGCCTAACCTTAAGACGGGTTTCCGAAAGGACCGGAAACCCGTCTTTTACTGACTCGTCGCTACGCCCAGAGCCTGCTGCCGTCTTTTAGCCCAGCCTTGCGTGATGCGATCGGCAATAACCGCCAGGAACACGATGCTCATGCCGGCCTCGAAGCCCGCACCCACATCGAAACGCGTGATAGACAGCAGGACTTCGAAACCGAGGCCTTTCGCACCGATCAGCGCGGCGAAGACTACCATGGCGAGAGCCATCATGGTGGTCTGATTGATGCCCATCATGATGGATGGCAGGGCCAGCGGCAATTGCACCTTGAACAAGATTTGACGCGGCGTGGAACCGTAGGATCGGGCGGCCTCGATGACTTCGGCCGAGACCTGTCGGATACCCAGGTTGGTGAGTCGAATTGCCGGGGGCATGGCGTAGATCACGGTGGCGATGATGCCGGAGAGATCACCGATCCTGAACAACATGATGACCACGGGAAAGTAGACGAAGGCGGGCAGCGTCTGCATGGCGTCGAGGACGGGTCGAATGAGCGCCGCGAAACCCTCGCTTCGAGACGCCAGGATGCCGATGGGAACGGCGATGACCACCGAGAGGATCAAAGCCACCAAAACCTGGCTTAAAGTCAACATGGTCGGGACCCACATTCCGGTCACACCGATGAACGCGAATCCGAACAAAGAGAGGAGCGCGATACGCCACCCCGCCACCCGCCACGCAAGATAAGCGATCCCGAGCATCAACACCGGCCACGGCAGCCACATCAAGAAATCTCTCATGGGTCCCAGCCCGTAGACGAAAATAGATTTCCGCATGGGATCGGTGATGAAGGCCAGGTTGATGTTCATCCACGCAGCGGCGGCATCGACCGGTTTTGCGAAGTGGAAGATCCACGCGGCGGGGAATTCATCGAAGTCGACCAGATAGCGGCCTACTAGGAGCAGGGCCAGCAGCAGGGCGGAGCTGCCAAGAAGGAAGGCATGGGCGGTAAAGACACGCCGGAGGATGCCAGTCACATCCTTCCTGGTGAACTGCTGTGCAACGCACCCGATCAGGACCGCCATTCCCGTGGCAAAGGCGCGGGAAAGAACCTGCGCGAAGGCGCCGATTCGGGCCACACTTTTCTTCATACGAGCCAGCACACCTGCGGGTTCGGCTTCGTACACACGCGGTTTGCCCTCCTTCTCTCGGCCGGTCAGCGCGTAGCTTATTCGGTCCAAAACGATTGCCATCAGAACGACGGCGAGTCCGGCTTCCAAAGCAATACCTATGTTCAGGCGGCGCATGGCGTACCAGATCTCTTTTCCCAGACCGGAGGCGCCGAGCAAGGCAACGATGATCACCATTCCCAGGGCCATCATGATCGTTTGGTTGATGCCCATCATGATGGATGGCTTGGCTAAGGGGAGCTGGACCTTGAACAGGGTCTGGAGCGAGGTGGAACCGTAAGACTTCGCGGCTTCCACGACCTCTGTGGAAACCTGACGAATGCCGAGGTTGGTGAGCCGGATGACCGGGGGAGCCGCATAGATAATGGTCGCCATAACCGCCGAGGTAGCGCCGATTCCGAACAACAGCATGACGGGGAGGAGATAGACGAAAGCGGGCATCGTCTGCATCGCATCCAACACGGGTCGCAGGATCATCTCCACCCGGTCGCTACGCGCGGCCCAGATCCCTAAGGGAATACCGATGACCAGTGTAATCGCCACTGAAAGGGTCATAATGGTCAATGTGATGAGGCTGACATCCCACAGGCCAACGACTCCCATGAACATAAGACTCCCCGCCGAGAGTAGGCTCAGGCGCAAACCGCCGAGATGCTGGGTGAGAAGGAACAGCCCCACCACCACCACCGGCCAGGGAAGCCCGAGAAAGAAGCGATCCAAGGCCTTGAGCGACAACTTTACCGCATCGCTGATCGGCTTGAGGATGAAGCGGAAGGTTTCGGGCAGCCAGTCCGCGAACACATCGACCGGTTCTCTGAGCGCGTAGTGCAAGAAGGCGGGAAAGACGCTGTTTTCCGTACTCAGCCTGTAAATGACCAGGACGAGAAGGAGCAAACCGCCAGCGACGATGTGATACGTCAGTGCCTTTCGTCGCTCGTGGACGAGCGGGCCGGGCAAGTGAGCAGGCATTGGCGAGCAGTTACCCATTTCCGGCGAGGGCCAGCATCACGGTGGTCCGGTCGATGGTCCCCAACAGCCTATCAGCATCATCGACAACCGGAATGGACCTATCGGTCGTGGCAGTCATTGGAATCAATTCGTCCAGCGTTGTATGCGGAAATACGACGGGCGAATGACTGACCAGCAGCGTGCTCACCTGCCCCGAGCCCTGTTCACTCGCCTGCGTAATGTCTTCTATGGAGACAGTGCCCAGGAAGGCACCGCCCTCTTTATTCACGAAGGCAGTTTCGCGTCCTTTTTCCCGCAACAAGCACAAGACCGTCTTCACGTCATCAGTATCGCGGACGACGACCTGGCACTCATTCATGATGGCGCCGGCGGTGAGCACCTTGTAGCGCGGCACATCCTCGGTGAAGTCCTTCACGTAATCATCGATCGGATGGAGCACCACTTCTTCGGGTGTGCCTATTTGCACGAACTCCCCGTCCTTCATGATAGCGATGTGGTCACCCATTTTCAGCGCTTCCAGGAAGTCGTGGGTAATGAATATCATGGTCTTGCGCACCACCTCTTGAAGTTTGAGGAGCTCATCCTGCATGTCGCGGCGGATGAGTGGGTCGAGCGCGCTGAACGGTTCATCAAACAGGAGAATCTCTGGATCCACCGCCAACGCCCTGCCGAGACCCACGCGTTGCTGCATTCCGCCGCTCAGTTCCTGGGGATAGTTCCTTGCCCAGCCGGACAAGCCGACCAGCTCCAATACCTCCGCCGCCCTCTCCATCCGGGTGGCCTTATCGACCCCTTGTACCTCGAGGCCATAGGCGATGTTGTCGATGACCCGCCGGTGGGGGAACAGTCCGAAATGCTGAAACACCATGCTCATCTTGTGGCGACGCAGCTCTAGGAGCTGCTTGTCGTCCATGCTGACCACGTCCTCCCCATTGACAATTATGTTACCGGCGGTGGGCTCGACGAGACGCGATATGCACCGGATCAAGGTAGACTTGCCGCTGCCGGACAGACCCATGACCACAAAGGTCTCGCCCTCGCCCACATCGAAAGAGACATCCTTGACAGCGACCAAATGACCCGTCCTCTCCAGAATCTCATCCCTGGAGAGTTGGGGGTCGAGATCGTCCTTTACCCGGGTGGGATGGGGCCCGAAAATTTTCCAGAGATGACGACACGAAATCTTATGTTCTCCCGCCATCACTGAAGCCCTTTTGAAAGCGCGTCGATTACCTTCTCCGTTTGACAATGGGTGACGCCGGCAGGGCCCTCCACGTTCTCATGCGAGCCCACGGGGAGATCAAGTCTAGAGCAAATCCCTGAGTAATTGAATCGTTAGGGGTTCCCAAGGGGGCTTGGATGTGATTCAAGCCGTTATATCCCGGCTGGCATCATACTGCTTTCGTTGACAACCATTACCTCAAGGCCGCGGGATGATCGGTTTTGACGGCGGCCGCGGCCGAGGCCGCGGAATAGCCGGCCCGAAATCGGCAGGAGGGCGCCATGTACGCGATAGACCCGAGCCGCACGGACCTCGTCGAGGAGTTCCGCAAGACGCCGGTCGGCCACCACAGTCCTGAGCTGCAGAAGGTCATGAACCTGCTGCGCGCAGAGCGCTTTCCCGGCAAGCACGTGCTGATCTGCACCAAGCCCTTCAAGGAGTGGCGGCTGGCCCGGCTCTCGGGGGTGCGCGGGGAGGCGCCTGAGGTGGTCGAGGGCGCGGTCTACACCACCGTCGAAGAGGCCGAGTGGGCGGTCTTCAAGATCCGCTGGAAGGCGCATACCGGCGAGGACCTCGATTGACCGCGCCGCCGGGGGAGGGTAGGCAATGAAGAAGCGCATCGTCGGCTATGCCGACCAGATCAGTGTCGCACCGGGCGAGACCATCGAATTCAAGGTTACCGCCGACGGCATCGAACGCTACCGCGCCGACATCGCGCGGCTGATCTCGTGTGACCATCACCCGGGCGGCTCAGGCACCAGGGAAGAGGTCATCGAGAGCCCGGTCAGCGGCGCCTACGACGGCCGCTGGCAGGAGACTTATGCCGGCTCGTACGCGGTGATCGACGATGCCGCGCCGTTCGACGCCCTCGAGAGTTTCACCCTCCAGGCGATGATCTGGCCAACCATGCCGGACAGGGGCCGCCAGGTGATCCTCGGCAAGTGGTCCGAGGCCGACGAGACCGGCTATGCCCTGGTCATCGACAATGGCGGGGCGCTGGCCCTGATGATCGGTGACGGCCCTGGCAGCGCGCGGGTCGTCAGCACGGGCCTGGCGCTCTCCGAGCGGATCTGGTGCTTCGCTGGCGCCAGTTTCGACGCCGCCAGCGGCATGGTGCAAGTCTACCAGAAAGCGATGATCGAGTATGCCCTCAGCAAGGGCGCCGCCGAGGTCGAGGAGGTCGTCGCGCCCGGCCCGCCGGGGAAAACCACCGCGCCCTTGATGATCGCCGCTTCCTGTGGTGGCGAGGCCAGGGGCGGCGTGATCGGCGCCCGCCACTACGACGGCAAGATCGACAGCCCGCGCGTGGCGGACCGGGCGCTCGGCCTCGACGAGATGAGCGGGCTGATGCGCCGGCCCGTCCCCGACGAGCTGCAGCCGGCCATGGTCGCCGCCTGGGACTTGGCCCGCGGCGTCCGCTCGACCCGCATCGAGGACGCCTCGGCCAACAACCTGCACGGCCGCCTGGTCAATCTGCCGGCCCGCGCCATGAAGGGCTACAACTGGACCGGGGCCGAGATGAACTGGCGCCACGCGCCCGAGCAGTACGGCGCCATCCACTTCCACCACGACGACCTCTACGACGCGGGCTGGGAGACCGACTTCAGCCTCACCGTGCCGGACGGCCTGGCGAGCGGCGTCTATTGCGCGCGTCTGGAGGCCGGCGGCGAAGTCGACCGCATTCCCTTCGTGGTGCGCCCGCCGCGCGACAAGGCCACCAACGACGTGGCCTTCCTGGTGCCGACGGCGAGCTACATGGCCTACGCCAACGAACACGGCGGCGTCGATAGCGAAATGAGCGAGGTGCTGATGGGGCACCTCAGCGGACTCAAGCCCGAGGACCTGATGCTCAACGAGCACCGCGAGTGGGGTTACTCGCTCTACGAAGTCCACGCCGCGGTAGCGGTGTCTGCTATTCGTCACGGCTCAGGCCGGTACTCAACTGGCGGCCGGGCTACACCATCCCGTGGGTCGGTGCCGCCGGCACCGCGGCCTGGCAGTGGCCGGCCGACATCCACATCGTCGCCTGGCTCGACGCCATGGGCCACGGCTGCGACTTCATCACCGACGAGGACCTGCACGCCGAGGGCCTGGGACTACTCGAGCGCTACCACTGCGTGCTCACCGGTTCGCACCCCGAGTACTACTCGACGCGCATGTGGGACGCTCTTG
>PVMK01123534.1_pt1 | contig 14143 bp, 11 predicted proteins | sample 1853481 | NCBI WGS metagenome assembly PVMK01 (sample SAMN08533507, study PRJNA380276) | Marine sediment metagenome, whole genome shotgun sequencing project. | reverse complement strand
TCGAAAGACCCGCAACGCGCAACCCGCAACCCGCAACGCGCAACCGTCACTCCCCCAATTGAATCTGAACCAGATAAACGGGTTCAGCCGATTTATTTTCGATGCTCACAACCCCGGGCCTGGAGACGGTCAAGGCCTTACCCTTTTTCAAGCTTTGCTTTTTTCCGTTGGCTTCGACCCTGACAGGACCCTTTACTACAATCAGGTGCATGGAGGCACCAGCGGCCACCTCCGCCTGCAGGGTTGATGAAGGATAGACCAGCAGTCTGAAAACCGTATAACCGTCTTTTTTCTCAAGCAGCGTTCGGCTTCCCCAGGAAAAATGAATGGTGCGGTGCTGACGATATCCTTGCGGCCTTTTTCTTTCAGGCGGGCGACAATGGACTTAACATCCCGGCTGTGATCGATGTCGGAGACAAATATGGAGTCGGGGGTTTCCACGACCACCATGTTTTCGAGATGATTGGTGGCAATTAATCGATCGCGGCCCATGATAAAACAGCCTTGGGTGTCATTGGTGATGACGTCACCGTCAATTACATTGAGTTCGTCATCTTTGGGTAAAAAATCATATAGCGATTTCCAGGAACCGATATCGCTCCACCCGAAATCCGAAGGCAGAACCACTCCCCTGGCGGTTTTTTCCATAACAGCATAATCAAAAGATATGTCGGGCAGCTGATCATAATCTTCTTTGGCGATGGGATGGATGCCGTCCGATATCGCATTCAATTTTTCCAACAGATCCGATTGGTAAGTACGAAACTCTTCTAAAATAACCGAGGCTTTAAAAGCAAACATACCGCTATTCCAGAAAAAATTACCGGCTGTGATGTATTGCCGGGCCGTCTTTTTATCCGGCTTTTCAACAAACCGCTTGATTGTCAAAGCACCTTCAGATACCTCCCGGCCGCCTTCAACATAGCCATAGCCCGTTTCAGGATAGTGGGGGGTTATGCCGAAAGTAACGATATAGCCTTGATCCGCCAGCCGGATGGCCGCCTTTAACCGCTCGTGAAAACTTTCAATATCACCGATGACATGATCGGCCGGAAAAACACATAAGACCGCATCCCGGTCGGCAGACAGTATATGTAATACGGCCAGCAAAATGGCCGGGGCGGTATTCCGGCCGCTGGGCTCACAGATAATTTTACCTTCGGCCTGCAATCCGATGTCCTGCATGTGCCGCGCGGTCTCATGAAAATGCTGTTCACCGCAAACGATCCTGACGCTGGCCGCATCCAGCACCGGCGACAATCGCTTTATGGTGCTTTGTACCAGCGAATCATTGCCGATGAATTTTACCAGCTGCTTGGGATAAAGCTGGCGAGACACGGGCCACAACCGGGTACCGGTACCGCCGGCCAGCAAAATTGCATAAACCTTACCTGCCAAATCCCCCATTCGGTGGTCTCCCCTTTCTACCGTTTCTGTTAACCCTGTTATTGACTGCCGAAGAAGTCAGCGCACGACAGAGCGTTTCCACGGCCTCGTAACCAAGGAAGCTGTGCACCTCCCGGGCCAGTGATCCGCCGGCTTTTAATTTCAGTACCTCCGGCAGAGCAATGATGGAATCCGTTTTATCAGGGCTTCGCAAATGAAGGAATCCCGGACACGATCCTGGATGACGTTTGAGTATGGCGTGCAAATCCGATAGGGTCTCACTATTCGTACGGCTTATTTCCAAATTAAAATGAACGCTGTCCACCCAGGTTTCTTCGGCTTTTTCTATGGGGATTACCTCATCGGCCAGGATTTTAACCGCCTGTTCGTCCTTTTGAACCTGCCCTTGGACCAGCAGGGCACGGTCTTCCACCAACAGATCCCTCGTATTGGCAAATACACGCGAAAAGACGATAACCTCCACTGCCCCGTGCATGTCCTCGATGGTCACAAAGGCCATCAGGTCCCCTTTTTTGGTGTTGATGATCTTGGTATTTTTAATAAGTCCGCCAATTCGCACCACGCCCCCGTCTCCCATATCCTTGATGGATACGGCATCGGCGTTGGTGAACTTATCCAGTAAATCTTTATAGCGCGTCAAGGGGTGACCGGTCAGATAGAAACCGAGGGATTCTTTCTCAAAAGCCAGATACTGCTTTTCATCCCATTCACCAATTTCCGGCAAAGCGGGCGCGTTGATACCGGGTTGGTTGTCTCCACCATTGCCAAACAGCCCCATCTGGGGGTCGTTGCGCTCTTTTTGAACCCGCTGGCCATATTCAAGCGCACTTTCGATGGCTGCCATCAACTGGGATCGTTTGGCAGCGGTCACATCGAAGGCGCCGCATTTAACCAGGCTCTCAATAACCCGTTTGTTTACCTTTTTCAAATCAACCCGTTCGCAAAAATCGAAGAACGATTCAAAGCGTTCTTCCCTGCGGCAGGCGATAATGGATTCGATGGCGCTTTCACCGACATTTTTGACGGCCACCAGCCCGAAACGGATCTGTGATCCGTCCACTGTGAATTCTATCTCGCTTTCATTTATATCAGGGGGCAGAATGGGTATGTCGTGATTACGACATTCGGCAATAAATTTGACCACACCATCTGTGGAATGCATTTCACTGGTCAACAAAGCGGCCATAAATTCCACCGGATAATGCGCTTTAAGATAGGCGGTCTGGTAAGCAATCAGGGCATCGGCGGCGCTGTGCGATTTGTTGAAGCCGTATCCGCCGAATTTTTCGATCAGATCAAACAGATTCCGGGCCCTCTTCTCAGGAATCTTATTGTCAACAGCCCCTTGCACAAACCGTTGCCGATGCTGGGCCATAATCTCAGGAATCTTTTTACCCATGGCTTTGCGCAGATCGTCGGCCTCGGCCATGGAATATTTCGCCAGAACGCCGGCGATTTTCATGACCTGCTCCTGATAAACGATCACCCCATAGGTTTCTTTCAAAATGGGTTCAAGCTCGGGGACCAGGTATTGGACGGTTTTTTTCCCGTGCTTGCGAGCCACATAATCGTCAATCATACCGCTCTCCATGGGCCCGGGACGATAAAGGGCCACCAGCGCGGTGATGTCATCAAAAGATTCCGGTCTTAACCGCACGAGCAAATCTTTCATACCCGAGCTTTCGAGCTGAAAGACACCGGTGGTGTCGCCGGCGGCCAGAAGCCGATAGGTGTCCGGATCGGTTAATTCGATTTCTTCCAGCTGCGGTGGCGTTTTCCCTTGTCGCCCGATCAATTCAAGGGCTTTGGCAATCACCGTCAGATTGCGCAAACCCAGAAAATCAAATTTGACCAGACCGATCTTTTCGACAATATTCATGTCGAACTGGGTCACCACTTCCCCCTTTTTACCTCTATAAAGGGGAAGATAGTCAATCAGGGGCCGGTCGGCAATGACCACGCCGGCGGCATGGGTGGAGGCATGGCGCGGCAGTCCCTCGAGCACCCGACAGATCCGTATCAGGTCGGCCACGTTGGGGTCTTTTTCAGCCAGCTCCGCCAACCGCGGTTCCTGTTTGAGGGCGCCATCGAGGCTGATATTCAATACATCCGGCACCATTTTGGCAATCGCATCCACTTCCCGCAGGGGGATGCCCAGCGCTCGGCCCACATCGCGGATGACGGCCCGGGTTTTGAGTTTCCCGAAGGTAATGATCTGGGCCACATAATCACCGCCGCCGTATTTATCGACCACGTACTTATACACATCTTCCCGGCCGTCTATGCAAAAATCCACATCGATGTCCGGCATGCTTTTACGGGCCGGGTTGAGAAAGCGTTCAAAAATTAATCCATGGCTGATGGGATCAAGATCGGTGATGCCCAGACTGTAGGCCACCAGGCTGCCGGCGGCAGACCCCCGGCCGGGTCCTACCGGCACGCCGGATTTTTTGGCGTAGGATATGAAATCAGCAACTACCAAAAAGTAGCTCGCATATTCCATTTTCTTAATCACCGATATTTCATATTCGAGACGTTGGCGATACACGGCCTCATCTATCTGTGAATTTCTGCTTTTTACCCGCTCAAGAACACGACCAAATCCCTGCCCATACCTTTTCTTCAAACAGCTCTCCCGCCGTCTGCTCTGAGCCGGTATCAAACTTAGGAAAGTGGTAGGTACTGAAATCAAATTCCAGGTTGCAGCGCCGGGCGATGTCCACCGTATTGCTGATCGCATCCGGGTAGGCCTTAAAAAAGGCATGCATCTCGTCTTTGGGTTTAAAATAAAGTTGATCGGTTCTGAATTTCAGGCGGTCGGCATCATGAATGGTTTTACCGGTCTGGATGCACAACAAAACATCATGGGCACGCACATCCTCTTTGTCCAGGTAATGGCAGTCATTGCTGGCGACCAGCGGTATCGACAATCGCTGACTCATGTCCAATAGCGCCTCATTGACACGGTCCTGAATGTCAATACCGTTGTTTTGCACTTCCAGATAAAAATGGTTTTCCCCAAAGATCTTCAGGTACTCTTGCGCGGCCGCGTCAGCAAGCTCCATTCTACCGTCCTGAATCCGTCGCGGGACCTCACCGTGCAGGCAGGCCGACATACCGATCAATCCGTTGCTGTGTTCTCTGAGAATCTGTTTGTCGATGCGAGGTTTGTAATAAAACCCTTCAAGCTGAGCAGCGGAAGCCAATTTGCAAAGATTGCGATATCCCTCCTGATTTTCAGCCAGCAGGATTAAATGCGACAGGTCCTTATTGTCCAGCGGGGTCTTATCAAAACGGGTTCGAGGCGCAACGTAAATTTCAATGCCGATAATAGGTTTGATACCGGCTTTGGTGGCTTTTTCATAAAACTCGATGGCTCCGAACATCGTGCCGTGATCGGTGGTGGCCACCGAATGCATATCGAATTCTGACACCCGCTGCAGCAAATTGTCGATCCGGATGGCACCATCTAATAAGCTGTACTGGGTGTGAACATGCAAGTGGACGAAATCGGGGGGCTTAGAAGTTGTCATGGGGTAAATTACTCTCGCTACGTAAAGTTTACGGATTGCGCGTTACGGGTTACGCGTTACGAGTTATCGAGTTGGGGATTTGTGATTAGTGGATTAAGTTGATTGAGTTGATCAGGTTGATTGCCGCGTGACCTGCAAAGCTTTCCTGAGTTTCATTTGACCTAGACCGCATCTCAACTTAATCTGACCATCTCAACTCCGATCATCCCAATCGTAAACCGACTACTCCAGGCGATAATTGGGCGCCTCTTTGGTGATAATGACGTCGTGGACATGGCTTTCGCGCATGCCGGCGGCACTGATTTTGACGAATCGCGCTTTTTCCCTCAATTCATCCAGGGTACGGCAACCGCAATATCCCATACCGGCTTTCAACCCGCCGACCAGCTGGAAAATATTGGCAGACAGTGACCCTCTATAGGGCACACGGCCGACGATTCCCTCGGGGACCAGCTTGTCATCTTCAGCCTGTTCACTCTGATAATAGCGATCCTTGCTGCCTTTTTTCATGGCCTCAATCGAGCCCATTCCGCGATACATCTTGTAGCTGCGACCCTGGTAAAAAACCACTTCCCCCGGGCTTTCCTCAGTCCCGGCTAAAAGTCCGCCGACCATGATACAGTGAGCACCGGCGCCAATCGCTTTGGTGATATCACCGGAGAATCGAATCCCCCCGTCGGCTATCATGGGAACGCCGGTTTTGCCTGAAATGGAACGGCAGTTCATAATGGCGGTCATCTGCGGAACCCCGATACCGGCCACAATGCGGGTGGTACAGATCGAACCGCCACCGATACCGATTTTAACACCGTCTACGCCGGCATTGATCAAGTCTTCAGCGCCTTTGGAGGTGCCCACATTACCGGCGATCAACTCTAAGTCGTCAAACGTACGTTTTAATGTTTGGACCGCATCAATCACATTTGCGGAATGGCCGTGGGAGGTGTCAATCAAAATGACATCCGCCCCGGCTTTAAGGAGTGCTTCGGCCCGCTCCACCATATCGGGACCTACTCCGACAGCCGCCCCCACCCGCAGACGCCCCCGGCTATCCTTGCAGGCATTGGGGTATTTTCTTATCTTTTCAATGTCCTTGGTGGTAATCAGTCCCGTCAGGCGGCCCTCTTTGTCAACCACCAGCAGCTTCTCAATCCGATGCCTGTGCAGCAGCTTTTTGGAATCCTCCAGGGCAATTCCCTCGGAAACGGTTATCAAATTGTCCTTGGTCATAACATCCGCAACTTTTTTATTCAGATCGGTTTCAAACCTGAGATCCCGGTTAGTCACGATTCCAATGAGTTGATCCCCACTGGTCACGGGCACTCCGGAAATCCGGTAATGCTCCATTAATTCAAGAACCTCACTAACCTTCTGTTCCGGTCGAATGGTCACCGGATCAACGATCATTCCACTCTCGGACTTTTTGACTTTGTCAACCTCAACGGCCTGGCTTTCAATGCTCAGGTTGCGATGGATAAACCCCATGCCGCCTTCCCGGGCCATGGTGATGGCAGCATCCGCCTCGGTGACGGTGTCCATGGCAGCGGTGACAATCGGGATATTAAGGCTTATATTTTTTGTCAAAGGGGTGCTGATATTGACATCTTTTGGCAATACATTGGAATAATTGGGAATCAACAACAAATCGTCAAACGAATAGGCTTCTTCAGGTGGAATTTTTAGCATCGGTATCCTCTTTCGGGTTGCGTGTTGCGCGTTACGGGTTACGGGTTACGCGGTTACGGGTTGCGTGTTGCGCGTTACGGGTTCTGCATTAAGGAACATTCAGCAATAACTGATAGTTAAAAAATAAAATCGATAGCATTCCTTCCATCAATCCGAAATCTAAAATCCGATATCGAGAAAGACCCAATCCTTTCAACCTATCAACTTAATCAACCATTTCCCCAATCCTTTTAGCTTAATCAACAATTATTCATTATTTCCGCCTGAGGCGGATCAATATTCATTCGTCAATAAAGATGGGCATCGAATAGCAAATGGTCGCGCCTTTGGCAATCTTTAATTGTAACCTTGACATCATGGGTGAAGCCATAATAAAAAAGCCGTAACCGTTCACAGGTTCAGGGTTCAGCGTTCAGGGTTAAGGACAAAGAGGGCATTAAAGGTCCGAAGTCCTCGTTAAAAATGTTCATTCCCTCAAATAATAGCCAATTTGGCTCCAAATAGATGTATTCTGCCCGTCGTGAGCTTTTCTTCGAGAGCCTCTCTTCGAGGGCCTCAGGGTCTATCGACAGGGTCAAATGACCGAGTCGAACGGTCAATTTAAAAAAAGACTGAGCAAAGCGAAACCATCCTTCGATATTCGACACGGCTGCTTTCGACAGGCTCAAGCCCTGAGCTTGCCGAAGGGAGCTCGTCGCAGGCTGCGGTTCGCTGTTACGGCCACCAGAAGTTTCACATAAGGTGTCAGGGAGTAGGAAGTAATGCTTATCAATATTAACCAGCAAAATCCCCAGCAGCGACTCATCCAGAAGGTCGTGGATATCCTTAAAAGCGGGGGGGTCGTCGTCTATCCAACCGATACCTTTTATGGGATCGGATGCGATATCATGAACAAAAGAGCCATTGAAAGGATCTACCAGATAAAACAGCGCAATAAAAGCAAGCCCTTTAGTTTTATCTGTTCCGGTCTGAAAAACATCAGCCATTATGCCAAGGTTTCGAATTATGCCTATAAGACCATGAAACGACTTTTACCGGGCCCTTACACCTTCATTCTGGAAGGATCAAAGCTGGTTCCCAAAATCATGCTCACCAAACGTAAAACCGCCGGCATTCGGGTTCCGGATAACCCAATTTGTCTGGCCCTGGTAAAAGGATTGGGAAATCCGGTCATAACCACCAGTGCCACCCGGCCGGATGGAACAATTTTCCATGATGCATCCCTGGTGCATGATTATTTTGGCAACCGCATCGATGCCGTTGTTGACGGCAGCATTGTGCCCGGTCAACCGTCAAGTGTCATCTTATTGATTGATGATATTCCTGAGGTAATTCGCAAAGGCATGGGAGATGTCAGTATCTTTGAATGAGCAGGAGGTGCCCTGCTGAACTCAGTGTTAGAATAGAGACGCCCGTCTCATCGTTGGAGCAGCGACGGGACAGGCGCTTTTAAACATTTTTTATTTTAAATATAAATTTTTTGCTTTCAAAAATTTATTCCTCGTTTAGTTTTTCCTGGAGATTCTCCCGTAAAATTTCACCAAATGAGGATGTCGCCGGGCCTATATTGTTGACGTATTCGCTGAGCAGATTTTGTTCGTCCTCAATTTCCATGCGTTTAATGGAAAGACCCGATCCTTCGTTCTTCACTGTTGATGTTCATCACCCTGGCGGTGATAACTTCGCCGACATTATACATTCCGACCGTCGTTTTGATCTTTTCCTTACTGATCTCCGATACATGAACAAGGCCTTCAATACCTTCCTCAAGCTCTACAAAGACCCCGAAATCCGTTAGATTGGTCACGGTGCCGGTAATCTCTTTGCCGACCTGATAGCGCTCAGCCACCGTTTTCCAGGGATCTTCCTGCAGCTGTTTTATTCCGAGGGAGAATCGTTCGCTTTCCTTTTCAATATCCAGCACGATAGCCTGGAGCATGTCTCCTTTCTTATAGAGCTCGGAGGGGATGCTTAATACGCTTGATCCAGGATATATCCGATATGTGAATCAGACCGTCGATTCCCTCGTCAATGCCGATAAACAGGCCGAAATCGGTAATATTTTTTATCTTCCCCTCAATGGTGGTGCCGACGGGATATTTTTCGGCGATAACGTCCCAGGGATTGGGAACTACCTGCTTCATTCCCAGAGAAATCCTCCGGCTTTCAGGTTTGATGTCGAGTACCACGGCCGCAACTTCTTCTCCGACAGATACAACCTTGGAAGGATGGCGAACTTTGCGGGTCCAGGACATCTCGGATACATGGATCAATCCCTCTATTCCCTTCCTCCAATTCCACAAACGCGCCGTAATCGGTCAGGCTGACAACCACGCCGGTAACCCGTGAGCCCAGGGCATATTTCTCCGCCGCAATCGACCAGGGGTCATCAGTGAGTTGCTTCATCCCCAGAGAGACCCGCTCCTTTTCCAGATCATAACTCAATATTTTTACGGTAATCGTATCACCAACGGAAAAAAGCTCTGAGGGATGCTTGACCCGCCCCCAGGACATGTCGGTGATATGCAGCAGTCCATCTACGCCGCCGAGATCGATGAATACCCCGTAATCCGTGATATTTTTCACGATGCCTTCGACAACCTTGCCTTCAAAAATTGAGTCCAGGGTGGCGGATCGCTGTTCTTCACGTTCCTATTCTAAAATAGCCCGCCGGGACAAAACGATGTTGCTGCGCTTTCGATTGTATTTCAGGATCTTAAATTCAAAAGTTTTGCCGACAAGCTCGTCGAGGTTGCGGATGGGACGCAGGTCCGCCTGGGAACCGGGCAAGAAGGCCTGAACCCCGATATCCACCGAGAAAACCGCCTTTCACCCGGTTGGATATGACACCCTCAACCCGTACCGTCATCATCATAGGATTTTTTAATCGCATCCCAGGTTTTGATATTGGCAGCCTTTTCCTTGGACAGGACCACACGCTCTTCCTCGTCATCCCACCACTCGACCATTACTTCTACGCTGTCTCCCATTTCGGCGGTGAGATTGCCATCTTCGTCTTTAAATTCAGACAATCGGATCTGTCCCTCGGATTTGTAACCGATGTCTACAAGAACATGGTCTTTGTCGATTGAAATTATCCGGCCGGTGACAACCTCCCCCTCGGCAAAACGCTTGAAGCTTTCTTCATACAGATTCATCACATTTTCCATGCTGTCGCCGGATTCCTGACCGGTTTCGGCAGACCGCTCGGTCGAAGATTCTGCGGTTTCGGCATTTAATTCATCATCTTCAGGTTTTTCCCCGCCGGTTTCGGCATTTAATTCATCATCTTCTGGTTTCTTCCCGTCTTCTGATGGATTCAACGCATCTTCGTCTGAAAAATCAGTTTGATCTGTGTTTTCGTTTTCATCTTTGTTGGTCGTGTCAACCATAAAAAAAAATACCCCCTTAGCCATTTTTATCGTGTAGCCTGAGCCTGTAGTATAATCCGCTATTTTTAGCAGACTTGCTGAAAAAAGCAATGATTAATTTGAAATATTCTCCAGACCTCGTAATTAATTTTAAAAATGATTATTCCCCCAGATGAGATACCATCAAATCGACCACCGCTTCGGCGGTCAACTCTGTGGAATCAATAATAATTGCATCCGGAGCCGGCTTCAACGGCGCCACCTCCCGGGTGCTGTCATTTCGATCACGTCGCTGTATATCCCGTTCCACCTCATCCAAAGTCTGGGAGCTTTGCAGCTTTTGCTCCTCAAAACGTCTCAAGGCTCTGGTGTGGGTAGATGCATCCAGAAAGAATTTCACATCGGCATCCGGAAAAACCACGGTGCCCATATCTCTTCCTTCAAACACGGCGGCTTTTTGCCGACCCAGATTTTTTTGAACATCCAGAAGAAATTCCCTCACCACCGGGCGGGCCGAAACAGCCGAGGCCAGCATGGTAATCTCCGGCGTGCGAATACGATCGGAGATATTTTCCCCGTTTAAATACAGACTTAAACCCTCATTATTTCTGACAAAGGTCAGATTAAGGTCACTGCAAAGGCGTTTCAAGTCATCATCATTTTCCGGGTCGATACCCCGGCTTTGGAGGGCCAGGGCCACCCCTCTGTAAAGTGCCCCGGTATCAATATATCGATACCCCAGCCGGTCCGCCAGAGCTCGACTGACGGTTGTTTTACCGGCACCCGCCGGCCCATCGATGGTAATGAGTAGTTTCTTCATATTCTATCTGGTTTAGCCAGTCTCTTGTGTCCGGCCCGTGGTTGCTAACCACTGGATGGGCAAAGAGCATAGCGCATGGCGCATAGCGTTCAGAACGATAATTCGGAAACTTCGGATAAATCTAACGCTATGCCCTATGCGCCATGCCCTTTGCCTATAAATTCGAAAATCCAGAAATCGAGAAAGTCAAAAATTCCAAATCGAAAACTCGGTCTTCTATAACACGCTTCCCAACGCTTCCAGAAAGCGAACATTCTCAGCATGCAGGCCAACGTTTACCCGGATGCAGTCCGGATATCCGTAAGATGTCATGGAGCGCACAATGACCCCCTGCTTCAGAAGATCCTCGAAAACTTCATTGGCGTTCTTGCCCACCTTAATCAGCAAGAAATTGGCCTGGGATTTAAAGTATTCAATACCGAGATCATCCAGAGCTGCGTATATAAAGTCCAGCTCATCAGAGACCAGTTTTACGGTCTCTTCAAGAAAGCTCTCGTCTTCGAGGGCCGCAATGGCCGCAGCCTGGGCAAGAGAATTCACATTGAATGGCTGTCTGACACGGTTGAGAAGATCAGCTATAGATGATGGCATCAGCCCAAAGCCGATGCGAAGCCCGGCGAGTCCGTAAGCCTTGGAAAATGTGCGCAAGCCCACAACAATCTTACCTGAATCCAAATAGTCAATACTGTTGGGGCAGTCTCGGTCGCTGACGAATTCAATGTAGGCTTCATCGAGCACTAAAACGACGTCGGCCGGCAGCGCCGTGACAAAGTTATCCAGTGCTTTCTTTGGAATCAGTGACCCGGTGGGGTTATGGGGATTGGTAATAAATACCAGGCGTGTTTTGGGACTGATGCATTCGAGCATACCATCCAGGTTGGTAGAGGGTCCTTTTAACGGCACCTCCACCGGAACGGCACCCGAGCAGCGGATCATAATCTCGTAAAACAAAAATGACGGCCGGGGCAAAACGGCTTCGTCTCCGGGCTGCAGAAGCACCCTGGCCAGCATGGCAATAATATCGTCTGAACCGTTGCCGAGCACGATGTTTTCGCTTTTTACATCAAAGCGCTTCGATAGACTTTCAGTCAGATGATAGCTGCCGCCATTGGGATATCGATGCAGGTCTTCGACCGCCTGCCGGATGGCTTTCATAGCCATGGGGGACGGCCCCAGCGGGTTTTCATTGGAGGCCAGTTTGACGGCATCGGTGATGCCATATTCACGTTCAAGCTCTTCCAGCGGCTTACCCGCAACATAAGGTTTGAGTGACAGGATATAATCAGGCACGCAAAGTTTCATTGTGTGAGGGCCGCCTTTCGGCCTTCTTCAAGCGCCTTCATATTGAGCGGGATGAGTTTCTCTTTCTGGGCAAATTTAGCTTTTACGGCTTGTTGCAACAATTCAAAATCAATAACCTTGCTGCGGGCAACAAAGGCCGCCAGGGCAACGATATTGGCGGCTTTGATATTTCCCAGATCTTTGGCGATCTCGATGATCGGCACCCTGATAACATCCACATCATCGCGGCCGGCGTCAACGGGTATCATGGAGCTGTTGATAAATACCACGCCGCCGGCTTTCACACTTGAGACAAATTTTTCCAAAGACGGACGGTTCATGGCAACCAGATGCTGGGGGTTCCGAATGATTGGGGAACCGATAAGTTGATCGCTGATGACCACGGTACAGTAGGCAGTTCCGCCCCTCATCTCCGGACCATAGGAGGGGATCCAGACAACTTCAAATCCTCCATCCATGCCGGCCTGGGCCAAAATTTGTCCCATTACCATGATCCCCTGACCGCCGAACCCGGCGAATTGAATTTCACTTTGCATGACTTCTCCTTAATCAACCTTCAAATCTACACTGTACGCCTGGCCCCCGGCTTCTGGTCACTTGTCACTGGTTACTGGTTCCTTGATACTCGATACTGGCTACTGGTCGCTGGTTGCTTGTCACTTGTCACTGGTCGCTTGTCACTGGTTCCTTGTCACTTGTCGCTGGTCAAAGGATGGTTTCGCTTCGCTCAGTCATTTTTTTATAAAATAGACCGTTCGACACAAAAGCTCACGACAGGCAGAATACATTATTCGATGTTCGATGTTGGACGTTCAATGTTCGATGTTCATCAGTTTCTTTCTCGATTTGACTGGACGCTCGCGGCCAGCGGCGGCGCTGACACCTGAAACCAGTAAGTGCCATCTTTTATTTGTACATGTGAAACTTCCGACTGACCTTCTTAAATCGGTCAAGTTCCTCCTGCCAGAAGCTTCAATTTCATCAACCGGCTCCAGTTTTTCAAGGCGTTCACGGATGGCGCGATCACCGATAATCAAATCGATGGGCATTCTCTCAAATTCATATTCATAAGGGGGTGCTTTCCATTCAAATTGTTCCCTGTGATGTATCATTACGGCTTGAAGCAGGTGCAGGGTGGTTGAATAGGGCCGATATTGCCGGGGATCGGTAACGTGGATTTGAAAGCCATTGCAGGCGGTTTGCTGCCATTTATTCGATGTGGGCTCAAAAACCGTGGGTCGGAGCACAGCCCCTGCTAGCTTGGCATTTTCCAATGTGCCAAGGATCTTGGGCACATCGATATACGGTGCACCGAACAGCTCAAACGGCTGGGCGGTCCCGCGTCCCTCCGACACATTGGTGCCTTCCCATAATACCTGCCCCGGGTAAACCAGGGTCGACACGGGTGTGGGGAGATTGGGTGAGGGCGCAACCCAGGGCAGGCCGGTGTCCCCAAACAGCACGCTTCGCTTCCAACCGCTCATGGGGATCACCGCCAGATCGCAGCCGATCTCAAAGTAATCATTGAACAAAGTACCAAGCTCGCCGACGGTCAATCCGTGCCGCATGGGGATTGGGTAGCGGCCCACAAATGATGCACAGTCAGCAGCCAGACAATTGCCTTCGACCGCTATCCCGCCAAGCGGATTTGGCCGATCCAGAATGACCACCCTGATACCATATTCCCGAGCGGCCTCCAGACAATAAGAGAGCGTATAGATGAACGTATACACCCGGGTGCCGACATCCTGCAGATCTACCAGCAATACATCAATGGGCTCGAACATGCGCGCGTCGGGAATGCGGGTCTTACCATAAAGACTGAAAACCGGAATCTTCAAAACCGGATCAAGCATATTTTTGGACTCGATCATATTGTCCTGTTTTTCGGCAAAAAAACCATGCTGGGGGGAATACAGCGCTTTTAATTGTTCCGGAAACACCTGATTTACTAACTGGCGGCTAGGGGTTAGATGGCGATCCACCGAAGCCGGATTACACAAAAGACCGATTCGCTCATTGGA
>PVMK01189299.1_pt1 | contig 14146 bp, 16 predicted proteins | sample 1853481 | NCBI WGS metagenome assembly PVMK01 (sample SAMN08533507, study PRJNA380276) | Marine sediment metagenome, whole genome shotgun sequencing project. | reverse complement strand
CTGTGCCACCCTTGCCGCATACAGCGACCTGCTTCTTCTGAGTGTTAAGTTCATTCATAAGTTCCCTCTAATATGGATTCGGATAGGCTATGATTTAGTGACCTTTTTGGTTTTTCGGCTTTTTTTACGTACGGTGACCATTCCCTTGATCTCATCGCATACAGTGCTATCTGGGCATGATTCGCAGTCCCATAACTGGATGCATTCGATATCGTATCCCTTCGCCTTCCAGGTCTCCTTGGTAATATTACTGGAAATCTCTCGAATCTGCTCACCCAATATTATCCCAGAAGCTGCAGGTCCTCCTTGCTGGAAGTAACGAACATTACCTCCATCGCCTCTATCTTGGGCACAGCTGACCTATAAATAGCCATGAGTGCCCTTCCCAAAATTTCGAAGTTAAAACCTTTGCCCGCAGCGTCAAGACTGACCCGGCTCCACATATGCTGGGGGATGCTCTTGATCATGTACCCTTCTATTTGGTCTGCGATATATTGATTCGCTTCCAGTAGTGCGTGTTCTTCTTTTCCGAGGTCCTGTACCGCCCACCATCAAGACCTGACCAAAGGGTAAGCTGGCTCCAGCCGATTCCGGAATATCAGGGCCGATCAACGTAATACTGCCGTCTCTGATCAGCGTAGTCTTATCTGTCCACAGGACAAAGGCGGAGGAGCCGATGTCAGGGTTCCCCAATTCGACGAAGGTATCTCCACGCAGTATTATCCCCGAGCTGGCCTTGGGGCCAACGCTGACAGGTAATCCCTTCTTTAAGCTCGCTGATAGTCGTGGGACAAACGGTCTTTCTGACATGCCTTCCACTAGCTTGTAGTTCCTGCTGGTAATCAGCTAGCTTCTGTATATATGCATCAAATAGTGCCATATGTTGCTTCCCGTAAGGTAGTCTGGGTTTTCTCAGAGCGTGTTGTTATCCGCTACGATGATATGGCTTCGGTCTTCTTGCTCAGCTTTTCCGCGGCAATGAGGGCAGCCCCGATTGCACCGGCGATCTGAGGGTCTACAGGTAGCTTCATCACACTTACCCCAAGCTTCCCCTCCAGTGACTTGGCTAGACCCTCATTCTTTGCGCAACCACCTGTCAAAGCCACATCTTCAACAAGTCCAACTTTCCTCACCATGGAATTCAACCTGCCGGCAACAGAATTATTGACACCGGCAGCGATGTCGACCACTTCTATACCCTCGTTGATCAGTGTTACAACCTCAGATTCGGCGAACACGCTGCATTGACTGGTAATAACGGCCGGGCTCTCTGACTTTAGCGACAGCGATGAGATACCCTCCAGCCCGCAGTGGAGCACCCGCGCCATCGACTCAAAGAACCTGCCTGTACCGGCAGCGCACCTGTCGTTCATAACGAATTCAACGACACTGCCTTTTTCATCTATTGACATTACCTTGCAGTCCTGCCCCCCGATGTCGACCACCGTTCTCACTGTGGGGGATAGCCAGTGGGCTCCCCTGGCGTGGCACGTTATCTCTGAAATATTCTCGTTAGCAAAAGGGACCTTGAGCCTCCCGTATCCTGTGCCCAATGATATACTCCAGGTCTTCAATCGATGTTAGTCCCGCTTTTTTAACCACCTCATCCATAACGGTTCGTGCCGTAATCTCCGGTTTAGTTGTCGACGGGATAATATCGTATGAGACGATCTCCCCATCCTTCATAACTACTGCTTTACCAGTAGCGGAACCTACATCACAACCTCCAACGATCATAAGTCTTCCTTTCCTACTGTATTGTACACTCTGCTCTTATTTCTGGCCCAGCCCCGCCGCGCTAAAGAATCTGGAAAATATATCCTTAACATCTTCCACCGAGGTATACCTCTTGTCAAACAAATCAAGCCCGATATGCAGGAACGGGACCCCAATCTCTCGGCATTTCTCTCTCATCATGCCTATGCTGGCTGACCCATCCTTGTGGCCCATATGGCCCGGCCAGATAACACAGTCAATGCTATAGTCTTTCACTATTCGCTCTATATCGCCGAGGAAGTGGTCGGCCACACCCCGCGCCTGCCTGATCATCGGATACTCGGCCAGCGATCGTTTGGCCAGGCCCCTAAACATGGTTTTTTCGCTCGTGGTGTCTATCGGCTCGTACGGGGTGTAGCCGAACATGTTCATTACCATGTTAACACCCCACTCCGTCTCAAGCCACGGCTGTATATCGAACTGCCACATTAGCGGCAGGATGTCAAACCATAGCACCCTGATCCTCTCGCCGCCCGGCACGCCGCTTACCCCAGCCTTTACCCGTTTCTCGGCGTTGGCAATAAGCTTCTTGAACCATTCGACACCCCCGGGCTTACCAGGATAGTAAAAAGTAGCCATTGCGAAGCATTGCGGTGGGCCGATGGTCCAATCGTGAGGGCACGGTACCACACGCCTCAGCTCGTTATATTCCTGCCAAAGCGCGTACTCCTTGTTGGACTCCTCACATACCTCCCGAAGCCGGTCGATATCCATAGTGTACCCGGTATGTTCGGTGATGAAGTCCACCATCCGCCTCAGCTCATTGGCGTAGTATTCATAACTTCGCTCGTCCTCCCAGTAGGGCGGGTCAGCACCGAAGATAGGAACGTCATGCCATTTACCAGTCTTGATTGCCTGGTGTACAACTACCGTACCGTCGCAGGGATGAAGTAGCGCAATACACGCACTTGGTTTTGGACTCATATCGGCCTCCACATAGTACAGTGAAAGCCTGAGTATTGTGCAAAAATCGCTGCCCAGCAACCTCTCGGCTCCGTCGACATCATCTTGGACATGTGGTGCTTCTATCCCGAGGAATGCGGTCTGGGGAAACATCCACCACGGGACTCCCATCGCAGTAAATATTTCTGCTGCATAGGCGAACCAGCTTGCGATAAATGGCTTATCATTTTCGGCGCAATCTAGTACCTCGTCATACTTATCCAAAACTGCCTTTATTACACCCTGGTTAATCTCTGACTCCTCCGATTCGTCCAGCGAAAGCGCGTCCAAGAGCATCTGCATATAGGCTTTGTCATCTCTGTATAGTTTTAATGCCTTTTCAGGTTGTTTTCTCTTTGTCGTCATCTGCTACCTCCCTATACTTTCCAGGAATGCCTGGGCCCTGGTTCTCAACTGGCCGGCACCGGCCGTAATATATTCCCGATCGACCTGCAAGAATGGGACACCGGTGCTCTTCATATCCTTGTTGAGCATGAAAAGCTCACCTGTCCACAGGTCGCAGAAGATCATCCGCTCGCCGATGACACCGTCCACCTTGAATTCCTTAATCATATCGCTAACGTATTTTGATCTTTTTGGTTGAGTATCGAACATGCGCGGGCATGCGGGTTTATCCTGTATATAGTATCGAGCCAAAGCTGTGATGGGATCACTTTCCCCTTCATCTACACCTGTCCAGAAAATTCTGGTGCCATAGCACATTGAATCGGTGACCACCAGTCCACCCACATCCTCGATGATTTTAATGTAAGCCGGATCATCGAGGATGCTGCCTACGATCATCAGACGCGCCCGGTAATCACTGATGCCCTCAGCTTCACTTAGCTCACCTAACAGCTCTTTGAGCATCTGGTTGAACTGCTCCCTGGGCATTGCAGTGCTGGCTACTACTACCGCCAGCGCCTCGGCACCGGTTATAGGTGGATTATCCTTCTTTCGCAGTTCGTAGAGCTGCCTTAGAAGGCGCCGCGTTTCGTTGTGGAGTTTTATCGCCTCCCATAACATCTTATCGGTAATGGTTATGCCAAGGTGTTTCTCAAGGGCTTCTTTAAATATAACCAACTCGTCGTGGAACCATTCCACTTGCGCATCGGCTGTCATCTTGGGGAGGCTTATCATGTGCGTGAGTGGGGTCTTCACCTTGCGCTTCCAGTTATCATAGATGCGTCGGACGTGATCACAGTTATTTAGCCAGACAAGCCCTTCAACAAAATCGTACTCGCCTGTAAGTCCCAGGTTGAAGCAGTGGCGGCAGAAGCTGCAGTTGATGTTGCTCATATAAGTATCTGCCATCTCTGTTCCCGTACTACCAATAGCCCTCATGCGAATTGGTACCATACCGGCAGCGGTGATAATCTCTTCTGGCCCATAGGAGCAGAAGTATCCCATCACCTTCCCCCCCTGATCTAACCATTTCTTTAATTCAGGGTTAACAATAGTCTCGGTGGCTTCCTGGAATTGCTGTAATACTTTCGATTTTACCTTTGTCTCCATTTCATTTCCTCCATTCTCCTATCAAAAATTCACTGCTCTTCTGAAGGCTGCAGTCATAATGCGGGCCAGATTCATATCAATCCTGACCAATACGCCAGTATAAGGGTAGATTAGAGCGTCTTAAATGGCAACGGTCAGCAGAAGGGTTTTACCCTGGACGTATGTCTAGTATTATGACGGATAGTGTCAGTCGACCAGGTGCTGGCGCATCGCCAGGACCACCGCCTTGGTGCGAGTAGTGACATCCAGTTTATGGAGGATATTACTGACGTGGAATCTTACGGTAGAGGGACTTATCACTAATCGCTCGGATATTTGGGGATTGGTCATACCTTCTGCCATGAGAGTAAGCACCTCCCGCTCACTCTCAGTCAAGTGGTATCCTTCAACCGGCAATGTAGCCATATCTCCACCCGACACATTCTCCACCTCCCATCGGCGCTCTGTGATGTCCCGCATACTAACTACGATGCCATTAACCGCCGGAATGTGAACCAGGCTGTGTGCTATAGCTTCGATTACTCGGTATGTGCCGTCCTTGCGCCTGGCGCGTCCTGTCATACAAATGGTTTCTCCGGGGCTTTGCGCCAAATGGTTTAGGTTATTCGCTACCTTGGACAGATCATCGGGGTGCACAAAACCTAGAGGATCCCTGCCGACCAGCTTCTGCCACCCATAGGCAAACAAGCGCGCCGCAGAAGGGCTTTCGTACAGTAGCTCCATATCCTGGTCCAATATAAGGATACTATCTTGAGAGTTTTCGATAAGAGCATGGAAGAGTTTCAGCTGTTCACTAAGTTCCAGTTCCGCACGAGCGTGCTTAAGCTCTCTTTCCAATTCTCCAACCCGTCCAACCAATCTCATTAATTCGTATACGGGTTTCTGCGCTCCATCCTTCATAGAGCGTATCAGTCTTATCACCTCAGGATTTATCTGTTCTGAAAATTCAGAAGGTATCTTCTTAGATAGGCCGAATAGCTCATCGGAATCTGCATCGAGTGCATGGGCTAAAGCCACAATGGTTTTACCACGCGGCGGCGGCATGGCGCTGTTTTCTATTTTGCTAAGATATGTGAAACTTACACCGACAATGTCGGCCAACTCCCTTTGAGTTATGCCCTTAGCTTTTCTCAGATCCCTCAGCCGTTGTCCAAATGTCACCGCTAATCTCCTTTTATGATCCTAATTCAAGATTAAGCGGTGTTGAGTTGATTGTCAAGTTCAACCAGCCAACCCTGTCCCCCTACGCCTTCATAATATACTTAGGAGACCGCTGAAAAAGAGGTGCAGGACACTTCCTGCCAGGGGGTCTGGGGGGGTATCTCCCCCGGATATAAAAATCCCCCAAGATTGGGGGATTAGGGGGCTGATCGAGAGTATTTGAGCAGTCTCGATAAAAATCACCGATAGATTACAGATTGAGTAATCTCGAATCTACAGCCCTATGATGGCACCAAGAGTATTACTGGTGAACCATAGCACTGGGCCGCGATTTCCTTCCTGTTTGCTCCGTGGCGCGAGAAAGCGACTTCTTTGCCGCTTCCGGATCGCGGCAACGTCTAAGTGCCTCCTCTAGAGTGATAACGTTTTTGTTGAAAAGTTGCATTACTGCTTGATCCATCGTCTGCATTCCGTACTGAGAACTTGTCTGTATGGTACTCCACATCTGGGCAGTTCTCGCCTCCCTGATAAGATTCCTGATGGCATCTGTGGCAAGCATAATCTCTAACGCAGGAACACGCCCTGGTTCGTCTCGTCTTGGAATCAGAGTTTGATACAATACTCCTTGCAGAACAGTGGAGACTTGGATTCGCACTGTTTGCTGTTGGTGAGGAGGAAAAACGTCAATAATCCTGTCTATGGCTTGAGGCGCACTGGGAGTATGGAGCGTGGCAAGAACCAGGTGTCCGGTTTCCGCAGCAGTTAACGCAGTGCCCATGGTCTCCAGGTCTCGCATTTCTCCTACGAGTATAACATCGGGGTCTTGGCGGAGGGTATGCTTAAGAGCCTCAGAAAAGCTGTGGGTGTCTGAACCAACCTCACGTTGTGTGATAAAGCATTTATCGTTCTCATGTAAAAACTCGATAGGGTCTTCGACTGTAATAAGACGGCGGCTTCTCAAGCCATTAAGATACTTAACCATCGCAGCAATTGTCGTTGACTTACCACTGCCTGTTGGTCCGGTCACCAATAGCAGCCCGTTTTCCTTTAAGATCAGATCCTTGCATATATCCGGTAGTCCAAGATCATCAATATCCAAAGTTGCGACTTGAAGCGACCGGAAGCTGAGGCTAATGTTACCCTTCTGCATGGCGGCGTTAGCGCGGAAACGCCCTACCTCAGGAATGCTGTGGGCGAAATCTAGTTCCAACTCCTGGCTGAATAGCTTCCTTTGTTCCTCATCAGTTACATCGTGAAGGAACTGTTCCACATCTTTGTTGGTCAAATTAGGCAGATCATTGTGATGAAGAAGTTCACCATCGATACGTACTACTGGTGGATACGGGGCAGTAAGATGAATATCCGATGCCCCAATTTCTACGATTGACCTAAGAAGGTCCTCGATATGCATAGTAACCCCCTGAACTTAACGATACCATATTAATATGAGAAATATAAATATGTCAATGCTTTAATAGTTTATTATTATATATATAATAATATTATACAATAATGCATTGTAACACGTTCACTATATTATGTCAATGCGTCAGCTATTAAGTTAGAAACAATACTATCTATTTAGAGACCACTGAATAAGAGGTGCAGGATACCTCCTGCCGGGGGTCTGGGGGTGTCCCCCAGCTTCCAAAGTCCCCCAAGATTTGGGGGGTATATGGGGGTTGATTGAGACTATTTCAGCAGTCTCTTAAATGACAATGGTACATGGTATTTTATCTGACAATCCGATCGTGTCAGCTAAGTCAGTCAATTTGATTAGCATATGCCCCTTTATTGTGTATCGAATAAGTCACACTGACTATGTTGCTTAATACTTTTGCCATCCTTTTCCTTGGCGTAGTCCCGCGAACGTAAGCGGCCTGGCCGGCATGTAACATACTGTCTTCCAGGATACTAATTAGGCGGACGCCAACCGTGGGTAGCGGCTGAAACCACGGTTCATCAAGTTTTCGGTCAAGGTCAGTTTGTGATAGCGTAAGGAAGTACTTCTTTGAGCGTTCTAGCACTGCGCTTTGGTAATCAAGGAGCGTCTGAATATCTGGAGATTTAAATGCTGTCACCTGCTCTAGCGTGTGACCGAATCCAATATCTTGAGGGTCAGATGCCCGGCCAAACTTGGCATGCCAATCCTCATTTATCCACAGTTGATCCTCTCCTATCAACGAAGCCACCTGGGCGTCATGCTGACGTGTCAGGTGCCAGGTTAACCAGCCAATGCTATTGCAATCTTGTGAAGGCTGCCAGTTCAATTCATCCTCAGTAAGCCCTTCAAGTACATTCTCTAGGAACTCGAGTACGCGTCCATAACAATCAACGAGTAAATCATACCATTCCATTGATACCTCCTTTTCCCGCTATATTTGTTACGATATGCGATAGTTGTATTGTAGGAGACCGCTGAAAAAGAGGTGCAGGATATTTCCTGCCGGGGGTATGGGGGTGTTCCCCATCTTAAGAAATCCCCCAAGATTGGGGGGTGTAGGGGGTTGATTGAGAATATTTCAGCGGTCTCCATAGATATTGCACTGCAATGCCCTAGAATTCAAATATGTAAAGGCAATATTGGGTGGCCACAACTATGTTCAATATTTACCGGGCGATTGTTAACTTTATCATATGGCATTCCTCGTCACCCTTATAAAGCATACATTGTTGGCTTTTAAATTAGGCAGAAAGCCAGAGCACGTCACCGCAGAGCCCGGGGCTTCGGTCACGGATCGAAAAAACAGCATATTCCTGCTTCTCCTTGCCCAGCATGGTGTCTTCGCCGTGGCCTGGATAGACCAGTGTATCATCGGGTAGAATAAAGAGCTTCTCGGTAATAGAGTGAATGATCTGCTCAAAGGCAGCGGGCGCCCCCGTTTTACCCGGGCCCCCAGGGAAGAGTGTGTCTCCAGAGAAGAGGTGTTTCCCTGTGAGCAGGCATAAGCTGCCTGTTGTATGGCCAGGGGTATGTAGTACCCTCAAGCTGACAGTTCCGAAGTTCACCACATCGCCATCATCTAGGATTATGTCGGGCGTCGAGGGAAGGGCTCCCGCTTCTAAACGATGAATGGCTACTGGGGACCGAAGCTTATCTCTTATCTCATTAAAAGCTCCCAGGTGATCAAAATGAGTGTGGGTTATTATTATATGTTTTACCCTCACGTCCTCGGCTTGTTCTAAAATCCTTGAAGCCTCTCCTGGGGTATCAACGATGACGCCATCGCCGCTTTGAGGGCAAACTATGATATAGCAATTAGTGCCGAAGGGCTGAATCTCAAGTTTCTTGATTTGCACCTCTCCATCGTAATGCCAGTTCATTTCATCTCCCAGTCTATTGCAGTCGACAATGGAACTATAAAGCACAAAGACTGCGCTGTCAAAGGCTTAATTGGAACGAAAGGGTAGAGATGCTATACTTAAAAGGCGATGGTTTATACCATTGAACCGGAGAGCTTCGACGGTTTGGAGAAGGCATGGCGCAAGCTTCTAGCAGTCTGCTCAACAAATCACATCTTTCTAACCCCCCAGTGGCAAAAAGCGTGGTGGCAGACATTTGGTAACGGGAGCGAACTAATGCTCCTGTCGGTTTATGGGGGCACTGAGCTTATTGGTATCGTTCCACTGATGCGCCAGGGGTAAAACAATATCCTTCGTCGGTAGTAGCGATGTTTGCGATTACATGGATTTTATAGTTCATCGAGGGCGGGAAGTCACCGTTTTTTCGCATCTCCTGGATTACCTTGAACCTATGGAATGGGACGCTATAGAGCTTCGGTCACTGCTTCCCGACTCCCTCGTCCTTAGTCATTTTGCCCCTCTTGCAAAGCAAATGAACTATCTTGTGGAGGTTACAAAGGAGGATGTTAGCCTGCAACTTGTACTTCCCTCTAGTTGGGAGAAGTACCTCTCTAAACTAGAGGGCAAGGATCGCCGCGAGCTCAGACGCAAGCTGCGGCGTCTCGATCAAACGAAATCCACCCGTTTCTATACTATTACCGAAAAAGAGCAGATACACCAGTCATTGGAGGACTTTTTCGAGTTATTCAAGCTAAGTGGAGATGCTAAAGCGGGGTTCATGACCAATCAAATGAGATGTTTCTTTAATACTATGGCATACTCTTTAGCGGAGGAAGGCAACATCAGGCTTTCTTTCCTTGATATGGAGGGGGCTCGAGTGGCTTCCACTATATGTTTCGACTATGAGCATGAATTTTATCTATACAACAGCGGGTATAACCCTGAATACGCTTCTTTTAGTGTTGGCTTGATTCTCAAGGTATTTTGCCTCAGGGATGGTATATTTGAGAGTAAAAAACGATTCGATTTTCTCAGAGGCGCCGAACCGTATAAATACGACCTTGGTGGTCATGATATACCTATAAGTCGCTGTGTTATTAGGAGGAGCTGACTCTATGCGCATCGCCAAGATATGTGTTAACCGCTGCCCGCTAAGGCCATTGGGAGGCAAGGATACCGGTGGTATGCACCTTTACGTGCGAGAGCTCAGCCAGGAACTGGGAAGGATGGGAGTGGAGGTGGATATATTCACCCGCTGGCATAGTTCTATGGATTCCGAGGTGATGGAGATAGGGGACAACGTGCGTCTCATTCATATAGCGGCGGGCGAGCAGGAGGACATATTGAAGACAGATATCTACCACTGTCTTCCTCAGTTCACTTCAAACCTCTGCCGTTTTATTGAGAGAGAAAGTGTAACATATAACCTGGTTCATAGCCACTACTGGCTCTCTGCATTGGCTGGAGAGCAGGTACAAGACCGATTAGGAATACCACACCTTACTACGTTTCATACGCTGGGAGAAGTTAAGAATCGGGTTCGACCTGCCGAAATGGAGCCATATCTGCGCATCGAGGCGGAAAAAATGGCTGTAGCTTCAGCCAACTGTATAATTGCTGTCAGTTCCCGAGGAGAAGAATGACCTGGTAAATATCTATGGAGCATGGCCTGATAAAGTTAAGGTAATTCCCTGTGGGGTTGACTTGGGACTTTTTCAACCAACGGACAAAGAAAAGGCACGCCTCGAGCTGGGTCTTTCAAAACACTCAAAGATACTGCTTTTCGTAGGTAGGATTGAGCCTTTCAAGGGGATAGATATCATCCTTCGAACATTAGCATGCCTCGAGATCTGCATCTCCTCATAGTAGGAGGAGATACGGGTAGTGATGGCGAATTGTCTCGGCTGCGTTCACTGGCTGGCGAGCTGGGCATTGAAGAAATGGTGACCTTCTGGGGTACCGTGGAGCACGAAAGGTTACCACTGCTTTACAATGCTGCCGATATCTGTGTAATTGCCTCATATCATGAGAGCTTTGGTCTAGTGGCTGTTGAGGCTTTGGCTTCCGGCATTCCCGTGGTCGCCCCGCGAGTTGGCGGCCTGTCCACCGTTATCACAGATGGGGAGACAGGTTATCTTATAGACAATCGTTCCAGCGAGGCTTTTACATGGCACCTGCAAAGGCTCTTGGACGACGATGAGCTCAGGCAGCGCATGGGACACGCGGCACGGCCATCGGTGATGAAATATGCTTGGCCGATAGTGGCACATCAGGTTCTGAGCGTCTATGAAGAGCTAACAACTGCCCAGGTTCCGCTGATGCCATAGGGTTACTCCTTTTCTTCGAAATCCTACCGATTGGTAGAGGCGCTTGGCAATATGGTTCCTTCCGTCTACCGAAAGTTCTATCTCCTTGATTCCATTTTGCATTAGATACTCGATCCCCGCAATTAGTATGACCTTGCCTAATCCTCTACCTCGATACCGAGGGTTTATACCCATCATTCGGATGTATCCCTTCTCTCTATCGGTAGGGTGATCCATTGTCCAGCAATAGCCCACATTTCTTCGGCCGTTATTAATATACAGGATACCATCAGGCCGGCACCAACTGGTGTTTAACAGATAACAGATCTCTTTTACTGTATTAGGTCGAAATCCCCAGCTACCGGTGAATGACATGTTCTGAAGGGTGCAGAGGCTTTCCTCATCGCCGGGAAGAAAGTGTATAAACTCAAAGCCGCTTGGTATCTTGAGTGTCATCTCTCTGTATTCAGCGAGGCTCATGTGCCAGTGGCACCGCACCACTCGAAAGCCTCTTGTTCGAACGAAGTTTTCACTAGTATGTAACCCCTGAGATATAGGTATTTGGAGCACTTCCGACCCCAGATCATAGCTATGGTTAGCAGCAATTTCTAGCAGACTGCTGCCCATACCACGACCACGGTGTTTCGGATGTACGGCAATGTTAAGTATTACCCTGCCGATCTCCAGCTCGCGCTCCATAGCGGCATAGCCCACCATAAGACCATCCACTTCTGCGACAAACAAGTCCTCCTCAAAATGATACCCCGGTTGCTCAATGCGGTGCTTAAGCTCCTCCACTGAGGTAGCCTTGCTCAGTCCGTCCACCTTATCTATATAGTTAACCAGCTGAACATAGGCAGTTAGGTCGTCCTGGCGGAAATTACGGATAGTAACCAATCATCTTCCTTTTCGGTTCAATTGATGGCCTGTTTCATTGTAGCCGAAGGATTGCTGTGATACAATCCAGAAAGCAACGGTAGAGGTTCGTCTTCAATGGAAGAATCAATAAAAACAGTAATGGTGGTCAGCCCTCATCCCGATGACGCCGAGATCGGCGCTGGAGGTACCATTGCCTTATGGGTCAGGCAGGGGCGAGAGGTATTCTACGTCATCTGCACCAATGGCGATAAAGGAAGTTCAGACCCAAATATGACCTCGGAAGCTTTGGCCCAAATTCGGCAGCAGGAGCAAATGGAGGCAGCTAAAATACTGGGCGTTAGCAATGTCAGCTTCCTCGGCTACCCGGATGGAAGTTTGGAGGATACACCTGCTTTCCGCGGAGAGCTGGTGCGACTAATTAGAAAGCATCGTCCCGAGATAGTGCTAACCACTGATCCCTACCGAAAATACCTGTGGCATCGCGACCATCGTATTACCGGGATTGTCACCATGGATGCCATATTTCCTTATGCCCGCGATCACCTTTCCTATCCGGAACAGATAGTTGATGGTCTGAAACCGCACAAGGTAAAGGAGATCTACTTCTGGGGTTCGGAAGAGTCGGACACTTTCATCGATGTTGAGGAAACATTCTCTCTCAAGCTATCTGCGCTTAGCTGCCATGTTAGCCAGGTAGGCCAATATGGCGATATTTTGAAACAGCACATCGAGGACAGGGCATCAAAGGCAGGTCAAAGCCAGGGAGTTCCTTTGGCTGAGGCATTCCGCAGGATCGAAATCATATACTAGCGCAATGGTAGGCTATCAGAAATGGATCGACCACTCAAAGTCCAAAATACCTTCATATGCGTTCACCCGATCATAGAAACTCCCGCTGGATACCCGTCAGCTTGCTGGCGGGAGGAAAGCGGCTCACCATAAGGCGAGGCAATAACGCTTGTCCTAAGACAGCCTTTTTGCGTGTAAATACTGGTTGCGGATCATAGTGACGAAGCGTGCCTTTTATGATCTTAAGTATCACCTGGTTTGCATACCGAATTACAGACATAAATATATTGAAGATTATACCCACGAGGATTGCTCTTTACAGTTACGCATGTTAGAAAACCTATCTGATGCCCCCCAGCTTGCTGGGGGGTAATTCACTCGTGATAGCAGTATAGGAGACTGCTGAAAAAGAGGTGCAGGATACTTCCTGCCAGGGGTCTGGGGGTGTCCCCCAGTTTTTTAAAGTCCCCCAAGATTGGGGGATTAGGGGGTTGATTCATACTGTTTCAGTATTCTCTATATATATGCAAGTGATACGGTTAGTATTAGAAGAAAGCGATTCTAATTCTATATCTTCCTGGCAATTTCTGCAGCCTCAGCGATTGCTTCCAGTGCCTTACGAGGTGCTTTGGCGTCTCCAATAACATAGACTTCGGGCACGGTGTCTTTAATCTGTTCACTTAACTCGTCGACCGATTCTGTGCCACAGGTCAGAATGATGAAGTCAATTCCGTGAATCGTCTCTTCCTTTCCTTCCTTAATGATAATAACCCCATCCTCTATAATTTCTTTGACTGTGGCTGAGGTGATAGCTGTAACTCCCTTCTCTCTCAATTTTGGTAGAAGAAGCATCCTGGTCTGTGGTATTATGTCAAGTCCGATATCTGCCAACATTTCAATAATGGTGACGGGAACACTGCCTGTAGTCTGATTGTAACCCACATCGGCCAGCATATCAGCCATCTCGCAGCCTACCATTCCTCCACCAATGATGATCACATTCCCGCGGGATATGGCTATTTTCCCTTCCAGGACATCAGCAGCCGTAAACACTTTATTTCCCTCTATACCTGGTATTTCTGGAATCAGGGGTTTACCTCCGGTGGCCACGATAACAACATCCGGATTTTCCTTTTTAATCAACTCAGGCGTGGCCTCCTTATTCAACTCCACTTTAACCTGTAGCTTGTTCACCTGTGTTGATAGATATATTATCCACTTGCTCAATTCCTGCTTCATAGGAGGGATAACTGCCAGGTTTATCTGCCCTCCCAGCTTGGATGCTTTTTCCCACAGCGTTACCTGGTGTCCTCGGAGAGCAGATACGCGTGCTGCCTCCAGACCTCCGGGACCTCCACCGATAACTAACACCTTTTTCTGCTTCACCGCCGGAGTGATGGTCATCTCCTTTTCTCTGCCGACCGTAGGATTTATAACGCAGGTCATAGGTTCGTACGTCAACTGTGTACGAAGGC
>PVMK01156480.1_pt1 | contig 14149 bp, 13 predicted proteins | sample 1853481 | NCBI WGS metagenome assembly PVMK01 (sample SAMN08533507, study PRJNA380276) | Marine sediment metagenome, whole genome shotgun sequencing project. | reverse complement strand
GTGGCGGGATCCGTGTGGTATCGGCCCACCCCGACGATCTTCGATTCCTCGCCGTCGGGTTCGGACTCGATCACGACGGCCATGTTCTGTGCGTAATCCACCTCCAGCAGGCGCAAGATATCCCGGTGCGGCAGCTGCTTGAGGCCGTGGTGCCAACGCCTGTAGACGGTGGTATCCGAGAGGCTGTAGAACAGGCGGCTCAGCTTCGCCTCGTCCGTCACGCGGATGGGACGCATGAGCACAGGCGGGAGACCTTCGATCTCGATCCTCTTTTCGTACTTCCTCGGATAGTCAAGCTCCGACGTGATCTGATCCGGGAAGACGTAGTGCCGTTCCTTGCCCGCGTCGAGTAGCTCGGCCCGGTAGTTGGGATGGGCGATCGAGATGAGCGCCATGGCCCGATCTCGAATGGAGCGGCCCTGGAGATCGGCCACGCCGTACTCGGTCACCACGTATTGCACGTCGCCTCTGGATGTCACCACTCCGGCTCCCGGGTCCAGGCTGGCGACGATTCGGCTCACCTGCCCGTCCTTCGCGGTGGAGGGCAGGGCGACGATGGGCTTGCCCCCGGGCGACATCGAGGCGCCACGGATGAAGTCTACCTGCCCGCCGATGCCCGAGTAGAACTTTGTGCCGATCGAGTCGGCGCACACCTGCCCGGTGAGGTCTATCTGCAGGGCGCCGTTGATCGCTACCATTTTGTGTTGCCGGGCCACACGAGTGGGATCGTTGATGTAGTCCGAGGGATGGAAAGTGAAGGTCGGGTTGCGATCGACGAAGTCGTACAGGTGGTTGGAACCGAAGGCGAACGAGGCCGAGACCTTGTTGGGATGGATGGTCTTGTACCGCCCCGTAATGTTTCCGTTCTCGATCAGGTCGATGACGCCGTCCGAGAACATTTCTGACCATACGCCGAGATCCTTCTTGTCCTCGAGCGCCTTCAGGCTGGCGTCGGGGATCTGCCCGATGCCCACCTGGAGCGTGGAGCCATCGTCCACCAGCGAGGAGACGTTGCGCCCGATCTCGAGGGCGGTTTCGTCGAGAGGCTCACGCGGCAGATCGGGGAGGGTGTTCTCGCCCAGCACCCAGGCGTCGATTTGATCCATGGGCACGAAGCCGGCCCCGTGGATCACCGGCATCTCGGGGTTGATCTCCGCGATCACGAGATCCGCGGACTCGACGGCTGAAAGGACCACATCCACCGAGACGCCCAGGTTGACGAAGCCGAAGGAATCGGGCGGCGAGGTCTGGATGAAGGCCACGTCGACTGGCACGCGCCGAGATCGGATCATCGACGGAATCTGCGACAGGAAGATAGGGGTGTAGTCTGCACGGCCTTCATGGACGGCCTCGCGGACGTTGGGCCCGATAAAGAATGCGTTGTGACGGAAACGGTCCGCATGCTCGGGCTTGACGTAGGGGGCGGGCCCGAGCGTCATGATGTGGACGATGGTGTTGTCCGCGAACTGGAAGGATTGCTTGACCAGCTCCTCGACGAGCTTCACGGGCTCCGCCGCGCCGGATCCAATGAAGATGTTCTTGCCGCGGGGAACGCGAGCGATCGCGTCCGCCGCACTCATCCGCTTTGCGCATAGTGCTCCTGCCAGTCCATCGTCTCCCCAGAACTCGGTTCCTGCGGAGGGTAGGCGATTGAAGCTGCGAAGTTCTCACATCTGATAACCCAGGATTCTGTCAGGTAGCGAGCCGGCCCGGAGCGGTGCGCGGTACGGTGAGGCGGGCGCCAAGCTGCACGGCGCTGAAGTCGAGGGTGGGGTTCAATCGGGGTAGCAGTTGGCGCCTTTGGCGCATTTGATGCCGAGCTGTTCGAGCCGGGTTTGAAGCGTTGGATCCGGTTTTGGCTCGGGTTTCGGCTCAGCGCTCGCAATGGGCGCGGGCGGCGGCGCGCTGAGCGGCGGTGCGTTGAGCGGCGGTGCGTTGACTGGTGGCGTGCTGACTGGCGGTGCTTTTACCGACGGTGCGCTGACCGGCGGCGGGTTCACTCGTGGAGCGGATTGCGTGGATCGCGAATCCGCTGGCAGCGGTTCTGTGGGATCACTGGCTTCTGGGCGCAGCAGGACCAGCGTTGCGAACAGGCTTGCGAAGAAGAGCGTCAGCGCCAAAACAACCAATGCCCGGGTGTCGATCTTCAGGGCGGATGCCAGCGGTGCCCGTCTGCTGGAATCCGGGGGGCGATTGCTCGACATGGGAAATGGATAGCCCAGCTCTCGCACGTCTGGCAGGCAAGTGCTTCGCTCTGAAAGTAGTGAGTCTCCGATCCGCGCCCGCCGCTTTCCGGTGGCCCGTGTAGACTGCCGGGCATGGAGCGACGGATCGATCTACCCGGCTGCGCCAATTTCCGTGACCTGGGGGGTTATCCCCACCAACGGGGGGGGTGCAGCTGCGCTGGCGACGCCTATTTCGCAGCGATGCCCTGCACGGCCTGACCCCCGAAGGGGTCGATCGCGTCGTCGATGAACTCGGGATTGGTGCGATCATCGATCTTCGCTCGACGGGCGAAGTTGGCGCCGACGGTCGCGGACAGCTTCGAGATCGGAGTCCCGTCTATCACCACCTGCCGCTTTTCGAAGGGCCGCTGACCCTTGACCCGGATTTGATGAACCGGCTTACATTGGCGGAGCGCTATTTCCTGATGGCCGAGCGCGCGAAGGTTCCGGTCGCCCGCGTCATAAGTGCCCTCGCCGAATGTTCGACACCGGTCGTCTACCACTGTACGGCCGGCAAGGACCGGACGGGTGTGATCTCCGCGATCGTACTCGGCCTGCTCGGCGTCCCCGATGAATTCATTGTCGCCGACTATGCGGCCAGCCAAGACAACCTCGGTGCGATCATCGATCGCCTGAAGCAATCGGTGAGCTATCGCGACGTGGTCGATCATCTTCCCGCCGACACGCTGAACGCCAAGCCCGAAACGATGTTCTCGCTGCTCGATCAGCTGCGCGATGGCTACGGCTCGTTCCGCGGCTATGCGAACGACATCGGGCTGAGCGATGCGGTGCTCGATCAATTGGAAGGCAGCCTTTTAGAACCGGATCCCGCCTGACGAATCGGCGAACTCCCGGGGCGTGGCTGAACTCGCCAAACGCCGCGGATTTCCGGCGGGCACCGGTTGGGTGATCGGGAAGCGCTCGACCCGGTCGGATTGCGTGTCGGCTGCGCGGGGCTTGCGCTGACCGCGCTCAGGCCGAGCGCCCCGCATCTAGTCTGCGCTGACCGCGCTCAGGCTGAGCGCCCCGCACCTAGTCTGCGCTGACCGCGCTCAGGCTGAGCGATCCGCACCTAGTCTGCGCTGACCGCGCTCAGGCTGAGCGATCCGCACCGGGAGCCCTTTTTGGGGGGTTGACGGCTCGCGATCAGTGATCACCGTTTCTGGCGTATCACGAATTCCCCAAACGGAGTGTGGAGGAAACCGATGACTGCACGTTGGATCGTACCCCGCCGAGCGGCGCGTCTGAATGCGCCGGCTTTTTTTGGTCCGCTGTGGAATCTGGACCGATTCTTTGACGATCTGCCTCTCATCGACCGTCCCCGCATGCACAGCTGGCAACCTTTCATTTGCTCCCGGCGGTGAACGTCGAGGAGACAGAAGAAGAGCTGCGACTCAGCGCCGAACTACCCGGGCTCGAGGAGGAGGATTTCGTGATCACGACCGACGGAGATCTCCTGACCATCAAGGGTGAGAAGAAATTTGAATCCACGTCGGACGACAATGGGTGTAAGCGAATCGAGCGATCGCGTGGCTCCTTTGAGCGGAACTTCAGGGTCGCCTGGGAGATCGACCCCGAGACCGTGAAGGCTGTGTACAGGAACGGCGTTCTCGATCTGGTCCTTCCGAAACCTGAAGATGTGCAGCCGCAGGTTCGGACGATTCCGGTCACGACCTCCTAATCGCATCGATCATCGGCTGACAGATTCTCGTGTCTGAATCGTCCGATCGGCGTGCGCGCATCGAAGCTGAGTTGCGTGAGAGGCTCGCCGCTGTTCACGTCGAGGTGATCGACGAGAGTCATCTGCATGCCGGGCATGCGGGTGCCCGCGACGGCGGCGGCCATTTCAGGGCCGTCGTCGTTTCGATGCAGTTCGAGGGCAAGTCTCCGGTTCAAAGGCAGCGCCTCGTCTACGACGCTCTCGAGAGCGCGATGGGGAGCGCGATTCACGCCCTCTCGATGAAGACACTGACTCCCGCGGAGTGGACGGCGAGGGGGTAGGTCGGCCCCGGCCTTCGAGGTGGATTTCTAGACGAAGTCCTCTAGCCACGAGCGCAGAGAAACGCTGAACCCCGAGGCGTTGCGGTGCCCGCCGCCACCAAATTGCGTCGCAATCGCAGAGGCGTCGCAATCTCCGAGCGAGTAGATCGAGCAGTCGACTCGATTGCCCGTCAAGCGATAGACGATGCCCCATGGCTGGCCGTATTTTGCGCGCTTTGCGAGTTCGTGACCGATTGCGGCGCGCGGGTGGCGCGCGTTCACCGCCTCGATCCTCAGGTTTCCGATGGCCACCGGGCGGGCGAGAGCCACCGCACGCTCGACCTCGATGCGGTCGGCTCGAACGATCGGCCGACCCTCTTCGGCCAGGCTCTCGATTGGTCGTGCCGCGAGTTCGTCCCAGTCGCTAAAGCGCCGCGGGTAGGAGCCGATCGCGGCGTTGATTTCTTCGGACTGCGGCAGCTCCCAGTTCCAGAGATCCTGGTCCTGGACGTAGCGCAGGAGATCCGGCGCGGATTCACCGGGGTGGAAGTAATTCCAGGCGAGCATCGCGCCCGACCGCTCGAGGTCGAAATGCACGCGATGGCCCTTGGCGGACAGGGCGTTTTCGACGCTCGGATCCGATGTGAAATGGTCGCGAGCGGTCAAGTGGTGGTCGAGGATCAGCACCTCGCTGGCGACCTCACCCAAGCGCCGCAGTAGCGGGTTGGGCAGCGAGATGTCGGCAAAGATGACGAGTTCGTCCTCGAACCTCTCGGGATCGAAGTCATCGTCGTGGCTTCTCGGGATGTAGCGCGCGTCGTCCCCCCAGGCACTGCGCGCAGACCAAGCCGCGCCGAAGCCGTCCGGGCAACCGGCATGGAAGACCAGATTTCGTTTCATGCTGCCAGCCTAGCCCAGTACCATGGGGTAGCCTCGCTTTCGGAGGCCCCTCGTGTACCAGCTCTCAGGGAAGACTGTCTGTTCGGTGCGCGAAGTCTTGCCTGCCCATGGCGCGCCCGAGGTGTTCGAGAAGCTGCGCTCGGGCTCTTATCCTTGGCTCCTCCACAGCGCTCTGGCTTCGGAACGCGGGAGATTTTCCTTTGCGGGCGCCGATCCGTACCTGGTGGTACGCGGGCGCGGGTCGGAGATCGAAGTCGAATGTCTTCGCGCTGTGCGACCGGGTCTTGTTGTCGGCCGTCGCGAAGCGTCGGGCGATCTGCTGGAGGTGGTACGCGGCCTGTTCCCGGAGCCACCCTCGGCTTCGACCCCTACCGGTATCCCCTTCATCGGTGGTGCGGTGGGCTACCTCGGGTACGAGTTGGCGGATCAATTCGATGTTCATCACTTCCGAGGCCTCGACGACCTTCGGCTGCCGGATCTCTACCTGCTCTTCGTCGATCGGTTTTTTGCACACGATTCGATAGATGGCAGGCTGTACGCGTGCGCTCTGGGTTTTTCGGAGGAACTCGACGCGGCAGCGGAGCGCGCGCATCGAGCGGCTGCTGAAATCTGCGCGCAAATCGAAGGCGCGTTGCCCTCTTCACGCCCCGCTTCGGCGAAGCCCTCGGCGGCTCCTTTCGCGTTCTTCGATGCGGACACCTATGCAAAAGCGGTCGACGCCGCCAAAGAGGAGATCGAGGCGGGCGAGGTCTACCAGGTGTGCCTCACCCACCGCAAAGAGCGCGACTGTGCGGCCGACCCGTGGGCGCTCTATCGGGAACTGTGCGAGCTGAACCCCGCGCCCTTTGCGAGCTACTTCGAACTTCCCGAGGTGGCGATCGTCAGCAGCTCTCCAGAGCGTTTCCTCCGGGTCGACGGAGATCGGTGGGTCGAGAGTCGGCCGATCAAAGGCACCAGCCCCCGCGGCCGCGACGAGGCTTCGGATCTCGCGAATCGGGCTGCACTGGAAGCTTCCGCCAAGGACCGAGCTGAAAATCTCATGATCGTCGATCTGGTTCGCAACGACCTCGGTCGCGTTTGCGAGATCGGCAGCGTAGAAGTTCCGGAGCTCATGGCGATCGAAAGCTACGCGTCCGTCTACCAGATGGTGTCAACGATTCGTGGCCGGCTTCGCGACGGATGCGATGTTTTCGATCTGGTGCGCGCGACGTTTCCACCCGGGTCGATGACGGGCGCCCCCAAGATCGCCGCGATGCGAATCCTCGATGAGCTGGAGCCCGTGCGGCGAGGTGTCTATTCTGGAGCGCTCGGCTACTTCGACGTCCGAGGGGGCGCGGATCTCTGTGTCGTCATTCGGACCATCCTGTTGAGCGATGGTCGAGCCTACCTGCATACCGGTGGCGGTATCGTTGCGGATTCAAGTTCGGCAGACGAGTGGCAGGAGAGCATGGACAAAGCGCGATTGCTCGAGGCGGCACTCGAAGCAGTTGGCTGATTCAAATCGGGTAAGGAACGCAATGGGACCCCTCACCGGTGTGAAAATTCTCGAAATCGCGGCCCTGGGTCCGGCGCCTTTCGCGTCGATGATGCTCGCCGACATGGGGGCCGAGGTCTTGCGGATCGATCGCACCGAGGGCGCCGATCTCCTGCGATTCGATCGCGCCGAAGGTGGCGACACGCCGCCGCTCGACTTTCTCTCGCGAGGTCGGCGCAGCGTCGGTCTCGATCTGAAGAGCCCAGGCGGTGTCGAACTGCTGCTGAAACTGGTCGAAACGGCAGATGTCATTATCGAGGGATTTCGGCCCGGTGTCATGGAGCGTTTGGGAGCGGGTCCCGAGGTGTGTCTCGCCCGCAATCCACGAGTCATTTTTGGACGCATGACCGGTTGGGGCCAGGAAGGGCCGCTCGCCCAGGCCGCCGGTCACGACATCAACTACATCGCGTTGGCCGGAGCGTTGGAGCCCATCGGCCGTCGGGGAGAGAAGCCACTTCCGCCGCTGAATCTGGTCGGCGACTTTGGCGGAGGCGGCATGTTTCTCGCGTATGGGATCGCCTGTGCGCTGATCGAACGCGCAAGTTCTGGAAAAGGGCAGGTTGTCGACGCCGCGATGGTCGACGGTGCGGCAGTCCTGATGACGTTCTTCCACGCTGCCCAGCAGAGCGGTTGGTGGCAGCCCGAGAGGGGGACCAACCTGCTCGACGGTGGAGCCCACTTCTACGACACCTACGAGACCTCCGATGGAAAATACATTTCAATCGGCGCGATCGAGCCCAAATTCTACGCGGAGCTGATCGCGAAGCTGGGGCTGGCGCCCGAGGACCCAGGTGACCAGATGAACCGCTCCCGCTGGGGCGAGCGAAAGGAGCGCTTCACCGAGCTGATCAAGACCAGAACCCGTGAGGAATGGTGCGAGATCCTCGAGGGAACGGACGCCTGTTTCGCACCGGTTCTTTCGATCGAGGAAGCCAGCGAGCACCCCCACCTCCGGGAGCGCGGAACCTTCGTAGAGGTAGCGGGCGCGCTGCAGCCGGGCCCGGCACCGCGATTCAGCCGCACCCCGGGCCGAATCTCCGGCCCTCCGCCCCACGCCGGCCAACATACCGACGAGGCTCTCGCGGATTGGGGAATTCCGGTCGACGAAATCGCCCGCTTGCGCGGGTCGAAAGTCATCGCATGACCGCGGGATCCAGAAGTCGGACAATTGCCCGCTACACGCTGTTCCAGATCCCCGTTTTGATCCTGCTGAGCCTCGGCCTCGCGGCCGCTGTGCGTTGGTGGGGTTTCCCCGCTCTCGCCGCCTACGGGTTGGTGGCACTCTGGATCGCAAAAGACATCATCATGTACCCGATCCTGCGCGTCGCCTACGAATCCGACAGCTCGAGCGGGGCAGACGCGATCCATGGCGCACTCGGGGTGGTCACCCAGCCACTCGTTCCTTCTGGCTACGTGAGACTCGGATCGGAACTCTGGAAGGCGGAGTTGGCGTCTGGCAGCGAAATGGTTTCGGTGGGCTCGGCGATCCGCGTTGTCGAGTTGCGCGGTCTAACCTTGATCGTGGAGCCAGCGATCATTGCCGAGCTGTGATCTTGCGTTTCCGACGGCGCTACTTCTTCCGCCATTTTGCGTTGCTGTCCATCACGTGCTGTCCCGCGGGAGCGCGCTCCACGAGTTTGGCGCCCGCGAGTGCGGCCACGTTCTCGACCGAGATATTCCGCGTCTTTGCGATGCTGGCGTATTTTTCCCTGCGTTTGTTGTTTACGTCTTTGACGAGAGCTTTTACGGCGCCGGGCGCATTCTTGTCTACCAGGTGTACATAACCGTCGGCGCCCTCGCCGATCTGCCCAGCAGACTTGGCGCCATCTAGTGTCGCCGCGTTTGCGGCCAGCGCAGCAAGCAGGAGGAAGGTCGAAAACAAAGAGCGTGGACGATCGCAGCAGCTTCGAAAAACGGGCCTGTCTTCCCATGGTTTTACTCCCTTCCATCTTGCCTAGAAAATCCCGCCTAGAAAATGTCCGTCGTCCTCATCGAAAAGATTCTCGAGGTCCTCATCGACCTTGACCCGGATCTCGTGTTGGATCTTGACGTTGAGGTTGATCGTAATCGGCTCTTTGGGAGCCTCGATCTGAACCTTGGGTGTGCAGGCCGCGAGACCCACGATCCACAAAGCGGCCAAGAGCGTGAAACACACGCGAGCCAGCATCTTTGCCCCCCTCGAGATTTCCATCGCTCTGCGAGCCTAACGGGCTCCTCAAAACACGTCCAGCACAGATCGGCGATCGACCCTCTGGTTCCACCGCGACAGCTCTTCTGGTTTCACTGCGATCGATGTTCTGGTTCCAGCGCGATCGGCCCTCTGGGTCCCCACCTAGATGGACGCGCATAGCTCGTCGAATATTCAGCGCGCTCGTCCCGCAAGAGCCTTGAGCCGTTTCTCGATCTCCTCCGGCATCTGGTAGATACGGATTCCGGTCCGCAACAGATCCGAGAGTCGCGATTCTACGGACAGGTTGAAGTTGACCGGGTACCCCTCCTCGTAATCCGGATTGACCCCGGCCAGGTGGATCTGAATTGCGACTTCTCCCAACGCGGGGCCATTGATCTCGATCTCGAGCCGCTCGTAGTGAAAGTTCTCCAACACCTTGAGGGTCGTGGCAAATTTATCATCGGCGGCAGCGATGTTTGCTGTACCTGAATCCGGGCGGTATCGGATGACGCCAGCCTCGCCATTGGAGCGAAGCACGGCATTGCGAATTTCGATCTCGCCCCCCACGAGCGCAATCGGGAATTCGCCTTCCAGCCTACCCGATCCACTGAGGCCTTCTAGATTCACGAGTTTGACGAACTCGGCCAGATCGACATTCTTGACGTGGATTGATGTTTTCCGATTCTTGGCTCGCGAATCGATTTTTCCGACGGTGGTGAGTTCGCCACCCGCGAACGTCCAGGAAGTCGATTCGATCTCAACGTTCCATCCGGGTTTTACCCGGTAGCGGATCAAACCATCCGTCAGCTCCAATCCAAAGTCCAATCGACCAACCGAGAGTATTTGATTCGGCGGTGTCGCGCCGGACTCGTTCAGTTCAAAGGTCGCGTTGATGTGCTCGAGCGTCGCGAATGCAGCCGTGGCGCTGAAGTCAGTGACGTCGACTTCGACGGTTCCCCTGATCCGATCGGCGTTCCATTCAGCCGACCCCTTCATTTCGATGGATCCCGATGCTTCTGTCAGGAGATCGGAAAGGATTGGGAATAGCGTGGATGGCTGTAGTTGGCCGGGGTTGAAGTCGACCGCGTGTACGTGAAGCATTGCTCGGCCCGTCGAGTCGGTGAGTCGGTGCGCTCCACTGATTTCGACGACGAGGCCGCGATCGGGGTTCGCGAGTTCCATCTCAAAGCCGACGCCGTCTTCGCGCGGCTCGAATCGAGCATTCAGGGCCAGATTCTGGAAACGCGCGATTTGTTGGGTATCGAAGATTTCTCCGATTTGGAGGCGCCCTTTCGGGATGGCCGCGCGGTCCGACACGTTCGCCTCTAGGCTGATGTTGCGAACTCCGACCGCCTGCTTGGCGAATTCCAGCCGTCCAGCTTCTGTTTCGAGTGAAGCTTCGAACCTGTCATCTCGCCCAGACGCGCGTACCCGCAACATCGGGAGTTCACCAGACACGGGCTGGGATTCGCCTCCGATCTGGAGATCGGCGGCGAACTCTGCAGGTGCCACCTCGAGGTCTGTTTCGATGGCGCCTTCTTTCGAGATGCGAATGCCGGATTCCGATCGGGACCGCAGGCAGAGATCGAGCGGCTTCGAAAGCGTCAGGATCGATCCCACCGACAGGCCTTCGATCCGAAGCTCCACGCAGTCCTCCGGCTGGATCGCGATGTCTCCAGCTTCGAAGGTGAGCGCGGCCTTCGCGGTCAACGAGACCGCACTGGCCGAGGTTTCGGATCCGAACTCTCCCGCCGCGCTGGCTTCGAGATCCAATTTTCCGGTCAGTGAACTCGGGCTTCCCATCGCGCTCAAGCGGACGTTGAGGTTCGCCAACTCGTGGTCGACCCGTAGTCCCGCGTCTGCCTCGAGTTGCCCCGGTGCGACTTCGGCTACCCGCAGTTCGAGGCTGGCGCGAAGCGGGCCCTCCGCGGTGGCGATTTCCAGCAGGGCATCGTCGATCTCGATGCCCGATGCGGGGAGCACTGCGGGGCCACTCGTGTCTGCGCTGGTTGTTCTTTCTTCGAACAGCGGATCGAGGGAGCCGAATGAGAGACCTGCCTCGTCGAGTGTTCCGCGCAGTCGTACGCCCGAGATCTGCAGCGCGTCGAGACGACTCGCGAAGAGGCCCCGGGCTGAAAAGTGGGCTTCGATCTGCGCGATCTCGAGCCCGTCGCCATTCCCAATGCTCAGATTCTCGAGTTCGAGCAGTCCCGCGTCGAAGCGGCGGACCGCAAACGCCGCCTGGTCGAGGCCGAGGCTGCGGAGTTGGCGCATCAAGAGCGTTTCCGCGATCGATTGGCGGTACACGATCGCGGTTCCCACGAACCCTGCGAGAAGGATGATGACGACGGCCGCGATGGGGTAGAGCGTCGGCTTTGTGGAGCGCTCCTCGCTGGCGCCGACCATCATCCCTCCATGCCAGTGCAGCTGCCGTTCGAGTCACACGTCGGCCGCTCCACTGTAGCCTCTGAGCCGAATCGATAGGTGTTCTAGACCCGAGAACCTGCACAGAGGTGCCGCTTGCGCGCGCCGTCAAAGATCGGAGCACCGCCTGCACGCACATCGCCAGGTCGCATCGGGTGCCGTCGAGGTCAGGCTGTGGGGTCGGTCGGCGTACGGCGCGAATCGGCAGGCCGCGGCCGCCACGGCTGCAGCCTGCCAACCCTGTCAACGGGGTTGTAGTGCTCGCTCAATGCCTGTTTGAAGACCGAGCGCCATGCTTGCCCCCGGATCGCCCGCCTCCCGAACGGCCACGTGAAGAATGTCGCCCTCCCGAACGGTCACTTCCCGATCGGTTGCTCGCGTATTGTTTCGTTTCCGAGCGTTGGCTTCCCGAACGGCTGCTCGCTTTGCGTTCGCCTCCCGAGTGTCGACTTTTCGATCGGTTGCTCGCGTATGATTTCGTTTCCGAGCGTCGACTTCCCGAACGGCTGCTCGCTTTGCGTTCGCCTCCCGAGTGTCGACTTCTCGAACCGTTGCTCGCGTATTGTTTCGTTTCCGAACGTCGGCTTCCCGATCGGCTGCTCGCTTTGCGTTCGCCTCCCGAGTGTCGACTTCTCGAACCGTTGCTCGCGTATGATTTCGTTTTGGAGCTTCGGCTTCCCGAACGGCTGCTTGCTTTGCTTTCGCCTCCCGAGTATCGACTTCTCGATCGGTTGCTTGCGTATGATTTCGTTTTCGAGATTCGACTTCCCGAACGGCTTCTCGCTTTGCTTTCGCCTCCCGAGTATCGACTTCTCGATCGGTTGCTCGCGTATGATTTCGTTTCCGAGCGTCGGCTTCCCGATCGGTTGCTCGCTTTGCGTTCACCTTTCGAGCGGCTGTATTCCGATCGCTTGGTCGCTTGGCGTTCGTCTTCCGAGCGTCGACTTACGGGTTGATCGCTCGCGTAGCGTTCGTCTTCCGAGCGGCGATTTCTCGATCGCGTATCGGAAGGCCGATCGCGATCGGATCTGCGGCTGCGCGAGTGCGCTCGCTTCGAGTGCCCATCCCGATACGTTGTCTGGTGTCCATCCCGGTAATGGCTTCGGTGCTTGTTCCGATGGTGGCTGACGTGGCGATGGTGAGTGCGGTAATGGCGGTGACCGTAGTAGGAGTAGTAGTACGGGTAATAGGGGGTAGTAGTAGCCCCGGCGACCGTAGTCCCAGTAGCTGAAGCTGAATCCCCAGGGGTTATACCAGCTCGGATAGTAGGACCCGAATTGGCCACCCACACAAAAACTGTTCGAACAATACCCGCCAGAGATCGCGATGTTCCGGATGATCCACGACCAGTCCGTACCGGAGTGCACCTCAGTGGCGGGTGTGAGTGGATCACTTTCGCTGTATTCGGCGTTCGCCTCGACCCAGCTGCCATCCGGTAGCCGACACGCGGTCCCGTAGACGACTTCTTCGCGACCGTCGATGATCGCGTCGACCGCGTATTCGCGGCAGACCTGACCCTCGGGGCCCTCATGGGTCGCAACCGGTGTGAATGTACCTTCGGTCCCGGAGTCCGGATTTACCCAGGGGACCGACTCGTCCGTGCTGGCATACTCGAGGGAATGTTGGGCGGTGTCTTCGAGCGCGTCCCAGTCGGAGTTTTCCAACGCATGGGCGGCGCTCGCAGCGCACGCGATCGTGAGCATCGACATCAAACGCAAAGCGGTGAGCATCGTCTTACCCTCCTCCGCGAGAGCGCCCCCGACCTTGGGACTCCCTATCATATGGGGTCGCCTATCTATGGGACCACCCTCCTATGAGACCATCTACAGTCTTGGTTCCTCCTGCTTGTCTCGGTGGGGCTTGTCTTCGTCTGCACCCGAGTAGACGGGGTGCGGGCGTGGGGTATTCAGGCTCTCGTGAAAGTACCGAATCCATCGAGCCAAGTCGGCGGCACGGGGATCAGCGGGATGGCCCCCCGGGGCGGCCAGGGTGATATGATTCGCGCGCTAGCGGGGTGGGTCGGGCAAGAGGACGCGGCTGGACAGAAGGCGGGACGGTCGGGCAACGAACGGAACGGTCGAACAATGGATGGGAGTACACGGTGATGGGCGACGCGGAAAGCGAACGGCCTGGCGGGAAACGGGTCACCGAGAGCGACGCCGAATGGCGCACTAGGCTTACCCCCGAGCAGTACGAGGTGTGCCGGCAGGGGGGGACGGAGCGACCCTTTACGGGCGTGTACAACGATTGCAAGCGCGAGGGGGTCTACCGCTGCGCGTGTTGCGAAAACGCGCTGTTCAACTCGGATTCGAAGTATGAATCCGGCACCGGCTGGCCGAGCTTCACGCAACCGATCGCAGAGGCGAATGTTTCCACTCGGGAAGATCGAAGCACCGGAACCCTCCGGACCGAAGTGATCTGTGCCCGCTGTGACGCTCATCTCGGTCACGTCTTTCCGGATGGTCCGCCCTCTACGGGTAGGCGCTACTGCATGAATTCAGCCGCGCTCGATCTCGAAGAGGCAGGCGGATCCTAGCCGCCACCCCTGTAGGGTCTGGCCGGACCCTAGAGGGCACTGCGCAGCGCCCTCTAGGGTGCTGCGATTGACGCATTCCGAATCTGATGTTTTTTCGTTGTACAAATGGCCTGTTGCGGGCGCCGCTGCGCCCGTAAGAGATCCTTCCCCCAGGGCCGCAAAACGTTTCATACCTGTGTACTGAGCTGGACTCGGTGGTCTTTTCTCTACCTCAACGCGCTTCACCGGAATCAATACCCTAGGATCACCGATGCGCGCGATGCTGCTCATCTACTCGGATTTGTGTGGACTTTTGCCACATCGATCTTTCGTTTCCAACCATTGGCACAGGCTTTGCTCCTACGACCAGCGCCCCAAGTGGGGTGCCGGGCCGAGGACGT
>PVMK01136573.1_pt1 | contig 14150 bp, 10 predicted proteins | sample 1853481 | NCBI WGS metagenome assembly PVMK01 (sample SAMN08533507, study PRJNA380276) | Marine sediment metagenome, whole genome shotgun sequencing project. | reverse complement strand
ACCCAGGATGTCGGCAATCTCTGCAATGGTCTTGTCGGTATCCTTGAAGGCAAATGATGAGGTCCGGGCCATAACATCGAGTTCATCAACCCGAACAATATCGCGCCATAGCGGTGCTGCCTTTTGCAGATATGAGTGAAGCAGGCGACCAGGCATGGTTTGCCGAAGGAATCGCAGAGGAATTGCTGATCGCTCTGTCCCGAGTCGATGAACTCGCTGTGATGGCCCGGACCTCGTCATTTGCCTTCAAGGAAACCGACAAGACTATTGCCGAAATCGCCGATATCCTCGGCGTACAGGCCGTGCTGGAGGGCAGCGTACGCCGATCGGGTGATCGCGTGCGGATTACCGCCCAGTTGGTTGATGCCAGAAGTGGCTACCATCTCTGGTCAGGGTCCTACGAGCGCGAGGTTACCGATATTTTCCAGCTGCAGGATGAACTGGCCAGGTCCATTGTGCAGACACTTAGGGTGGAACTGGGGGTTGGACCAACTGTGCCACTGGTGGCTGAGCAAACCAAGAGCATGGAAGCCTATAACTGGCTCCTGCGCGGGCGCGCTGAATCTAGCATAGGCAACCTGGATAACTCTGACCAGAGTACCCGCTATTTTGAAAAGGCGGTGGAAGCGGATCCCGGCTATGCACTGGCCTGGGGTTACCTCGCTATTCAACATGGCGCTTCGATGGCCTGGAAATCATTTGACGAAGCAGGACCGGCGACCATCGCCGCATACGAGAAGGCGCTTGCGTTGGACCCGGAACAAAGCGAAGCGCTGGCAACCAAGGCCGTGATGACACAGGTATTAGAACATGACTGGGAGACTGCCGGGCGGCTGTATCAACGGGCGATGGCGTCCACCGAAAACACCCTTGCAGTTTTTATATACTCGACATTCTATCTACCGCACATCGACAGAATACGCCACGCAATTCGACTGCTGACTGATATCGAAAAGCGTGACCCCCTGCACGCCGCTTTCAAAAGCAATCTTGCGTTCATGTTGCTATTCAGCGGCGATGCCGAAGCGGCTGCCCGTAAAGCCCGCGAAACACTCGAACTGAATCCACGGCATGTGTTGGCGTTAGCCACTCTGATCCAGGCGTATACGGAAACAGCGGATTTTACCGCCGTACAACGGTTGCTGGAAAAAATTCCGTCAGCATTGCAAGAGTTTCCCCGAATTAAGGCGCAAATCGGTCTGTACTATGCAACACAGGGCGATGAGAAAAAGGCACGCCAACACTATCAGGAACTGCAGGGACTGCTTGATAACCTTCCACCTAATGGGTTGTATTATATTATTGCACTGCCGTTGAGTCTGGGCGAGGTGGAAGAGGCTATTGATCTAATAGAACGTGCGGTTGAGGAGAGATCGTGGACACAATTCTGGAGCAAATCCGCATTCATTAGGAACAACGAAGCCATGTGGGACCATCCCCGCTACCAGGCACTACTGAAGCGCATCGGCTTGGACGACGAGTCGGTCGCCGCACTCCATCGTAAAATGTCGTTTGACTAGGTATTCAAGCGGGCAAATAAGATAGTGTAATGTCGGCTTTGTGGTGTTAGCAGTCATTAGACGAATTCCTCACAATGCCAATACAAAATACGGAACCAGTTCACGCTTCTACCAATCGTGAGAGGTGGCGACCTTTAATTCCGGTATTCTGCGCTCATGGACGTGCGAGAGTTACAAAAACATGGGGAAGTATTTGAATCCTTTAAGCGTGCAGCAATACAAAGTTTGCTGTGGGGTTGTATGGGATTCTTCTTACTGGGCGTGATGGTGGGTCTATTGCTGGCTGGATAAACTGCCGGAGTTCGACTTGAACTGACTACCAGCGTCAGATTACATGAAATACAGTGACCGCTTCGCCTACTTTCCGACAGATGAGCTATATTAGATTATCTGGTGCATGCTGTAATATATGCCAACGGCAGAGTCTATAACCTGAAGGCCAGGACTCTGGCGATTAACGCGATAACAAGCAAGTCTGATAAATGTATATCCTCGGGGATAAGCCAATGATTGATTTAAGGAAAATTGACAGCTCCCCCCTGCAGATACGTGATGATGTGACACCTTCTCAGATTAGGGAGGCTATGGAGAAGCGTCACAAAATGATTGCCGCCATCTTCGATACAACCGCAGCTCAATTGCGCCGAGAGGAAATCACTGGCGATATGATGAGGCAGCTGGGTGCTGCGGCTGAGTTGCTGAGCGGTGAGATCGATGCCATGGAGCGCATCTTAGTCGAGCACTAACCTATTGTGACTAGGTATCTTTGATGAAACAAACTGCACCCGATCATGCTTGGCTCAAATGGCTGCTTTGTTCTATCTTGAGACATTAGGGACTTGATATGCTTTTGGCAGAAAACGACGCAGAAGCGACATTCTCAATCTTCTGAGCTACCCTTGAGAACCAACAACTACAAGGGTCGTTGAAATGAAACGTACATTACAAGAATGGGCCAATCTAGCCGAAATTGTCGGAAATGCAGCTATAATTTTGTCACTAGTGTTCGTTGGGCTTCAAATTTCAGATACTACCAAGGAGATGCGGGCAAACACCGCATATAACGCTACCGTTGCACTTCAAAGTTGGTACAACGAAGTGGGAACCAACGAGCAGGCTGCGAAAGTTTTTAGAAAAGGAATGAGTGACCCTACATCTCTGACTAAAGATGAAGCGATGCAGTTCATAATGTGTATCCATAGCATAATGTTAGCTTATCAAAACGCCTACTTTGTCGGTGTCGAGGGAACCCTTGACGCAGCTATGTACAAAGCAATGACTTCAACATTAGAGGCAGCACTTCCCACGCCAGGATTCGCATGGTATTGGCAACAACGTGGTGGCTACATGACAGATGAATTTAGAGAGTTTGTTGCGCAGATAATGACTGTCGAACCAAAAGGCGGCGCAGAAATTTATCAATAGCGCAATTTGTATGGCTGCAGTTGGCACAAAGCAGCCCCCTGAGTAGCTAAAATCCGTGCACCCGAAGGGCCGTTGTGTGGTGCGGATTCAAACGGTCGACGTTTGAATCCGCACCTAAGAGCAGTCTTTTTGGCTATACTGCCCGAAAACGACTTTTAGTCGAAGCAGGCGTTCATCTAATTCTGGGGCTCCACTCAACTAACATCTCAGTGAATAGACAATAAGGATTATAAATTGTGAACATGACGCTAACAGAGTGGGCAGCAGTCGCGGAAATCTTGGGAATGGTAACGGTGGTGGCTTCGCTACTTCTGGTGGTACGAAGCATTAAACAGAACACGGCGGCAATGCACACTTCCAACGATAATTTCATATATGAGCGGCAAGATGCAATCCTTGCGACGCTCGTAACTGATGCGTCAATGGCTGAGCTGCAAGTCAAGCATGAGAACAAAGAGCAATTGTCTGATGTTGAACACGTGCGAATGTGGAATCAACATTTCCGGGACATGCTTATGTGGGAACTCGCATTCGTCCGATTCAGGCAAGGGCTTTTCAGTACAGCTAGTTGGCGCGAATGGGACAAGGCTTACTCGATTCAATTCTTAGGCGAATTTCCGCCTTCTTGGTGGGCTGAAGCTCGGCCTTGGGTCAATAATGATTTCGCCGAACATGTTGATGCTATATATGCAGCGGCGTCTGAAATTAGCTGATTCCTTACGGCCGCTTTGTGGTGGGAACGGCCGTTCAGTCCTAAAAGCGGAAGTTAGGGGTATGATTGGGGTGACTTCTGCTTTCGACTCGAAGGAGACATCCGTGAATTCTCGTTAAGACCTCGGAATATGCTTATCAATGCTAGTCTGATTAGCATTTCCCCGTCCCGAGGTTGATAATTATTGCTAACAATCATCAACCTGCCTGAACCGAACGTATCAAAATCTTCTACTTGCCATCAATTGCGCCATCTGGTTCGTCCGCATCTGCGGACTTATAGCGTGGCTATAATATAAGCAAGAGGATCAACAAGACGACGAGGCCATATAGCGCACTGAAATAGAACCTGGAAGGCAACGAACCCTGTTCCCGCAAAATTCGTCTTTCCTCTGCCAGTCCACTGTATCGCTCGGGCCAGCTTGTGCCCATGTATTCGGTAATAAAATTACTGGTTCGGTTTGTCGGCAGGCCCATGTCGCGGATGAGATCATCGAGGTAATGCACGTTCACCGGGCCGAGAAAGTAGCCGCTTGAGCGACAGGTGTACTCTTTTATCCAGGCCAAAAGACGGTCAATCTCTTTTTGCATGTACTCTTCTTCAGGTAGGCGCTGATCTCCTCTAAATACCTGGGCCAGCCAGTTTGCGGCGACCTCCGCTGTGAGTGTGTTGTTAAAGGTTGAGGCATAGCCAACAAATCCAAGGTGCTTCTCAGCCGGTGGCAGAATATGACGATAAAGTCTGAACTGTCCGTCCTGTATCACAAGATTATTGAGCTCTTCACTGAGAAAGTCTATCCCCTGGTTCCAGCCCGTACCGAAAACCACAACATCTGCCTCAATTTCTTCGCCACTTTCAAGGACGAGGCCATTCTCGCTGAAACTCTTTATTGAATCCTGCTTTGCCTCTACTTTGCCGGCATTGATCTGCGCAAAAAACTCATCAGCCATGCCGAGACTTTCAAAGCCAAGGGGCAGTTTGTGTTCAGGTACCATGATATCCGGCATATTGAGTCCCCCACGCATCATACGCATCTGCATAGTCCAGAAAAGCCTGGTCAGAGGTTTGCCTATTCCATGCATGAACTTATCAAGAGGGTTCAGCGTATGGTATTTCAGAAAGGACTCTGAGAAACGCGATTGCAGAAGATAGTCAGTCGGAATGCCAAAGTTGTAACGGGGTAACATCCAATGTGTTCGCCTGAAAAGCAAAGTGCAGTGGCTGGCCTGTGTCGCGGCAAAGGCCGCGCAATCCAGGGCTGATTTCCCGGCGCCAATTATGACAACACGTTTTCCCCTCGGTATCTCGGCGTCTATGAAATTGCTGGTATGCCGAATACTCCCCTTAAAATTTTCCTTCCCTTCAACTTCTGGCATTTTCGGCGTTGAAAAAACACCATTACAGACAACCACGAAATCGAACTCCAACTCCTCAGGGCTATCCGCCTTACCGCTATCCTGCACACTGACTGTGAATAATGTCTTGCCGTCTTTTACAAGCCGCTCGATCCTGTTTATTTCCCTGCTAAACTGTATTTTTTCAAGCACCCCGAATTTTTCAGCGTAGGATCTGAGATAGGCGTAGACATCCTCAGCTCCAGGGTAATCCTTTACATCGTCAGGGTAGGCAAGATCGGAATAACGATAAACTTTCTTGGCAGTATTGGTACGCAAGCCCGGGTAGGCACGTGTTCTGGTCCAGACCCCGCCAAGGTCCGGTTCCTTTTCATAGACAGTGACATCGAATCCATCGGAAATGAATATTTTGGCTGTGGCAATGCCCGCCAGACCTGCACCAATTATGGCGACTCGCCTCTGGGATGTAGTCATTTTTTTCAACCACAGTGGTATTCATTGACAATACTAGCATAGATATCCTTTACCCTGATATCGTCTCACCCTCAAAGGACTGGTAAATATTTTTCCGGAAAACACATTAATTACCTAGCTGCAATGATTTGATTGTCGTTGCCTACAATAGTTCTAAGGTCTGGCACAAAGCGGCCCACTGAGTAGCTAAAATCCCGTGCTCCCGAGGGGCAGTTATGTGGTGAAAGCAGTCATTCATGGGGTCGAAATCTACTGACCGCGAATGACTCCTTTGTCCTAAGAAGAGTCATCCACGGAGGGAAGGCGCACATCGCGTGATGGTACAACGGTGGAAATTGCATGTTTGTAAACGAGTTGTGTGGTGACATTTTTCAACATCACAATGTACTGATCAAAACCTACAATCGTCCCTTGCAATTTAATGCCATTCTTCATGAATATTGAAACCGGTATACGCTCTTTACGTAGTGCGTTTAGGAAAGGTTCTTGTATTTTCTGTGCTTTATCCACTAAGAGAGATCCTTGCTGGCCGTTATCATATAAACATAGGCTATTTGGTCGAAACAGCCAAGTGACTGCTCGCCTAACAAGCGACATCTGCGACCTCAAATCCCAGGCAAAATAAAGCCCGCACGAAGCGGGCTAATCACTGGACTTAGTTCTTAACTGTTTTTGCGCCTTAACCATCCAAGGCCAGCGAGTCCAATACCGAACAGAGCGAGGGTAACACCCAAGCAGAAAAAGCAAGATACAGGCCACCCCAATAAAATCAAGGGGTGCAGGTCAATAAGCTCAGAATTTGTATGGGTTTGTAAAGTATCCTGACAGATTTTGGCTTTTCGAGTAGCTGAGATTCAGCCCTTCTGGTTTGGAATGGCTTTTAAGATTCCCGGCCCCTTTTGGGACTCCGGCATGTACACGGACATATCACAACATCACAGAAGTGATTTTGTTGGGGGTGGGGGGGCTCTTCCACAGGCTCTACCAGCTTTAAACCCTTGCCCTGGCAATACCACTCGAAGGCACGCTGTGGCGCAAGGAGGGGGTTTCAGGGGTGGGGCGGTGGAAGTGAATGGCCGTTATGTTCTACTTTCGGACGGTCGCGATCATCAAATTTGGGCCACGTAAAGAACCTACATGTGCCAGAAGCGCACCGCGGCTCCATCTGGAACTATATAACCCTACTATTTATATAGTTATTGCCCTGGATCAATGCCATCGGCAAGACAGAGAGTAATCTATAAACAGTGGAGCCCAGTAAATGAGTATAAGGTATGAAGACAGGAATCTTAATTCTAGCCAATGTATTTCTGGCGGCAGTTGCACTTCAGGGCTGCAAACACCCCTTGGCAATCGTGGGAGAGGGCGACATTGTCGACGCCAACAACTCCGGATATGGGTGTACCCTTGAGCAATTCCAGGCGCAGGATACAGCCTGCACTGAGAACGAGGTCAGCGGTGACTATTTTGTAAATTACAAGGCAGAGCCCAGACCCGGGTGGCGCTTCGTCCGTTGGGATGGACCCTGCGCACCCAGATCTGATTTTCAGTATTGCCGCCTCAATATAGGGAAGCCCGGGGTTGTGTGGTGGGATGAAACACATCCGGATGCCGAAATCCCCCCCGAGCACAGCCGTATTTGCACCGATAACTGGTAATACCGGATTTCTGGTCGGTCCTGCTGTTGCCGGTGTGTTCTGGGAGACCGCTACGCAACAAGGTGTAACAGGTCTCGATGGGAGATTCCAATACGAGAAAGGCGAGACCGTTCGATTCATGATAGGCGACACCTTGCTCGGCGAAGTCACCGGCCAGGCACAGGTTACGCCGTTTGACCTGGCCGACTCGGCGGTGATCACGGGGACGGCAAACATTACCGAGGCGCTTGCCAACGATCGCGACCCGTTCCAGGCCGTGATCAATACCACCATTTTCTTGCAGAGCCTCGACCACGACGCCAATCCGGAGAATGGCATTGAGATAAAGTCAGGCGTAGCTGCGCTTTTTCAGCGGGTGAGCCTCGATATGAGTGAGCAATGGCAGACATTTGCAAAAGAGTTCGACCTGCGCCACGCGATTGGACAGGCAAACAGCAAGCATCGTTTCAGTGTGGTTCACGGGCTCGCCAACCCCGCACCTGCGCTCCAGCGTCTTTACCAGACGCTGGGGATCGACGCCCAGACGTTTGCGGTAAGCCGGGAGCAGATAACCAGCGAGGACTTTCCAGAATATATCGAGAGTTCGAATTATGATACCAGCGGCAACCTGACTCGGTTTGAGTGGGACGTACCATTGAGTGACCCCGACTCATTTTTCCAGGGATCTATAAGCATTTACGAATACGACGCCCACGGTAACCTGATACGGAAGAAAGGAGACGACGACAGCGATCACACCGTGAGATACGAATACGACGCCCTGGGCAACCTAACGCTGCATGAGGAGGACCCGGACGGCGACGGCGACGGCAAACCAGAATATATCGAGAGGTGGCAATACAACGCCGACGGTAATGCGATTCTATTAGAAGTTGAGGAGGACTACACCGACGGTGTTGTTATAGCTGGAAATGATGGACCAGGTTACGAAGGGGGGGAGCTGTTTTCAAACGGTGTCGCACTGCCGGAATCTGAGGTTAATGATATTGCATTCATCACTTATGTAGATGGGCCAGGTCAACAACCTCCGAATGGGAATGCCAGAGATCAAGGGCAGATATTTGGTACCGGAGGTACGGTTGATGCCACTACAGATACGCTGTCTCAATCGATAACTGCTGGAATCTCAGGGTATCTCACAGGTATCCAAATACAATTTAATGCGGAGATTCCAGCTCCAGCGCCAGTCTTGAAATTCTCTATTTATGCCGGCGGAAACCCACCCACGGGAGACGCCCTCTATTCGGAGGAGCTGGATCTTGAATCAATAGCTTACGATAGATTGTTCACATGGGATCTAACTGACGCAAGCCTATTCTTTGAAGCGGGTCAGCGGTTTACCTTCACTCTGCGCACTCTGGGTGAATTCTCAACGAGTCGAATTGAGAGTTATAGCTACGAATATGACGCGCATGGCAATCAGACTCAGATGGAATGGGACGAGGACGGCGACGGCAAACCAGAACTAATCGAAAGCTGGCAATACCAGTATGGCCTTGACGGTAAGCTTACGAGAGCGGAGTACGATGCCGTTACCGATTTTGACGACGGTACGCTCGATGAAGTCAGCAGCGTCACGACTTATCAGTACGATGTTGAAGGCAAGCTGATTCGAGTTGAATTAAATGGGGATGGCTTGCGCGGAGCTGCTGAGTCGCTAGGCATCCCCGACATCCAGTACCTCGAGTATGCGGAGACCTATAGCGTGAACTACGAATACGACGCCGACGGAAATTTAGCAAGAGACGTACGTGATGGCTTCAATTCTGATAGAGGTCGCCACATCGTGAGTCGACAGTACGACGCAAAAGGTTATGTGACACGGTACGAAGGGCGGCTCGAGCTATACGGCGATTCGCCTATACCTGAAGAAACTACGATTTCTAAATTCGAATACGACGATTACGGCAATATTGTTCGCGAGATCACCGATGAGGGGGGAGACGGCACGCCGGATTACATTGCGACTTACGAATACGACGCCCACGGCAACAAAACACGGCATGAGGTGGACGAAGACGGCGACGGAATCCCGGACACTATCGTGGCTTACGAATACGACGCCGATGGCAATCTAACAAGGCGCGAGGAGAAGGACGACGAGGGAATCTTTACCATCGTGAGTTGGCAATACGACGCTAACGGCAACGCGACTCGACAAGCGCGGGATCAGTACGGTGACGGCACGCTGGACGAAATCGTGACTTACGAATATGAGGCGACCGGCTGGGGTCACATATTTGCCCCAGACCCACCGCAGAATGGGGTAAAATCTGTTTTTTATCCATGGTTGGACTGAGATCAACTTGTGCATGGCGATAGGATGGACTCCTCATTGGTGATCTACCCTTTGAATGGGTGTTTGTTTTAGCCCATTCATTGAAGAGGAGTATACGACATGTCTATTTCAGTTGTAGGCGTTGATCTATCAAAATCTGTATTTCAATTATCAATAGCTGATGGCAAACATCACGTTGTTGATCGTAAACGGCTCAGTCGTGCGCAGTTTCATCGTTTTTTGGCTCAAACTGTCCCTGTCCGACTGGTCATGGAGGCCTGTGGCACATCTAACTACTGGGCTCGAACAGCCCAATCACATGGCCATGAGGTAAAGCTGCTGCATGCTAAATATGTTAAAGCCTACGTCCGACGGACCAAGACAGACGCCGCTGATGCAGATGCTCTGATCCTCGCCGATCGCGATGACAGTTTGCATGCGATACCCGTCAAATCCGAAGAGCTGCAAGCCCTGCAAGGACTGCACCGGATTCGCGAACAATGGAAACGAGCGCGAGTTGCCCGAATTTGTGAAGCCAGAGCCTTGCTGGCGGAATTTGGTATTTCAGCCTCTGTGGGAGTCAGAGGTATTGGCAAAAAGCTGACATTGGCTACGGAGCAGGCCCCGATTTTGATACAACCATCCCTGCTGGACCTCATTCAGGAAATAGAAGATTTAGAACAACGACTGCAGCGGGTAGACCATGCGCTGGCAGCCTATGCCGAGGCCAATCCAGAGGCGCAGGTGTTGCTGGGCATCCAGGGCATAGGCGTTGTAGTGGCCACGGCCTTTGTAGCTCGAGTACCCAGTATCCATATGTTCAAGCGGGGGCGGTCTTTTTCCTCCTGGCTGGGGCTCACCTGTAGAGAATACAGCTCCGGACAGACTCGACGTCTTAGCAGGATCACCAAACAGGGCGATCGCTACCTACGGACGATGCTGATTCACGGCGCCCGAGCTGCTTTGATGGCGGCACGACGTAAAGCGGCAAGTGGTAAATCGCTCACGCGACTGGAAACCTGGGCTGTAAACACTCAGGCCAGGGTTGGTCACAACAAAGCCACTGTGGCGCTGGCAAATAAAATGGCGCGCATCATGTGGGCCGTGTGGACAAGGCATGAAACTTTCAACGGCGATGATGCGTTGCGTTTTGCAGCGTAAGTATTCCGGAAAACATCCACAACGCTGCGCAGATTGATCGCTTGACGATACACACGGTTTACCGTGCCGCCTGAAAGGCCGATACTATTTCTTGAACTACTGAGTTCGACGTGGCGATAGGTCCGGGCGGTGCGGATCCTCTCATGGCCCGGTGGTACGACCACCACTTATAAAGGCCGGATACACGAATGCAGCCGATTCCGTCAGATCGATTCAGCCATGTGGCAGCCAGGAGGAAAAAGAATGATCTAACTCAGTTGACAGAGGAGTCCATACACGAAATAGTAATTCATTAATGAAATCAGTTATACATCATTACCCAAACGGAGCCACCAAACATCCCGACGCACTCGACGAAGCTGTCCCTGGCGAATTCGCAATTCAAGCAGCCACCGGTAGTGGCAAACGTTCTTAGGCAGACATACTTTCTTGAACGCTTGGCAGTGATAGAGACTGATGCAACCCTCTTCTTCTCCGAGAGGACAGCTGCGATATTAGCCATCGTTCTGATTATGGGGATCATTGCGAACCTGAAGTTCATGTGGGATGTCAGACACCCGAAGACTGAGTGACCGCAGAGGTGATTCCTGCCCATTCAGGTCGCTATCCCGGCGAAGGGCAAATGGCTGCTTTGTCCTAACTTGAGACATTAGGGCTATACTGTGCCGAGGGGCCGTTCCTTACACGTAGCGGACTTCCGTTCTTCAATATTGCCCGACCGCTTCGCCTAAGTTCTACTTTAAAGGCATTGTCGGATTGACGCCGATATTTATCACTGTGCACGAGGGATATTCTGCGTTGAGTGGAACTCATCAAGCATCAAAATATGCTATATACTGATGCTTGATGAGGGCCCAATCGTCAGCAATATCACATTGGATGGAATATTCGACAAGACCGGAGAGCGTAATCCGGTTCGGGACGCATTTCAGTAGTATTTCTTAGAAGAATGCATCGACTTCAGTAAGACCGAATTTAATAAACTCGGCAGCGATAACCAAGGACTAAATGCAATGACCACATCGTATTCCGGTTCCCTGACCTTCAGCCATATCATTGCTCGACCGGTACTGCTCAAATTGAAGCGACCGCTCATGGCACGAATCGGCAGCATCAGCGAGTGGCCTGTCATCCTCATCGATCTGCATACCGAGGAGGGAATCATCGGTAAGAGTTATCTGGAACCCTATTTGGTGCATTCGATGAAGTACCTGGTTGCGGCACTCCATGACTTCAATGCCTTGCTGAAGGGGCATCAGATCTCCCCGATGGAGATGCACAACCTGGCGCGAAAATCACTGCACCTGGTGGGCTATCAGGGTCTTTCTACGATTGCCGTCGCCGGGCTCGACATGGCTGCCTGGGATGCACTCGCCAAGGCAGCCGCAATGCCGCTGTGCGTACTGCTCGGTGGCAGCGTGGGGCCCGTTAAGGCCTACAACAGCAACGGCTTGTGGCTGATTCCGCCCGAAGCGGCAACCGAAGAAGCCATTGAGCTGCGCGAGGATGGCAACTTCAGTGCCCTAAAGATCCGCTTCGGACGCGAAAAAATGCAAGATGACCTGGCGACACTTGAGGCTGTCCGCAAAGGTGTGGGTGATGACATACACCTGATGGCGGACTTCAATCAAGCGCTGCACATCGGTGATGCCCTGCAGCGTTGTCACACGCTTGACGACCAGGGGCTGGACTGGATCGAGGAACCTCTCCTCTACGACAACTTCAGCGGTTACACAAAGCTTGCTGCCGCACTCAACACGCCGCTCCAACTCGGCGAGAATTTCTACGGCCCGCATGACCTTCAGCGGGCACTCCAGTGCAATGCCTGCGACTACGTGATGCCAGACTTGATGCGCATCGGCGGCGTCACGGGATGGATGCGTTCGGCGGGCATCGCCGGCACGGCCAACGTGCCGATGTCAACTCACTTTTACCCGGAAGTCGGCGCCCATGTCATGCGCGTGACAGAGACCGCGCACTGGCTTGAATGGATTGACTGGGTCAATCCCGTCTTGCAACAGCCCTACGAAGTCAAGGATGGCCACGTGTACATCCCCGACTTGCCCGGCCTGGGTCTCGAGTGGGATGAGGATGTCGTCAAGGCGAGTCTTTGGAGTGCATGACATTTACGCCCCGCGAAGAGCAGACAGCAGGCGACGCATCAAGTAGTTTGCTTTGAAATTTGCTGGGGAGCCTACCGACATCCGGGCTAATGACCGTTGTGTCCTATTAAGAGACATTCGGTCTAAAGTATGGTCAAATCCCGATTCCGGTTCACAGCGGACGCTCGTGAAAATTCTGACTCCGGTTTTTTATGAGAATAATTCGCATGAATAAACTGTTAGCTGTCAACAAATAGAACAATTTAAGGAGAAGCAATAATGCCAAAAAGCGTATCGGCAAGCATAATCATTCTGGCAAGTATGGCCTTCATTCCGTCCGCTCTGGCGGCCGGTGGCGGCCCAATTGAAGCGGCTAAGCCCTTAGGTATCGAGAAAAACGCAACGGCTATAACAAGAGAAGTTAATAGAGACTTGCTCAAAATGCTTCCATTTAGTGATACAGAGGATTTTGAAAATGCCCAGAAGGGATTTATTGCGCGTGGCGAGGAAGAGATAAAGGACGCTAACGGCAATGTCGTATGGAGCACCAAGAAATTCGCCTTCATGCAAGACCTAAAAAAGAAGGCGCCCGCAACAGTTAATCCAAGTCTCTGGCGCCAGATGCTTTTGGTAAACCTGACTGGTCTGTTTAAAGTAGATGAGCATATCTACCAAGTGCGGAACTATGATTTATCAAATATCACGTTTATTGAAGGAAAATCTGGTTTGATTGTTATGGATCCGCTGGTATCAGCTGAGCCTGCTAAAGCGGCACTGGCGCTATATTATAAACATCGTCCCAAGAAACCTGTTGTGGCTGTCATCTATTCGCACTCTCATATCGATCATTTTGGCGGTGTGCGTGGCATCGTTGATGAAGCCGATTTAGAGGCCGGGAAAGTGAAGATTTTTGCTCCACTTGGTTTTATGGAAAATGCTATTGCCGAGAATGTGATGGCGGGTAATGCGATGAGTCGACGTGCGTCATATATGTATGGCAACGTATTACCGGCAGATGAGAAGGGCAATGTAGGTGCTGGTCTTGGCTCAACAACGTCTTCCGGTTCTGTAACGATGGTTGTACCTACAAACATCATCAGCAAGGACTGGGAAGATCATGTTATCGATGGCCTGCACTTCGAATTTCAACTGACGCTTAACACCGAAGCACCATCAGAGATGCACTATTACATCAAAGAATATAAAGCATTATGCCCAGCTGAAAATGTTAATCACACCATGCACAATCTTTATACACTGCGTGGCGCAAAAGTACGCGACTCCAAAGCATGGTCAAAACATATCGATAACATGCTACTAAAATGGGGAGATGAAGCTGAGGTTCTGTTTGCTCCTCACCACTGGCCTACATGGGGTAATGAAGAGATTAATGAGCATGTTGCGAAGCAGCGCGACACTTACAAATTTATGCATGACCAGGTATTGAGACTCGCTAACCATGGAT
>PVMK01180736.1_pt1 | contig 14152 bp, 12 predicted proteins | sample 1853481 | NCBI WGS metagenome assembly PVMK01 (sample SAMN08533507, study PRJNA380276) | Marine sediment metagenome, whole genome shotgun sequencing project. | reverse complement strand
AATATATAGCAAATCATCGGTCACCATTGGGATAGGCGTCTCAGACTGCTCGTTCATTAGATTTGCGAGTTCAAATAATTTATCCCTATCATTCTTGAAATCCACTTCTTAACCTCCTAATGCAACTATGCCCTATTCTACTATATTTAGGCAGTACCGTCCGTCCCTGTCATCTGCACTATCTCACCTGATCACCCACAAATGAATTCGCCTTCTATAGACACGTAGGATGGGGGAATCGTAAGGGCTTCTGATAAAAAACAAGCGCTCGAATACCAATACTTATTCGGACTGGGGACGCCTCACCAGCTTCATCGATTTTGTCTTGCATGTCGGGACACATACGCCGCACCCAAGGCATATATCCTGGTTAACAGAAGCGAAGTCGTCAACCTCTATTGCGTCCACCGGGCAGCGCTCGGCACAGGTTTTACACGCGTTGCATGTCTCTTCGTTGACCTGGGCTATGAAGGGGGATGGTATGAATGTTGGCGCGCCCAGCTTGTAACCGTGGAATATCGCGCAGCAGTCATCGCAACAATTGCAGATAACTGAGTTTATATCGAGGGTATGGACCAGGCCGTCCCGATTGCACTCCCGCAGGAGTTCGACGACCTCGCCATAGCTAAGCTCACGGGCCATGCCATGCTCCACCGCCCAGCGGCTCAGATCGCCAGTATGGATGCACGTTTCCAGTATATGTTCACAGTGGTTGCCGGGGTCCACTAGCCAGTGAGAGAGACGGCACGGGCACGGAGAGACGCTCCAGTGACCGGCATCCCTGATAACCTCAGCGAGGTTCTCCGAGGGTTGCACGTCATCGGGCAGGGCCAGAGTGCCAGCCCATACCGGTGTAAAGGGGAACCCCAGCTTGCACAGCTTCTCCTCGGACCATTCCTTCAGAACCTGGTGCAATGCTTTTGCCAACTCTACAGTATACGGATACTTTATATTACCCCAGAGGCCCGTCTCGGTGAACCCCGGGGCCGATGCGCCCACCACTTTGTAAGTCGGGTCTTCTTTACCAGGCTCGATAAACATGGTGCCCTTATCGGCCATGGTGTTTAGCAGCTTCTTCAGCTTCTCTTTCTTGATACCTGATCTCTCCGCAATCTCGTCGAGCTTTGCCCCGGCAAGATGCACATGGAGGGCCAATCGGGCCTCCTCCGGGGTGAACTGCAGGCTCAGGACTTTCAGAAGCGCGGGGGTCTTCTGTATGCCGACTATGTCCTCTTCATCGATCATTTCTGCCAGCTGTTCGTAAACTTCATTCTCTTTTACCATTAGTTTACCTCCTAATAAAATTTATTCGGCACATGTGACCAAGAGTCTCCTTGCTTGGAGTTAGTGAGTGGATTCTGAATACGCGTAGGGGAGCAAGGGATCAATGCTTGGGATATCGAACTATGTCATTATAATGCTTAGCGGGAGGTTCCGCAAAGGATGAGATTAGGAATTGTATATATGTTCTTGACAGCTATTACCACTGTGGGTATTATCCAAGACATACGCGGTGAAATATATAAATAACTAACATATAAGTATTGGAGGGGGAATGGAAACATACGGATATGCCGGTAAAATATTAAGAATAGATTTGTCTTCAGGGAGCATAAGTGATACTCCAACCATGGACTATGCTGAGAAGTTTGTTGGCGGGCGAGGCATCGCTGCAAAGATCTATTGGGACGAAGTGCCACCTGAGGTAAACGCCTTCGATGCGGAAAACAGGCTTATATTTGCTACAGGTCCGTTGGGCGGTCTCCCAGCATTAAGCGGTTCACGGTGGCAGGTCTGCGGGAAATCTCCTAGCTCGACTCCGCAACAGTTCTGCTATGGCAATTTGGGAGGAAGATGGGGGGCAGAGCTGAAGTTTGCTGGCTATGATGCCATTGTGGTTAAAGGCAAATCTGAAAAACCTGTATTTATCTTCCTCCATGACGACGTCGTTGAATTAAGAGATGCCTCTTCCCTATGGGGCCGGGGGGCTATCGAAACCAGAGAGATACTGAAGGGCGAGCTTGGAGGCACTACTAGAGTTGTAGCTATTGGTCCAGCTGGTGAAAATATGGCAATCATGTCAACCCTTCTCGCAGATAATGACGCCAGTGGTTCGGGAGGCTTAGGTGCTGTTATGGGTTCCAAGGGACTGAAGGCTATCGTGGTGGGTGGTACTGGGAAACGTATCAAGGTTGCCCAACCGGAAAAATTGCGGGACATTACTAATTACTATCGCGGCTTGGGGAGAACCTTCCCCACCACTGGCTGGGAATACCTCAGCCGGTGGTCAAGGGATCCAATACTTGGATTGAGAACCATACCAGGGGACGAGATGAAGAAAGAACCCTGCTATGGCTGCCTCGGTCGGTGTGCTAGAAAAAAGTATGAGGCAGCAGATGGTAAGACGGGGAAATTTATATGCCATTCCGCATTTTTCTATCAACCTTGGGCGGAGCGATTCTATGGCGATTGGACTGATGTACCTTTTTATGCCACAAAGCTCTGCGACGACTATGGTCTCGATGCAGTGGACATCGACTTGATAGTTAACTGGCTCAACGGGTGTTATCAAGCAGGCATACTAACTGATGAGAATACCGGCATGCCTTTATCAGAATTGGGAAGTGCGGAGTTTATTGAGACACTTGTAACCAAGATAGCTCTACGTGATGGTTTCGGGGACAATCTAGCTAATGGCGTAGAAGAGGCTGCTCATATTGTGGGATCCGATGCTGAACAGCAGCTCGATAGTGCTGGATATCTCGCTGAACCTGGATATCACCCATACGGACCTCGGTTATACCTTGCCAATGCGCTCTTGTATGCTATGGAGCCAAGGATACCTATTAATCAGCTTCATGAAGTAGGCTTGCCTCTAGCCAAGTGGGTTGCTGGGACTATGGGACTTACTTACGTTACCTCCGATGTCGTTCGCGCAATTGCCAGGAGATTCTGGGGGAGCGAATTGGCGGCTGACTTCAATACCTATGACGGAAAAGCACTGGCCACAAAGAAGATACAGGATCGTGAGTACGCGATCGAGTGCCTTATCCTTTGCAATTTCCTATGGCCCATTATGGAAATTGATCAAACTGAAGATCATGTAGGTGATCCAACCCTGGAAAGTAGGATTCTCTCCGCTGTTATTGGGAAGGAAATTAGTGAAGAGGGGCTTTATGAGATAGGTGAGCGGGTATTTAATCTGCAGAGGGCGATACTGGTCAGGGAGGGTCACCGCGGACGAGAATTCGATAATCTGCCCGATTTCTTTTTCACTGTACCATTGGATTATGATCAGGCGAATCCCGAATGTATAGTACCAGGAAAAGACGGGGAGGTAACATCCCGAAAGGGTGCGGTGGTAGATAGGGAAAAATTTGAAAGGATGAAAGATGAGTATTACGAGTTTAGAAAATGGGATGTAGCAACCGGTCTCCAAACCAGGTCAAATCTTGAGAATCTGGCGCTTGCCGATGTTGCTCATGACCTTGAGGGAAGAGGTCTTCTATCTATTTAATTTCAGGAAAAAGCTTTCTGATTAAATCCTTCGTTATAACCCAACCCTCATCGAACGAGGTAAAGTAATCGAAAATGACCTTGAGCGACTTCCACTTCCAAATCCCGTCTACTTTCACATATTCCTCAATATATTTCCCCTGCGCCCATGTTGCCCGGTTAGCTGCAGTGAATGTACAAGGGGCCTCGAAATACCACTTTCCTTTCGCACTATCACCATCTACCTCAATTATTGGGTTATGTACCATATGGGCGGAGTAAGATAGTACGCTCGGAATCAATTCTTTAAAAAATTGGCCGATAGCTTCCTTTCCTTCAAGCGTTGCATAGTCTCCGTATTCGGTCCGGGCATCGTCGGTGAATAATTCGACAAGCTCATCCAACTTGGAAGCGTCACCTGCTACACCGGCGTCTACCAGATAGCAATAGGTAGCCCTCAAATTCTTAATTGCTTCAGTATCCTCGATAACCTGTAACCTGGCTTCCAGCTCCTGTGTCATCACAACCTCCTTATTGTAGTGACCTTATATTTATTATATCTGTACTCCTCCTATTAAAATGCATGAAAGCAGCTTTTATAACTCACTAGTGAATTTCGAGATCATATCCTCAAGCTGAAGCAACAGTGTCATATCACCATCTATTGTCAATTTGCCGCTTGTCCATGCGTGTAGGCGATCAATCTCACCCCTCTGAATTGCAGCCCAATCCTCTGCTGAGATCGTTAAGGTAGTATTAGGATTCTCCACCGTACCACTATGGCGTGTTCCCTTCCCTTTTTCAGATAAAAGATACCAATCGCTACCACCTGGGCCGGTAAGGTGGAACTGTACCGATACCGTTACGTCCTCGATCCTAAACGTCTCCCTGGGAGGTTCTCCTGGAGATGGCAGGCCCACAAGTTCGGCCAGCCTCCGTGTACATGGATTATTTAGCTCGATATCTTCAGCGGGGAGGACTACTCCCATTTTGTTAAAGTTCTTGAATACACTTAGTATAACTATACCGGCCCTGAAAGCAGCCATTACCTCATTATAAAGGAGGTTTTCTACCTTCCAGCCAGTGAATTCTTCGTATCGCTTTACCGTCTCTTCCTTCCCCGGGGAGCCTTCTAGGCGGGGGATACCATATCCCTCACTATGCTGCCAGTCGAGGAATAGGGAAAAACCTAGGTCGGACTCAGGATCGCCGATATATGCCATCTCCCAGTCAATTATTGCTAAAACATCACCATCCAAACTATAGATCGTGTTGGGCATACGTGCGTCACCCCAGCACAGTGTAACGTGCTTTGGTGTATACCGGTTTTCTTTAAGCCATTCAAGGGTGGCATCCAGTATCGGCTGCGGTTCTTCCCGTCTCCAGTTGAGGTATCTTTCCCAGTATATCAACTGCTGATCAATGGGATCGGTACCACCCTTCGGTGTACCCAGAAAAGAAAAACCCAGTTTCTGCCAATCAAGAAGGTGAACTTTGGACATCGCCTTCAAAGAGCCCCACCACATCTTTGCTCTCTTCTCTGGAGTGGCATCGAAATAAACACCAAAAGAATGATAGGGTGGGAATTCAGGTGGAATAACCCCATCAATCTTGCCCATAACATAGAATTGAGTGCCCAGCACATCTTCATCTTCCTCCAGCCAGAAAACCCGTGGAACCGGGACATTTGTCCCCTGCAGACACTCCATGATACGGAACTGCTTGTCGAGGTTGTACTCGGGGAATACGGGGTAGTCCCTGGGAGGCACCTGAGCACCATCCCCTCCGACCTTTGTTGCCCGGCTTCCTGCCAGCTCAGGTCAAAGAGAAAGGTCTCATTAGAAAGTCCCGCTCCTGACCTTTCTATATCTGATATTAAGATATTCTGTGCCTGAGGCATATTTTTCCGCAGCCAGGCTACGAGGCTCGACTGCATATCAGCGAAGTCTACATCTCTCTGGTTCATTTCCTACCTCCTCTCTTATTCCCCACTATCACCCGCCACATTACCGGCGATATAGCTGGGATCAGCTGTGGGATCCCAGTTCTGGTATCCGTACTTGGGATATTTCCCTACTATTACCAGCTCTATAATGCCATAGCCAATTTTATTTCCACACCTCATCTCGCATATTACTTCATCTAGAAAAGAGACTTCTCGTTGGACTGCTGGATCAGTCATATCCAGCTTGTATCCGTCCAGATAAGAAGTGCCCATCCACTGCCCATGAACAAATCCTCGATGACCGAAATACCCTCCTGGTTTCAGACAACAGAAGGAGAGGGCACGCATCGAGACCTCGATCTTGGAACCATCGATGGCATTATAAATGTTGGTGCCCCCGGTTATTCGACGCATGTCAGGGCGGAAAACATAGTTATGCTCAATGCTCTTTAAAGGAAGTTCCTTTTTCCCGCTATCGTAGGGGTAAAAGACTGCACCAGAAAAGACGAGCGTTTGGCTATCCCAGGATTCCCTCGTATGATGGGAGACGCCGAAGTCGTCAAATTGCATGAAGCTGAAATTATGCAGGTAACCAATAGGGATTTCATTCGGCTGAACGCCTGTTTCTGGCACGCCACCGCCTCGCCTAACACCCCAGGAGTGATCTCTCAACCAGCGCCAATTCTTGCCATCTACTTCTACTCGCCTGCCTTCGACTTTTATCCACCCGCTAGCCCTACCTCCCTGCACGTAACGTACAACGTTTTCGAGAATCCTCCCCCCTTTCCTTGGTAAATTGAGGATCCTCTTCATGCGGGGGCATTGTTCCCTCAAGCTCAACCTGGAAGCTGAGATCGTAGTCATTCTCGGCGAGGGTGCATCGAACCTTCTTCAGTGGCTCGATTATCTCGTAGGAGAAGGGTCCAACTTTAACTTCGTCCATATTTGGGCGAAGCTCACGTGAAGCCCTGACATTATATTGCGTTTCACCTTTGATATTCAAGCAAGCGAAGGCATCCATTATGTTACGGTTGGCGTACATACCAAAGCCAATGATTAAGAGGAATTCCCCTGAGGTATCATAGACCACGGCCCATGCGCGCTCTGTCCATTCCCTGGCAGTGGTTCCCACAGAGTCAAAGGTAGCGACCGTTTGGTGACAAAGAAACTCATCATATTTAGTTAGCACAATTACCCTCCTTTAAACGTATTTCGATAGATTACTATACATCCTCTATACAATCTCTTCGATGCACTACGATTCTTCTTTGAAGATGATGCCTATATTCGATTGTCTAGGTTATTAATGAGCAGAGTATTATGCTCAGTGACCTGGAATCAGGAAAACAGTGGGAAAGTAGGATTCCGACCTTCGCGAATATCGTCGAGTCGAGTATTGATGTTTCTCCAAAATATATTGGAATCGTCTGTATCCGAGAAGATATAAAAGCGTTCGTCCCGAATCGCTTGCAGAGTCTTGACTGCCATAGCTTCAGGTGTGATTCCTTTGCTTAGTTGCTCGGTTAAACCCATCTGCACCAGATCCACAATATCAGAACTCTCCTTTGAAGTAGCTTCCCAGCGTAGGGGACGATTGCGCTCGGACTTGTCAATGTTGGTAACAACTGCCATCGGACAGAGAACGGTTACCTTTACCTTAGAGCCCATCAATGCAAGCTCATGATAGAGGCACTCGCTTAATGCAACTGCAGCGTGCTTGCTCAAACAGTAGGCTGCCGTATATGGCGAGCATGTGATACCGGCTATTGAGGAGGTGTTGACAATAACAGCTTCAATATCTTGCTTTATAAGGATAGGCATAAAACTGCGAATACCGTGAATCAATCCCCATGTATTCGCGCCTAGATGCCACTCGTAATCCTCAAGCGGTGTCTCCCACGAGAGCCCACCTTTAAACACACCTGCATTGTTGCAGACAATGTGAACGCTGCCAAAGGCCTCTATCGTCTTCTGAGCCAGGTTATCAACATCCTTGGCAATGGAAACGTCTGTAAGTACAGCTATAGTCTCCGCACCTGTTGCTTCAATTTTCTTAGACACTTCGTTTAGAGCAGCCTCTTCCACATCTGCGAGCACTACTTTCATACCTTCGGCAGCAAACCGTTCTGCAAGTGCACGTCCTATACCACTGGCCGCCCCAGTTACAACCGCAACTTTACCTCGAAAGTCCTTCATTTTCGTCTAACCCATCAATTGGAACACTAGTGTAAAGACTGCATAAAGCTATTCCAGATGCATGTATCCTCTTCAGCTTTCAATAGGAGTATACTATTGTCCACCGCAAAAGTAAGAATAGAATCTTTAACTCCCGCTGTCAAGACTGTAAAACAAGTCCTTGTATATGTTATAATACCGTTTATCCCATCATATGTTATCATATGCTCCTTGAGGTCCTGCATCATAAACGCTATATTGGCCAATAAGTTCTCTACTATATAACGATTACAAAAAAGGGGGAAATAAATTGGATACAAAGGTAAAATCGAAGGCATTGCATCAATTTCAAGAGGCCACAGAGACTATTATCAATCCTGAACTCAAGAGATGGCTGGATCAGGGTGGTAAGGTAGTGGGATATTTCTGCAACACGATGCCTGTTGAGCTTATCACTGCCGCAGGTTTTTTCCCTTTTCGAATAAGGGCTACGGGCAGCACGAGCACGGAGCTATCTGACTCGTACTTCAGCAGCATCAATTGCTCCTTCCCCCGTCACGCGTTTGATATGGCACTCAAGGGAGAGTACGATTTCTTGGATGCTCTGGTCATGTTTAACAGCTGCGATCATATCCGCCGTGTTTATGATCACTGGGTACGCCAGATAAAAACCCCCTTCGTAAAGATTCTTAGCCTTCCCAGGAAAGCAGAGCAGCCGCAGGTGGATTGGTTCCGAAGCGAATTAGATATGCTGAGAGAAAGTATGCAGGAGCATTTTGGCGTGGAAATAACTGATGACAAGCTTAGAGAAGCAATAGCGCTGCATAATAAATCGCGGCGCAGTCAGAGAGCACTTTACGACCTGCGAAAAGGTGATAGCCCACCGATCACCGGCGCCGAGATGCTGGCTGTCTCTGTTGCCGGTACGGCAATGCCTGTGGGAATATATAACAAGTTGCTCCAGGAGATGCTGGATGACATTAGCGGAGCAGACGGGCATTCCAATTACCGGGCACGATTAATGGTGATAGGTGGCGAACTCGATAATCCGAAGTATCTAAAGGTAATTGAAGATCAAGGGGGTCTGGTTGTTACCGATGCATTATGCTTCGGTTCCAGGATGATCTGGGAGGATGTAGATGAGACAGCGGATGATCCGCTGACAGCATTGTCACGGTACTCTATCGCAGAACGCCCTTCCTGCGCCCGCATGTACACACAGTATCCAAAGAGACTCCAATACATACGGAACATGGTGAAGGATTTTAACGTGGATGGCGTTATTTTTGAGCGGCTGATGTTTTGTGAGACATGGGGATTCGAACAGTACTCGTTAACACAGGATCTCAAAGAATTGAATATACCCCTTTTATGCATGGATCGCGAGTACACGCTGACCGCTGTCGGTCAGCTTAGAACAAGAGTTCAAGCATTTCTGGAGACCTTAGGGAGGTAATGATGGACGCAAAGAAAGAACGAAGCATATCCAGAATGAGAGAAGAGGTTGAGCAATTCGAGCCGGTACTGTAGCTTCTCAGAGACGATCCAGATGATATGTCGCAACTACAATTTTTTATACTCGAAGGCCTCGTGCAAAATGACAACATCATCATAGAGTGTGTCGAGCAGGACAAACCGTTCCTGGCGAATCAGTTCACCAATCCGGTAGAGATATGCACTGCGATGGGTGTCCCCTTTTATTTCCATGTTCAGCAGCAATTTGCCGCCGGTGGCACGGGGGGTAGCATCCATACCATTGAAGACCTCGAGGAAATGGATAAACTGGGCATTCCACCAGACTGTTGTACCCTTATTAGGCTCCTGGTGTATTACCAGGCCGCTGGCCTGCTACCCATTCCTACAGCATATCTTGCGCTGACTGAGCCATGTGACAGTGTGGCGGGACTGCAAAGCGTGTTTATGAATCACCGTGACTGGCGAGGAGTGCCCGCTTTTGTACCTGATCCTCCATATTCTAGCGATGACCGGGCTTTAGACTATTTCGCCGGTGAAATGAAAAGGATGGTGGATTTCATTACCGAACAAACGGGGAAAACGCTGGATATGAAACGGCTTAAAGAAGTGGTAGACGAAACCAACAAGGGTTATGCTCTGTGGTTCGAATACAACGACATCAGAAGGGCGATACCAACACCCCATAGTTATATTATGCCAATGTCATGTTTTTACCTGGTAAACACTATGGGAGCTGGCGATCCGGCAAAAACGGAATTCTATAAGGCAATGGTTGCCAATGCTGAAAAGCGGGTGCGGGAGAACACACCTGAACACCCAAACCAGAAGATTCGGGTTTTTTGGTATGACATCCAACCAATGTTCTTTAGTGAATTAGTCCCTTGGATGGAGCAGGAGTGGGGAGCAGTCATCGCAATGGACATGGTAAGTTATAGTCCCTACGAGCTGATAGACACCTCGACCGAGGACAATATGTTTCGTGGACTGGCGAAGCGAGCTTTCCAGCATCCACCTATGATCCACCAGGCACGCGGATTGGCGGACAATGTTATTCATGACATTACTCGAATCGTTCAAGATTACAAAATGGACTGCGTTATCTTTCCGGGACATATGGGACACAAGGACATGGCTGCAAGTACCGCATTGATGCGAGAAACGTGCCGTGAATTGGGTGTCCCATTTCTATATATTGGGATGGATATATGTGATAAGCGTTATACGAGCGTAGATGAGATCAAGGATAAGATATCCCAGTTCTTCAACGCTATGGGGCTGGGTCAAAATTGATAGTAAAACATCATTCAGCCTAATTACATGGTCAAGCGGAAGAAGAATATTCCCGTAGCGCTACTATAGCATACCCACCACTTCTTCCCAAATATCCCATAATAGCATCAGGTTTCGAAAACCGCATTGTGATCCTCTGTAGAAACAAAACAACGATCCATTAACTTCTGATCAACTTCTGATCATAGTATCAATATCTTCATCTCTACTACTAAGTAACCATTGACAGCAGCCTCGCATTTGTCTACGATGTTCCACCAGAAACCTGTGCACACTGCTCCTACCTAGAATTCAAATGAAAGCTCCTTTTTCTCGATTACATTATGGCTGGATCGTCCTTGCTATCGGAATGCTGGTCGTATTTGGTTCGTTGGGACTGGCTCGCTTCGGCTATACGATGGTATTGCCCTCCATGCAGGAAGGCTTACATCTTGATAATACGCAGACAGGGGTTCTGGCAACAGCTAATCTTATTGGCTACCTAGTATTAGCCGTACTTGGAGGAGCAGCAGCATCACGCTATGGGCCTCGCTTAGTGATAGGCGCAGGCCTCTCTTTGGCCGGTATAGCCATGGTACTTACGGGTCTGGCAAACGGGTTCTATACTGCAGCAGCCTGGCGCGCGCTAACAGGAATCGGTAGCGGGGCAAGCAACGTTCCAGTTATGGGACTGCTGGCATCATGGTTCGCAACCAAGCATCGTGGCCTCGCTTCAGGCATCGCTGTGTCGGTTCGTCATTAGCACTCATCTTTGTGGGTTTTCTTGTTCCTCGCGTTCTCGATATATATGGTGAAGACGGATGGCGTATGTGCTGGTTTATCTTTGGCGGGGTCACTCTATTGATTGCGATAGGCGGATTCTTCCTCTTACGCAATCGGCCTTCTGAACGAGGCTGAAACCATTAGGTGCGGATCGCGAAGATGCAGTTATTATTCCTAATATGGAGAAGCTTCATTGGGGTCGTGTGTATCGCTCATCTGCTGTGTGGCACCTGGGGCTAGTGTACGTCGCTTTTGGTTTTTCCTATATTATCTATATGACCTTCTTTACAAAACATTTAATTGCTGAAGGTGGTTATTCCCAAGAAGCAGCTGGTAATCTGTTCATGACTATGGGCTGGGTCAGCCTGTTGTGCGGATTGATATGGGGTGCAATTTCAGATGTAATTGGTCGAAGGAGAGCCCTGATTATCGTATACCTGATTCATGCAGTATCCTTTAGCCTGTTCGCATTATGGCCTACGCCGTCCGGTTTCACACTTTCAGCGGTATTATTTGGATTGTCAGCTTGGAGCATCCCGGCAATCATGGCTGCTGCCTGTGGTGATGTGCTTGGCCCGAGATTAGCCCCTGCTGCACTTGGGCTTATCACGCTTCTCTTTGGCATTGGGCAGGCCATTGCACCAAGTATTGCCGGTGCCATTGCCGACGCTACCGGCTCATTTTTCGGAGCCTTTCTACTGGCGGCGGCAGTAGCCCTCCTGGGTGCTTTAGGTTCCTACATGCTTCGGCCAGCTTCTACAATGCCAATAAATGATTCGGTTTAAGCCTTCATAGAAAACTAACTTCTGACTTATCGCAATTCCCCACGTCGATCGTTATGCCTATACCTATCCTATAAACTACAGATATCTCATGATACAAAGTCAAGATGCCGATTCATTGACTTCTGATAAGGGTGACACAATAGCTAATTCCACAACGCCTGAAGGTCTAACTCTAGAAGTGGTACCATTTCTGGGGGCAGGGCAGGGCAGGTCAATATTTAAATGATTCACAGGAGTGCCCCCGACTCTATAACTTCTGATAATGGTATAATGGTTTTCATCTAATCATATAAGCAACGAATGTAGCAACTCTAATCCTAGAAATTGTATACTGATTGTAGTCTGGTCACCAAGATTGAAGGCTGTATTGGAGTTGAAAGATGCCCAAAGCGAGAGTAAACGAGATCAGTATCAACTACAGTGTCGAGGGACGGGGAGAGCCGCTTTTCCTCATTATGGGTTTCTCCGGATCCAAAATGGCGTGGTTTTTCCAGAGGCGCACCTTCAAGAAGCACTTCCAGGTGGTCACCTTCGACAATAGAGGTGTCGGGCAGTCGGACAAGCCGACAGGGCCCTACTCGATGCAAATGTTTGCCGATGACACTGTTGGCCTGATGGACCATTTAGGAATCGACAAGGCCCATGTACTGGGTGTTTCCATGGGCGGCATGATCGCCCAGCACATAGCCCTCTCCCATCCTGAGCGCGTTCGCAAGCTGGTCTTGGGTTGCACCATAGCCAGCAGACAGGGCGGCGGTGGACACTCCGCAGAGTACATGAAGCACATCGGCCTTAGTGAGAATGCCTCGGACGAAGAGTTGAGTCAAATCGATCCTGAGAAAATAATGGGCATGGTGGTCTCGCTCGCCTCCAATAACAGGTTGCTGGGAATAGTCGCCAGACCTCTATTAAGGATCATTGCTTGGCGGCTGGCAACGGAAGGGACTCGAGGGCAATTCGAGGCCATACTAGGCCACGATACGCTGGATCGGCTGCCCACGATCCAAGCGCCGACCCTCGTCATCGTCGGCACTCAGGATAGACTCATCAATCCAACATCCTCGGACGTGTTGGCGGACGCCATTCCTGGTGCGAGGCTGGTGAAGATAGAGGGCGGCTCACACGCGTTCTTCATGAGCAAGCGGGGCAGGTTCAACAAAGAGGTGCTAGACTTCCTGCTGGGGAGTTGACTTCAGTGATGAATCCCTGTCCACGGATAATCGTGAATATTTGAAGGGGTACCCTCCAATGGGTAGCCCTTTTCATACTAGAACAATCTCACGATACAAAGTTGCAACTACATCACGCACGCACATCTGTGCAGCTACCACTGATGTATATAATACTGTAGGCCCTTCCTATTCCCTCTCCCCTTATAGCCAGCGTAGCCTTGCCTTGTTCAGTGGGACCTCGCCCCGGGGCTTGCGGCTTCGGACGGAAAATCTAACTCTGGGAGTGGTACAATAAACTGAATCAGGTCACTCAACTTTCTTTTATAGCAAGCACGCTCTCGATAGGTAGGCCATACATCATTGATTTCTCCATACTCTTTATTTGATAGCCAACATCTTTTAATGATTGTTGCACTGGGATAGGTCTACAATCAACGTATTTTGGCCACTTCTGATGTGTCCATTCGTAAAGTCTCAACATAAAGGAATGTCGCTTGTCAGTGGACATACTTACGACCCCGAGTCTACCTCCAGGTATGAGAACTCGTTTCACTTCATTGAGTACGATCGATATTTCAGGAGTATCGAAAAGCTCAAGCGTGAAGCTCATAAAGACAGCGCTGAAAGTACTATCATTGTAGGGTAGACTCGCTGCGTCTCCGCAATATAGCTCTACCCTGTCCATCAGTCTCGCTTTCTCAAGTCTTCTCCTAGTCACCTGTAACATACCAGGGGAAATATCGAGACCCTGAGCTTTTCCGGTCTTACCCACATATTTTGCTATTCGCTCCAGACAATACCCAGAGCCGAAACCAATCTCAAGAACGGTCTCTCCCTCTTGAATAAATAGTACCTCCAAAGCCAACTCAGCGAATTTTCGTTCAGATACTCGACTGATGTAATCATAAACCCGGCTGATGCGGTCATAGAAGGATCTGGCATCTTCCTTTGTTCTTCTAACAGGAAGTACAACTGGCTCCATTGATTTATTTCCCTATGATTGACAATAATCGATTCGTAATATGAAAATGGTTAGCTTACGGCAAAATGCA
>PVMK01180506.1_pt1 | contig 14152 bp, 10 predicted proteins | sample 1853481 | NCBI WGS metagenome assembly PVMK01 (sample SAMN08533507, study PRJNA380276) | Marine sediment metagenome, whole genome shotgun sequencing project. | reverse complement strand
TCCCGCCTTCGATCAATATTATGAGACTTACGAAGTTGTGGATGCCGATGGAACGACTCAGGATGAAGTTGAATACACACGTTTTGAGCAGTCAATTTTCGGGGTTCCGGGCAATTCCTTTGGAAGTTCTTTGGGATTCTCAATAGGAAATAATTTTGAGGCAAAGGTAAGGGATAGGGACAGTACTGCCACCGAACCAAAAAAGATTATTTTATTAAGCAATCTTAATTTTTCAACGTCTTATAATATTGCGGGAGATTCCTTAAAATGGAGCCCGATAAGGGCTTCGGGAGGCACTCAAATCCTGAATAATAAAATGAGCATTAACTTTGGCGCTACTTTAGATCCCTATGCTCTCGACAATAACAATAACAAAATTGATAAATTCAATATTGATAATGGCGGAAGCCTTTTCAGGGTTACAAGTGCCAACCTTACCATGAGTTATAACTTATCCAGCAAAAGCTTTGAAGGCGACTCAAATCTAAGCGATTCCGAAAGAGAAGAAGCCAGGTTAAGCGGTGGACGTGACGATGACCTTTTTGGAAAGTCTCTGGATTATACAAACAGACAATTGGATGCAGATAAAAAAGGTAAAGAAAAGCCAGGCAACTTATATTCTTATAAAATTCCATGGAGCCTGCGGCTCGCCTATGCTGTAAATTACAATAATTCCAGGCGGCAGAATGAGATATCATCACACTCTTTAATGTTTTCGGGAGATATTGAACTTTCCACGAGATGGAATGTTGGCGTATCCTCGGGTTACGATCTAAAAAATAAGGGCATCACTTACACCCAATTGCGATTTCATCGGGATCTCAAAAGCTGGGATATGAATTTTTCCTGGATTCCTTTCGGTTCCCGGACATCCTGGAATTTTTTTATAGGTATTAGCTCCTCTATTCTTAAAGATATTAAATACGACAAACGTAAGACTCCTGACAGAAATCTATAATTAAGCTGACGGTAGTCAATTAAAAATTAAACAGGCAGGTTAAAAAAAAGTATCCATTTGAAAATAATGAAGTCTATATAAATAATACATTTTACAATGAAAACAATTATATCAACACCAAAGGCTCCAGCCCCAATTGGGCCTTATAATCAAGCCGTATTAACCGGGAATACCCTTTACACCTCCGGACAAATTGCATTAAATCCATCGACCGGTGCATTGGTATTGAACGATATAGAAACAGAGACCAAACAGGTTATGGAAAATATGAAGGCGGTGCTTGAAGCTGCTAATATGACCTTTGAAAATGTTGTAAAGACCTCTATTTTTATTAGTGATATGAATAACTTCTCATTAATAAATGAAGTGTACGGAAGCTATTTCAACGATGCCACGGCCCCGGCACGTGAGACCGTACAGGTGGCACGCTTACCAAAAGACGTAAATGTTGAAATTAGTATGATCGCAATAAGATAGCTGGAATTTATTCTCATAACATACATTTAAAGATAATTGCTTTTGTGATGTAAAATCGATAACTTTGAAAGTAACCTCAATGTAATGTCATGAGAATTGAATCTGATATAAAGCTGGGCTTTAAAGATGTGATGATCAGACCGAAACGCTCAACTCTTAAAAGCCGGTCTCAGGTCTCCTTAGAAAGAGAATTTAATTTTTTACATAGTGATAACAGCTGGCGTGGTATCCCCATAATTGCCGCAAATATGGACACTGTTGGTACTTTTGAAATGGCAAAAGTATTGGCTAAAATCGGACTAATTACGGCAATTCATAAACACTATTCCATTACAGACTGGAATGTTTTTATGTCTAATGCACCTGAAGGGATCGAAGATCATATCGCCATAAGTACCGGTATTAATCCTGAGGATGTTGAAAAACTCAATTCTATTATTGAGTTTAACACCGGTTTAAAATTTATTTGCATCGATGTAGCTAACGGATATACGGAGCGATTTGTCAATTTTGTGAAACAAGCCCGGAAATCGTATCCGGATAAGATTATTATCGCAGGTAATGTTGTTACCGGAGAAATGGTCGAAGAGTTATTACTTGCAGGCGCAGATATAATAAAGGTTGGTATTGGCCCGGGTTCGGTATGTACTACCCGCATAAAAACAGGTGTTGGTTATCCGCAATTGTCTGCTATCATTGAATGTGCCGATGCAGCCCATGGTTTGGGTGGACAGATCATAAGTGATGGCGGCTGTTCTTCTGCAGGCGATATTGCCAAGGCTTTTGGGGCTGGCGCCGATTTTGTAATGCTGGGTGGCATGTTGGCCGGACATACCGAAAGTGGTGGTGAACTTATTGAGCGCAATGGAAAACCTTACAAACAATTCTACGGTATGAGCTCCAGTACAGCCATGAAAAAGCATGTCGGTAAGGTTGCGGAATACCGGGCTTCGGAAGGTAAGGTCGTTGAAGTCCCGTTTAAAGGAGATGTGGAATCTACTATTAACGATTTTCTCGGCGGATTACGCAGTAGCTGTACTTACGTGGGAGCCCAGCGTTTAAAGGAACTGACCAAACGCACTACTTTTATAAGGGTATCGGAACAGGAAAATACAGTTTATGAGGATTAATATTACTGTACCTGGTGGAATTATAAATCTTGCGGTTTGAGCTTCTAAATTATAATGTATTTATCCCTTCTTGTTATTCTGTTAATTACTGGTCATGATAAAAAGTGGAAGCATTTCAAAATTATGATAATATGGGTGTAATCTTTCCCTGTTATAATACTTGTCAACATCTACAAATTTTTTACTTTCGGTAACTACTTCAATCGGTACATGGTCATATCGGCCATTTTTAAGCACCACCATACGGCCATGTATTCCGCGAAGTATTAAATCGAGCGCCAGATTTCCGTAAGCCGTTGGAACGATCGAATCGATAAAATCCGGATCTCCGCAACGCACCAGATAGCCTAGTTTTTGATTAATTACATTAACACGGTTTCCATCGTTATATTTTGGCGATAAATTTTTAAGAGCCAAAGCAACCTCATCACCAATCCCTCCCAATTTTGCATGACCAAAAGCATCTTTTTCCATGCCTTCATATTTCATTTCACCGCCTTTAAAAGTCGCTCCTTCCGAAATTAGGACAATAGAATAATTACTGGGATTATTTTTTCGGTCTTCAGAGAGTAATCCAGTTAACAGCTCAATATCGAAAGGATCTTCGGGGATAACACATCTGTGTGCAGCCCCTGCTAATGTAGGTAACATGGCCGTAAAACCGGCATACCGCCCAAAAACCTCCAATACTAAAAATCGCTCATGTGAGCCCGCTGCCGTTCTAAGACTATTAGTAAGACTAATGGTCCTGGTGACACAGGTACTAAACCCAAGGCAATAATCGGTACCGGGCACATCGTTATCCATGGTTTTTGGGATACCCATAACTTTTACACCTTTTTTAAATAGATGTACAGCATAACTTAAGGTATCGTCACCGCCTATAGCGATTAAAAAATCCACTCCCAGCCATTCTATATTTTTTATAACATCGGGGGTAAGGTCATTCATATCTTCGTGATACGTATCGCGTAAATGAAATGGCACCATATCTTTAGAAACATGACTTGGTCTGGTTCTTGAGGTATGCAAAAATGTACCACCGGTCCTGGCTGCCTTATTAACAACCACTTTTGAGAGCTCCATGAAGTTATTACTGTTGTCGTGCTTTTTATTTCTTATAATATCTATGACTCCTCCCCATCCTCTTTTAAAACCAACAACTTTATATCCCTCCCTTAGGGCTCTAAAAGTTACAGCTCTAATAGCCGGATTGAGACCCGGTACATCACCGCCGCCTGTTAAAATTCCGATCGTTCCCTTATGTGTATTGATATTCGCCATAAAATAATATTGTATTTAGTGAACTCCTAAGTTAAAAAAAATAAAATAATTATTGAACTCCCTGGTGTCCTTCTAAAAAATCATTGTTCTTCTAAGGTTTCAATACGTTTAACAACGTATATTTACGTTTCATTGAAAACTAAAAAATTATGTCAGCAAACATTCAAAGTATTTTAGGCAAAGATGGCGATTATTTACTAGGTCATAATTGTACAACAATAAATAAGGATCAATTACATCTTCCGGGTCGGGACTTTGTCGATCGTGTCATGACTTCTTCCGACAGGAATCCTGTGGTTTTGCGAAATATGCAAGCCTTATTTAATTCCGGTAGAATGAATGGTTCGGGATATGTATCTATTCTTCCTGTAGACCAGGGCATTGAGCACACGGCGGGCGCATCTTTCGCTCCAAACCCTATTTATTTTGATCCTGCAAAGATCGTGGAACTTGCTATTGAAGGGGGATGCAATGCTGTTGCATCAACGCTGGGCGTTCTTGGTTCTGTTTCAAGAAAATATGCGCATAAGATCCCATTTATCCTTAAATTGAACCACAATGAATTGCTTACATACCCTAATAAATTTGATCAAATAATGTTTGCCAGTGTGGATCAGGCTTTCGAAATGGGATGCATAGCCGTTGGCGCAACAATATACTATGGTTCCGAAGAAAGTACCCGGCAAATTCAGGAGGTGACTGAGGCCTTTGAATATGCTCACGAACTCGGTTTGGTTACTATTCTCTGGGCCTATCTACGAAATCCGGGTTTTAAGAAGGACGGCAAGGACTATCATGCATCGGCCGATGTTACAGGGCAGGCGAATCATTTGGCATCTACCATTCAGGCCGATATCGTAAAACAAAAGCAGGCCGAAAACAACGGAGGATTTAAAGCTATAAATTTCGCGAAAACTCACGATAAGGTATATAGCGATCTAACGACCGATCACCCTATCGACCTTACAAGATATCAGGTCGTAAATTGTCTTATGGGTAGAGCAGGGTTGATTAATTCGGGAGGCGCATCAGGTGGCAATGATCTTGCCCAGGCCGTAAAGACCGCAGTAATTAATAAACGTGCCGGTGGTATGGGGTTAATATCGGGTCGGAAGGCCTTTCAAAAACCAATGGCAGAAGGGGTTCAGTTGCTTAACTCTATTCAGGACGTTTATCTGGATAATAGCATCACTATTGCCTAAAAGGCAATTATTTCAATTGCTCTTTATTATTCTAAGTGTTTTATATGATAAGAAACCAGACCTTCGATAGGTCTGCGTTCAAAATTACCCACGGTAAATCCGAATTCCTGAGCGATCTCTTTAATTTCATCCTGAGAGAAGTATGCAATGGAGCCGGCAAAATGTACAGGTACGGTTTTTAGCTCCTCTTTGTATTGCATGATCATATTTCTGGCAAACAACCGTATGCCTTTATTTATGAGTTCTACGATATAGTCCGAATCCTTATTTAAAAACATGAATTCCGCAAAATTAGCCAGGTATGCATTTGGGTTGGGCTGCTTATATAAATTATATTTTATATAATCTTCATTGACATTATATTTGGTGGCAAAGGCGACCTTAATATCTTCGGGCATATGATTAAAATAATAATCCCTTATTAACTGGCGTCCAAAATAATTTCCGGAGGCATCATCCATTATAGAATAACCCAATGATTTTACACGCTGATGCAGCTGTTCGCCATCAAAATAACTGCAATTGGAACCGGTGCCTAAAATGCAGACCACAGCGGCCTCATTGTCCTTGTTAAGCGTCGCAAAAACCGCTGCCATGGTGTCTTCGCGAACTTCCACATCGGCATTAATAAAAATTTGCTGAAGCACAATTTTTAATAGGGCATTGGGCCTGTCCGTACCACAGCCGGCACCGTAGAAGAACACATGAGAAACGATCTCCCGATTGCTCTTGAGCTTCTTATTCTTCTTAATGATCTTTGTAAGCTTCTTTTCGGAAAGAATCGCGGGGTTAAGCCCCTTGGTGCGCATTTTTTCAAGTAACTGGTTGCCCTTTTTATCTACGGCTATCCAATCACATTTTGTAGAGCCACTGTCAACTATTAATATCATTTTAAAACAATAGACATTCCAATAGAAATGATTTAAACATCAAATCTATTCGAACGGTAAATTTAGTTATATAGAATTTATATGCTCTGCAAGATCCACAAGTTTGGAGGAATACCCGTATTCGTTATCATACCAGGATATCAGTTTCACAAAGTTGTCATTTAACCCAATACTTGCATTAGCATCAAATACGCTCGTTCGCGATTCCGATACAAAATCCTGGGATACAACACCTTCTTCGGTGTATCCTAAAATACCCTTCAATTCATTTTCCGAAGCTTCTTTTAGAGCCGCTTTTACATCTTCGAAGGAGGCGCCATTTTCAAGTCGGCAAGTGAGATCCACCACCGATACATCTACCGTGGGTATTCTAAATGCCATTCCTGTTAATTTTCCATTAAGTTCCGGTATTACCTTTCCCACTGCCTTTGCAGCTCCTGTTGACGCCGGCACAATATTATTTAACGATGCCCTCCCCAAACGATAATCTTTTTTTGATGGGCCATCTACCGTAAATTGCGTTGCAGTGGCAGCATGGACCGTGGTCATTAATCCTTCGGAAATGCCAAATTTATCGTTAATAACTTTCGCCAGAGGCGCTAAACAATTCGTTGTACATGATGCGTTGGATACAATGGTATCTTCGGCTGTAACCTTATGGTGATTAACACCCATTACAAACATAGGTACATCGGCTGAAGGTGCAGATATAGCCACTTTCTTCGCTCCTGCAGTAATGTGTTTTTGTGCGCCATCCAGGGTTGTAAATATCCCTGTACAATCTAAAACAACATCGGCTCCAACCGCATCCCATTTTAAATCTTCCGGGTTACGCTCGGCTGTTACTCTTATTTCATTTCCGTTAACGACAATATTTCCATTTTTAATCTCGATCGTTCCGTTAAATTTTCCATGAACCGAATCATACTTTAGCAAATATGCCAAATGTTCAACATCCAGCAAATCATTAATCCCAACCACTTGGATATTGGGTCTGTCTACAGCAATCCTGAAAGAGATCCTTCCAATCCTTCCAAATCCGTTAATTCCTAATTTTAATTCTGACATAATTTTATTTTATAGATTAGGTCGACATAATGTCCGACACTCGTAATAACTCTTTATTTATTTTAGAATTTCCTTTAATGGCCTGGTCCAAAGGTGTTAATTCCATTTTATTATTCATCACACCTACCATACAATTGGTTTCTCCATCGAGTAATGATTCTACAGCTATTACTCCCATCCTACATGCCAGAACACGATCAAAGCAGGTTGGTGATCCACCGCGTTGCATATGGCCCAGAACTGATACGCGAACGTCATATTCTTCCATATGTCCTTCGACATAATCTTTAAGTTCGAAGACATTCTTACCAATTTTATCACCTTCGGCCACAACGACCAGGCTCGAGGATTTACCGGCACGCTTACTGCGTTTTAAAGATTCCAAAAGCCTCTCCAGACCAAGGTTTTCTTCGGGTATCAATATCTCTTCGGCACCTGCACCAACACCGGCATTTAACGCGATATGGCCTGCGTCTCTGCCCATGACCTCAATAAAAAATAAGCGTTTATGAGAACTGGCTGTATCCCGAATTTTATCAATAGACTCCACAACTGTATTTAAAGCTGTATCGTAACCAATTGTAAAATTTGTACCATTTATATCATTATCAATAGTACCGGGAATTCCAATAATAGGGACGTTAAATTCTTCGTTAAATATCATTCCACCGGTAAAGGTACCATCACCGCCAATAAGGATCAGTGCATCAATATTTGCCTTTTTCATTTGGGCAAAGGCTTTTTCCCGGCCTTCTTTTGTTCTAAATGCTTTTGACCGTGCAGATTTTAAAATGGTTCCGCCCTTATTAATAATGTTGTTTACACTTCTTGCAGAGAGCATCTCAAAATCGCCATCTATTAAGCCTTCATAACCTCTGTAAATACCGATACAATCAATTTTATAAAATGCACAACAACGCACCACCGATCGGATTGCAGCATTCATCCCGGAGCATCTCCTCCCGAGGTCATTAAACCAATTTTGTAAATCTTTTTTGACATTTCTTGCTTTAAGAAAGTAAATCTAATAAACTTCCACTATAAAAAAGCTATGTTTTATTATAATTTAGCCAAAAGGGAAAACTCAAACGTTTTCGTTAATAAATATTTTGAGAAAAAATGGATTTGATGCTTTTTTTACTCATTTGAGGAGTCTTTTTTCTTAAAACTATGATACTCAGGCAGTGGTTCTTGGGTTTCATTTTCTATGATTTGGCCGCTCTCTTTGTTTGCGGTTTTTTTTCTTTTAAAAATTTTACTGAACAACTCGTTTAAATTATCGAATTCTACACTATAGGATAATCCCATTCCCTGGGTATAACCGATCTGTTCCCCAAAGTTCCGTATGCTATTTTCACGATTGAAAAACTTAAGGGTTAAGGTGCGGTCTTCATTGAGTAAAACTTCAATTTCGAAGTCGCCTGCAACTACAGTTTCATTTACTCCTCCAATAGGCACACCTACTTTGCCATTTATAAGTATGCTTTCACTGAGTTTTGTGGATAACGTTACCCCAAGTCTATCATCGGTTTGATATTCGGGCCTGTTCTCTCCTATTTGATAGTTAAGCCCTAATTGTAATTTTCCTTCACTATCACTAAAGAAACTATTAAGAATTGCTGTAGCACGTTCGGCCAAATTCCCATAAATAGCTTGCTGGTCAAATCTTAATTGATTGGTAAACGATCCCGTTGTTAATAAAGACAAGGCCTGGAACTGCCTGCTTTCGTTATCATCCAACCTGTAATTTAATTCTGAGTTCAATGTTGTATTTACGCTGGGAAAGCTTAAATTAAATATAGGATCGGGCCGTTCCAATTCTCCGGTAAGGTGAATTTCTACCTCAACGGGAATACTTCTGTTAATAGGATTATCGAGTAATATTGATGGATTGGCCTGAATATCGTCATAAATGGCCCTGATATTAATTAGAGCCTTAAGAGGGTCCCCTTCCCAAACCAGGGTCCCACCTTGTTCAACATCGAACTCCTTTTGAATGAGGCCTCCATAAACAAAATTATAAACGCCCTCGTTAACAATAAAATCACCATACATATTAAACTTTCCATTGGTATTTATCTGGGCCAATATAACACCATCTCCCCTTCCTCTAATAGTGCTTCCGGATTCTTTATCTATGACGATCTCGATCTCCGCATTTTTATTTACTTCGACATCAAAATCCAACTCCAACCCCTTAATATCCTTGAGAACCACCTCTTCCCCTTTTAATCGGGCTTCTTTTTCTTCAGGGCTTAAGAAATGAATGTAAGAGTGATCGCCAAACGTTTCGGAATCATTAAGGGGGATTTTTATAACAGTTCCTTCCTCTGAAATAACATCGGCCTTAATAACAAGCTCATTGGTAGGCCCGGTAATATTAATATTTCCATCAACAAAGGCCGTTCCATAGTAAAGGGCATCTTCGTTATCGCTGGTATTTAATACTAGTAGTTTATCTGAATCAATATTGAGTCCCAGAGACCAGTTTGAAAAATTTACATGATTTATGTTACCGCTTAAGGTGGCAGTCGAGGCGTATTCCGAATCGATTAAAATGGCGTTATTGAAAATAAAACTTTGACGGCGTAAATCAATTTTGGTATCATCGCTAAAAGCATAATCAATATTTAAATAAGGAATGGCAAGGCCTCCATTATCCATTATTAGTTCGCCATTAATTTGCGGCCTTTGTAATCTGCCGGTCACTTTTGCCTGTCCTGCTATTTCTCCCCTGATATTAGTGATTACTCCTTCTCCAAATGGATTTAACGGATTAAGAATAAATTTATTGAAGTTAATATCCAGATCTAATGTTGAATTGCGACCGGACACATCCAGATTACCGGTTACGGCAAGCGATTCGTTGGTATCATCTTTTAGACTAACATTCACCGAATAATTTGTAAGGGATGCATTACCCCTTATATTGGCATTAAACGATCCAAGGTTAAAGTTATTGACTTTAAAATTATCTATGGTAACATTGGACTCGGGCAAATACACTCCATTTTGTTGCTGCATGTTTAAATTCCCATTGACATTTCCTGCCAGGGCGAGGCTGTCTATTCTCGGTGTTATTTTAATGAGATCCACGTCTTTAAAGTTCAGATCAATATTTTTATAGGTGGAATCTCTTAACTCTCCTGAAAGCTCAATTTCTTCATTGAGATGACTCATACGAAGATTATCGATTTTTATATTCTTAAAAGATCTGTCAAATTCGATCTTATTTAACTTGTCTCTTTTCTCGTTAACCAGCCATAGATTATTTTTAAAGATCACATCAGACTTTCTAAATCCAATTACAGATTTGTTGTCTTCATTAATGGTATAGAACAGGTTGAGATCGAAATCATCATTATTTCGTTTACCACCCTTAAATTCCGTCTTAACAAATAAGGTGTCGTTTCTTGTAACATTGATTAGACTAAATTTAGAAACATTATAATATTTGGTATTTATACTGTCCACTTCAACGTAGGTGTTAAATAATTGGTTGCTATTATTTATTCTCAACTGAATATTATTTGCAAAAAAGTCATCTAACTTTATTTGAGGGGACCTGAATGTTAGATCGAATTTTTTGGCATCACTCTCTACCCTACCCTTTAAAAAGGTATTGTCACCAAGCTTAAGGTCTGGATAAAAGACTTCGGCTATCTTATTGTATATTTTAAAATTGAAATCAATAAACTGGTCCGATTTAAGGTCATGGGGTACATAATTGGTATAATTATTCCCTAAAGAATTTTCCAGCAACCTGGTCACATCCCTAAATCTGAATTTGCCATTTAAACTGCCTTCGATAATGTCGGGCGAGTTCACATCGATATATCTGATGCCTTCTTTAAAACGGGACGATATTGCAAAATCCTTAAAATAATATTCATTATTCTGGTTTTTGTACAGAGTATTTTTAAAAGTAACATCCCCTACCGCATTATCGACATTGGTTCCCCGCATATTCATATTGACCAGGCCTTTAAAAACGGATATACTATCTTTAGAAATAAAGTTTAGGGCCTTGAGATCAATAAAAGTGGCATCTGCGTTAAAATTGTATTTATTTATATCCTTTGAGAAATCGACCAGGCCATTAAACTTTAAATCCAGGTTTTTGTCAATGGCTATTAAAATCCCATTGAATATCATATTTTGAACATTTCCTGAAATTTCTATATCATTATAGCTATAGTCATTATATTCCAAATTATAAATGTCTCCTATCATTAAGGTATTTAGGTTTTCTTTTGTAAATCCTTTTCCATCAACATTCAGGTTAACAGATACTTTCCCTACTTTGGGGTTGTTTATAAAGGACCCCAGATCGAAATCGTCCAGGGCAATATTTCCTTTATAAGAAGCATTGTCGATGTCATCGATCTCGGTCATTTCCAGGTTAGAAATAATATATCCTAATTTAGTGTCAATTTGGATATCGGCGTTTACCGTTTTGGATGTGACCAAAGATTTTCCGGTAATTGTAAACTTTCCTAAACTGTCCAACGCCGAAGGCAAAGATTTACCCAGGACATTGGGTAACAAGCTCTTTAAGTCGCGATACGTTGATGACAATCTATTAAAATTGGCATCCATTACGAAATTATCTTTTTCTTTGTTAAAAAGATTTTTAAAATTCAGGTTGCCGTCAATTACGGTTTGGCGTGAGGTATTAAGGATTAAATGACTTGCTGTGAGATCGTTCAATGTCCCAAATAAGGTGGTATTTAATACCGCCTTTTGATTTTTACCAAATTCGTCATAGAGCATATTTAGTTCGTCCAATGCAATATGGGATTCAATAAAAGTAGCATTGATCCTGACCTTATCGGAAAAATACCGTAAATCATCTCTGTTATATTCAAATTTCAACCTTCCTTTAAGTAATGAGTTTTCAGTTTTAATTTTAAGATAATCAAAGGTCATATCCTGTAAAGTATACACAAAATTGGTAGTGAGGTTTTTAATCTCTACGCCCCTTGAATCTTTAAAGGACAATTTATTAATTCGGGTACTCACATCCGGGCCAAGAATTAAAAAGTCGGTTGCATTAATATTGAGATCGTTAAAAGCAAAGACTTGCTGAACATCCCGATTTTCATCGGTAAGTATAAATTTGCTGTCAATGATCGAAACATCGCTGGACGAAAGTAAGAATGTACTTTTATCCTTTTTTTCGGTATTGTCTTCTTCAAATTTTTTAACGAAAATATCGAGATTCGTTTCATTTTCGCCAAGATAGGTTTTTAAATTAAAGGAAAGCCCTATGATATCAACATCACCAAAAGTAAGCTTGTTATCTAACAATTTTTTAGCACTTAAAATTGAAGTATTTAATTCTATAATATTGATGAGCGTATCATTCTTATGATCTTCTATATAGATATTTTTAAGTTCCACGTCACCATTAAATTGCAGTCCCACCTTTTCAATACTTATATTGGTTCCAAAATCCCGATTGATGCGTTTCGTAGCTTTTCTGCCAAGACTTGTTTGTACGGCAGGAATAGAAAGTATCAACACTAAAATGATGAAAACCAGTAGCAGGACCGCTACAATTTTTGATGCTATTTTTAATACTCTTTTGATACGAGCTAAAGTTATAACTTTCTAAATAATAAACTACATTTGTAATTACGAAATTATGAACGATTTAGACGTTTGATTTGTTCACAAACAAACAATTATTATGCCTAATTTTTATTAATGGCTTCACAAAACATCTACATTCTCGGAATAGAATCCTCATGCGATGATACTGCGGCAGCCGTTATACACAACGGAAAAATATTAAGCAATGTTGTTGCAGGCCAGGACATCCACCGGCAGTATGGCGGTGTAGTTCCCGAATTAGCCTCAAGGGCGCACCAGCAAAATATTGTTCCTGTTGTGCACCAGGCCTTGCAAAAAGCTAACATTGATAAATCACAACTCCGGGCTATTGCCTTTACACGGGGCCCGGGATTAATGGGTTCTTTATTAGTAGGAACTTCGTTTGCGAAGTCTCTGGCCTATGGCCTTAATATTCCACTGATAGATGTTAACCATATGCAAGCACATATTTTGGCCCATTTTATCGACGAAGATGGATTCGATAAACCCGAATTTCCGTTTCTGGGCATGACCATATCCGGCGGACATACCCAAATTGTTAAAGTAAGCAGTTATTTCGATATGGAAGTTATTGGGGAAACGCTTGATGATGCCGTTGGAGAGGCCTATGATAAAAGCGGTAAGATCTTAGGTCTTAGTTATCCTGCCGGGCACGAAATTGACCGGCTGGCGCAATTGGGCAATCCCAAAGCTTTTCACTTTACGAAACCTAAGGTTGATGGTTTGAACTTTAGTTTTTCGGGCCTTAAAACGGCTATTCTTTATTTTATTCAGCGGGAATCCAAGGCTAACCCTAATTTTATAAAAAAACACCTAAACGATGTTTGTGCCTCCATACAATACACCATTATTGGGATCCTTATGGACAAACTTAAACTCGCGAGCAGTCAAACCGGAATCAAACACATAGCTATTGGTGGTGGTGTCTCGGCGAATTCGGGTATACGCCGGGCATTAAAAGATGCCGAGCAAAAATTTGGTTGGAAGACCTATATCCCGAAATTAGAATTCACAACAGATAATGCCGCTATGATCGCAATAGTAGGATATTTAAAATATCTTGAAGACGATTTTGCAGAACAGAATGTGATGGCTTCAGCAAGACTTAAAATTTAAAAAGACTGGCATATAACGAAACCATAGCAACCAGAATTAGAGGACAGCTGGTTCTGTTTCCCGAAGACTTTACCGAGAAGAAAATGTTTGGTGGGCTGTCTTTTTTATACCGTGGTAAAATGACCGTCGGGATTATTAAAGATGATCTCGCAGTTCGTATTGTTGGATCCAAAATGGAAGCTGCTTTGCAAAACGAATATGTGAAGCCGATGAATTTTACCAAACGTCCCATGAAAGAGTTTGTTTATGTATCCCCGGGAGGGTTTAAAACAGAAACACAACTCTTATATTGGATCGAGTTAGGATTAGAGCATGCCAAGGGTAAATTATAGCTTTATCAAAAAATGAACACCAAAAATTAACAATCTTAAATCTATAGAATCCATTAAATAATGCAGTTATTTTATAACA
>PVMK01183777.1_pt1 | contig 14153 bp, 16 predicted proteins | sample 1853481 | NCBI WGS metagenome assembly PVMK01 (sample SAMN08533507, study PRJNA380276) | Marine sediment metagenome, whole genome shotgun sequencing project. | reverse complement strand
AAATCACAAACAAGAGCCCCGAGAAAGTCCGCGGGGCTCTTGTGCTAATCAATGCTCAAGATGCTGATATTTACTTAAATTTTGCGTACATTAGACGACTGGGGACCTTTCTGCCCCTCAGTGACATCAAAACTAACCCGGTCTCCCTCGACGAGAGATTTAAAACCATCGCCTTGGATTTCAGAGAAGTGGACGAACACATCTGGCCCATTGTCCTGCTCGATAAAACCAAACCCCTTTGCGTCGTTGAACCACTTCACGGTACCTTCTGCCATTTTCTCCTCCATGTTTCCCCGTGGGAATTTTTTTGTTGTGCAAATGCCGATCGCCCGAAAAAGAAAAAACACATAGCCCAAGTGGGTCTGTTTGTTCTGCTCAATGCTGACACCATGTCAAACTGATGGCGACGGAAAATACACAAACCTTCATAACTTAAGGAAGATTAACAGTAAATTCTGGAAAAGCAAAAAATACGGTCATTCCCATACGACATAAATTGATGATTTGTCCTGTGTTCCCATGTGGGCAACGTCTTCATGCTGGGTTCGGATTTGGGGGACAAATTATCACGGATGTCCCCGGAGGGTGACTTCTGCCATCATCGGCGGTCTCATGGTGGACGGATTCGGATCCGCCCTGTTCGGTTCGCTGGTCATCAGCCTGGTCAGCTTGCTGCTCAGTTCGTTTATCAGCGACCGGGACGGGTCGAATCGATCGACATCGAGCTGCGCCGGCGGCGCGGCGATCACTGGGAATAGGTTCCCAAACAGTGCAAGGCCCGCTCATGTTGTCGCGGGCCTTCTCAATTCATTCGCTTTCGCGCCCCTATCACGGGTTTGGCAGGCAACCTCGCATTGCCCACATCTGGTGCAAACTCCTCAAATAATCAGCATCTGTTTCGATAGGCAGCCTCCTTTGCGCAGCTGAGAACAGCAATTCAAACACTGCTGCCACACTTCTATTATACTCCAATAAAGGGTTCATATCTGCTGATAGTGGGATCAGGTCTTAAGTCACAAGTTTTCAAAAGCCAACAGCAGACCCCTTTGCTAAGTTTCAATCGTAGCGCAGTCGTGCTGCCCTTCAACCCCCGGACCGTTCTTTATCGAGGGTGACCGCGATCAGGCGTGCGAGGCCTTTGGCACCGACCCGTTCCATCGCCTTGCCGGTGATGCTGCTTTTGGCCGGGTGGCGGCGCTCCTCGGGAGGGTAGACGGTACACTCGATCACGGTCCCTTGATCTTCCAGGTAGATGTGCGGATAGTCGATGAAACGGTTACCATGCCTGACACAGACCGTCTCCCGATTGTAGGGGATGGCGCGTTCGGCCAGAAAGGTCTCGACCTCTTCCGGATCGTCGGCGAACAGGTGAAGGTCGACATCGCTGGCGGCCCGGACCGCCCCCTTGAGGACCGAACCAACGAGCAGAGGGCTGAATGGCGCGAAGAGTTCAAGGTGCTTCAGGGCCAGCAGGCGCAGTTGCAGGACGCGCTCGGGAAGCACGCCCCCTTCATGGCGAGCGATCAATCGCACCAGTTCGGCATGGATCTCGGCGTTGGAAGGCAGGTGCGAACCGAGGGCGACGGCCTTGGGTTCCCCGAAACGGCGCGCCGCCTTGCGCTTGGCATCGCGATATTCCTTGACGTCTTCCTCGAACATGAGGCGGGCGGCCTCCTGGGCGATCTCTTCTCGAATACGATCAGACCGGTGCATATGTTCAATGTGTCTCCGTGTCTTCGTTGCGGATATTTCTTTCGTCGGGCTCAACATTTTTTGGGCTTATAGAACTGTTTTATTTTTCACCTTACGGAAAATACCCTCGACCCCCGGCCAGGGTTCGAAAAGTTCTGCTGCCGACCCCAGATCCTCTTTCCGGGCGATCATCAGGGCTCCCTTCGGACTCAGGGCCTGCCACAGGCGTCTGGCCGCCTCAAACCGGCGCCGCCCCCGGTAATAGGTGAAGACCAGGTAGCGGCAGCAGACCAGGTCCATCCCCTGGGGCGGGGCGGAGTGCATCAGGTCACACTCGGCGAAACGGACCAAATCCTTCACCTTCTCATCCAGATGCCAGAGTCGGTTTTCACGTCGAAAATACCGCTGTAGCAGCGACCTGGGGATTTCCCGGACTGATCCCGGCTCGTAGACACCCAGCCGGGCCCGCTCCAGGCTGGCGGCATCGATGTCGGCCCCGAGAATCTCCACCGGCCGTCCTGGATGTAGTTCACGGAAGTGCTCCAGCCACAGCAGGGCCAGGGTGTACGGCTCCTCCCCCCCGCAGCATCCCGCACTCCAGATCCGCAGCGGTTCGTCCGGCCCCTTCTCCTGCAGGATCCGGGGCAGGACTGTTTGTCGCAGCGTTTCCCAGCGCTCTTGCTCCCGGAAAAAGCGGCTGACGGTAATCCGCATCCGCTCAGCCAGCCCCGCGGCCTCAGCGGCATCGTCGTTGAGCCGCGCCAGGTAGGCGGCGTAGTCGGGCAGACCGAGCTCCTCCATACGCACCTCGACCCGGTGCCGGGCGGCCCGACGTCGGTATTTACGCCATTCCAAGTCCAGGGGAGGGCAGGCTTCTTTCAAAAACTGATCAAAACGCATGGGAAAATCCGGCCATTTCTGTCAGGGAGTAAGGGTACGTAATACTCATTCTAATGGACCATGAATCGAAAACCAACAGGGGGACTTAATTTTGATGTCCCCGAATCCAAAATAGTAAGAGCCTGCCGGGCGCACACACTCAAAAGGGACACTCAATATTGAGTGTCCCTTATATATCTGTAGCGATTACGCGATTACAGGTTGCCGATCTCCCTGGCCAGCGTGGCGTTGTCAGGCATCCCCTTGTGGATCGACCTGATAATGCCGGCAAGGTCGATGAGGTAGGTGATGCGGCCGCTGCCGTATAGCTTGCGGATTGTGCCGTCATCGGCGATCAGCGGAAAGCTGAGACCTAGTTTGGCGGCGAATTTGTGGTGGGACTCCAGCGTGTCCGCACTTACACCCAGAACCTGGGCGTCAAGCTTTTCAAAGTCGGCAATGTCCCTTTGAAAAGCCTTCATTTCGCTGGTTCAGCCAGGGGTGAAGTCGGCATAATAGATTGCAAGAACCACCGGCCCCTGCTTAACGAGCTGGCTGAGCACGATCTCCCCTTTGGTTGATGGCGCACTGAAGTCGGGCGCCGTATCGCCGACTTGCAAAGCGACCGCATTTGATGCCAGTAAAGTCGAAAAGAACACTGTGACGGCCTGGATGATCTTTTTCATCGTAATTTCCTTTCTTGTTTTAAGCAGTGGATGACATAACACCACTTTCTAAGTTTAAATTCCTGTACCACGTTCATCTTAATAGCCACGATAACTATCCACAACGACCCCATCCTCAATTACGAGGGTTAGCGGTGTTTTTGGGTGAAGGGTTGAAGATTTCCGGGTTAAGGACAAACGGCTCTTTATAAACGGTTTTTGGAGGGGGGCTTGTTCTGTTCGGAGAATACCTGGTGTCTCGGATGTAACTGATGTGGGTAAACCGGTGATGACCGTGTCGCCAATGGCGAGGAAAGGTCTTTTTCTCAAACCTGGGTAGATGAGCGCTGACGCGCAAATCCCCGACGCCATGCTTAACAGACGGAGACGAGAATGGCTCGGCAATGACAACCGGAGGAGTTGTCAGACTGAGTGCCCAACAGACCAGAAGAGTGAGGATATATAATCTCATTGTACCCTCCATGCTTCGCTTAACTACATCATAGTACTCATCAGCCAGATGAGGCAACCGGATCGACTGTCCCGGTTAGGCCGTTTCTCTTTTTGTGTTAAGATTTCACTATGTGTGGACGCATCTCTACAGTTGGCTTGTCAGCAGACTCCTTAAAGGCTCACTTTGGCTTGGGCAATACCTTGCCATTTACACAAAGTTACAACGTAGCGCCTACACTCCGGATACCCAGCGATCAGAGAACAGAACAAAACACGCTCACTTGCCACCCTTAGATGGAGCCTCATACCTCACTGGGCAAGAGATAAGAGCACAAAAGCATCAACCTTCAATGCTCGTGTGGAAACCCTCACACAGAAGCCGTTCTTTCGTGACTCAATCAAATCGAAGCGGTGCATAATTCCTGCGACCGGCTTTTACGAATGGCAGAAGCAGGGCGACAAGAAGCAGCCTTATTACATCTGCCGAGCAGATAAGCAGCCGATAGCCTTTGCCGGCCTGTGGGATATCTGGGTGGATAAGGAAACCGAAGAAACCATAGAGAGCTGCACTATCATCACTGTCCCCGCTACCCACCGGATGGCGGTGATCCATGAGCGTATGCCTGCTGTCCTGGAGGTTGATTTCTTTGACACCTGGCTCGACCCTGAGTTTAAGGAGACTCACCTATTGCAGGACATCTTGAGAACAGTTGGAGAAGAGGTGCTGGAGATCTATCCGGTGTCGAGCTATGTGAACAGTTCCGGACACGATGGAGACAAATGTATCGAGAGACTGCAGGAGTGATCCTGCTTGTCCTTGCCCCGCGTCTTGCACCAGGTTGAACGATCAATGAGCTGGTTGCAAATTCACCTGTTTGGCCCATATCTCAGCTCCTTTTCGACCAATAGCTATGGCTATTACTCTCAAATGAGCCAAAATCTGGTCTCAAACATCCAAATTTTCGCTTCAGCCCTGATTGTCCGACAGGCTGCTAGGTTGAACGAATTGATGAAAATGGGGCATAATTGAAGTGTCCTGCTCATTTTCGGAGGATCTTCAATGAATCGTATCGTTATCCACTACGGTGAAATCGCCTTGAAAGGCAAAAATCGCCGCCACTTTGAGGACGCCCTGTTGCGGCATGTGCGCGATGCTCTTGGGGACATGGTCCTCGATGTGCGCAAAAGGCAGGGGAGGTTGGTTTGCCGACCGGCGGACGCGGTTGATCCGCAACAAGTCTGCGCGATATTGCGCTGCATCCCGGGAATCGTTAATTTCTCCCTCGGCCACAGTGCCCCCAAGGATATCGACGCGATCGGCGGGCGGGCGGTCAACCTGCTGAAGGATCGCGACTTCACTACTTTTGGCGTGAAGACCAAGCGGACCGACAAGGCGTTTCCCCTCAAGTCGGAAGAAATCAGCCGTCGGGTCGGAGCGGCTATCCTGCGTGGTCTGGAAGGCAAGCAAGTCGATCTGAGAGCACCTGATCTCTGGCTGTATATCGAAATCACCGGCAAGGAGGCAACGCTTTTCACCGACAAGATGTCTGGCCCAGGCGGTCTGCCGGTTGGTTCCAGTGGCCGGGTGATGGTCTCTTTGTCTGGCGGGATCGACAGTCCGGTGGCGGCCTATATGCTGATGAAGCGCGGTTGTCAGGTGGTTTTCGGTCATATCCGCAACGAGACCCAGTTCGAAAGCGGGGTCTCCGACAAAATCGAAAAGCTGGTCGAAGTGCTGACCCGCTACCAACTGCATTCAACTCTTTACCAGGTGCCCTTCGGCGAACTGCAGCGGCACATCATTGCCTTCGTTCCGGCTGATCACCGGATGATCATCTACCGTCGTTGCATGATGCGGATCCTTAACCGCCTGGCCAGCCAGGAGGGTGCCAAGGCAATCGTTACCGGCGATGCCGTCGGCCAGGTCGCTTCACAAACTCTGGACAACCTACAGTGCATCCAGAAAGCCTCAAAGCTGCCAGTGCTCTCGCCTCTGGTGGGGATGAATAAAGACGAAATCATTACGATTGCCAGGCACATTGAAACCTTCGAACATTCGATCCAGCCATACCCGGACTGCTGCTCTTTCATGATTGCCGCACACCCCGAGACCCGTGGCGTTCTGGAAAGTGGTAGAACGCCTGGAAAAGAATATTACTGATCTCGAAGAGCTGCTGCTCAAGACGGTGGCAGGTGCTGAAAAGAGTGAGTTTTCAAGCTGACATTTCCCCTCTCTCTATAGCTTCAAACAATTCAGTACATCATCCCAGTAGGGCGAGATCTTACGCAGGCGGGCGACGGTTTGCGGCAGGACCTCAATGATCCGTTCGATATCCTTATTGTCATTATAGCGGCTCAGGCTTATTCGCACCGAACCATGAATTGCGCTAAAGGGTACCTGCATGGCCTTAAGGACATGAGACGGATCGAGCGTTCCTGAGGTGCAGGCCGAACCACTTGAGGCACAGATGCCGTGGCGACTTAACTCATACAGGATCGCTTCTCCTTCAATACCGTGAATCGCCAGGTTCAGGGTATTTGGTAACCGCACTGCTGCACCCTTGCCATTCACTTCTACAGCCGGGATGCGCTCGAGAAGAGCGCTCTGCAATCGGTCACGCAGGCCGCGCACCCTGGTTTGCTCATCGTCAACACCGGATACCGCCAGTTCACACGCCTTGGCAATGCCGATGATATAGGCCACATTCTCGGTGCCGGCCCGGCGCCCTTTTTCCTGGTGACCGCCGAGAATGAACGGGCGCCAGCGGGTTCCTCGCCGCACAAACAAGACTCCGACGCCCTTTGGCGCGTGGATCTTATGGCCAGAAAAGGAGAGCAGGTCGATATGCTGTAGTTCGTTCTGCAGCTCGACGGGTAACTTGCCGAGCGCTTGGGTGGCGTCGGTATGCGTCACGATTTCCCGGTCGGTTTCCTTGGCGATGCGGGCTAATTCGGCGACAGGATAACAGACCCCGGTTTCATTGTTTGCCATCATAACGCTCACCATGAGTGTGTCGCGGCGCAGAGCCTTGACATAGTCATCGAGCAGAAGTTCTCCATTCCGGTCTACCGCTAAAAAATTAACATCCAGGCCGCGACGTGCCAGTTCTTTGCCAATCTCCAGCACAGACGGGTGTTCGATGGCGGTGGTAATCAGATGATGCCGTGACGGATTGGCTTGGACGGTGCCGAACAGGGCGGCATTGTTACTTTCGGTCGCCGAGCCGGTAAAGAGGATTTGATCCGGGTCGACGCCGCCGAGGCAGCGAGCGACGGTTTGACGGGCGCTTTCGATCGCCTCTGCCGAAGAACGGGCCGCGTCATACATAGAGCTCGGATTGAAGTAATCGGAGGTAAGGTATGGTTGCATCACCTCCAAAACCTCCGGAGCGATGGCGGTGGTCGCGTTGTTGTCGACATAGACAATCTTCATCTCGTGCATCTCCTTGACGATGCAATTATACAGCGATCACCTGTAAGCGGTCGTCGACCTGCTCCTTGAGGTGATGCTCAACCAATAGTTTGAACGTCCCGGGTGCGTCCTGGTATGTACTGCAGGCCCCGGTCATCCGGCAGTAGACTCGGTGCCCTTTAACGTCGACCAATTCGATATCGCCACTTTCAGCGTGCAGCAAGGGCCTGACGCTATGGGCAATAACCTCCTCGATTTGTTGCCCAAGTCGATAGGGCGACAGCTCGTCTTTTACAGACGTCTCTGCGCGGGTTGTTTTTTCTTCAGATATCCCCTGTGGTATGACGCCCCAAATCTCATCGAGCAGGTCCTGCAGGCCACCCGGTGCATGGTGACAGACTGTACAACCTCCGCCTGCCTTGAGGGCATAGGTAATTTCAACGATTGATCTCAATCCGAGCTCTTGGATCTTGCGGCGCAGGTAGGGTTCTGTCACAGAGTAGCAATTGCAAACAATCCGGCCTTCATCTTCATCACTACGGGCCATAATGGGTAAAAACCTGGCCAGATCAACCTTGCGTTTGACTGCCCAGTCGGCGATGGCCTTCTGCAATGCTTCTGCGCCCATGACGGAACAGTGGATCTTCTGCTCCGGCAGCCCGTCGAGGTAATCGATCAGGTCCTGGTTTTTGACTTGCAAAGCTTCAATCGGGGTTTTATGTTCCTCTTCGAGTAATGAACAGAGGGCCTCCGAAGCAGCTATGGCAGAGGTGCAGCCAAAGGTCAGATAACGTGCCTCAGTGATGATGTCTTGAGTCGGGTCGGTCGGATTACGTTCGACCCGAAAGGTGAAACGCAAGGTGTCGCCGCAGACGATTGAACCGTGCTCGCCGAAGCCGTCGGGATTCTCCAACTCCCCCATGTGTGTACCAGCTTCGCCCTTGACCGCGTCCATGAATAACTTGAGGACTTTGTCACTGTAATCCCAGGGCATAGGTTTCTCCGTAGATATCGGCTTGTTTTATCGATCCTCTTCGCTAATAGCGCCTCGCTTGCGTATGACGGCAGTCATTGTGAGCATGGCCAGGCCGAGAAGAACGAAGAAGCCGCCCATAAGCCAGACTAATATGCTCGGTTCAATGAAGATCAACATGCCGATAAAAACCAGCAAGAAGCCAAGGAGACTCAGATACACACTGAATTTTGGACTCTTAAACATCCCCTGACACATCTCTGACATCGGGCAGCTATCATCCATATTATCCTCACTTGCTCAGTTTTTCTCTTTCTCAGATGGCCCCAGAAAGGGTTTCAGCAAGTCAAGCGGTATCGGGAAGATGATCGTTGAATTCTTCTCGGTGGCAATCTCGGTCAGCGTCTGTAAAAAACGCAGTTGTAGAGCGCCACTCTCTTTCGAGATGACGCCAGCAGCATCAGCGAGTTTCTGCGAAGCCTGGAATTCCCCTTCAGCGTGAATAACCTTGGCACGGCGCTCGCGCTCGGCCTCGGCCTGACGAGCCATGGCGCGCTTCATCTCCTGGGGCAGGTCGACATGCTTGATCTCGACGTTGGAGATCTTGACCCCCCAGGGATCGGTCTGGCGGTCGAGAATCTCCTGCAATTGCTTGTTGATACGGTCACGGTGCGAGAGCAGGTCGTCGAGTTCAGCCTGGCCGAGTACGCTACGCAGAGAGGTCTGGGCCAGCTGACTGGTGGCGTAGAGATAGTCTTCAACCTCTATCAAAGCCTTTTCCGGCTCCACGACACGGAAGTAGAGGACCGCGTTGACCTGGACGGAGACGTTGTCCTTGGTGATCACGTCTTGCGGCGGTACATCCATGGCCACGGTGCGCAGGCTGACCTTGACCAGCTTGTCGACTACGGGGATAACGAAACGTAAGCCCGGGCCTTTGACCATGGCGAAGCGGCCGAGGCGGAACACCACGCCGCGCTCGTATTCCATGAGGACACGGACCGCACTACTGATGATGCTGACGATCAGCAGCAGAATAACCGCCCAGCCAATCAGATCAATCGGAAACATAGTCTTTCTCCTTTGCCGTAGAGACTTCCGGTGCCGCTTTGACAGCACGGACCAGCAGCTTCAGGTTGGCTTCGCTGCGTACAATTTCGATCTCGCTGCCTGCTGCGATCGTTTCTTCGGCACGTGCATCCCAATATTCACCATGCACATGGACCAGCCCGCGCGGATCAAGAGCCGTCACCGCCTCACCGCGCTCACCGATCATCCCTTCGAGCCCTGAGACGAAGCGGGTTTTCTGCACGCGAACCACGAAATAGAGCACCAGGCTGATGAAGCTACCGCAGACCAGCAGCGTCGCTGCAATAACTGTGCGGGAGATCTGCAGATAAGACTCGGGGCTGGCGACCAGGGTCAGTGAGCCGAAGGTCATCGCGATCAGACCGCCGACCGTGAGCATGCCGTAGGAGACCACCTTGACTTCAAGAATAAAGAGGATGATGGCAAGCAGGATCAGCAGGAAACCAACATAGTTAACCGGCAGGGTCTGGAACCCTAAAAAGGCCAGCAGCAGGGCGAGGGCACCGATCGCACCGGGCAGAATCACGCCGGGTTGGGAAATCTCGAAGAAGATGCCGAGAATGCCGAGCATGAGGAGCATATAGGCGACATTCGGATCGCTTAAGGTGTTGAAAATTTCCTGACGCCAGGTCATTTCAGCGTAGCTGAGCACTGCGCTCCGGGTGATTATCTTGTGGGCCACGCCGTTGCGCAGATAAATCCTGCCGTCGAGTTTTTCAAGCAACTCCGCCTCGTCGGCCGCGACCAGGTCAATCACCTTGAGTTTAAGCGCTTGCTGAGCGGAGGTAGAGATCGAATCGCGCACGATCTGTTCGGCCCAATCCCGGTTGCGGCCCCGTTGCTCAGCAAGACTGCGTGCGTAGGCGACGGCATCGTTAACCACCTTTTCCATCATTGTCTTGCCCTGTTCGCTGTCGCCGGCTCCGCCAGGACCGATCGATACCGGGTGGGCTGCACCGATATTGGTGCCGGGAGCCATGGCTGCGAAGTCGGCGGCAAGTGTGATCAGGGCGCCGGCAGAAGCTGCACGGGCCCCAGGGGGGTAGACGTAAACGATGACTGGAATCTGCGAAGCGAGGATTTTCTGGATAATGACGCGCATCGAACTGTCGAGTCCGCCTGGCGTATCGAGTTCAATCAGAAATGCTTGTAATCTCGTGTTGTTGGCGACTTCAAGTTCGGCGCTGATGAAATCAGCCTGGACCGGGTTGATGACCCCGGCGACACGCACTACTCTTATCTCCACAGAGGGAGTGCTTTCTTCGGCCTTGAGCAGTAATCCTGTGCTTAACAGCATCAGAATGACCAGGCTGCTGATGTAGGCACGTTTTGTCATACTTCAATCATATCAAGAGAGGGTGCGCTGTCAAAAAAAGCTTGCTGTGGCAGTGGGATAGGTTGTTTAGCAAGGTCTGAAAATGCGATATAATGTCAGGAGGCTGTCGGATTATCCATGACCCGGCTGTAAATCTGCTTGTTTGGCCCATATAGTCCACTGCCTCCTGGAAAATAATGTCACTTGCTTTGGGAGCATGAAGATGAATGCTGAAGAGGAGGCCTGGGTTGTCCAGGCGATGCGTGAGCCATTATTCTACGATCACCCCGTAACAGAGGTGGAGCTGATTGAAACTCACATCTCGTGGGTTTTTCTGGCTGGAGACTTTGCCTACAAAGTCAAAAAACCGCTTAACTTTGGATTCCTCGACTTTTCTACCCTCGCCAAGCGCCACCACTATTGTCAGGAAGAGTTGCGCCTGAACCAGCGCTTTTCCGACAAGGTCTATCTTGCTCTGACAGAGATTGGCGGTCGCCTGGATGCACCCGTCATCAATAAGAAGCCCGCCCTGGAATATGCCGTCAAGATGCGCCGTTTCCCCCAGAACTGTCAACTCGACCGTATGTTGGCTGCTCATGAGTTGTATGGACGGCACATTACATCCTTCGCAACAAGGATCGCAGAGCTGCATCAACTTGCTCCACCAGCAAAAGCTGAAACATCCTACGGGAGCCCCGATGCAGTATTTGCTCCGGCTTTGGAAAATTTCAAACAGATCAGTACGTTCGTAAATGACCCCATCGCAGAAGAACTGCTGGCAAAGTTGGAGCAGTGGACACGCAAATCTTTCGAGACTCTGACACCCGTATTTCGACAGCGCAAGGCTACCGGGTTCATTCGCGAGTGTCATGGCGATGTTCACCTGGCCAACATGGCCTGGTTTGATGACCAGCCGCTTCTGTTCGACTGCATCGAGTTCAATGAAAATCTGCGCTGGATCGATGTGGTCAATGATATTGCTTTTCTGGTGATGGACCTGGATGACAGGGATCAGGCTGCCCTGGGATGGATTTTTCTCAATGGTTATTTACAGGAAACGGGGGATTATCAGGGCGTAGTCCTACTCAACTTCTACACGACATACCGGGCGATGGTACGAGCCAAAGTCATCTGCCTGCGGCTCGCCCAGGGACATCTCAACAAAGCGCAGCGAAGCCGGGCAGAGGCCCTGTTCAAAAGTTATCTGGACCTCGCAGAACAATACACCTTGTCCCACGCCGTGCCCTTGATTATTACCCACGGCCTGTCCGGGTCGGGGAAAACCACGTTCTCCTCTCAACTGGCCAGAGTCTATGGAGCTATCCACCTCCGTTCCGATGTCGAGCGTAAGCGGTTGCACGGGCTTGTGGCAACAGCCGAGAGCGGGTCGCCGATCAGTGGCGGCCTCTATAGCACTGAAGCCTTTGCTGACACCTATTCCCGGCTGCTGGGTCTTGCTGGCGTGATTCTGCGTGCAGGTTCACCAGTAATCATCGATGCCACATTCATCAGAAAACATCAGCGAGAACTTTTCAGCCGGCTTGCCGAAGAACTTCAGGTTCCGTTGGTCATCCTTGACTTCCAACTGGCGGAAGAGGAGTTGCGTCGGAGGATTGAACAACGTGCTCAAGGACCGAGGGCTGACGCTTCAGAAGCGACTATAGCGGTTCTCGAAGGCCAGTTGGATCATGAAGAGCCTTTGACCGCAATCGAACAACAGCACGCCGTAAGAGTTTACCCCGATACAACCGCAGAAACAGTCACAGTGGCCTTGCGGAAGCGAATTTTATCTAGCAGCCAGTATATTGGTTGTCCGACATTCTCCTAGCCGTTCTGTTAATCGGGGGGCATAATGCCTAAGAGTGATGGATAGAATTTATCAGGATGGTAAAATCAAACGTATCTCACGCTTTTAAGGAAAACGATGACAGACATCATGCAAGATTTACTCAAACATTTGACTCTGGAAAGGCTCGAGGAAAACCTCTACCGCGGTGATAGCCGCGATGTCGGCAGCCCCACTGTCTACGGCGGTCAGGTTCTCGGTCAAGCGCTGTTTGCAGCCAGTCAGACTGTCGAGGGCCGCGATGAGGGTTTGAAGTCAAGTGACAAGCCTTAACCCCGCGCACCGAGATTTCATTAAACGGTGCCTGTCCTCTGTACCTCATGGTTTATTTAAAAAGCTCCTCGATATCATCATTGTCCCCGCCGCTATCAGCTTTTTGCAACTGTTCCGCACTCAGAACCTTGCGGGCTTCCGTTATCGCCTGCAGGTGGCGCACCAGCATGTCTCCTTCCAAGGTCTGGATCTTTCGAATGAACGGTTCCGCTGTCTCAAGGGTCCAGTCGGCTTCGTTCAGCAGGTCTTTAAGTTCGAGACGTACGATCTTGACTTCGGCTGCATTGCGAATATTCTCCTTGCGACAGTCGGAGCGGATGGTTTTGAGCCTGGTCACCTGATCAGTGGTCAATTCCAGGCTTTCGACCCGATCCAGGAAGAGCTCATGATCCATCCGCTGATGCATCATACCCGGTTTCATGCCCATCTTCATCCCCATCATGTCATGATCCATACCCATCATACCGGACATTCCTGCACCTTTTTTGTGATGTCTGCCGCGCGAAGTTGTTGCTGTATCCATGCACGGTTTTGAACAAGGGGATCCATCCGTCATGCAGGGCTTGTTATCCATCATATCCTTGCCTTGCATCATCTCCATTTTCTGCATCATCATGTCGTGCCTGGCATCGGAAGACATTGCCGCCTCATCCCCTGGATGGTGATGCTCCATATTTGCCGCCTGGCTGGAAATGGTCATGGTGCCGAGCAAGAGACTGGCTAAAACTGCTGTCTTGAGTGATGTTTTCATTGTGACCTCTCGAGGTTGTTGGTTGTAAGCGCAACGAGTGTTTCTGGATACGAAATCTTTTGTGTATTTATTATAGCTTACCCTGAGTTTTCTGTTGGAATTATGGGGCGAGGTACGATGACAATCAGAATCTTTTGGAGAAAGGGGTAGAAAGGGGGCTACCATCGAATTTCGACGGTAGACCCCTTTATTTCGAATCAGCGACAGTATACCGTAAAGAGCCTGAGTCGATGACACTCAAAACAGAGTATCCCTTTTGAGTGACCTGCCACAATAATCATTGCCTTGATTGTTCATCATCAAGTGATAGCATTGACACTTATCCCGAAAACCCAAACCTGTCGAAAGCCAGGGACGGAAAGCGGCGGATCTTTCCCGTAAACACGCAAGATGGCCGAGCTACCGAAGGATAACCCCTTTGGTGTGCTCGGTTATTTTTTTGATGCTGAACTAGCAGCTTGGTTAATGATTGTCCGACAGTCTGCTAGACAGGAAAAGGCAACGATATGGCCATCTTAGACGAAAACTCGATATCTGACTTTAAGTCTCAAATCAGAGGTGAGGTGGTCCTGCCGGCTGATCCTTCCTACGATGAAGTCCGGCAGATCTGGAACGCCATGATCGACCGGCGTCCCGGTATGATCGTGCGCTGCGCCGGAGCCAGCGACGTGATGCAAGCGGTGACCCTGGCCAGAGAGCACAAGCTGGTGCTGGCGGTGCGCAGCGGCGGCCACAACATTGCCGGGAATGCCGTCTGCGATGATGGTTTGATGATCGACTTGTCGCAACTGAAATCAGTGCGGAT